>Ga0326727_10020755_pt1 | contig 12992 bp, 9 predicted proteins | sample MB2enrmetagenome_FD_207643 | JGI IMG/M metagenome (GOLD analysis project Ga0326727, IMG submission 207643) | Lab enriched peat soil microbial communities from McLean, Ithaca, NY, United States - MB29MY | ecosystem: Environmental > Terrestrial > Soil > Wetlands > Peat | place: USA: New York...
CGGGATAAAGCGCGATGCGGTTCACCAGCCGGTCGAGCTGCGCGGGAGGCAGGGGAGCGGGCGGCTGCTGCGCCTGCTGGTCATACGGCTGCGCGGCAGGCTGCGGATACTGCGGCTGGCCCTGCTGCTCGGCTGGAGGCGCGGAATACTGCGGCTGCTGGTCAGCAGGCGAGGGCGCCTGGCGCACAATGGGCGCCTGCGCGAAGGCCAGCGTAGCCAGGCTGCAAATCAGAGCGGTTGAGAATGTTCTTGCCAAAGCGTTCATGGTTTCCTCTTAATGGCCTCGATGGCCCGTCTTTGTTCTCTGCGGCTGCATGCCGCATGCATTGGAGTAGACGCATATTTGAGCGGAAAGTTGTGTTGCGAGTCGTTGAGAGAATGGCATAAGGCCAAGAATAAGAAGAGCGAGTCAACTGAACAGGAATTCTTTGCTGCGCAGGTCCTTGACGGTGTCGCGCAGCTTAACGGCTTTCTCGAACTCGAATTTCTTGGCAGCCTCGCGCATATCGGATTCGAGCTTCTCGATGTAGCTTTCGAGTTCAGCCTGCGTGGCGAATTCGGGGACGCCTTCAGCCTCGTCGGTCAGGTCAATGTAGTCGGCCTTCATGATTCCCGCCAGGCCCATCTCCAGCGGACGAACGATGGACTGCGGCGTAATGCCGTTTTCCTCGTTGAAGGTGAGCTGCTTCTCGCGCCGCCGGTCGGTCTCGTCGATGGCCCGCCGCATGGACTCGGTCATCTTGTCGGCGTAGAGGATGGCGCGGCCCTCAACATGCCGTGCGGCGCGGCCGATGGTCTGGATGAGCGATCCTTGCGAGCGCAGGAAGCCCTCCTTGTCGGCATCGAGAATGGCAACCAGCGAGACCTCGGGAAGGTCAAGGCCTTCGCGGAGTAAGTTGATCCCGATTAATACGTCGTACTCCCCCTTGCGCAGATCGCGCAGTAGTTTTATTCGCTCCAGGGTCTCTATCTCGGAGTGCATGTAGCGGCAGCGCACGCCTACTTCAGTGTAGTAGTTCGCCAGGTCCTCGGCCATTCGTTTCGTCAGTGTAGTCACCAGAACGCGTTGGTTGATTTGCGCGCGCGAGCGAATCTCCGCCAATAAATCGTCGATCTGCCCTTTGACGGGTCGGACTTCGACCTGCGGATCAACAAGTCCCGTAGGACGAATGATCTGCTCCACCACAACGCCGGATGATTTGGTGAGTTCGTAGGGGCCGGGCGTGGCGGAGACGTAGATAATCTGCCCGGTGCGGCCCTCAAACTCCTCGAACTTCAGTGGGCGATTGTCCATTGCGGAGGGAAGGCGGAAGCCGTAATCCACCAGGTTCTGCTTGCGCGAGCGGTCGCCGTGCCACATGCCGTGAAGCTGGGGAATGGTGACGTGCGACTCATCGATGAACAGCAGAAAGTCGCGCGGAAAGTAGTCGATCAGAGTCGGTGGAGGCTCGCCTGGCTGCCGGCCGGAGAAGTGGCGGGAGTAGTTCTCGATTCCGTGGCAGTAGCCAACGGATTTAATCATCTCCAGGTCGTATCTAGTGCGCTGATGGATTCTTTGCGATTCCACTAAACGGCCTTGCTGTTCCAACTCCTTCTCCCAGATTCCCAGTTCGGCAAGAATGGAATCCGTGGCGGCGCGCTTGCGTTCCGGTTGAACTACATAATGCGACTTTGGATAGATCGGAAGTCGCGAATATTTTTGCCGCACGGTCCCGAAGAGCGGGTCGATCTGCGAGAGCGAATCGATCTCGTCGCCGAACAACTCAATGCGGTAGGCGTTTTCGTCGTAGGTTGGGTAGACCTCGATAATGTCTCCGCGGACGCGGAAGGTTCCGCGGCGGAAGTCAATGTCGTTGCGGTCGTAGAGAATCTCTACCAATTTCCGGGTAATATCTTCGCGCCTGATCTTCTGTCCGCGTTCCAGCAGCAGAAGCATTCCGTAGTAGGCCTCCGGCGAGCCCAGTCCGTAGATGCAACTTACCGAGGAGACGATGATCGCGTCGCGCCGCTCGAAGAGCGAGCGCGTGGCGGAGAGGCGTAATTTATCCAATTCTTCATTTACGGTGGCTTCTTTTCCTATGTATAGATCGCCGGCGGGAATATAAGCCTCCGGCTGGTAGTAGTCATAGTAAGAAACAAAGTATTCGACTGCATTCTTCGGAAAAAATTGTTTGAACTCGTGGTAGAGCTGGGCGGCCAGGGTCTTGTTGTGCGCCAGGATGAGGGCGGGGCGCTGCACCTCGGCGATGATCTTGGCCATGGTGAAGGTCTTGCCGGAGCCGGTGACGCCCAGCAGGACCTGGTCCTTCTCGCCCGCAGCGAGGCCTGCCACCAGCTCGTCGATGGCGCGCGGCTGGTCGCCCTGGGGCGTATAGGTGGTGGCGAGCTGGAAGTCCATCTCTATAGGATAAGGTATTCGGAGGAACAGCACGAAGGGGGCGGCGTGACGGAGCTTTGGCTGGTGCGGCATGGTGAGACGAAGTGGAGCGCGGAGGGCAGGCACACGGGCCGGACCGACCTTCCGCTGACCGCCCATGGCCGGGAGCGCGCGGCGGAGTTGGGCAAGTACCTGGTTGGGACAAAGTTCGCGGCCGTGCTGCGCAGCCCGATGAGGCGCGCGCAGGAGACCTGCGAGATCGCCGGATTCGGCAGTGTCGCACTGGTGGACGAGGGACTGCGCGAGTGGGACTACGGCGTCTATGAGGGGCGCACGTCGCAGGAGATCCAGGCGGAGATTCCCGGCTGGTCGGTGTGGAAGGACCCCATCATCGGGGGCGAGAGTGTGGAGCAGGTGGGCGCGCGCGCCGATGGCGTGATCGCCCGCGCGCTGGCCGCGGCCGGGCCGGAGACGAAAGAGGTGGCGCGGGTTGCGCTGTTTGCCCACGCGCACATTCTGCGGATTCTTGCGGCGCGCTGGATTGGCCTGGCGCCGCGCGACGGCAGCCTCTTCGCGCTGGACACGGGAAGCGTAAGCGTGCTGGGTTGGGAGCGCGAGACGCGCGTGATTCAGCGCTGGAACCGCAGCTTCGAGGAGTAATGTGGATGTGCTGAATCTTTGCTGGTGCAATTTGCGACGAATGAAGGAGAACCAATGAAGAGTCGGACGAAGTGGATGGTTGCGGCAGTGTTTTTTGTTGGGATGGCTTGCGGCGCGCAGGCGCAGCAGGCCAAGGGCCTGGCGTTCCAGCGGGCGGAGCACCTGAAGCGCGGCGTGAACCTGAGCAGTTTCTATGCACAGACGCGCGACATCTCGCAGGCGCGGCTGGATGCGTATATGTCGACGGCCGACATGCGCGCGCTGAAGGCGGCGGGATTCGACCATGTGCGGCTGAGCATCAACCCGGCGCTGCTGATCGCCAGCCCGAAGACGGGGACACTGCGCGATGGGCCGATGGCGTCACTGGACAAGACGGTGGGGCAACTGCTGGACGCGGGGCTGAACGTGATCCTGGACATCCACGCGGAGGAGGACTGGAAGGCGGCGCTGACGCACGGCGATGACGGCGCGTCGAACCTGTACTCGTTCTGGCTGAACTTTGCTGCGCACTATGCGAAGAGCGATCCCGACCGTGTCTTCTTCGAGATTCTGAACGAGCCCTCGATGGACGACCTGTACCGCTGGGAGGGGATTCAGGACCGCGCGGTGGCAATGGTCCGGCGCGTCGCGCCGCGGCACACCATCATTGCGACGGCGGCGGCGTGGGGCCACCAGGATGGGCTGCTGGCCATGGAGCCGGTGCGCGACGAGAACGTGATCTACACCTTCCACGACTACGACCCGATGTGGTTCACCCACCAGGGCGCGACCTGGTCGACCACCTCGTGGGCGTTTACGCACGGCATTCCCTACCCTTCGACGCCGCAGAACATCCTGCCGGTGCTGAGCCAGGAGCCGGACGAGCGGGTGCAATTGGAGCTGGAACGGTACGGCGAAGACCAGTGGGGCCCGGCGCGGGTGCGGACGGAGGTGGACGCGATTGCGAAGTGGGCCGCGGAGCGCAATGTGCCGCTCTACTGCGGCGAGTTCGGCGCGTTCAAGGACCACTCCGACCCGGCGATGCGCGCGGCGTGGATCAACGACACGCGGACGGCGCTGGAATCGCGGCAGATCGGCTGGGCAATGTGGGACTACGACGGCAACTTCGGCCTGGCAAGCAAGACGAGCGCGGGGATCGTCTTCGACCCTGTGATTCTGAAGGCGCTGGGGATGGGGAAATAGGTTCGAGGTTCAAGGTTCGAGGAGCCGGTAGAATAAAGGCATGGTTCCACGGCTTCTGGTCTTTGATCTGGATGGCACGCTGATCGACTCGCATGTGGACCTGGCGAACTCGATCAACGCAATGCTGGCGCATCTGGGCAGGCCAGAGCTGCCGCTGGCGGTGATTGGCGGCTACATCGGCGACGGCGCGACCCTGCTGGTGCGCCGCGCGCTGGGCGATCCCGAGGGCGACGTTCACGATGAAGCGTATGTGAACCGGGCGCTGGCGTACTTCCTCGACTACTACAGCGCGCACAAGCTGGACTTCACCTTTGTGTACGCCGGGGTGGAGGAGGCGCTGACGGCGGTCCGCGCCGCCCATCCCGGGATCGCCATGGCGGTGCTGACCAATAAGCCCGTGGGGCCGTCGCGCGCCATCTGCGCGCACTTCGGGCTGGACCGCTTCTTCTTCCAGAACTACGGCGGCAACAGCCTGCCTGCCAAGAAGCCGGACCCCGCGGGGCTGCTGGCGCTGATGGCCGAGGCATCGGTGCTGGCGCCTGCTGCACCGCCGATTCTGCCCGCCCAGACGGTGATGATCGGCGACTCGGACGTGGACATCCAGACGGCGCGCAACTGCGGCGCGCGCTCCATCGGATGCAGCTACGGGCTGGCTCCGCAGAGCCTTGCAACGGCGGCGCCGGATGCGCTGGCCGACTCTCCGCTGGAGTGGCCGGCGGCGTTGCGGCAAGTGGCGAATGCAATGACGGTTCGCTGAATCCGGCGCGGCATCCGCGTTGTCGAGGTTCCCTAATTGATCACATAGGTCACGGTGGTGCTCTGCGGCGGGAGGGCGGGCGAGCCGGTGTAGGTTCCGGTGACGGTCACAACGTAGATTCCTGCATACGGGTTGGTGCTGGTGGTGGTTGAGGGCGGGCCTGCCTGGCTGCTTCCGCCGCATCCGTTTGTACCGACGGCGAGCGCAACCGAGAACGCCAGCAGCAGAAGCCCGCCGAGACGGCGCCGGCGCGGAAGCACCAGCAGAAGCAGGCAGGCAAGGGTGACGCCGGAGCCCGCGAGGGTCCAGGGCCGGTTGGGTGAGGGCACGCGGCCCGGCGCCTGTTGTGCAAGCATCGTTCCCGAGTCAAACTGTCCCGGTACGCTGGGCAGGCGCAGGCTGGCGACGATGCCGGAGAGAGTGAGCGAAGTGGTGGCCGAGCCGTTGGCGCTGAGCGTGACCGAGGTTGGGCTGAGCGAGATGCCGGGAGTGACACCTGCGCTATCTCCTGCGGTAACCTCTACGCTACTGGTGAAGGCCACGGTCCCGGTGAAGGCGTTGGCGGACGTAGCGGTAATGGTGGCGGCCGGGATGGTGCCGCCCGAGGCGACGGAGATTGTGGGTACGCCACTAACCAGGGGGGCGCTGGAATTAACGGTGAAGTTGGGGCAGGGGCCCGGGGTGACGGTAATGATCAGCGGATTGGTCAGGAAGCCACCGTCGGACGACTCCCCTGATCCAGTAACGGTCAGCACCGGGCCGATGGAGCCCTGGTAGTTCGAGTCGCCGGAGTAGACGGCGGTCACGCTCTGCTGGCCCAGGCTGGAGCAGCTTGTGAGGAACGGGGTGCTGGCGACCCCAGCGACCAGCGCGACCGGGCTGCCCAGGGCCACATTGTTGATCAGGAACTGCACCATGCCGGTGGGGGTGGGGCCGGGCGTCGTGGTCAGGGGGTTGGCGGTGACGATGGTCGCGCCTGAGACCGTCGCGGTCAGCGTGTCGGTGGTGCCCGCTGGGACGTTGGTTGCCGAGGATGTGCTGGACGATGCCGCAAGCGCGGTTGTCGAGAGGTTGGGGCCAAGCGATCCCAGGCTCTCCGGGTGGGCCTCGGCCCAGCTCCAGGCGCTGGCCAGGTTGTTGAGATCGACGCTGCCCCAGCCGGTGGCCAGATCATAGCCTGTGCCGGCGGAGTAGCCGATCGTACCGCCGTTGGGGCAGGCTGTCGTTCCCTCGGTGCACGGCATGGCATTGCCGCCGGCCGTGACATCGTGGAAGACGCTGCCGGTGGTGGTGTTGTAGTACGTGGCATTGTTGCCCAGAGCGTAAAGCAGTGGGTTGGCGTTGCCGATGCGCGATCCGATCTTCTGCTCAATGAGGGCAAGCATTCCGCTGAAGACCGGCGCGTCGCAGGAGGTGCCTCCGGCGGCGTTGAGGTTGCCATTCGACGTGCGGAATCCGCTTACACAGGAGCCGTCGTAGCAGATGAGGTATCCGTCGTGTAGGGGCGATGCGCTGAGAGCGAGGTCTGGCACATCGCGCGCGCCGTCGGGTGAGACCTGCGTGGTCATGCCTGCGGCGCCGGTCTCGACCTGCCACGCTGGCTTGGCGTAGAAGGAGCTGGCTCCCCCTCCCCCACCCCCGAATTCTCCATAGGTAGCATTGTTCCATGCGGCTTCGGGGATGTAGGAGCGCGCGGAGCTGATGACATCGGAACCCGAGGTTCCGGTCCAGTACTGGGTGGTGGACCAGGTGCTTCCGTTTCCGGTGGCCTCGGCGTCGCCATTGAACATTGTGCCGCCCATGCCAGTCACATAGGGCGAGCTGGCGGGAAAGTCGACGGCCAGGCCCGAGACGGCCGAGGTTCCTGTATCCGGATCGCAATCCGTGGCGCCAGAGTCGCCGGACGCTGCCAGGATGGTCTGGCCTTGCGCGTTGGCCTCTTTGAAGAGCTGGTTATATATGTTCAGAGTGGACGAGCCCTCGCCGGCTTCGCAGAGGCCGTAGCTGGTGCTGATGATGGGAGCGACGTTCTGGTCGATGGCATAGGTCATGGAGTTGCTGAAGATGTCATCGCCGTTGACGAAGAGAATGCTGGCCGAGGGCGCCATTGCGCCGGACCACTCCACGTCGAGCGAGGCCTCTTCCAGATCGAGCAGGTTGGGATACTGACAGTTGGTGTACGGGGCTGGGGAGCAGTTGTGGGGCAGGCCGGGATCCAGGCCCGCATGCACCGTGGTGGGAAGGTTGGAGGTGCTGAGGCCGGCGGCGCTGCGGAAGGCGATAACATCCGCATTCGACGCTGCTGTGGGAGTCCCGAGGTCCACCACGCCCATGACGGCGATGTCGCCACACGTGGTACCGGAAGGCACACTGTGACAGTTGGCGCCCGTTCCGATTCCGCTGCCGTTGGTTCCCGCGCTCAGCAGCGGCTGCGAGTCGTAGATGGTGTAGACATCTCCGGGGGCGAGGAAGTGGTTGCCCGTCTGGTCCGAAGTGAAATGCGGCTGCACGACGCTGGTGTGCAGATGCGGCTTCGGGCGGAAGTCATGCAGCCCGGTGACGGCTCCGACCACGCCGGCAAACGCGCTTGGCACACTGATATTGGTGACGTTCGCGAAGTGGGTCTCGCCGTTCACCGAGAGGCTGTGGATGCTGGTGGAGAAGGCGGTCTGGGCCTGAGCGACCGTGCCGTCGAAGGTGATGAAGGTGCCGCCCTGGGCGACTCCGGTGACGACGAACCCTTCGCGCTCAAGCCACGCGGTGATCTTGGCCAGGTCGCCGGCGGAAAGGCCGAACTGGGCGGCGTACTGCTGCGGCGTCAGCCACTGGTGGTAGCGCGGCGACGCAGGGTCCTGCAGGTCCGCAAGCAACTGGTCGAGCGCGGCCTGCTGCGCGGCGCTGGGGGTGAAGCGGATCGACATTCCAGTGAGCCGCGTGTCGCCCGGGACGGGGCCGAGATCGGTGGCATGCAGCGCCCCGGGATGCACCGAGCCGGGAATCTCGACCGGGCTGCTGTCGGAGACCGCGGCGGTGATGCGGTCCGGGATGCGGCTCTGGGCCGCGGCCGGGGCGGTCGGAACGCCGATTCCGGCCAGCATGGCGATCCATATGGCGGAAGGAAGAAGAAGCCGGGAAAGAGAGGTTCCACGCATAAATAAATCCTGTGTTCCGAAGAGTTTGGGCCGAAGGGGCAACGGAAAGGTGAAGCACATCGGGAACGCCGGAATCCCGCCCCATCCCTGGGACGGCGATTTCTACTACCTGGCTTACAAGATTAGACCATCCGGGGCAGGAAATGTTGCGCGAAAACGCGGATTGCCGCGCAGAGCTGATGCGCGTTAGCGACCGATTCCGGCGGCGTGCTACTCTCTTGCCATTATGTCTACCTACTTCGACCAATCGCTCAGCCAGTTGAAGACCTTCGAGGGATGCGTTCCGTGGATGTACCGCGACACGGTGGGCAAGGTGACCGTGGGGGTGGGGCTGATGCTGCCGGATGCTGCGGCGGCCTGCGCGTTGCCCTTTCAGACGGCGGAGGGCGCGGCGGCGACGGCAGCGCAGATTGCGGCAGAGTTTGCCCGCGTGGAGGCGCTGACCATGGGCAAGCTGCCGTCGTTCTACCGCGCGGCAGGATCACTGGAGCTGCCCGAGACGGCGATCGACGCGAAGCTGAGCGCGGTGCTGGAGGGCTTTGAGGCGACGCTGCGGGCGCATCTCGCGGGATACGACACTCTGCCCGGCGGTGTGAAGATGGCGCTTCTCGATATGGCGTACAACCTGGGGCCGGAGGGGCTGCTGCAGGGCTATCCGAAGATGATCCACGCGGTGGAGACGGGCGCCTGGGCGGAGGCCGCGGCCCAGTGCGCGCGGGGCGGGATCAACGCAGCGCGCAATGCGTGGACGCGGCAGCAGCTCCTCTCGGCCGTGGTGGGGACGATCCAGGCAGAGGCGGAGGCGGTGGAAGGCTGGCTGCGGCGTCTCTGGCGCGGAATGAAGCGGGCGCTGGGGATTGGCAAGCCGAGTTGCTGCCCCTAGCCCGCTCGATAGATCGATCAGGTATGGTTAACAAGCTGAATTGAGTTTGTTGCGGGAGGGATTCTGTGCGAATGAGTCGAGTGGTTGGCGTAGTGCTGGCGTTGGCGATGGGCTGGATGGGATCGGGAACAATCCCGTCCACGGCGCGGGCGCAGGCCGCCGCCAGTGTGGCGCAGAACAGCGGCTATGCGCAGTACCTCGCCGGATTCGAGAAGCGGACGACGGTAAAGGTGCTCGCCAACGGGCTGACGCTGATCGTCTGCGAGCGGCCGGAGGCCCCGGTCTTCAGCTTCTACACGCTGGTGGATGCGGGCTCGGCGAACGACCCGCAGGGCGCAAGCGGGCTGGCCCATATGTTTGAGCACATCGCATTCAAGGGCACCACTGAGATCGGCACAACGAACTACCCGGCGGAAAAAATTGCGCTGGCCAAAGTCGAGACGGCCTACGCCGCGTACGACGCGGAGTTTCGCAAGCGGGTGGGCCAGGACGCGACGAAGCTGGCGGCGCTGAAGAAGGCCTTCGACGACGCGCAGGCGGAGGCCGAGAAGTTTGTGGTGCCCAACCAGTTCGCGGAGCTGGCCGAGGAGAACGGCGCGGTCGGGCTGAACGCATCCACCGAGGAGGACTCGACGCAGTACTTCTGGAGCATGCCGTCAAACCGGCTGGAGCTGTGGGCCTACATGGAGAGCAGTCGCATCGCCCATCCGGTGCCGCGCGAGTTCTATAAGGAGCGCGATGTGGTGCAGGAGGAGCGGCGGATGCGGGTCGACTCCGACCCCATCGGCGCGCTGGTGGAGCAGTTTCTGGCCGCCGCGTACACGGCCCACCCCTACGGACGCTCCGGCCTCGGCTGGGAGAGCGAGATCAGCCAGGTGAATGCGACTGAGGCGGCGGCCTTCCACGCCAGGTACTATGTGCCGGCGAACATCGTGGTTGCTGTGGTGGGCGATGTGAAGGCGGCGGAGGCAATGCCGATGCTGACAAAATACTTTGGCGCCATCCCCGCGGGGCCCAGGCCGGAGCCGATGACCACCATCGAGCCGCCCCAGTTCGCCGAAAAATCGGTGACCATCCGCGAGGCGACGCAGCCCTTCTATCTGGAGGGTTACCACAAGCCCGACTATCGCGACCCCGACGACTCGGTCTACGACGCCATTACCGACATCTTCTCCAACGGGCGCACGGGGCGGCTTTACAAGGCGCTGCGGGACGAGCAGAAGATCGCGGCGGACGCCGAAGGGTTCAGCGGATTTCCCGGCGAGAAGTATCCGGGGCTGTTCGCGTTCTATGCCGTGCCGGTGCCGGGCCACACGCCGGACGAGATGCGCGACGCGATCCACAAGGAGATCGACAAGCTAAAGACCAGCGACGTGACTGACGAGGAGCTGGCGATGTTCAAGACGCGCGCGCGCGCCGACCTGCTGCGCGGGCTGGACGATAACCAGGGGCTGGCGCAACAACTGGCCAAGTACCAGACGCGCTACGGCGACTGGCGCGAGCTCTTCCGCAAGCTGGACCGGATCGACAAGGTGAGCAAGGCGGACGTGCGGCGTGTGGCCAATAAAATTTTTGTGGAGAGCAACCGCACCAGCGCGCGCATTGAGTTCACTCCACCTGCACAGGTGCAGAACGCCGGAGGTGCGAGATGAGGGGCGCCCGGATGGAGGCAGGGATGAAGATGCAGGGGATGAGACTGAGAGCTTTCTTCGCGTATGCGATTGCGGTTTGCGTTCTGCTGGCGACCGGCGCCAGTGTGATGGGACAGAATGCGGCGCAGGCTCCGGCACGCATTTCGGCGCCAGCTCCGGCGGCGAAAACTACGGCACAGGCTAAGCCTGCCAGGGCTCCAGCGCAGGCGCAGCCGTGGACGAAGATTGCCATTCCTCCGCTGCACACATTCAAGCCGGAGCAGCCAAAGCGCATCGAGCTGGCCAACGGGCTGGTGATCTTTCTCGAGGAGGACCACGAGCTTCCGTTCATCAATGGATCGATCCTGATCCGCGGAGGAAGCCGCGAGGAGCCTGCAGCGAAGATCGGCCTGATATCGATATACGGGGAGGCGTGGCGCAACGGCGGCAGCACGGCGAAGGGTGGCAACGCACTGGACACCGAGCTTGCGGTGAAGGCGGCGAGCATCGAGACCGAAGGCGGTCTGGCCTACACCTCGCTCGAGTGGGGAAGCTTCAAGCAGGACTTCGACGTTGTCTTCGGCGATGCGGTGGATTTGCTGCTGCATCCGGCCTTCAAGGCGGGGAAGCTGGAGTTCTCCCAGCGCGAGATGGCCAGCGATATCGCGCGGCGCAACGACGACCCGGGCGAGATCGCAGAACGCGAGAGCGCAAAGCTGGTCTACGGAGCGGCCAGCCCCTACGCGCGCCAGCCCGAGTACGCCACCGTGGCCGCTGTCACGCTGGACGATCTGAAAGAGTGGCACGACCGCACCGTTGTGCCCAACAACATGATCGTCTCTGTGGTCGGCGACTTCGACTCGGCGGCGATGGAGGCCAAGCTGCGCAAGGCCTTCGAGCCGCTGGCGCGCGGCGCGGCGATCGCGACGCCGAAGATCGACATCCCCACACCGAAGCCGGGCGTCTACTTCGTGGACAAGGAGGACGTGGACCAGTCGAACGTGCAGATCGTGGGGATCGGCACCCAGCGCAGCAATCCCGACTACTACGCGCTGAGCGTGATGAACGAGGTCTTTTCCGGCGGTTTCGGCTCGCGCGTCGTCCAGTACGTACGCACCAAGCTGGGACTGGCCTACGACGTGGGCGGCAGCTTCGGCGCGGCGTACGACCATCCCGGCGTCTTCCGCTCGGAGGCCGGGACGAAGAGCGCAACCACGGTGGCCGCGACCCAGGCGGTGCTGGAGGAGATTGGCCGCCTGAAGACCAGGCCGCCAACGCCGGCGGAGTTGAAAAAAGCCAAAGAAGACGTGATGAACTCGTTCATCTTCCGTTATGACAAGCCGGAGAAGACGCTGAACGAGCAGGTGACGCTGGCCTTCTATGGCTATCCGCCGGACTTCCTGGAGAAGTATCGCGACGGCATCGCGCGCGTGACCGCGGCCGATGTGACGCGCGTGGCGAACAAATATATCGACGTGTCGAAGCTGGCCATCCTGGCGGTGGGCAACAAAACGGAGATCAAGCCGCCGCTCTCCACGCTGGGCAAGGTGACGGAGCTGGACATCACGATTCCGCCGGCAAAGGGGAATGCGGGGCAGTAATGCTACGGGATTAGTCTTCCACCCATTCCGCAAAGAACGCGGAATGAATGGGGCACCCGGAGAATGAAACCTATCTGGAACTTCAAGGAGGAGATTATGAAAGAATCCGGCGCGAGCCAAGGACAGCCGGCATCGGAACTCATCTCGAAAAGAATCGCCGAACTCGGGGACTGGCGCGGAGCAACCCTCAGCAGAATGCGCCAGCTCATCCACGAAGCAGATCCGGAGGTCGTCGAGGAGTGGAAGTGGATGGGCACTCCGGTTTGGTCGCACGACGGGATTCTCTGCACTGGCGAATCCTACAAGAATGTGGTGAAGCTTACCTTCGCCAAGGGCGCGTCACTGAAGGACCCGGCCCGTCTGTTCAACTCGAGTCTCGACGGAAACGTACGCCGCGCGCTCGACATCCACGAAGGAGAAAAAGTTGACGAGTCCGCCTTCAAGGCGCTGGTTCACCGAGCGGTCGCTCTCAACAGTTCTGTCAAGTCGAAACCTTCGAAGAAAACGAAGTCCTAAGGGATTCCGCCCCTGGACAGGTCCGACATCGGGGTGGTGGAGGTGTCGTTCCGCCCAAGCGTACCCTGGCTGAAGATGGCCTATTCAACAGGTTCAATGACTCAACCTGCCCTACCAATCATTGACAATTCCACCCTGCCACAAAGAGAACGCTATGGCGTGGGTGGGATTTTTAGTTTGACTCAGGCGTCAGCAGGCTGGCGCGCGAACTAGCGCGCCATCCATCCGCCATC
>Ga0326727_10020756_pt1 | contig 12991 bp, 9 predicted proteins | sample MB2enrmetagenome_FD_207643 | JGI IMG/M metagenome (GOLD analysis project Ga0326727, IMG submission 207643) | Lab enriched peat soil microbial communities from McLean, Ithaca, NY, United States - MB29MY | ecosystem: Environmental > Terrestrial > Soil > Wetlands > Peat | place: USA: New York...
TTTTGGCCAGCACCGGCTTGCGCGCGGCGATCTGCGCAACCACCGCGTAGAGGCTCTTGCCGCTGGGCGTTACGCCGCAGTAGGCGCCGTAGTCCCGGAACCAGCTTACCTGGCTCACGCCGGGATCATAATCGGGCAGCTTGAGAGCGGTGATGCGGCCGGTGGCGCGATCGACCATGATCCACGGACCGCGCTGCCAGACCCAGTGTTTTTCCGGGGCGGGCTGGTCGCCGGGGAGCGCGTCGTTGAGCCGGATGGCGCGGCGCACAACGAAGCTGCGATCGGTCACGTCGTGCGGGTCGCCGGTGGTCCACTCCTTGAGCGCGCCGTCGACGAGCAGCGCGCGAATTCTGAGCTCGGTCTCGCCCCGCGCGGCGCCTGCGGGATCGCCCGCTTTGGAATAGTTGGCCCGGCGCGCCGCGCCGAGAATGACGGTGTGTTGCTTGGGCGGGGCGGCGAGGGCCGGCAACGAGATTAACGTTAAAAAGCCCAGAAAAATCAATAATCCCGCGCGCAGCTTCATCACCCGCTCCCGAGGCTCCATTTGAAATTGAGGCGAGATGGGGTGCTGTGAGATCGGTCACAGGGATCGAAGAGCCCGGGCTGCTATGTAAAGCCGATCCAACTAATCTGCTGACGCTGAATTTCGGTGAGTCGGTGATACAACGGGAAGGGGGTAATGTAAATGCAAGTCGCCGGAAGAATCCTCCTCGCAACAGGGCTGGCGGCGTCTACGCTCACCATCCATGTGCGGCTGGCCGCACAGGAGCCCACGATGCGCTGCGATCCGCCCGCCGGTTCGCTCTCCAGTTTGACTCGCGCCCAGAAAAACGCATTCATGGAATCGCAGAATACGTTCATCGCCAACCGCTATGCCGATGCGCTTGGAGAGCTGCGCAGTCTGCTGGCACAGCTCCCGCCGGACACGCCAGCACAGAGCGCGATGGCGGAGAGAACGGCGGAGGCGGCGATCTATGCGGGAGATCAAACCTACGCCATATCGCTCCTGAAACCCATCGAAGCACGCGACGGCAGCGACTGTCCGGCCAGAACGCTTCTGGCCCGGGCCTATGCGGAGCAGGGGAAGTCCGCGGAGCGCGATGCGGAGATCGGCGCTCTTACTCAACTTCACAAGCAGGCTCCTGAATCGCCCATCGGGAAACTCGACGCCTTTCTGCTGGAGCAACATGACCTGAAAGGCGGCTGGGCGGTCACCATCGCATACTTTCTGCGGCCCGCGGCTCCTCACAATACGCATCTCCTTGCGCAGATTTTCGACGCTTCCGGCAGCCTGATGCTGCACATTGAACTCGACAGCGATGATCCCGACCAGGTGTATTTCAAAGAAATCCATCCCGATCTCGCAGCCAAAGGCGATCGCCGCTATTCCCTCGATGCCTTCCTGGACAAGGCTCTGCCCGGCAACACGAGCGAAGACCGGCACGCCCTCATCCAATTCTTCGACGGCGCGCCCAGCTACGACACTGTACGGGAACGGATAATGGCCATCGCCGATCACGCCGCGGCACTTGGGCCCAGGCCATCGCCTCAGAACGCTCCCGCTCCGGAAAAATAGTCGCTGGAGCGCGCAACGTCTCCCCGGCAGCTGTGCCTCGCCCCTGCCTAAGCCGTCTTGAAAACCGGCGGTACGTGGCTCACGGTCAGATGTTCGCAGCTTCAACGGCGCGGGCAACGCGCAACGCCTTACTCTCGCCGAAGTGCGTCGCCAGCACCTGCATCCCAACCGGCAGTCCTGCGCTGGTCTTTCCGCATGGGACCGTGACGCCGCAGATGCCTGCTAACGAGGCCGTCACCGTGTAGATATCGGCCAGATACATGGCCAGCGGATCGTCGGCCTTTTCGCCAATCCTGAAGGCCGGAAACGGCGAGGTCGGAGTCACGATGGCGTCGACTTCGGCGAAGGCGCGCAGGAACTCCTCGGCCAGGATGCGGCGCACCTGCTGCGCTTTGCGGTAGTAGGCGTCGTAGTAGCCGGCCGAGAGCGCGTAGGTGCCCAGCAGAATTCTCCGCTTGACCTCGGCGCCGAAGCCCTCGTCGCGCGAGTGCGAGTACATGTCGGAGAGCGTGGCCGACGCAGGCGAGCGGTAACCGTAGCGCACGCCGTCGAAGCGCGCCAGGTTGGCGCTGGCCTCGGCCGTGGCGATGAGATAGTAGACCGGCACGGCGTACTTTGTGTGCGGCAGGCTGACCGGCTTCACAGTGCAGCCGGCTGCGCGGAGCGCATCAATTCCCTTCTCGATGGCTACCCGCACCTCGGGGTCGAGACCTTCGGCAAAGTACTCGGCGGGCACGCCAATGCGCGTTCCCTCCACCGGCTTGTCGCTCTCGGCGGCGTAATCCTCAACCGGCGCGGGCGAGCTGGTGGCGTCGTGCGCGTCGTGGCCGGCGATCACGCCGAGCATCGCCGCCGCATCGCGCACGTTTGCGGCAAAAGGGCCGACGCGGTCGAGCGAAGAAGCAAAAGCGATGAGCCCGTAGCGCGAGACGCGCCCGTAGGTGGGCAGAACGCCAACGACGCCGCAAAAGCTGGCCGGCTGGCGAATGGAACCGCCGGTGTCACTGCCGAGCGTGGCGACCGCCATGTTGGCCGCAACTGCCGCGGCCGATCCGCCGCTCGATCCGCCCGGGACCCGCTGCGTATCGACGGGATTGCGAACCGGGCCGTAGGCCGAGTTCTCGTTTGAGGAGCCCATGGCGAACTCGTCGCAGTTGAGCTTGCCGAGCAACACCGCGCCGGCGGCGTCGAGCTTCGAGACCACGGTTGCGTCGTAGGGCGGATGGTAGCCCTCAAGAATCTTTGAACCGGCGGTCGCCGGCGCGCCCTTCACCACCAGCACGTCTTTGATGCCCACGGGAATGCCGGCCAGCGCGGGCAGCGGGTCGCCTTTCGAAGCAAGATCGTCGATGCGCGCAGCCTGCGCCATCGCGCGTTCCCTTGTGAAGCTCAGGTAGACGTTGAGGTGCGGATTCTTCTGCTCGATGCGGGCGTAGTATTCGGAGGCAAGATCGGCGGCCTTCAGTTGGCCCGCGGCAATCCGGCCGCGCAGTGACGCGATGCTTTTCGGCTTCTCAACAAAACTTCCGGCCATCTTCTCCACGCTTGCCAATCGCTTCTCCTCTAATGTCGCTGTTCCCTGTTCCCTTGTTCCCTCGTTCCCTACCTTTCAATCACCTTCGGCACCTTAAAGAAGACGCCATCGGTTTCGGGCGCTTCGGGCATCACCACCGCGCGCGGGAGCGACGGCTCATGCGTGTCGGGCCGGGGCTGGCTGACGAAGCCTTCCAGTTCGCTGACCTGGGCCAGCGGCTCAACGCCTGAGGTGTCGAGTTCGTTGAGCTCAGCCACGTAATCCAGAATTGCGTTCAGATCGGTGAGCATGCGCGCGGCCTCTTCGGGCTTGAGCTCGAGATGAGCCAGCTCAGCTACGCGTTCCACGTCTTCCACGGTTACCTTTGCGGTCATGCTTTGGCTTTCCTGTCCCGGCCGCGGCCGAGAAGGGCAGCGCCGATCACAAATGAATTCCCGAAGGTCAAGTATAGCTGTTCAGGAATTGAGCCAAGCCTGCGCACGACCGGCTTGAGCACCGCTGCAGCCTACATCAATCAATAGAGCGTATGGCTACTTCGCCTCTCTATCTTCCACTTCGAGTCGTCGGAGCATAGCCCTCGCCTCATCCCAGTCCTGTTCGCTCGCTCCTCCTGTTCCACCCTCAAATAGAGCGTTGAGGTGCTTCTTCGCCTTCGCCTTGTTTCCGCGTTCATGAAGCCAGATTTTGGCGAGATCCAAGTGCGCGCTGTAATCGCCCGATCCCGCGGCGCGCTCGAACCATTGGGACGCCTCGTCAACGTCGCCCAGATTACGGTAATGCATGGCCAGGTTATAGGCACCTAAAGCGCTGCCTTGCGCAAAAGCGCGCTTGTACCAATAAACCGCGCGATCCGGATTCTTTGGAACGCCCTTGCGACCATCAGAGAGGTAATTTCCCAGCATCACTTGCGAGGAATCGTCACCCGCCTTTGCCCCCTTCACAAGCAATGGATAGGCCTCGGGAAAGCGGCCGCGATCATCGAGGATTTCAGCCCTCAAGTAGAGGGCCTCGCCTTTTGAGACCGCTTTTTGCTTCTTTAACAATTGCCTGACCGCCAGTTGGGCAGGTTTTGTGAGACTCGACATCTCAGCGGCTGCAGCCTTCAAGTATCGAAGACCCGCATCCCGATCGCCGTGATAGCGAAAATGAATTTTTGCAATTTCTACCAGCGCGTCCCTGTCTCCGAGTTGCAGTGCCCGTTCGAACCAACTCAAGGCCTTGTTCCATTCTCTGTGGTCGCGAAAATACATTCCGAGATTGAATGCCGCGTCCCAGGAACCCTGGCGATCCGCGCGCTTCCACCATCTGATCGCTTCGCCGTAGTCTGCCTCGCCAGAGATTCCATAGGCATAGTCGTATCCAACCTTTACCTGGGCCTGCTCGTCACCCAACCGAGCTGCGGCTAGATACCAGCGCAATGCTTTTCTTTGGTTTCCCCTATTCGAAATAAGGATTGCCCTGTTGCGCAGGACGGCCGCCCTTTGAAGCTTTGATTGCTTGTGCTTCACAGATCCTCCCAGTTCGATGTGGGACAGACTAACACCGGGGGCGCGCCCTCAGTCCACCGTGAGCGTCAGATTTACCGGCTGCGAGATTCCGTCTGCCGTCGCGGTCACCGGGATGGTGTAGGTTCCGGGCGGGGTGGTTGTGGTTTGCTTCTGGCCCGGAGGAGAACCGCCGGTTCCACCGCCTGAGCTGGTGCAGGCTGTAACGCCGGCGGCAAGCACGCAGGCGAGAACGGCGAACAGGAGATCCCTGCGCCGCCGCGCGAGCGCGAATGGGAGCAGAACCAGTCCGCAGAGGAGCGGCGCTGCGCCCCAGCCCGCAGCCGGCTCGACCCGCGCAATGGCAGACTCACTGGTTGATAGATTCAGGATCACATTGCCGGTAACGCCTGAGTTGAGCGTCTCGGTGGCGGGGCTGAACGAGCACGAAGCGTATTGAGGCAACAGGCCGCAGGCAAAACTGAACGTCGCCGGCGCGCCCGCGGGAGTAAACGCAAGGCTGAAGCTGGCGGTCTGGCCAGCCGATACGGTCTGGCTTGAAGTGGCGGTTGCGGTGACGGTAAAGCTAAAGCCGGTTCCGGTAAGCGCAACCGCGATGGGCGAGGCCAGCGCCGAGGAGGTGATGGTGAGAGTGCCTGAAGCGGGGCCGGTGGCAGTGGGAGAAAAGATGACCGACGCCGCGCAGTTGGCGCCGAGTGCGAGGCTGCCCGTGCAGGCGTTGGCAGCCAGCGAAAAGGGTCCGGCAACAGCAAGCGAGACCGAGGGGATGGTGCTGGTGGTTGAGTTGGTAAGGGTGACGGTTTGCGCGGTGCTTGACTGGCCCACGCCGGCCACGCCAAAGGCGACCGTCGAAGGGCTGACGGTGAGACCGCTGGAGATTGCGCCGGAGCCATTGAGCGGAACCGAAACCGCCTGGACGCCGAGCGTGGAAGAGGAGATGTTGAGCGCTGCCGTGACCGAACCGATGCCGGAGGGCGTGAAGACGACCTGCGCGGTGCAGCCTGCGCCGGCGGCGAGTGTTGCGCCGCAGGTGACCGTGCCGAGCGAGTAGCTGGCCGCGGCCGCGCCGGTGAATGCGAAGTCGAGATTGGCGATGGGCGCGCCGCCGGAGTTGGTGACGTTGAGAGTTTGGGGCGCGCTGGCCACGCCGGGCTGCTGGTTCAGGAAGGTGAGGCTCGCGGGAGAGACGCTGATGACTCCCGGCGCGAGGCCGGTGCCCGAGAGCGCGACGGTCTGCGTGCGGAGCGCGTCGGAGACGGTAAGGGCGCCGCTCTGGCTGCCCGCCACGGCGGGGATGAATTGCACCTGGAGCGCGCAGGAGGAGCTTGCCGCGAGCTGCGTGGTGCAACCGTTCGAGACTTCAAAACCGCTCGAAGCCGAAACCGAGATCGAGGTGAGTGCAACGCCGCCCGAGTTGGTGAGCGTAACGGTTTGCGGGCTGGATGCCTGGCCAACCTGCGTGGCGGAGAAGGCGAGTGAAGTGGGGCTGAGCGCGTCGGTGGGTCCGCTGAGACCGGTTCCGACAAGCTGAATGCTTTGCGTTCCCGCGCCGTCGACGAGGGTGAGCGTGCCCGTGGCCGGGCCGGCCGAGGTGGGATTGAAGGAAACCTGGATCTGGCAGTCGGCGTCGGCGGCCAGCGCCGTTGTGCCGCACGAGTTGGTGGCGATCGCGAAGGGACCGGTAATAGTGAGGCTGGTGATGGGAATGGAGGTGGAAGAGGCGTTGGCAACGGTGACAGAGAGCTGAGCGGAGGAGCCGGCCTCGACCTGGCCGAAGCTGAGCGGGTTGGGCGAGAGTGTGACTGCGCCGCTCGCTGTCCCGGTTCCGCTCAGGTCGACCTGCACCTGGCCGCCCTGAATATTGGCGTAGAAAGTCAGTATGCCGCTGCGCGCGCCAATCGCCGATGGAATGAACTGCACCTGGATGGCGCAGCTGCTGCCGGCGGGAATCGACTGATTGACGCAGTTGTCGGTCTCGGTAAAGTCGCCGGTCACGGCGATCGAGGTGGGCGCGAGAGCAAAAACGCCGGTGTTCTCGATCGTCACCGTTTGCGCCGCACTGGATGTGCCCACCGGCAGGCTGCCGAAGGTCAGACTGATGGGCGCGACGCTCACGCTGGTGATTCCGGTGCTCGCCGAATAGAGATTGGTGGCGAAGATTCCGCGGCCGTAAGTAGCCGCCGCCAGAGCCGGCGTGGTGCTGCCCAGCGGCGCGGCGGACAAGGCCACAACCGGCGCGCCGGGAAGCCCCGATCCGAAGGGCGACCAGCAGACCGAGGGGGCCTGCGCGCAGCTCGCTGCCGCTGCGGTGAAAAAGACACCCTGGTCCGTGGCGAGGTAGACCGTATTGGCGCCGTTGGGATCGACGACGAGACCGTTGACGGGCACATCCGGCAGGTTCGACGTCAGGTCGCTCCAGTGGGCTCCGCCGTCGGTCGAGCGATAGACGGTCTGCACCGGCTCGCCGGTGGATTGGAAGGCCGCAACCGTGACGTAGACGGTGTTGCCGGTCGCGTCGTGGGGATCGATGAAGAGGCTCGAGATGTCGTAACCGAACTTATTGAGTGAATTAATGTCGTTCACGACCGGGTTGAGGGTGAGGTCGGTAAGGACCGCGGGTGAGCTCGACGATGGATTGATCGCAACGCTCAAAACGTGGCCGGGCAGGTTGGAGCCGCCGTTGGCTGAGCCGTACATGCCCAGGTAGACAATCTCGCCGCCGCCGGCGAGAGCCATCGCCGCCACCGAGCGAATGAGCGCGTCGCCGGAGCAGGGAAAAGTGCTGGCCCCGCTGTCCAGGATGGGAGTGACGGCGTTCGATGCGCTCCAGCCGGCGCCGGAAGCCGGGCCGCGCCACAAGCGGCAAGTGGCGATGAGCAGTTGCGTTGAATCGAGCGGATCGACGAGGAACGGAGCTGGCGAGCTCATGGCTTCGCCGTCCTGGCTCACGTCGGCGTCGTCGATCACCGGGCTCGCGCCAAAATCCGCAGGCATACAAGCCGCCGATTGCGAACAGAGATAGATGTCGACGCCGGAACCGGCATTCACATACGAGTTCTCGGGATTGGTTGGGTCGATGGCGACAGGACCACCGTAACCGGAGAGAATCTGCGGCCAGTCAGCGACTGCGGAACTGCCTTTCACTCCGGCGGTTCCATTTACGCCGAGGCCCGCCATCATTGTGTAAGGAGAGCTGCCGATCTGGGACATGCTCTCCACCTCGGCGAGCGAGCCGAGGCCGCCGTTCAGATTCTGGAAGTGGTTTGCGTCAGACGCGCTGCAGGCCGCGCCGGTTTCGCCAATCGCATCCATCGAACGCCATAGGCCGCCATCGTTGCCAACCAGAATCTCATCGGGATTACTTGTATTCCAGGCCAGCGCGTGCTGAAATCCGGCCACCTGCGCGCTCATGCAGGTGGTGGAGTTGGTGGTATTGCGCCACTGGCAGCCCATCGCCAGGCTGCACTTCCACAGGTCGCCGTCGCCGGCCAGCACCAGCGTGTCCTGCTGCGACGGCACGGCCGCAAGCGCCAGGTCGTAATTGCCGTTGACGATGGTCGCGGCGCCCTCGGCGTTGCCGGTCTCAAGCAGCGCGGTGTTCCACTGCGTTGCGAACGTCAGGGTCGAGTTGCTGCAGGAGGTCCCGCTGATTTGGCACTGGTCCTGCCACAGCCCCTGGTCCTGGTTGTTCGCGTCCGCGCTCCATGCAAAGGTGTCGCCCGAGGCCGGATTCACGGCCAGCGCGGCACGGTAGATCGGGCAGTCGACCGATCCTGTCTGGCCGGCGTTGTTCGGGCAAAGGAGTGTATTGATTCCCGCTGAGGGTTGATTGGCAAGCCGGGTCCACTTCACTCCGTCAGCCGACTGATAAAAGCCGTGGTAGCGCACCGCGGCAATGAACAGTTGCCTCGCCGGGTTCCACACCACGGCCGTGGCGGCGTTGCCGTCGGGCGAATCGAAAGCGTCGAGCGGGCCCTGCACATCCTGCCCCGGCCCATCGGTAATCGTGGCCAGGTGCCACGTAGCGCCCGCATCCTGCGAGTAATAGAGGCCCTCGTAACTCGAGGAGGGTTGATCGGCGTTGACCAGCGTGCCTTCGTAAGCCTGTGAGACTGCGGCCACAACCAGCTGCGCGTTGGTTGTGCTCCATGCGAAGCCGGCAAAGCCCTCGCCAACGAACTCGTAGTCCTGCAGGCCCAGGCCGTCTTCCAGGTCCTGGGTCTGCTGGATCAGCGTCCACGTCGTTCCTCCGTCGGTGGAGCGCAGGATTCCGGCGCCGTAGTACGAGTCGAGCACGTCGTTGGGGTCGCCCGTGCCGGCCAGGATCACGCCTGTGCTTCCGGGCTGCACCGCAACTGCGCCGATGCTGATGGAAGCGTCGTCAGCGTAGGCGAGGGCGCTCACAGAGTCAGTGAGCGGGGTAAAGGAGATGAGAGACGGGTTCAATGCGGCGGCGTTGGCCGTCACCCACACACCTCCGCCGGTGGTTCCCACGTAGACGTGGTTCCCGGTGGGGTCGCTGGGGTCGAGCGCGATGGATGAGATTCGGCCAGTGACCAGACCATAGCCGGGCGTGAGGACAGCAGTGGGGCCGAGGGGCTGCCAGGTCGCGGTCGGCGAGGAGGAGCCAGCCAGGGGCGCAAAACCTGGCTGTGCCCCGGCGCCAGGGCGGCTGCGGCGGGTTGGCGGTAAAAGCCGCTGGCCGGGCTTGAGGCCGCGCCGGGCCAGAAATCTCTCGGCCTGCGCCACGCGGGGCGGCAAAGCCTCGCCTGCGCGAGCCTGGGACGCGCGCAACGCCGGGGCCGCTCCTCCGACGTCGGACTGGGCGGCTGTCCGAATGCACATCATCGCCGTCACACACGCCGCAACCAGTGCAAACGACCGCACCCATCCATGCAATGATCGAGATGCTGATCGAGTTTTCTCGGTGGCCCTGGAATCTGGCCCGCCTGAAGTCTGTCTTGCCATCACAATAGTCGCCCGCATCCGAATTTCCGCTTGCGGCCTCCACCTTCGTGAAAATCTTCCAATGAAGGTCCACGGGGATTCCATGGGATTGCGCTCAAACCGACGCTCAGATTCCGGGAATGAAATTGCTGCCCATTATAGGAACGGGGATCTCACGCCGAAGTGTGATTCATCACACGCATTAAAAAGGCACGATTTGCTTGTTTTTTTGAGCAAGGCGCGCGATCAGGAACGCTTGAACCGGGAGATATATGCGCCGGCGTCGAACTTCTTCGCGATTGAGCCGCCGGTCATGGGGCGCACCAGCCCGTACACGGGACGGTTAAACCAGGGGCGGTCAAACCGGCCTACGATTGCCCACGCAATGCCGGCGTAGCCGTTGGGGTCGCGGCCGTCGAGCTCGTACCGGTCGTTCAGAATCACCGCCCAGTCAAAGGCCGTGGCCGGGTCGGGCGCCCACTCCAGGATCTTCTTCGCCCAGTACATGCGCATGTAGTTGTGCATCCAGCCGGTGGTGGTCATCTGCGTCTGGGCTGCGTTCCACAGTTCGTCGTGAGTCTCGGCGCGCTCCAACTGTTCAAAACTATAGCGGTGCGGACGCGGGTCCGCTGCATGCTCGATCAGCGTCTTGCGCGCCCAGGGTACGGCGCACTCCCAGTTGTCGTAGTTGGGCTCATGGCGCACAAAGAGCACTGCCAGCTCGCGCCAGCCGATGAGCTGCTCGAGATAGCTGTCGGTGGTTGCCGCGGGGATTTTTTGCTGATCTGCGGCCCTTTTCACGGCCGAGGCGATGGTGAGCGGCCCGATGTTGCCGAAGTGCAGATACGGCGAGAGCCGGCTCGTGCCTTCGGTCTCGGGATGGTTGCGGGCTTCGTCGTATGCGGCGAGTTTGTGCCGGACGAATTCGTCGAGCAGCTTGAGCGCGGCGTGCGTTCCGCCCGTGAAGGTGTCAACGGGCTTAACGGTGCGGTCGAGAGTCTTAAAACCGGCTGTGATGTCGTCGGAGAGGTCGAAGCTGTGCGGTTTTGCGGAATTCCAGGTGTGGAGGGGTTTGGCGGTCACGGGTTCGACGAGGAACTTCGGCAACTCGGCCTTCAGATGCGGTCTGAAGTGGTGCAGCAGCGCAAAGCTGCGATTGAAGACGCGCGACGGCACAACGACGTCGGCATCGACCGTCCAATAGGGGATTTTGAGGCGCTTGGCGAGCACCTGGCGCCAGCGCTCGGGCTCGCGGCATGGATTTTCGTCGCCGATGAGCATTGCTGCGCCAACCTCTTCTAGAAACGCCTCAAGCGTGTCGGGCGCGCGGCGGACGACGAAGGCGATTTCGCGCTCGGCCGCATCTTCGGCCGCGTCGCGCAATCCCTGCTCGAGAAAGTGGTAGTGCCGGAGGTTAGCGTTGGGGTAGTTGGGAGTCACGCCAAAATAGATGACCGGCGGCAGCCCGAGAATGTTGGCGGCTTCAATGGCTACGTTGAGCGCTGGATTGTCGACGATGCGCACCGCGCGCTGCATCCAGTAGACGACGCAAGTGCCGTCCTTCCGCGGCGCGCCTTCGCGGCGAACGAGGATGCGAGGATCGGCAGCGAGTGTCGCGAGGTCCTGGGGAAGCTGCGAGTCGGGAATGTCGAAATTCAAAGCATTTATTCCGCGTTAAGTCTGATTTTGGTTTGCCAGTAGCACTCCGCAGCCATAAGTGACATAATTATGTCATGGCTGTCCGTACCACTGTCGATATTCCCGAGCCGCTCCACGACCGTCTGCGCAAGCGGGCCGAGGTTACGGGTACTTCCATGCGAATGCTGATCGTCCAGGCGCTCGAACAGACCTACGCCGAGCCCCGCAAAAGGAGGCCTGTGACCGGGCCACTGATTCCTGCGACCGGAAAACGCGGTCCGCTCTTTCCGACAGACGAGAACCCGCATGACCTTGTTATTTCCTGATCTGAACGTCTGGTTGGCCTTATCCGACGGGGCGCATATCCATCACGCCGTCGCCCGGAATTGGATCGCTCAGCTCGCCGGGAGCGATAAGCTCATCTTCTCTCGCTACACTCAGATCGGGTTGCTCCGTCTGCTCAGCAACCCGGCCGTCATGGCAGATCAGGTCCAGACGCTTAAGGGAGCATGGCAGATTTACGACCGCTGGCTCGATGATCCGCGTGTGGAATTCTACCTTGAACCACGCGGCGTCGATTCGACCTTCCGCAAAATGACCAGACCCCTGGCGGCGCAACCAGCCTCAAAAGCGATCGGGGATTGCTGGCTGCTGGCCTTCGCGGCGGATATCCAGGCAACTCTCGTCACTTTCGATCACGCTCTCTACGGTCACGCAAGGAAGCTCGGCCACTCTGCAACGATTCCGTCGTAACGCCGTCTGTACTCAGACAAGAGTCGGATAAACGCACTTCGGGCCGCCCTCAGGCGGCCCCAACTGATCTCTGACCCCTGATCCCTGTCTCTCTACCACCGCCCCCACGCGCGGCTCACGTAGTCTGACAGCGTCATCGCAATCAGCGCCAGGAAGGTGAACAATCCCGAGAGAACGGTGAGCTTGGTGAGCTTGGTCGAGTACTTTACGTGCATGAAGAAGAGCACAACGCAGAGCATCTTGGTGGTGGCGATGGCCAGCGCCACCACCGGGTTCCAGTAGAGAGTGAAGCCCGTGTCGAGGCTGCCCAGGGCAAGGCGCGTTTCGCCCAGATCAAAATAGGATGCCAGCACCGTCAGCGCCGTGCCTGCCAGCAGCACCAGCAGGATAATGACGTAGGTCATCGGGCTTACGATGTGATGCTCTTGTTCGTGTTGCGCGTTTGCTTCGCTCATGCCTTCATTCCTCAATGCCTGCTGATCAGATACAGCAGGGCGAAGAGATAGATCCAGATGATGTCGACAAAGTGCCAGTACAAGCCAAAGTTCTCGACATATGTGACGTGTCCCGTGGTGTAGGCCCCGGCCCGGGCTCGCGCGATCATGTATCCCAGAATCGCGATGCCGATGATCATGTGCAGCGCGTGCATGCCGGTCATGGCGAAGTAGAGAAAGAAGTACATTTCGGTCTTGTCCGCCATGTCACCGTGCAGAGCCTGGTCGTGATACTCCTTGTAGACCTCGGGATCGGACGCCGGGTTTGTAAAGCTCTCGGTGCTGTAGCGGATGCCGGGGATGTGGTGCTTTTCCCACTTCTCGTGGTACTCGATGCTCTTGATTCCCAAAAACACAAGACCGAGCGCGAAGGTAAGCGAGAGGAAGAGAACCAGCAGGCCTTTGCGGCGGGTCTCGGCAGACCAAACGCCCATGGCCATGGTGAAGCTGGAAAGAATCAGCGTCACCGTATTGGCCGTGCCCCAGCGCACATCGAGCTGGTGCGAAGCGGCCACGAAGGCCGGATAGTACCAGTTGCGCATGA
>Ga0326727_10020758_pt1 | contig 12991 bp, 5 predicted proteins | sample MB2enrmetagenome_FD_207643 | JGI IMG/M metagenome (GOLD analysis project Ga0326727, IMG submission 207643) | Lab enriched peat soil microbial communities from McLean, Ithaca, NY, United States - MB29MY | ecosystem: Environmental > Terrestrial > Soil > Wetlands > Peat | place: USA: New York...
TCCGTTGAAAAACGTGCGCCACACCTATCTGCACTACGTGATCGAGCCCATGATCTACGGGCGCGCCAGTGCTCTCGATCGCGAGCAGCCGGTAATGAAAGCGATTCACGACGCGCCGCTCTCGTTCCGTTTGCGTTCCGATCCCGCGGCCCTGAACGTGGAGTGCCTGATCAAGGCTGTCGAGGCGCGGACGATGGATACGGGAATTCCCGAGTACAAGATTCCCGCCGGCATTGACCGCTCGCAGATGCCGCGCTACGAGCACGAGCGCGCACTCTACCAGCAGCAGGTGGACGCGGTGAAGGCGGCCGCTGTGGAGCACGATATGCGGCAGGGCTACGTGCTGACGCAATATTTTTACGAGCAACTGATTCAGTTCGAGAAGAGTCCCACGAGCCTGCAGGACTCGATGGGCGAGCTGGTGTACGGCATGGACGTGGAGCAGCAGGTGCACCGCGCCAAGCAGACCGATTTCGACAAGGAGGCCGACGAGGACGTGCTGCAACGCACGAAACCGCGGCCGCTGGCAGGACTGGACCTGGCCGAGGCGCGGCTGTCGACAGGAGATATAGCCGCGGCCAGCGCGATGGCGCAGAAGGTGCTGGCCGCGGAGACCGACACCGTAACTTCGGTGGCCGACGCGGCGCGCGCTCACTTTATCCTGGCGCGCGCCGATCTGATGAGCGTGCATGCGGGCGAATCGGAAGACGACGCCGAAAGAACCATCGGCGAGTCGATGGCGCAGTTTGAGGAGACGCTTGAAACCAGCAAGGACCAGCGCTTGCTGGCGTGGTCGCATATCTATCTGGGGCGGATTCTGGATCTGGAATGCAAGCGGGACCAGGCCGTGGCGGAGTACCAGGCGGCCCTCGAGGTACGCGATGGCCGGCTGGACACGCGGCTGGCCGCCGAACGCGGCGTGAAAACCGCATATGCTGTGAAGGGCCATGTCTGCGAGGATGAAGGGGACGACGATACTCCCGACAACGGAGGCGCCAAGCCAGCTCCGCAGGCGCAGGGTGCGCCAAAAGCGCAATAATTCTCTTGATTTGCCGCACCGCGAGTGGCGAATATCGAAACTTGAGATAAATTCAGGTTCCTTTTACGCGGAGCTTACGGGCCATGCGTCAAACTGCATAGAAGGGTGCAACGTGGGCGAAGTGCGCGCGGAATCCGGTCTCGGCGAGCTTGAGGCGGCGCTCGGGTATAAGTTTTCGCGCCCTGAGCTGCTGCTTTGCGCGCTCACCCACCGCTCCCTGGCCCACGAGATGGCGCATGTCGAAGGCGGCATCCCGGCTTGCGCGCTCGAAGACAACGAGCGGCTGGAGTTTCTGGGCGACGCGGTGCTGAGCCTGGTGGTGGCCGAGGCGCTCTATGCCGCATATCCGGAATGGCGCGAGGGCGAGCTGACGCGCATCCGCTCCGGCCTGGTGAGCCGCCAGCATATGGCGCAGGTGGCGCGGAACGTGGACCTCGGCAAGCATCTGCGCCTGAGCCGCGGAGAGGAGCACAGCGGCCTGCGACGCAAGGCCACGGTGCTATCCAATACCATGGAAGCAGTGATGGGCGCGCTCTATCTCGATGGCGGCCTGGAAACGGTGCGCGGCTTTGTAAGCCGGCAGGTGATGGGCGAAACCGCCGAGCAACTGGCCCGCGAGCTGCGCTCGGGTGCCGCGCTGGGAAACTACAAATCGGCATTGCAGGAACGTTTGCAGGGGGCAGGCGCCGGGGCTCCTTTCTACCGCCTGAAAAGCGAGAGCGGCCCGGACCACCATAAGCGTTTTCTGATTGAGGTCCGCGTCAAAGGCGAGCCCGGAGAACGCGGAGAGCCGCTGGCTCGCGGCACGGGACGCACCAAAAAGCATGCCGAGCAGGATGCCGCGCGCCGCGCCCTGGAGGTGTTGGACGGGGCGGGCTCGAGAGACGGCAGCGAGACGCCTGAGTCCGAGATGGAAACCGGCGCGGCAGCCGAGGAGCCAACTGCCTGATGAGCGATCTCTCCCGAGCGCCCGGTCCGTTGCCGGCGTCGGCGCACCATCCGCTGCCCGGCCGCTGGGCAGAGTTGCGCGCGTATTTGCCCACACTGCCGCAGGCGCTGGGATCGCTGCTCAAAACCGTAGTGGTGGCGTTGTTCGTGCTCACGTTTGTGGCGCAGCCTCTGCTGATCCCGTCGGAGAGCATGGAGCGCACGCTGCTGGTGGGCGACTTTCTGCTCTTCAACAAGCAGACTTACGCGACGCCGGGGGCTATCGGCCGCTGGCTGCTGCCTTATCGCACTCCGGCGCGCGGCGACATCGCGATCTTCCGCCATCCCCATCCGCCCATGCTGATCAAGCGCGTGGTGGGGGTTCCAGGGGACCGGCTGCGCATCGCCGGCGGACAGGTATTCATCAACGGTGTGGCTCTCAGCGAGCCCTACGCGGCCTTCGAACCCGGCCCGCCCATCCCTGGGCGCGACGATCTTCCCGGCGAGTTCTACCCCGGCTTCCCGGTCGATTCCGAATGGTGGCGCCAGATGCAGAGCCTGACGCGTGGCGGCGAGTTGACCGTGCCCGCGGGCGACTACTTCGTGCTCGGCGACAATCGCAATCACAGTCTGGATTCGCGCTACTGGGGGTTTGTGCCGCGCGATGCTTTCGTGGGCCGCCCGCTGGTGATCTATTTCTCGCTCGAGCGTCCCTCGCCCAGTGACGCTGACGAGACTCCGCGGGAAACTGCGGAGCCGCCCACGGATGATAGACTCGGACACGAACGGGAAATTGCCGCGAAGATTGAGGGATTTGCCCGCTGGCGGCGCATCTTCCACGTGGTGCATTGATCCTGAGCGCGAAAATGGACTGAAAGTGCCGCAAATCTCTCAGCGAGCGACCGAATGACGAAGAAAAAGACGCGAGCAGAAAACGAAGCTCCCGACGAGCGCCCGGAAGCCGCTCCCGTTGCGCAGAAAAGCGAAGAAACCCCGTTTGAGGCCGCGGCCAGCATCTGCTCGGTGCTCGTGGTGGGCCTGTACATTCTCACTTTTCTTGCGCAGAACTTTGTCATCCCCTCGGGATCGATGGAAAAGACGCTGCTCATCGGCGATCACCTGGTTGTCGACCGCGTCACTCTGGCTCCGCCGGCGCAATGGATGCCGCTGGAGCGTTATCGCGAGCCGCGGCGCAGCGACATTGTTGTTTTCGTCAAGCCCGTGCCCGAACCGCAACTCGATGCGGACGGGAATCCCCAATACTTCTTCCTGGTGAAGCGCCTGATGGGAGTGCCCGGCGACCACATTCACCTTCGCGACGGCGTTGTCTACGTGAACGGAGTGGCGCAGCCCGCGCCGAAGGAAGGCGGGGACGATCAAGGTGCAACTGTGGATCGGACCTATCTCGACGAGTTTCCCTCCATTCCGCCGGCGCTGGCTCCGAGCGGGAACGCAACGGAGGGCTGGTCGGTGGACGAGCCCAACCATGTCGTCGATGGCGACCTCGTGGTGCCTTCCGGCATGTACTTCATGATGGGCGATAACCGTCACGACAGCCTGGATTCGCGCTACTGGGGTTTCGTTCCCCGGCAGAACATCGTGGGCCGGCCGCTGTTCAACTACTGGTCGTTCATCTCCACGGAGGCCGACTACGAACAGATCGGAATGGGTGCGCGCCTGGCGCGGCTCGGCCACGTGCTGCTGCACTTCTTCACCGAAACGCGCTGGAGCCGGACGGGGCATCTGACGCGGTGAGCTAGCAGCTACTAGCTGCTAGCTTCTAGCTACTAGCTTTTTCGATGGAACAGCCGGACTTCGTGCTCACCGTGAGGGTTTCATCTTCGCCGTCCTGCGTGTGGCCGCTCTCGCGCGGATAGGCTAGAAGCTAGAAGCTCGCGTCAGCGGATAGAATGATCCGTGGACCTTCCATGACAAACGACGCTCCCGGCAAAAAGAAATCGCACCGCCGCCTATGGCTGGCCGTGGCGGCCATTTTCTTTTTTCTGTTGGTGCTGGTTGTGCCTCCGCTGATCAGCGTCAGTCATTACAAGAGCCAGATCACGCGGCTCATGGCGCAATCGCTGGGCCGGCCGGTGCGGCTTTCCTCAGTTGAGGTGCGCCTGTTGCCCTGGCCCGGTTTTGTGCTCACGGACCTGAGCGTGGCCGAGGATCCCGCCTACGGCGTGGAGCCCGTGCTGCATGCCAACAAGGTCAGGGCTTCGCTGCGCCTGCTGGCTTTGTGGCGCGGGCGGCTTGAGATCGACAAGATCAGCCTCGACGAGGCCAGCCTGAACCTGGTGCGAGCGGCTCCCGGCCAATGGAACCTCGATCCCATCTTCCGCACTGCCGCCGCCGAGACCGGCTCGGCCACAAGCTCAGGCGGCGACGCAGGCTCGCGCCGCGCTGTACCTCTGCCCTCGCTTGAGGCTACCAGCTCGCGCATCAACTTCAAGAACGGTGCGGAAAAACTACCCTTCTCACTGGTGAACGCCGACATCTCGTTCTGGCAGGCGAGTTCCGGCGAATGGCGCATCCGGCTGCGCGGCCAACCCGCGCGCACCGACGTGAGCCTCTACCAGGAAGAGACCGGAGTGGTGCGCATGGAGGCCAGTGTCCATTCCGCTCCAGCCCTTTCGCAGATGCCGCTGCATTTGGACCTGAATTGGCGCGAGGCGCAATTGGGCCAACTGGCCCGCCTCATTACCGGCTCCGATCCCGGCTGGCGCGGCGATCTGACCGGCGAGCTGCATGTGGAGGGCACGGCGGACGCGGCCCAAATCGCCATGCGCCTGCGCGCCTCGGGCGTGCACCGCGCCGAGTTCGCACCGGCCGCGCCGATGGACTTCGACGCCAACTGCGGCCTGGTCTATCACTACACGCGCCGCAGCCTGGAGAATCTGGTTTGCGATTCGCCTCTCGGCAACGGCCGCGTGCACCTCACCGGCCAAAAGCCCGGTTCCGATGCGCCGCCCGAGTTCACTGTCGAGCTCGATCGCATCCCCGTTGCGGCAGGCCTGGATGCGCTGCGCACCCTGCGCAACGGCCTCGATCCCGATCTTGAAGCCAGCGGCGCAGTGAGTGGAAAGATGGTCTACGCCGCGGACACAGAGACCGCAGTAGCGCAAGCCACATCCGCAAACGAGCTCGCGAAGGGCAAGCGCGCGCACAAATCCGGCGCGGAAGCGGCCGGCCCCGCCGAGCCACACGGAGATTTGACCGGCTCGCTCACCGTCACCGACTTTGCGCTCAGCGGCGGCGGCCTTAGCAAACCTTTACAGGCGCCCAGGATCGTCTTCGAGCCCTCGGCTGCACCGCTCGACTCAGCTGAAGCTCTGACCGGAACCGTGACCATCCCGGCAGGTGGCGAAGCGCCGCTGGTCTTCAGCCTGCGCTTTTCGTTGGCCGGCTATCAGGTGGGCGTGCGGGGCCAGGCTGCCATCGCCCGCGTCCGCGAACTGGCTCATGCCGCCGGCATTCCGCAGGCGCAGCCGCTGGAAGCCCTGGCCGGCGACCCGCTCACTCTCGACCTCACCGCCGCGGGGCCCTGGCTTCCGCCAGAAGAGAATTACCTCCCGGCCGCAGGCACCGGGCCGCTCCCGGCCGCTGCGCAGGGACTACCTGTTCCAGCGCCGACTTCTGCCGCCGTTCCCGTTACCCCCGGTTCCGGCGCGGACTCGCTCGCCGGCACAGTGACCTTGCGCAACGCCAACTGGAAGGCCGACTATCTCGCCAACCATCTTGAGATCGCCGAGGCCACGCTGCATCTGGACGGCGCCAGCCTGCGCTGGGAGCCGGTGGTCTTTACGTACGGCCCGCTGAAGGGAACCATTGCATTGAGCAGTCCAATACGGTGTCTTGCTACTGCGCCCGCGCCGCAACCCTGTCCCGTGCAATTCGAGTTGCAATTCGCCGATCTCGATGCCAGCACGCTCGAATCGGCATTGCTGGGAGCACAGCAAAAAGCCACGCTGCTTTCTGGCCTGATCGATCGCCTGCATCCCTCCGCGTCTCCGCCGTGGCCCGCCGTTGAGGGCACAGTCAAAGCGGATTCGCTGGTTCTCGGCCCGGTCACGCTGCACGGAGTCTCGGCCGCGGTGCGCGTTCTGCCCACCGGCGCGGAGATTTCGAGCCTCGATGCGGGCCTGTTCGGCGGCAGCGTCCACCTTACTGGCTCGCTGGTGAAGCCCGCCAGCGACAAGGACGAGCCCGCCTACACCTTCGAAGGCGATTTCCAGAAGCTCAACGTGGCTCAGTTGGGCGGGCTGCTCGGCCTGCGCTGGAGCGGGGCTGCATTGGACGGCAACGGCAAGATCGAGCTCACCGGCTACACTGCGAAGGAACTGGCCGCTTCAGCCGAAGGCGATCTGCACTTCGAGTGCCGGCGCGGCGCAGTCGGCAACCAGCCCTCGGAATCCTCGAAAGCGGAACCGGTTCCGGCAGCGCTCAGCCGCTTCGACAAGTGGACCGGCGATGCGGCAATCGCCAACGGCAGCCTCACGCTCGGCCAGAACTTCGTCACGGCAGGCGCGCGCAAGCAATCCGTCGCCGCTGATGTAACTTTCGGCGATCCGCCGGCCGTGAGCTTTGCCCCGGCGAAACCGACCGCTGCAAAGCACGATTGATCCGGTGTAGATATCCATCCACCCACCCTTTTCGGTCGCCGCGGCGACAGCGCGGAAAGGATGGGGCACCCGGCAGTGCGGTACATGACCTAAATGAGCTTATTGATAATCGTTCGAATATTAACGTTATAACTACGTTAGTCGCTAGTCTCGAATCCGTGTTTGGATGTCTCGGCAAAAAACTCGGCTGACTTATGGAAGATGAGTAATAGCGGAATGAGCAGAAGCGGCTAATCGTTGGACCGGCTCAGTATTTCCCAGGCTAACGCCAAACTGCCCAGGCGAGTACGATTTGGCGCGACCACCGCCATAAACAATCCAGACGTAAATCTGCCAAGCATCTGGGGATGGTTCTCCATTTGGGACTTGATCTCGTGCCTCTTTGTATTATTCACCAAGCTAGCGCCAATATATTTAGTTATCGTTGCATTTAGAGAGAGGCATCTGGCGCAATGGAGTTGTCGTTGAGGGCAGAGTAACTGGTGGCGCGTCGAACCTGGGGGCATGCAATGTCTATTACGACTTCACGACTGAAGATAACCCATTAATCGATGGCAGAGATGATAGTTCTGACGAGTTAGAGAATGGAGCCACGATCCCGATAATATGCCTGAGAAATAATTCCAATAAGAGTGGTCGCTATCCGATCCCCGACTTTCCACCTCTCGGCTAGCGGCCGGGTGGCCCATTCCTTTCACGGCCTTGTCGCGGAGAGAATGGGAGACCACGAACTCCGTCGATTCCTTTTCAAAGAGGCGACGCCGAAAGGCACACTAAACTGGACTTACGATGCAGTCGGGAATCTGGCTTCTATGAACCGATCGAGTGGATGGATTCTTGGATGGTAGGCGAGGCGGGAATCGAACCCACAACCCCCGGCTTAGAAGGCCGGTGCTCTATCCGATTGAGCTACTCGCCCACAATCAATATTGTAGCTGCGAAGTGCATGCCGCGCGAGGGCCGGTTGCGCGCCCCTAACCTGTGGCGACAATCTGCAGGTAACGGACGACGGTGTCTTCTGCCCAATGGGCGGCCCAGTGGTCGCCGGCGGAAGGGCGCGCCAAAAATGCGCAGTGACCGCCGTGGCGGGTCTCGACAAACTGGATGTGCGGGTTCGCGAGGATGAGCGCGCGGGTCTCAGGCGTGAGGCGAATGAAGGGATCGTCGGCTGCGCAAAGGATGAGCGTGGGCACGGCGATGCGGTCGACGACGCGCGCGCTGGCGGCGCGATAGTAATAGTCGTCGGCCGAGCGGAAGTCGCAGTAAGTCGCAACGATCTTCTGGTCAAACTCGCGAATGGAGCGGATGGGGCCAATGTTATCGATTTGGTAAATGGCGGGAAAGAGTGCGGCCTTGCGGCGCATGCGGCGCACGAGGTTGCGCAGAAAATGCCACTCGTAGCCGCGGTTGATGGGCTCGTGAAGTACGTCGGCGCCGGCGGCAAGATCGATGGCTGGGCATACTGTAGCCACTGCTACAAGCGGTCCTTCGCGGTTTGCGCCCCACTCACCGGCGAACTTGAGCACCAGATTGCCGCCCATGGAGTAGCCGACGAGCGCGAAGCGCTGAAGAGCGTAGCGTGCGGCGAAGTGACGTACCACTGCGCCCACGTCCGCTGAGCGCCCGGAGTGATAGAGCGTCGGCGTGAGGCGCTCGCTGCCGCCGCAGTTGCGCATGTTCATGCGCACGACGTTCATGCCGCCGGCGAAGGCGCGCATGGCAATGCCCTGGATGTAGCGGGAATCGGACGAGCCCTCGAGGCCGTGCACGAGCACCGCGGTAAGCCGCGCGGCGCGCTCCGGCTCAGGCTGCCAATGGCAATGACAAAGCACACGGCTGGCATCGGCAGCATCGACTTCGACGGTTTCGGCTGTTGTGGGCAGGCGAAACGCAGGCCGGGGAAGGAAGTTGCCGATGATGGTCTGCAGGTGGCCGTTCGCGAGCCCGGGATAAGGTTCGAAGGGAGTGAGCCAGGCGGATGTTTCCGTGGTCGCAGGCGAGGAAGAATCAATGTGTGTCACGGAGGAAGGGGGCGTCACAGAGGAAGGCACGACAGCGGAAATATCGAAACCTTCGCGATCCATAGGCTCAGGATAGACGAATTCTGAATACCGGACCGCTTTTCCACATCTGATGGCGGTCAAGAGGGGGCTTAAGCATTTTTATTTTGTGCCGGCCCACCCAAAGGCCGGGGCGGCCTTCGGACCTGCGGCTGAACTCGGTCTCCACCCAAGGGTGGAGAAAAAGTCCAAGAAATTCAGAGAGATCGAGCCACAATTCAACCCGAATTGGACGGTCGGGGACAAGCCACGACACCCCTGCTGGGGCTGCGGCTGGTGCCCGTCGGGGCCGGACGAGTGAGAGTAGGTATCTATACGAAAATAAACACGTTATTTTCTGCGTAGCGGGACAGGGCAGGGCAAAATGTTGGCAAATATGTCCGCTGACGGCGAAATTGCCAAATAAATCGCTTTTCTATGGGGCAAATATGAATTTTTCGTGTTGACAGCCGTTCCTCAAGCGATTTATAGTTCGGCCCGCTGGTTATAACCAGTGTTTCACCAATTCTAAAGGCGTGCTCGATGTGTGCGATTTGGCGCATTGGGTTCTGCCTAGGAGGCAACACATGTTGCACCAAAACTGGCGTTGGATCTCCGGACGAACGGCTTGGTTGCCGTTGGTACTGGCGATTCTGTGCTTGTGTATTCCGTACGTCGGACATGCACAAGTGACGGCCACGCTGTCTGGAACAGTCCAAGACTCGACCGGCGGCGTCATTCCAAACGCAAAGGTCACACTGACCAACGAAGCGACGAAGGAGAGCCGCACTGAGACCACCAACGGTGCCGGTCTCTATGCGTTCCCGTCGTTGGTACCTGGAATTTACGACCTCAAGGCATCCGCGAAGGGCTTTGAGGCGAAGGTTGTCACCGACATCACGTTGAATGCCGGCGACTCCAAGACGGTTCCCGCCCTGTCTCTTACGGTGGGCGCTGAATCCATGACCGTAACGGTTTCCGCTACGGAAGAGATGATTCCCGTCGAGAACGGTGCGCACACCGACGTTCTCACCTCCAAGGATATTGACACTCTGGCCCTCGAAGGCCGCGATGCCTCCGAACTGCTCAGAGTCCTGCCCGGCACGGTCACTGCGTCCGGCGGCCTTACCCAGACCTCTCCCATGTTCAGCGACCTTACGGTCACGGTCGATGAAGCGGCCGAAGGCGACGGCATGTGGACCAACGGATCGATCTACCGCGGCGGCACCTCGATCCTGGTCGACGGCGCGGAAACCATCGACATCGGCAACATGGCCCAGTCGCTGGTGGTCGTCCCTCCTGAGATGACCTCGCAAGTCTCCGTGCAGTCCTCCAACATGAGCGCCGACCAGCCTTTCGGGCCGGTGGTCATCAGCACGCTCAGCAAATACGGCGGCGCCAACTATCATGGCGACGTCTATTTCGACGCGCGCAACAACGTGTTGAACGCCAACGGCTGGCAACAGAAGGCCGGCGGCCAGGCGCTGGGACCGCAGCACTACTACTATCCCGGCGGCAACATGGGCGGCCCGGTTCCAGGAACGCACAAGCACCTGATGTTCTGGGGCGGCTACGAGAAGTGGCTGCAGAACCTGGGCAACGGTAGCATTGCGACCTCGTACATTCCGACCCCTGAGATGATGGCGGGCGACTTCTCCACAGACAATGCCGACAATACGAGCATTTGCCAGAAGGGGTTCATCCAGGGCGCACCTCAGGGCGCAAGTGGCGTCGGTAATTGGTGCAATGACCTGGGCGGAACGATCTTTGCCAACGGAACCACAACGGCCAACGCAGCAGCATCGGCCACTTTGCCCAACCAAGGAAGTTACACCTCTGGCAGTACGACCTACCTCACTGATAACGGCCAGAAGTTTCCTACCGGGTTCCTTGATTCTGGATCCGCGGCCCTGGCCAAGATCTGGCCCAAGGCGACGAGCGCCACTCCGTTGAGCGTTTGCGGCGGTTGCAACTACTACTTTCCGGTTCCGAACGTCCCCAATGGATGGATCTATCGTTTCCGCATCGACTATCAGTTGGGCGACAACACGAAGATCTACGGCAGCATGGAGCAGGCCTACGCCACCAACCTGGCCGGCAGCATCGGCGCGCACCTTTATTGGACGCCGGGCAACTCCATCCCGTATCCAGGCGGCGCAGAGATCGAGTCCACCAACGACTTCCTGGCTGCCTGGGCTTTTGGCAGCTATCCGTTCGTGACCCCGCAGCCTTCCGCGGCGTACAAGACCACGCTGGGCTACACATACGGCAACGTCTTCTCCACCCCGACGTTGAACATTCCCGCGTATTCGAGCGCCGGAAACCAAACCTTCCCGGACTTCTCGCAGGCTTCGATCTTCGAGAATCCTCCAGGGCAGTATGGCGTCAAGAAGGAAGCTCCGCAATTCGGCGATACCCTCACCAAGGTCTGGGGATCGCACACCGTCAAGGTCGGCGGATTCACGCAGACCACAGACAACTGGCAGAGCTCGTTCAGCTATTACCTGGACGGGAACCTGAACTTCTACGCCGGGCAGAATCCGGACACCTGGTACAACGGAGTCAACACCGTGAACGGCGTCCCGGTGGCCAACGTCCCCGAAGAGGGCTCGCAGTACAATGCCGTCGCCCAGTTCGTCATGGGCGTTGGATCGAGCTACAGCCAGAACAGCGCCGCACCTATCGGCGATGTGGCTGAACTGAACACCGCTGGATTCTTCGACGACACCTTCAAGGCCACCAAGAAGCTGACCCTGGACCTCGGCATCCGCCTGGAGCACGTGGGCCACTGGTATGATCGCGACAAGATCGGTCTTGCCGTGTTCTACCCGAACCGTGTGCAACAAGACTTCGAAACGGGCAAGTACGCTCCTGGCTTCGCATGGCATGCAATCGATGCCGGCGTACCGCTCAGCGGCCAGCCCAATCGTTTTGCCTATGCCGATCCTCGTTTTGGCTTGTCCTATGACGTATTCGGACATGGCAACACCATCGTTCGTGGCGGCTGGGGCGTGTATCGCTTCGTGACCCAGGTCAACACCGTCGCCAACGGCGAGGCGCAGGGCACCGCGGCCTCAGTGTTGGGCTATAACACGCCTGGTGGCCACGAAATCCAATTGCAGAACATTGGCAAACTGGCTTATGTTCCCTGCCCGAACCCGCTGAAGGGCGTGCTCCCATCTGCTTGCGGCTCACAGGGCGGCCAGACCGGACTGGACGCGAGCAATTACGGCCAGCCCATGACCCAGGCCTACAATCTGACCATCGACCAGAAGTTGAAGTGGAACACGCAGCTCGAAGTTGCCTATGTCGGAAGCCAGAGCAGCCAGCTGGTGCAAATGGGCGAAGACATCTCGGCTAGCGACTTCAACGAGTTGGCCAACGTTAACAAGATGCCGAAGGGAGCATTGTTCACGCCCAGCCCGGTAACCGGCCACATGTCCACCAACCCTGAGAACGTCGGAAAGAATCCGACGGGCCTCGCCAGCGGCTCTCCGTCCTTTACTGCGACGGGGAACTCTCTCTCCGATTGGCACCCCTACGGCTATGCCTACGGCACTAACTCCGTCGTCGTAGAGGAAAACACCGCGTTTGCCAACTACAACGGACTGCAGGTTTCCTGGGTCAAGAGTTCCGGGCATCTGACGTTCGACTTGAACGGTAGCTGGGCAAAGGCTCTGGGAACCACCTTGCAGGAGGACCCGTACAAGGAGAGCGGGAACTACGGCCCGACGGCTCAGGACCGGCCCTTCGTTTTCAACTCGTCCTACACCTACAGCAGCGGCACGCTCCACCTGGACAACAACGTCCTGAACCAGTTGGGCAGCGGCTGGACCGTTTCCGGCATCTCCACCTGGCAAGCAGGCGGCTACGTTCCTGCTGAGCTGGGCAACGGTGTGCCGAGCTTCGGTTTGGGCATCCAGTACAAAACCAGCATGCCAGCCGACACAGGCGGCGCCTCTTGCACGCCGGGGCCCTGCAGCCTCTCGGCGGACACAGGCCTCACCACTGGCCTCTCGCGGCAGTCCTACTTCGGCACGGACGAGTCGGGTCTTCCGATCATGCCCGTGTTGACCTGCAATCCCACCAAGGGTTTGGGCACACACCAGATCCTGAACGGCGCCTGCTTCAACGCTCCGGCATTGAGCGGCGGCGGGACCTCGGTCTCCGCAAACGGCGGATTTGCTTATCCGTACATGAGGACGACCGCGTACTTCGACAACGATCTGGCTATCTACAGGACGTTCCATGTCCACGAGAGCCAAAATGTGCAGTTGCGCATGAGCGCGTTCGACTGGCTCAACCACTCGTTGTTGACGTTCTCGAACAGCAACTTCTACACGATCAACTACAACATGGACTAT
>Ga0326727_10020759_pt1 | contig 12989 bp, 10 predicted proteins | sample MB2enrmetagenome_FD_207643 | JGI IMG/M metagenome (GOLD analysis project Ga0326727, IMG submission 207643) | Lab enriched peat soil microbial communities from McLean, Ithaca, NY, United States - MB29MY | ecosystem: Environmental > Terrestrial > Soil > Wetlands > Peat | place: USA: New York...
TTGTATAGGGATTGAAGACCTCGATCGACTCGCCGGTCTCGACGAGCTTGCCGGCGACGCGCATCGCCTCGCGGCGGAAGGGAAGGGGAGCGGCGACGTTCATGGAGCGATCCGGTTGAGGGCGACGTCGAAAGCGTCGAAATTGCGCAGCGGCTCGGGGGTCGGGCCGGCGAGGTGGCGGTTGACGATCATCGGCACGCGCTGTTCCCACAGGCCGCCGTGCGAGCGCAGGGGCTCGCTCAGGCCCGAGAGGTCGTGGCGCGCCGCGGTCGTTCCGAGAACCCTGTGCCGTCCGGAGACGACGACGACGTCGCCGACGCGGTCGGGCGGCAGCTCGAAACGCGCGCAGGCCTCTTCCCGCTCCATCGCCGCTTCGACGCCCGGCTCGGCGGCCATCGCTGCGACGACCGCCGCGCGGTCGGCCGCCGGCGGCAGATAGATGGTGGCGAAAGAGCCGAGCGCGCCATGGTGGGCAACGTAAGGGTCGGTGATCGGCAGGATGACGCGCGCCGCGCCGGCGCCGACGAGCGCATCGACGACGTCCTGGAGGTAGAGCACGTCGGGCGACCCGTCGGCGAGGTGCTTGTCGTTCATGCCGTGGTCGGCGGTCAGGACGACGACTGCGCCGGCGGCGTCGAGTGCGCCGACGTAGCGGTCGACCATCGCGTAGAACGCGTCGGCGGCTCTGGCGCCCGGCGCAGCCTTGTGCTGGACGTAGTCCGTCGTCGACAGATACATGACGTCGGGGCGGAAGGACGCGAGCAGCTTGACCCCGGCGGCGAAGACGAACTCCGACAGCGCCGCCGAATAGACCGCCGGCAGCGGCTGGCCGACGAAAGCCAGAACGTCGTCAAGGCCGTTGGCGGCGCGGGTCGCCTGGTCGGCCTTCTCGGCGGAAAAGGCAACCGCGCGCCCCGCGGCAAAATCGAGTCCCTTGGCGAGCAGAGATCTCAGCTTGTCCTTGGCGGTGACGACGGCGACGCGCGCGCCGGCGTCGGCGAAGCCCTTCATGATCGTGTCGGCGCGCAGGAAGCGCGCGTCGTTCATCATCACCTCTTCGCCCGTCGCCGGGTCGAGGAAATAATTGCCGGCGATGCCGTGGACGCTCGGCGGCCTGCCGGTGACGATCGACAGATTGTTGGGGTTGGTGAAGCTCGGGATGACGCTGAGCGCGGTCAGACTCGCGCCCTCGCGCATCAGCCCGGCGAGATGGGGCGCGAAACCCTTGTCGATCGCCGTCTCGATATAGCCCGGCTCCGAGCCGTCCAGGCAGATGACGACGGTGGGCGCCGCCGGCCAACCATAATCGCGGCCGTTGACCGAGACGTGCGAGGGGTGATCGGACATCGCGGGTTTCCTCTCAAGCGGCCGGCGCGGACGCCAGCGCGACATCCATTTCGGCGAGCGTCTCGCGCACCGCTTCGAGAGCGCCGCGCATGTGATCGGGATGGAGACGGCCGATGCAGCCGATGCGGAACGAGTCGGCGACCGTCAGCTTGCCCGGATAGATCACGTAGCCGCGCTCCTTCAGCGCGTCATAGAAGCGCTGGAAGACGAAATTGCGATGGCTCGGCGTGCGGAAGGTGGCGATGATCGGCGCCTGCAGCGTGTCGGGCAGCAGCGTTTCGAAGCCGAGCGCGCGCATGCCGCCGATCAGGATGCGCGCGTTCTCGGCGTAGCGCCCGCCTCGGCCGGCGACGCCGCCCTCGGCCCAGAATTCCTGCAGCGCCTGGTGGAAGGCGACGATGACGTGGATCGGCGGGGTGAAGCGATACTGGCCGGTCTTCTCGAGGTTGCGGCGCTGGTCGAGCAGATCGAGTGACAGCGTCGTCGCGGTGCCCTCGCAGGCGGCGAGCGCGTCGCGTTTACAGACGACGAAGCCGAGCCCCGGCACGCCTTCGAGGCATTTGTTGGCCGAGGCGGCGACCGCGTCGAACGGCGTCGTGCGCGCGTCGAGCTCCAGCGCGCCGAAGGCGCTCATCGCGTCGATCAGCAGTCGCCGGCCTTGGCGCGCGCAGAGCTCGGCGATCTTCTCGATCGGATTGAGAATGCCGCTGGTCGTCTCGCAGTGGACGGCGAAGACATGGGTGATCGCCGGCGTCTGGCTGAGAATGCGTTCGATCGCGCCGAGGTCGGGCGGCGTGTCCTCGGGCGTCTCGTGGACGATCGTCGCGCGCCCGGCGACGGCGAGAATGCGCTTGGCGCGCTGGCCGTAGGCGCCATTGATCAGCACCAGCACGGCGCTGTCGCGCGGGACGAAGGTGGTCAGCATCGCTTCGACGGCGAAGGTGCCCGAGCCCTGCATCGGCACGGTCACGTAGGCCTCTTCACCGTGGATGATCTTCGGCAGGCTCTCCAAGACCTCGGCGTTCAGCGCGATGAAGGTCGCGTCGCGCGAACCCCAGTCGTGGACCATCGCCTGCTTGACGGTCTTCGATGTCGTCAGCGGGCCGGGCGTCAACAGCAGCGGATCGCCGGTTTCGGAACGCGCTGGCGCGCGCGATTGCGTTGGGGAGGGCATGGCCGGCTCATTAACTTCGACGCCGGGATCGACGTCTACAGCGCGCCTGCTAGGCCTTCAATGCGACGGATTTGTTACAGTGGCCCGAACGGGCCGGGCCAGCGGCGCGCCGCCGGGGGCCTCGGCAACGGGAAAGTCGTTCGCGCTCTCGGCGGCCGTCAGTGCCGGGTCAGGCCCGCGAGCGCTTGCAACTGGGCAATCTGCTCAGCGAGCGTCTCATAGAGAATCCGCCCTTCGGCGGTCGCGCCGCGCGCTTCGGCGTGCGCGGCGAGCTCGGCGAAGCGAACCTCGAGATCGCGTCGGGTCTGTGGATAGCGCGCCATGACGCCGGCGAGCAGCAGAACTGTTTCTTCGAGCGCCGCCACGCGCGCGAGCAAGGCCGTCGGGGTCTCGGAATCCATCGCCGCCTCGTGGGGTCGATTGACGCCCGACATTCGCGCGGCCTCGCCCATCGCCGCAACTCCGGGTGATTCCCGAGGCCGCGGCGGCCGCGGTCCGCGCCGCACCGGTGCGATGGCATGAGGTTTGCTAATCTTGTGCGACGCCCATCGCGGCGGAAGGCTGGGGCGCTGCGGCGGTCGGAACGGGCGATGCGGATCGTAATCGTCGATGAAAACGCCGCGCGCAGCGCGATTATCGAAAGCGGGCTGCGCGAGGCCGGCTACGACGACATTGTCCGGCTGAGCGAGACGGCGGCGCTGCTGAAGCGGCTGGAGGCGCTCGAGCCCGACGTGGTCCTGATCGATCTGGCGGATCCCAATCGCGACAGCCTCGAGGCGATGCTGACGGTCAGCCGAACGGTGCGCCGGCCGGTGGCGATGTTCGTCGATCAGTCGGACGCGGCGATGATTGAGGCGGCGGTCGACGCCGGCGTGTCGGCCTATGTCGTCGACGGTCTGCGCAAGGAGCGGGTCAAGGCGATTCTCGACATGGCGGTCAGCCGGTTCAACGCCTACGAGCGGTTGCGGCGCGAGCTCGACGAGGCCAAGGACCAGCTCGCCGAGCGCAAGGTGATCGAGCGCGCAAAGGGCATACTGATGAAGGCGCGGTCGATCGCCGAAGAGGAGGCGTATGCGCTGCTGCGCCGCACGGCGATGAACGAGAACCGCAGGATCGCCGAAGTCGCGCATTCGGTGGTGATGGCGGCAGGGCTGCTGCGATGACGACGCGGCTCAGAATCGGCTTTCTGCCGCTCGTCGACGCCGCGTTGCTGGTCGTCGCGCGCGAAGAGGGATTCGCCGAGCAGGAGGGGCTGAGCCTCGACCTCGTGCGCGAGGCGAGCTGGGCCAATCTGCGCGACCGGCTGTCGGTCGGCTTCATCGACGCGGCGCAGATGCTGGCGCCGGCGGCGATCGCCGCGACGCTCGGTCTCGGCCATCTGCGCGTGCCGATGGCGGGGCCGGCGATGTTGAGCCTCAACGGCGCTTCGATCACGGTATCCTCGGCGCTGTACGGCGAGATGAATGCGGCGGGTCAGGGCGATCTCGCCGATCCCAACGTCGCCGCGGCGGCGTTCGCCAAAGTCGCCGCGGCGCGGGTCGCCGGCGGCGGCGCGCCGCCCGTGCTCGCCACGGTGTTCGCCTACTCGACCCACACGCTGCTGATCGGCGCGTTCCTCCGCCTCGCCAAGCTCGAGCCCGGGACAGACATTCCGCTGGTCGTGCTGCCGCCGCAGTATACGGCGGCGAGTCTCGCCAACGGCCAGATCGACGGCTTCTGCGCCGGCGCGCCGTGGAACGCGGTCGCGGTCGCTTCCGGCGCCGGCGTGATCGCCGCTTTCGGCGTCGATCTCATGCCCGACGCGCCGGAGAAACTGTTGGCGATGCGCGCCGACGACGTCGAGCGGCGAACCGAGACGGCGATCGCGCTGACGCGTGCGGCGCTCGCCGCTGCCGCGTGGGCGGAGGAGGCGGACAATCGCGAGCGCCTCGCTCGCCATCTCGCGCGCGCCGAATACGTCGATGCGCCGGCGGCGATGATCGAGGCCGTGCTGGCCGGGCGCATCGAGGTCGGCGCCGGCCGGCCGCCGCGCTGCGCGCCCGACTATCTCAGAATCGATCGCGCCGCGCTCGCGCCCGGCGCCGCCGTCGCCGATCGCCTCATCGCGGCGATGATCGCGGCGGGCCAGCTCGCCGACGCGGAAGACGTCCGCGGCGCGGCGCGGCGCGTGTTCCGCGACGATCTGTTCGCTGAGACGCTGAAGTCGGCGCGCTGACGCCGCCGCGTCCGGCGCCTAAGCCCAAATTTTGTGCGCCGCACACAAAACAGCGGCGCCGCTAGGAACGCCGCCCTCGCTTGTAAGCCTTTGTCGGGTTTCGATCATTGCCCGTCGTCGGGTCTGGCATGAGCCTTGCTCAACTTAGGCTCACATCTTCCCGGGCAGCGACGCCCGGTCCGCCGCTCCAACGACGGACGGCATCGGGCGAAGCCGCTCACGCGTTCCCGCTTAATCGCGGCGGGAACGCGTGAGCGGCTTTTTATTTTCACGCTTCAGCGACGGGAAGCGGGCGATGAACAGCAGGGATTTCTTGAAGGTGGGCCATTGGCCGACGCTGCTTGCGGCCTTCCTCTATTTCGACATGAGCTTCATGGTGTGGATTCTGCTCGGCCCGCTGGGCGTGCAGATCGCCGCCGATCTCAGGCTCGATCCGGCCGCGAAAGGCTTCATGGTGGCGCTGCCGGTGCTCGCTGGCGCGCTGCTGCGCGTCGTCAACGGCGCCATGGTCGATCGGATCGGTCCGAAGCGGACGGGGCTGATCGGCCAGGTCGTGGTCATCGTCGGCCTCATCGCCTTCTGGGCGAGCGGGGCGCGCTCGTATGGCGCGGTTCTGACGCTCGGCCTGGTTCTCGGCGTCGCCGGCGCTTCGTTCGCCGTCGCGCTGCCGCTCGCTTCGCGCTGGTATCCGCCGAAACACCAGGGGCTCGCGCTCGGCCTCGCCGGCGCCGGCAACTCCGGCACGGTTCTCGCCGCGCTGTTCGCGCCGGGCCTCGCCATCGCCTTCGGCTGGACCAACGTCATCGGCCTCGCCGCGATCCCGCTGGCGATCGCTCTGGCGATCTATGTCCTCATCGCCAAGGACGGCCCCAATCCGGCGCCGTCGCGGCGCCTCGCCGACTACGCGCGTGTGCTCAGCGAGCCCGACGCCTGGCTGTTCATGTTCTATTACGCCGTGACGTTCGGCGGCTTCTCCGGCCTCGCGTCGTCGCTGGCGATCTATTTCAACACCCAGTACCGCCTCGACGCGGTCAGCGCCGGCTATTGCACGGCGGCTTGCGTGTTCGCGGGATCGCTGGTCAGGCCGATTGGCGGCGCGGTCGCCGACCGGCTCGGCGGCGTGCGGGTGTTGAGCGCGCTCTATGGGCTCGCCGCCGCCGCGCTGGTCGCGGTCAGCTTCGGCTTCGCCTCGTTCGCGCTCGGCTTCGCGTCGCTGATGGCGGCGATGCTGGCGTTCGGCATGGGCAACGGCGCGGTGTTCCAGCTCGTGCCGCAGCGCTTCCGCGCCGAGATGGGCGTGATGACCGGCCTGGTTGGCATGACCGGCGGCGTCGGCGGCTTCTATCTCGCCTCCAGCCTCGGCGTCGCCAAGCAGGCGACCGGTTCCTATCAGGCCGGCTTCCTCGTCTTCGCGACGCTCGCGGTCGTCGCGCTGGCGCTGCTGACGCGGGTGAAGCGGCGCTGGCGTTCGAACTGGTCGCTCGACGGTTACGCCTCAGCCCGCATCTGAATTCATCGCAGCGAAGGAGACCCTCATGACTCCGCAGCAGATCGAACTCGTCCAATCGTCGTTCGCCAAAGTTGTCCCGATCGCTGACGCCGCAGCGGCGCTGTTCTATGCGCGCCTGTTCCAGATCGCGCCGCGCGTCAAATTGCTGTTCGACAGCGACATGACCGAGCAGGGACGCAAGCTGATGATGACGCTCGGCGTCGTCGTCAACGCGCTGAAGAACCTCGACGCGATCGCGCCCGCCGCGCAGGCGCTCGCCGTCAAGCACGCCGGCTACGGCGTCAAAGCGGCCGATTACGCGCCGGTCGGCGAGGCGCTGCTATGGACGCTGGAGAAAGGCGTCGGCGACGCCTTCACCGCCGAGGTCGCCGCCGCCTGGACAGCGGCCTACGGGACGCTGTCGAGCGTGATGATCGCGGCGGCCTACGGCGAAGGAGCGGCGGCGTGAAAGCGCATCGGCCAGAACGCCTTCTCGTCGTCGGCGCCGGCATGGCGGCGGCGCGGTTCGTCGACGAGCTCGCGCACCGCGCGCCGGGCCGCTACGACGTGACGATGGTCGGCGCCGAGCCGTGCGCGCCCTACAATCGCGTCCTGCTGTCGGCGGCGCTCGCCGGCGAGATCGACGACCGCGAGCTCGGGCTCGACGACGCCGGCTGGCGCTTTCACGCCGACTTTCGTCTGTTGTTGGGTTGCGCCGTCGCGGCGCTCGACCTCGACCGGCGCGTCGCGCGTTTAGCCGACGGCCGCGCGCTTCGTTTCGATCGCGTCGTCTTCGCCACCGGCTCCTCCGCCGTTCGTCTGCCGGTCCCCGGCGCCGACCTGCCGGGCGTCGCGACTTTTCGCGATCTCGCCGATCTTGCCGCGTTGCGCGAGGCGGCGCGCGAGCGACGGCGCGTCGCCGTCGTCGGCGGCGGGCTGCTCGGCATCGAGGCGGCCGCGGCGCTGGCCAAGCGCGGCGCGGCGGTGACGCTTCTCCATCGCATGGACCGGCTGATGGAGCGTCAGCTCGACCCGCGCTCCGCTTCGTTGCTCAAGCGCGCAGTGGAGCGGCGCAAGGTCGAGGTGCGGCTCGACGTCGAGACCGTCGCGGTCGCCGGCGCAGCGCGGGTGGAGGGGCTCGCCTTCGCCGATGGCGGGCGGCTCGCCGTCGATTTCGTCGTCGTCGCGGTCGGCGTGCGCCCCAACGTCGAACTCGCGCGCGCCGCCGGGTTGGCGGTCAAGCGCGGCGTCGTCGTCGACGAGGACTTGACCGCCAGCCTGCCGTTCGTCCACGCCATCGGCGAATGCGCCGAGACCGCGGGCCATGTCTGCGGCCTGGTCGAGCCGGCTTACGAGCACGCCTCCGTGCTGGCGCGCCGGCTCGCCGGCGAGAGCGACGCGCGCTATGTCGCCGCGCCGGCGGCGACCCATCTCAAGGTTTCCGGCGTGCCGGTGTTTTCGGCGGGCGAATTCGACGCCGCCGGCGCCGAGGTCGTCACCTACGAGGATCGGGCGCTAGGCGTCAGCAAGCGGCTGACGCTCAGCGACGATCGGCTGATTGGCGCGGTCCTGGTCGGCGAGACTGACGACGCGCTGTGGTATCGCGGCCTGATCCGCGACGGCGCGAGCGTCACCGCGTTTCGCGACGATCTGATCTTCGGCCCAGCCTTCTGCGGACGCGGCGATCTTCCGCCGGCGAAGGAGGCCGCTTGATGAGCGGCGATTTCACCTCGGACCAGAAGCGCTATCTCGAAGGTTTCGTCGCCGGCGCCGAGGCGATGCGCGGCGCCAGGCCAGCCGCGCCGGCCGCCGCGCCGTCGCCGCCGATGGGGCCGGACGCAGCCCATTTCGCCGCCCAGGATGCGCTGACCGCCGCCGGCAAGAAGCTCGCCGACCAGGAGAAGTGGAAGCGCGCCGAACATCCGTTCGACGCCTATGCGCGCCTCAAGGCGCAGGCGCGGGCGGCCGCGTTCCCCAGGCCCGACGACAATTTCCGCTGGCGCTATTTCGGCCTGTTCTACGTCGCGCCGGCGCAGTCGAGCTACATGCTCCGGCTGCGCATGCCCAACGGCATTCTGTCGCACGCGCAGTTCGCCGGTCTCGCCGACCTCGCCGAGCGCTATGGCGGCGGCTACGCGCATGTGACGACCCGCGCCAACATCCAGATGCGCGAGATCGCGCCGGTGAACGCGACGGCGATCGTCGAAGCGGTGCAGGACCTCGGCCTCTGCTCGCGCGGCAGCGGCGCCGACAACATCCGCAACGTCACCGGCGGCGCGACGGCGGGGATCGATCCGCAGGAGCTCGCCGACACCCGGCCGCTGGCGCGGGAATGGCATTTTCATGTCCTCAACGACCGCTCGCTGACCGGCCTGCCGCGCAAGTTCAACGTCGCCTTCGACGGCGGCGGCCGCATCGCGACATTGGAAGAGACGAACGACATCGGCTTTCAGGCGGTTCGCGTCGGCGAGGGCGCCGGCGTCGAGCCGGGCGTGTGGTTCCGCGTCGTCATCGGCGGCGTCACCGGCCATCGCGATCTCGCGCGCGACGTCGGAATCGTTTGCCGACCGGAGGAATGCACGCCGATCGCCGACGCGATCGTGCGGGTCTTCATCGACGGCGGCGACCGCACCGACCGCGCCAGGGCGCGGCTCAAATACATGCTCGACGGCTGGGGCGTGGACAAGTTCCTCGCCGCGGTCGAGGCGAAGCTCGGCCGGCCGCTGACGCGCGTCGCTGCGACGGCGATCGCGCCCCGTCCGCCGGTCGACCGCGCCGCGCACATCGGCGTCCACCCCCAGGCGCAGGCCGGACTGAACTGGATCGGCCTCGCGCTGCCGGTCGGCCGAATGACCGCCGATCAGATGCGCGGCGTCGCGGCGATCGCGCGCAACTTCGGCGACGGAGACGTGCGCCTGACGGTGTGGCAGAACCTGATCGTCTCGGGCGTCGCCGACGACGAGGTCGAGGCGGCGAAGGCGGCGATCGAAGCGCTCGGCCTCGACTGGCGCGCCAACGCGCTACGCGCCGGCCTGGTCGCCTGCACCGGCGCGACCGGCTGCAAATTCGCCGCCGCGCACACCAAGGAACACGCGCTCGATCTCGCCGCCCATCTCGAAGCGCGCGTGTCGCTCGACGCGCCGATCAACATCCATTTGACCGGCTGCCACCATTCCTGCGCCCAGCACTACATCGGCGACATCGGGCTGATCGCGGTCAAGGTCGCCGGCGGCGACGACGAAGAGGCGATCGAGGGCTACACGATCGTCGTCGGCGGCGGCTTCGCCGAACGCGCGCGCATCGGCCGCGAGCTGTGGCGCGAACTGCCGGTCAATGCCTGCGCGGGCAAGATCGAAGGCTTGCTGCGCGCCTATCTCGCGGCGCGCTCGGGTCCGGACGAAAGCTTCCAGGCCTTCGCCGACCGCCACGAACCAGATCAGCTCAAAACCCTCGCCGAGGCGCAATGACCGCGCAAACGCCGCCGCCGCGCACGCTGATCCCGCCGAGCGCGCCGTTCTCGCCGGAGCAGCAGGCGTGGCTCAACGGCTTCTTCGCCGCGGTCCTTTCGGCCGACGGCGCGCCGGCGCCGTTGAGCGAGGCCGACAACGCCGCGCTCGCCCCGGCGGCCGCGCCCGCCGCCGAACTCGCCGACAACGATTCCGCGCCGTGGCACGATCCGTCGCTGCCGATCGACGAGCGCATGGCGATGGCCGAGGGCCGGCCGCCGCCGCTGCGGCTGATGGCGGCGATGGCGCAGCAGGACTGCGGACAGTGCGGCTACAATTGCGCCGATTACGCCAACGCGCTGTTCCTCAGGAAGGAGGAGCGGCTGACCCTGTGCGCGCCGGGCGGCAAGGAGACGGCGCGCATGCTCAAACAGCTTGCGGCGGCGATCGGCGCGAGCGTCGCGGCGCCGGCGGTCGTCGCCGCGCGGCCGAGCGCGCCTGCGCCTACGGCCGAAGCGGGCGCGTCGCGCGACAATCCGGGCCAAGCGAGATTCCTGTCGCGCCGCCGCCTCAACGGCGCCGGCTCGGCCAAGACCACCTGGCACGTCGAGCTCGATCTCGGCGCCGGCGGCTTCGACTATGTCGTCGGCGACAGCTTCGGCGTCTTTCCCAGGAACCACCCGGCGCTCGCCGACCACGTGATCGCGGCGCTCGGCGCCGATCCGCGCCGCGAAGTCGGCGGCAAGACCCTGCGCGAGGCGATGATCGCCGACCTTTCGCTCGGCGCCGCGCCCGACAATCTCTTTCAGTTGCTCTCTTATGTGCTCGGCGGCGAGCGACGGGCCAAGGCGCGCGCGCTCGCCAACGGCGAGGACCCGGATGGCGACGCGGCGACGCTCGACGTGCTCGCAGCCTTGCGCAAGTTCGAAGGCGCGCGGCCCGATGCGGAGGCGGTTCTCGAGGCGCTCGATCCGCTGGCGCCACGGCTCTATTCGATCTCGTCGTCGCCGAAGGCCAACCCCGGCCGCGTCTCGCTGACCGTCGACACGGTGCGCTACCGCGTCGGCCCGCGCGACCGGCTCGGCGTCGCCTCGACTTATCTGAGCGAGCGCGTCGCGCCCGGCGAAGCGGTGAGGGCCTATGTGCAGAAGGCGCACGGATTCCGGCTGCCGGATAAGCCCGAGACGCCGATCGTGATGATCGGCCCCGGCACGGGCGTCGCGTCGTTTCGCGCCTTTCTGCAGGAGCGGCAGGCGCTCGGCGCGCGCGGCGGCGCCTGGCTGTTCTTCGGTCATCAGCATCGCCAGCACGATTTCTTCTACGAGGACGAATTCGAGGCGATGCGCAAGTCGGGCGCGCTGACGCGTCTGTCGCTCGCCTGGTCGCGCGACGGCGCTGAGAGATTCTATGTCCAGGACCGCATGCGCCAAGTCGGGCCGGAGCTGTGGCGTTGGCTCGCCGAGGGCGCGCACGTCTATGTCTGCGGCGACGCCAAGCGCATGGCGAAAGACGTCGAGCGCGCGCTGGTCGACATCGCCGCCGAGCACGGCGCCCGATCGACCGAGGACGCCGTGAGCTTCGTCGGCGGCCTGAAGAAGGCCGGCCGATATCAGGCGGACGTCTACTGATGAACGCGCGCGCGTCGGCGCCGAGCGTCGCCACGACCTGCCCCTATTGCGGCGTCGGCTGCGGAATCGTCGCGACGCCGGACGGCGAGGGCGGCGCGGCGATCGCCGGCGATCGCGGCCATCCGGCCAACGCCGGCAAGCTGTGCGTCAAGGGCGCGGCTTTGGGCGAGACTCTCGGAACCGGGGCGCGGCTGCTCCATCCGACCATCCACGGCGTGCGCACGACCTGGCCACGCGCGCTCGACGCCGTGGCGGCGGGCTTTGCCGCGGCGCTCGACGCACACGGGCCGCAGTCGATCGCGATGTATCTCTCCGGCCAGTTGCTGACCGAGGACTATTACGTCGCCAACAAGCTGATGAAGGGGTTTCTCGGCTCGGCCAACGTCGACACCAACTCGCGGCTGTGCATGGCGTCCGCGGTCGCCGGCCACCGCCGCGCCTTCGGCGCCGACGTCGTACCCGGCTGCTACGACGATTTCGACAAGGCGGATGCGATCGTCTTCGTCGGATCGAACGCGGCCTGGTGCCACCCCGTCCTGCTTCAGCGCGCCGAGCAGGCGAAGGCACGGCGCGGCGCGCGAATCGTCGCCATCGACCCGCGCCGCAGCGCGACGGCGGAGCTTTCCGACTTGCATCTGCCGATCGCGCCCGGCGCCGACGCGATCCTGTTCTGCCGCCTTCTGGTCGAGATCGCCGACAGCGGCGCCTTCGACCGCGCCTATGTCGAGGCCCACACGTCGGGATTCGAGCCAGCGCTCGAAAGAGCGCGCGCGATCGCGCCCGATCGGGCGACGACGGCGGCGCGCTGCGGCCTCGGCGAGCGCGATCTCGCGGCGTTTCTGGCGCTGTGGATCGGAACGCCGCGCGTCGTCACCGCCTTCAGCCAAGGCGTCAACCAGTCGGCGCGGGGAACCGACAAGGTCAACGCGATCCTCAACGTCCATCTCGCGACCGGGCGCATCGGTAAGCCGGGTTGCGGCTCGTTCTCGCTGACCGGCCAGCCCAACGCGATGGGCGGCCGCGAGGTCGGCGGCCTCGCCAACCAGCTCGCCGCGCACATGGATTTCCGCCCGGCCGACGTCGACCGCGTACGGCGGTTCTGGAACGCGCCGGCGATGGCCGCCGCGCCGGGGCTCAAGGCGGTCGAGCTGTTCGAGGCGGTCGAGCGCGGCGCGATCAAGGCGCTGTGGGTCATGTCCACCAACCCGGCCGTCAGCCTGCCGCGCGCCGACGCGATGCGCGCCGCGCTCGCCAAGCTCGACTTTCTCGTCGTCTCCGAAGTCAGCTCCCATGTCGACGGCCTGCTCGACGCGGCGACAGTCGTCCTGCCGGCGGCGGCGTGGGGCGAGAAGGACGGCACGGTGACGAATTCCGAACGCCGCATCTCGCGCCAGCGGCCGTTTCGCGCCCCGCCAGGCGAGGCGTGGCCGGATTGGCGTCAGGTCTGCGAGGTCGCGCGCCGGCTCGGCCACGGTTCCGCCTTCGCCTATCGCGGCCCGGCCGACATCTTCCGCGAGCATGCGGCGCTGTCGGCGTTCGAGAACGACGGCGCACGAGCGTTCGACATTGGGGCGCTGGCGACGTTGACCGACGCCGAATACGACGCGCTCGCGCCGGCGCAATGGCCGCTGCCGCGCGGCGGGGCGGGGCGCAAGCGCTTCTTTGCGCACGGCGGCTTCTTTCACCCCGA
>Ga0326727_10020760_pt1 | contig 12989 bp, 11 predicted proteins | sample MB2enrmetagenome_FD_207643 | JGI IMG/M metagenome (GOLD analysis project Ga0326727, IMG submission 207643) | Lab enriched peat soil microbial communities from McLean, Ithaca, NY, United States - MB29MY | ecosystem: Environmental > Terrestrial > Soil > Wetlands > Peat | place: USA: New York...
TGGACTCGATCTCGCACAACTGGCGGGTAAAGCAGATGGGATCAAGGGTTTCCAGGTGGGGAGCAAGCGGCGGACGATCGGTCTTCATACTGTCAGAATACCCCAATCGGCACGGACCTTAGTTCGGAACTCATTCGCGCTGCCGGCCGGATTCGAGCCTGACGGCGCCGGGCGTGCTTGGCGTACAAGCAGGCAATCGCGTGCACTTAGGTCCCTGACCGCATGATTTTATACATCGAGTTCGTACAATCCCAGGTCCCAAAATCGGGACCTGGGGCACCCGTGAGTGGCACAGCAACAAGCGATCAGAGACCAAGCCGCAAAAGGGATCAAAAAGCGGGTTTTCTTCGACTACGCTCAGGGCAGGCTTTCGACTCCGCTGCGCTTCGCTCAGGACGACAGCGACGAGGGTGGGGCACCCAGCTTTAGCACAACAATAATGCGGTTCTAGAAGGCATTTTTGCGATGCCGCGCGAAGTGCATCAGATATAAAGAAATCTTTATACCCTGCGCGTAGAATGAGGAGCGTATGACCACCACAGCGCTACCGTCTCTTCCCACTCCAGCTACGGCGTCTCCGTTGCAGCGCGCCGTGGATTTGGCCGGTCCGGCTGGTCGGCTGGAAGCTCTGGTGAACGAAGCCGCGCTATTGAAGGATGCCGCACCTGACGCGTCGTTTGCCGCGCTGGTCTGCCATCCGCACCCGTTGGGCGGCGGCACGATGCACAACAAGGTGGTCTACCACGCAATGAAGGCGCTCAACGACCCGCGGTGGGGGCTGGGCTGTCCGGTTTTGCGCTTCAACTTTCGCGGAACGGGTCTGAGCCAAGGCGTTCACGATGGCCAGGCGGAGGCCGGTGATGTGCTGGCCGCGCTCGACTGGCTGGAAAACGAGTACCGCCTTCCGCTGGTCGTGGTGGGCTTCAGCTTCGGCGCGGCGATGGCGCTGGAAGCCTGTTGCCGGCCCTCCCAAATGCCCGCCAGGGTGCGCGCGCTGGCCCTGCTGGGCCTCCCCATCCACGCCGAGAATCGCAACTACCATTACTCCTGCCTCGCAGATTGCCGCCTTCCCAAACTTTTTCTGAGTGGAGCAAACGACGCCTACGCGCCGGCCGCGCAGTTGACAGAGGTGGCAGCCTCCGCCGCCGAGCCCAAACAACTGGTGCTTCTTCCCCACTCCGATCACTTCTTCACCGGTCAACTCGAGCCGCTCAAGGCAGCGCTCGCCGGTTGGCTGACGGAGCAACTCCGATGACCCCAGTTAGCGATTCAGCTCTCGATGCTCTGCACGCCACGGCTACTGAAATCTTTACCGGCGCGCTGTGCGCATGCAACATCGCCACGGCCTTCGACCGCCGCATCTGCGTTGAAGGCAACACGCTCTACCGCCTTCTGCCCGACGGCAGCGGGCCGGACACCATCGACCTCTCCTGTTACAAGAAGATTTTTGTCATCGCGCTGGGCAAGGCCGCCAGCCCCATGCTCGAGGTCCTGCTCGATCGCGTGAAGCGCCGCAAGGGAATGCGCGGCATCTGCTGCTCGAACCAGCTTCCCAAGAGCCGCAACTGGCGATTTCGCTACTTCGAGGGCGGCCATCCGCTGCCCAACGAGGAATCCTTCGCCGCGGCCCGGGCCACGCTGGCCTTGCTTAAAAAAGCTAAAAAGGACACGCTCGTCTTCTTCCTCATTTCAGGGGGAGGATCGGCCATGTTCGACCTGCCGCTGGACCCTCGGATTACGCTCGACGACACCGTCGCATTTCATGCGGCACTGCTTGCATCGGGCGCTCCGATTGGCGAGATGAATACCTTGCGCAAGCATTTTTCCGCAGTGAAGGGCGGGCGTCTGGCCATGGCGGCGCCGGAGGCAGCCAAGATCAGCCTGCTGCTGCCCGACGTGCCGCTGCGTTCGCTCGATGCGCTCTCTTCCGGTCCCACTTCGCCCGACCATTCGACCGTAGACGATGTGCGCAGCCTGCTGGAAAAGTACAATCTGAAGGCTAAACTGCCGCCTTCGGTGACCGCTTTCTTCGAGCGTGAAGACCTGCCCGAGTCGCCGGGCAACAAGAGCTGGCGTCCGCCCTTTTTCCCCAAGTCTTCCAAGAACGGAGCTTTGCCCACGCGCGGCGTCACTGCGGCCGTGGCCATGAGCGAAGAAGACGAGGCCTTTCGCGAATCGGTCTTCGAAATCCTGCTCTCCAGCCACGATCTGTCGGAGAATGCCCGCCTGCTGGCGCAGAAGGCCGGCTTCCACGTGGTGGTGGACAACAGTTGTGACGACTGGGACTACGCCGAGGCCGCCCGCTATCTGCTGGAGCGCTTTCATGCCTTGCGCGCCATTCATCCGCGCCTGTGCTTGATCTCGGTCGGCGAGGTGACGGTCAAAATCGATCGTGTTCCAGGCTCGGGGGGGCGCAACCAGCAGTTTGTGATGGAGTGCGCGCTCGAGCTGGAAAAGTACGAAGGAGAACGGCTGACCGTGCTCAGCGCGGGCTCGGATGGCATTGACGGTAACACTCAGGTGGCCGGGGCCATCGCCGACCCCACTACCGTGACCCGCGCCCACGCCTTCGGATTTCACCTGAAGGCCGCGCTGGCCGCCTTCGACGCCTGTCCGATGTTCACCGCGCTGGGCGACGCCGTGGTCACCGGCCCCACCGGCCACAATCTGCGCGATCTGCGCCTGCTGCTGGCCGACAATTCATGACGCGGCTCACGCCTTGAAAAGCGCCACGGTCAGGGCAACTGCGCGCGCATGGCGCTGATCTCGGCGTAGGTGGCGTCAGCGGCGGCGCGGCGGTCGGGGTAGATGCGCGGCTGGCCAAAGCGCACCTCGGCAAAGAATCCGGGCGTGCCCAGCGTCTTCCAGAGGTGGGGCAGGAAGGCCGCATCGCCGATCCAGCACAACTCCCGCTCCTCGATGCCACCGTCGATTATGTAGCGAATGGCGGCGGCGGTAATCGGTGCTCCGGCGGTTGTGGCCGGAGCGATGAGCCGGGAGCGGAAGGGCAGCACCTGGCTGCCGTCGCTGGTGGTGCCCTCGGGAAACAGCAGCACCGGAACCGGCAGCCTGAACCTCTGGATGATCTCTTCGGCCACCGAGTTTGCGCTGGCCAGGCTCGACCGGTCGAGGAAGATCGTCCCTCCAGCGCGCGCCGCCGTTCCGAAGAAAGGCCAGCCAGCAATCTCCATCTTGGAGACAAAAAAACAGGGCATGGTCGCCGAGAGGATCAGAATGTCGAGGTAGCCGAGGTGGTTGGCGACCACTAACCCACCAGTGGGAGGAGCGCCCTCCACGCAGTAGTGAACGCCCAGGCCGTCCAGAACCAGCCGGCAGGAGGATTGCATCCACAGGGCGCGGCTTTCGAGCGTAACCGGACCGCGCAGGCGCAGCCGCCAGAACCGGAAGATGACCAGGGCAAGCGCCCATCCCAGCGCCACAGCGCGCCGGACAGCACGAAGGTTCACCGGGTGAGCGGAGCCAGGAAGCGGTTGCGCGCCGAGGGCGAGAGCAACTTCAGATCGAGCAAGGTAAGAAAATCGATGGTGCCGAACTCCCGGTCCCAAGCCGGCGGGCCACAGATGCGCGCGCCGATGGCCAGGTAGGTCTTCAGCAGCTTGGGGACGCGGACCTGGAGTGGGGGAGGATTCAACTGGGAGGGGGCGGTGTTCCGCATCGATGGTTCCTGCCGGCAGGGCGACGGCTGTGCAAGTCGGCCCTCTAGCTCGATGGGAGATGCGTAGGCGGCGGTTGGCACGGTCCCAAACCCCGGCAAAACCCGGTAATGCTCGAGCTGGCGGTACATCTGCCAGCCCTCTGCCGGGTTTTTCGAGGTAAGTGACGAGCAGCCGATCAGGTAACGCAAGCCCATATCGGTAGCATACTGCGCAATTCCCCTCCACAGCAGCGTCAAAACCTCGGGGGTGCGGTGTTCGCGATCGATCGAGGCGCGACCCAGTTCCAGAATGCCGCCCCGCAGCGGTTCGTAAGGAGAAAAATCGAACTCCTGCTCGGAGTAGTAGCCCAGGTTGCGCGCGGCGGTGGCGCCGGATTGCATCCTATAAGTCCCGACGACACTACGCGCCGGATTGCTCTCCATTTTGTCCTCGACCAGCAGGTGTTCGCAGAAGAGGTCGAAGTGGTCGGTGTCCAGGCCGGTCTGGTAGGAGCTGGCCAGCCCCTCGCCCAGCTCAATGTTGAAGACTTTGAAGCGGAGGCGGCAGGCGGCGTCGCGATCTTCGACGCTCTCGGCCAGCCGCAGGCAGTAGCGTCCGGCTTCAGCCCACACCCGCCGCGAAGGGCTATTGGCGAGCAGGCCGGGAACATGAATGCGCGGTTCTTGCAGCGCAGCAGAGGGGAGCGCCGGAGAGCTGAATGCAGAGGAAGAGAGCGCCGGTGACGCCGATGAAACAAATGCGGGATAGGCCAGCTCCACCATAGCGGTGGAACCAGTGGCCAGCTTCATGGGAACCTTCTGCCGAATGGACGGGATCACCAAAACAGTATCCGCCGGGCAGTGTAAAAGGACGGTCAACCCCGCGCGAATACCGTGCAAATACTTTATTCAACCTGTAACCTGGCCGTAATAAATGGGGCCTTCTGCGCCAGATTCCTTGGCAAGTCTAGTACTACTGTGTCGTAAGCTAGATTCCTCAGATTTGATTATTCTGGCAGGGCGAATTATTGGGTAGCACGTTGAAGTAATGAGCCTTCGCCAACTGGATCTCTCGCGTCAGGGAAAACGCCTCCAGGCTTATCTGGATCGCCTGACAGAAGTTGCCGGACATGCCGATCGCGTGGTCCCCTCGAGAACTACACCAAGGGCCTACTGGTTGCCATCGCCAAACTGCGCTGGCGCATCGAGCGCGACCCTCAGGCAACGCGTTGCCACTCCAAGCAGCCAATATCCAGCTTCACATACCCCGTGTGCCATCCGGCTATATGTCCCGAGGGGCTACCGGTACGGGCAGAATGGCATAGTCCTCGATCCATTGCCACGATCCATTGCCACCTTGCGCTGTTAGATCGCAACTCACCTCGCTCGCTCTCTGCCCAGATGTCCTTGCTGTTTGCGTGTGCGCTTACAACACAGTAGTACTAATGCGCTCCGATCGAGCAGATCAGATCCTGGGTCGAGTCCTGGTTCGAGTTCGAGATCGAGCCGCGCCCGAAGGCCGGCCCGCCTGGCCTGCGCAGCCACATCCTCAGCCACAGGCAGTCGTGCACCCTGACCAGCCGCGACTCGACCGGCCGCGCCCGTTCGATGGATTTTGCCAGCACATGCACCAGCGCCGGCTCCGAGCCTGCCTCGATCAACTCCACCGGGGAAACTTGGCGCTCAGCATGTGGCTGTGCGCCGTTCCAAACAGCGACTCGGCAACCAAACCGCTTTCCACCCTGAGACCGCTCATCCGCTCGACCGCCAGAGCCAGAACCGGGTCCAGCCGGTCGGCGAATCCCAGATAAAGCAGCTTGCCCGCGGCCACCCGAAGAGGCAGCGCGCCAAAGGCATCCAGAAACAGCCGCGGCACCAGGCCAGTGAGCGCCTCGGCGTCGTGATACTCCAAAGGCAGCACCGGACAGCTCCACTGCACCCCCAACGCCCGGGTTACCAACTGCTCGCTCACTCCCTGCCGGCGCACCAGCCACTGGCCCAGCCGGCCGGCTCCTGCCGTCTTCTGCGCGTCCAGTGCCTGGTGCAACTGGGCGGAGGTGATCCAGCCCTCTTTGAACATCACCAGACCCAGCGGAATGCGATGCCGGTGGCTCTCCTGCCCGAGCAGCCCCCTCCCATCCAGTTCGCGACGCACCGCGAGGCGGACCCGCGCGGCCGTGCAGTCGGCCGAACAACTCCAGCCCCCCTCGAAGACCGGCGTCTGGCGGCTGCGCCAGAGATGCAGCCAGCCAGAGCCGCATTTTGGATTAGCGCAGGTTTCAAACAGGCCGCCCCGCGGCCTGGCGCGCGGCCCGGCTTCACTCGCATCCACCCCTTTGGCGCCGCGAGAAGCGGCCGCCCGCGGCTCATAAAAAGCCGCCTCGGAGGGCGCCATGCCGGCTAATTCCCACGCCGCTCCCTGCTCCCTGGCCACCCCTCCCCGGCGCAGAATCGACTCCCGGCTTAGAACAGGCATCGGATGCTCTCCAGCCGCTTGCGAGGAGCGGCCACCTCGGTTATACGCAGGCCAAAGTTGCCGTTGACCAGCACCACCTCGCCACGCGCCACAATCTTGTCGCCCACAATCAGGTCCACTGGATCGGCCACATTGCGATCCAGTTGCACCACGTCTCCAGGGCCAAGGTCGAGAATCTCGCCTAGCGGTAACTCCTTGCAACCAAAGCGCAGCGCGGCCTCCAACTCAATATCGAGCAGCAGCTCAACCCCCGCGCTGAGAGCCGGCAGCGGCACCTGCGCGGGTGAAAAGTCGGAGGCCGGCGGAGCAGTGGAGGCCGGAGCGGCAACGAATGGAGCGGCGGCAGGCGGCGCGGATCTCTGGGTCTCCGGCTGGACTGAAGGCTGGGCCTCCGGCGAAACAGGCGGCTGGGCCGCCGGCTTGGGAATGCGCACCTCGTCACGGACCAGAATCGTCCAGACATTCTCACCGGACTTCAATTGAAAGGCGCAGGAAACCTTGCTCTCTTCAGCAATCTCCTCGAAGGCCACGACGTGGCACTTTTTCCCGGTCTGAGCCAAAAACTCCCCGGCCGCCGCATCGGCCACCTCTTTCAGAATCTCGCTCCAGCCGGCCTTCTGGTCCACCCCCTCGCCCACCAGGGGCGATTCCAGAATGGAGGGATCGAGGACCACGGCAAAGCGGCCCTCCACATCTCCCGTGATGGTGGCGGCAAAGCCAAAGGCTCCTGCCGCCAGAGACTTGGGCAGCGACTCGGCAAGCTCCGGCTCTCCGGCCAGGGCCTGGGAAAGCAGGGCCGTCGCGACTGTAGTCCAGCACTCAAGATAGCTCTTCATAGCTCAACCCCAGGGATCCGTCTTTCTATGCGGGCGGCGCGCTGCAACCCCTGGCGAATGACCTGCGCTCGCGAGATCGTTTGCCCGCCGACCCTCCACTCAGGCGGTGTATTGGCGACCTGATCCAGGCGTAGAACCGTTTCCACCTCCAGGTTTTCGATGACGCTGGCCGGGAGACGCACCGAGGGCAGTTGCAGGCTGCCGCCAAAGCGGATGCGGCGTGCGTTGGCCTCCATCCGCGCACGGGTCTCGTCGCCATGGCGGCGGCGGCGGGCCCAGTCCGAGGTCAGCCGGCGCAAAATCGTATTGGCCACCACCGCCGGGAAGGCCAGATTGAGCAAACCCGAGCTGTGCGGCATGCGAATCTCGAAACTCAGGCAGAGCGTCTTTTCGGTCACCGACATGATGCGCGCCACCTGGGTCTGCATCTGGCGGCGCTCGAAGTTAAAGCTCAGCCCCACCGGCTGCCAGGCCGCGGTCAGCTCGCGGCAGATGATTTCGACCACCGAGGCCAGGATCGATTCCTCAATGTCGGTCAGCTCGCGCAAGGGGCCGTCCCGGCCCTCGCCGCCCAGCAGCAGATCGATGATCGGTGGCGCCAGGGCCAGATCCAGTTGCAGGACGGACAGCGCGCCCAGAGGCTCCATGCGCACCGAGGCCACGTAGCTGATCTCGGGAATGCGCAGCAGAAACTCATTGAATGGAATCTGCTCAGCCGAGACCAAGTTGACCTGGAAGCGGGTGCGCAGCCAGGCGGCCAGATTATGCGTCAGGTTGCGGGCAAACAGGTCGTTCAACATACTGATGGCGCGCAACTGATCGGTCGAAATCTGTCCCGCCGAGGAAAAATTGTAGGGCACGACCCGGGTCCGCACCTCGGTCTTTTGAGCCTCCGGCATCGAACTGCGCGCCGCCTGGAACAGGGCGTCAATCTCATCCTGCTTGAGCGTTTTCTCCGCTATCATCTGTTACTCCCCCCAAGCCAACTGCTGCCCTGGCCCTTTCCGTTCTAGATTGCTTCCGCTCCTGTTATGGATCGCGCCGCCCCTGGAGTCGATCCCGGGGCATAATCGCCGCCCGAAACCCCGCTGCCTGAGCCCCACAGCCGCGCCTTCTGCGCGCCACCTGGCTCAGCGGCGCGTCCGCTCCGCCGGCTTGCGCGCGAGTGGCCGGTCAAAGGCTCCGTGTGCCGCCAGGTCCTTGAGCGCCGAGCGTAGATGCACCACGGCCGAAGCGTGCACCTGCGAGACCCGCGACTCCACCACCCCCATCGCCAGGCCAATCTCGCGCATGGTCATCTCCTCGTAGTAGTAAAGGCTCATCACCAGCCGCTCCCGGTCGGGCAGATTCTGAATGGCCTCGGCCAGCCGCTCCTCGAGTTCGCCCCGGAGGCAGCGGAAGAGCGGGTCCTCCTCGGGCCGGCCCGGCACATATGCCAGCTCCTCCTCGCCCGAGTCCTCGTTGCGCTCCATGTTCAGCGTGCCGATCTCCAGCCCCTTCAAATCGCCCAGCAACTGCTGGTACTCATCAAGACTGAGCGTCATCTCCTCGGCCACCTCGGCCTCATTCGGCGCGTGGCCCAGCCGGGCTGTCAACACCCGGATAGCCTCTTCGACCGCGCGGCCCTTGCGGCGCAGCTCGCGCGGACTCCAGTCCAGTGTCCGAAGGCTGTCGAGAATCGCTCCGCGGATACGAAACTGCGCATACGAGCGGAACTGGACTTTCTTGCTCGGGTCGAACTTGGTAAAGGCGTCCATCAGCCCCACCACCCCGGCCGAAACCAGATCCTCGATGTCCACATGCTGCGGCAGCCGCTCGTGAATTCGCCGGGCCAGAAAGCGCACGATCGGCAGGTGATCGAGCAACACCTGCTCCTGCTCGCCGGTCAGCATCGGCAACTGGGAGCCACCGGGCGGATAACCGTCCCCGCAGGCGCTCCGGCGCGGCAGCGCCTGACTCCCAACCGTATTCGCCACTTCCATCTCCATTGCCGTCCCCTTTAGCTAATTTCCAGCCTTGCCCTATTCCGGAGGGCTTTTAGCTTTCAGCTCCCGGCTCTTCCTATAAAACTTTGCTTTCCCGACCAACCGGCTAACAGCTAATAACTAGAAGCTGCCCTTTATCCCTCAGCGCACCGTTCCCACCGGACGCAGACGAATCTCGGGAGGAATCTCCCCGGCCGAGACCACCGCCAATCGAGGTAAAACCGGCTCCAGCCAGCGCTTGACGTGATAACGGGCAGGACTAGGACATAAGAGCACGGGGAGTGCCGCGGCCGAGGAGGCGGGAATAAGCCGCCTCAAAGAATCGGCCAGCCGGCGGACCACCGGCGTGGCCGGCGGCGCCGCGGAGGCGGCCAGCATCCTTTGGCCGGTATCGGGCGAAAGCGTGGTCAGAATCTCCTCTTCGAGCGCTCCATCGAGCAGCAGAATGGGCAACTGGCCCTCGCCATCGAGCAGCGGCTGGATGAGCCGTCGGCCCAGTGCCTGGCGCGCGGATTCGACCAGCGCGACCACGCTCTTATTGACCGGCGCGGTCTCCAGAATGGCTTCGAGAATCGAGCCCAGGTCGCGGATCGAGACCCGCTCGCGCAACAGTTGTTCGAGCACCCGGCCAACCTCGCCCAGGGTCAGCAGCTTTGGCACCAGCTCCTCCATCAGCTTTGGGTGGCTCTAATTAAGCGAGTCCATCAGCCGCTTGGTCTCGGCCCGGCCCAGCAGTTCGTATGCATGCCGGCGGATGAGCTCTCCCAGGTGCGTGGTGATGACCGTGACCGCATCCACCACCGAGTAGCCGGAGGCGATGGCCTGGTCCTCGAGCGCCGGTGCGATCCAGATGGCCGGCACTCCAAAGGCCGGCTCCCGCGCCTCCCTGCCGGCCAGGGGACGCCGGTTGGCGTCGCCCGAGACGGCCAGCAGCTGCGTTCCCTCGGTCTGCCAGCGGCCTATCTCCATGCCGCGCAAGCTGAACAGGTACTCGCGCGGCTTGAGGCGCAGATTGTCGCTGATGTGCACCGGGGGCACCAGAAAGCCCATCTCCGCGGAGAGGTGGCGGCGCAAGGAGCGCACCCGGCTGAGCAATTGACCGCCCTGTTTTTCGTCCACCAGGGGGATTAACTGGAAGCCAATCTCCAGCGTCAGCTCCTCCAGGCGCAGCAGTTGGGCCAGATCGGAGTTCACCGCCTCGCCGGGCTTCTTCTTCTCGTTCACCCCTGGCTCGGCCGGCGCGGCTTGAGGAACATGGGTGGCCACGCGCCGAGCGGCAAAAAACAGCCCCGCCGCCACCGTCAGAAAGGCCAGCTTGGGCAGCCCCGGAATCAGGCACAACATCCCGGAGACCAGGCTGGCCAGGTAGAGCGTGGCCGGCTTGGCCAATAGCTGCTGGCGGATTTCGCCGCCCAGCAACCCGGCCGAGTTGGCCCGTGTCAGGGTGATGCCGCAGGCAATCGAGACCAGCAGGGAGGGGATGATGGTGACCAGCCCGTCGCCCACCGTCAGCACCGTGTAGGTGCGCGCCGCCTCGGAGAGTTCCACGCCCTGCTGCAGTGTGCCGATCAGCAGGCCGGCGATGATGTTGATGCCGGTAATCAGAATGGTGGCCAGCGAATCCCGCTGGTTGAAGCGCGCCGCGCCGTCCATGGCGCCGTAGAACTCGGCCTCGCGGGCGATGGCCTGACGGCGCCGCCGGGCTTCGAGTTCGTCGATCAGTCCGGCGTTCATGTCGGCGTCGATGGCCATCTGTTTGCCCGGCAGAGCATCGAGTGTAAAGCGGGCGGTCACCTCGGCAGTACGCACCGCTCCATGAGAAACCACCAAGAATTGAATGGCGATCAGCACCAGGAAGAGCACGAAGCCGACCACGTAGTTGCCGCCGACGACAAATTGCCCGAAGGCCTCGATGACCTTGCCGGCCGCGGCTGTTCCCTCCTGTCCGTGCAAGAGAATACGGCGGCTGGAGGTGATGTTCAGAGCCAGCCGGAAGAGCGTCAACAGCAGCAGCAGGGTGGGAAAGACGCTCAACTCGACCGCGCGGCGAATCTGCACCGCAGAGAGAAAGACGATGATCGAGGCGGCTATCGACAGGGCCAGCAGGAAGTCCAGCGCCGCGGCCGGCAAAGGCACCAGCATGACGAAGATCACGCTGATAGAGGCCAGCGGAAGCACGTACTCGCGCAACCGGTGCAGAATCGACTGCGTCGGCAAGGAACCGGCAGCCAGGGCGGTGGTGCTCATTGCGGACCTCCTGCAAAGGGTGGTGGAGCGCCGGAGCCGGGCCGCTTGGTTGGAGCAGCGGGGGTTGGAGCAGCGGGGGATGGGGCGGTGGACGATGAAGCAGCCGGCCGCGCCTGCGCCCTGGCCGCAGCCTCGCGGGCGCGGCGCTCGCGCAGCTCAGCCTCCACGCGCTGGCGGTAAAGATAGGCCAGAATGGCGGCCACCGCGGCGTAGAGATCGACCGGGATGGCCTGCCCGACCTCGACCGAACGGTAGAGCGAGCGGGCCAGCGGCGGGTTTTCGATGATCGGCACCTCCGCCCATCGCGCCTCGGCCTTGATCTCCTCAGCCAGCAGGTTGCGGCCCTTGGCCAGCACCTTGGGCGCCTCCATAGTGGCAAAATCGAAGCCCAGGGCCACGGCGTAATGGGTGGGATTGGTCAGCACCACGGCGGCTTTGGAGACGTCGGCCTTCACCTTGCGGCGGCGCATCTGGCGCTGCAGGTTACGGATACGGCTGCGAATCTGCGGGTTACCCTCGGTCTCCTTGTACTCGTCGCGCATATCGTCACGGCTCATCTTCAGCCGCTTCTCCCGGCTCTGCCACTCGACCAGATAGTCGATCGCCGACCAGGCGAACAGCAGCCACGCGGCGGCCACCAGCAGCCCGTACACATCGGAGCCGAGTATCTCCAGCCGGGCCGTCGAAAACGGCGGCAGCGTCAACTGCCGGGCGATGCGCTGCACCGCGAAGACCGCCAGTATGCTGGCGGGAATCAGAGATTTCGCCAGCCGCGAGGCGGCGCGCAGCGAGAAAAGGTTCTGAATGTTCGAAATCGGGTTGATGCGGTCCAGCTTGAAGCCCACCGCCCCGGCGTAAAAGTTGACGCCTCCGGTTTGCAGAACGCCCACCGCGAGAGCGGCCGCGGCTACTGCCGCCATCATCATGCCTGTGGGAGCCAGAATGCCGAACGCTAGCCGGCGCAAAGCGTAGAGTGTGGGTTGAATCTGGGAGGGCTCCCAACGGGCCGGAAGCCCGAGATTGAGAAAGGCGGCAAAGCTGTCTCTCCAGATGATGAAAAACTGGCTGCCCAGGGCACCCAGCACCATCACCCCGGCCAGGGTTCCGGCCGCGGCCGACAGCTCGCGGCTGTGCAGAATGTCGCCTTCCTTGCGCGCCTTCTCTCGTCGGTGCTGGCTGGCCTGTTCTGTGCGCTCTCCGGGCATTGGCTATCCTCCCAGACCCAGAGCCGCCCGGTGGCCGGGTGCGGCAATCAGCCGCTCGGCCAGGTCGAGCAACCCGGCAAAACGCGCCTCGATGAAGCGCGGCCACAGGGCCAGCGAGCCGATCAGCAGAGCAAAGCCGGTCAGGGTCTTCAAGGGCACGCTCAAGCTCATGACCGGCAACTGCAGGCTGAGCTTGCCCAGCAGGGAGATGGTCACCTCGACCAGCATGGTGGCGGCCAGCACGGGCGCGGCCAGCTCGACGGCGGCCAGGAAGATGCCGCTGGCGGCACGCACGATCGCGAGGGCGGAGGTGGGCGCCAGTGCGAAGCTGCCCAGCGGCGCCGCGCGGAAGCTGCGCACTACCGAGGCCAGCAGAATCCGGTCGAGCCCGGCCCCGATCACCACCAGCGTGCCCATCAACTGAAAGAGGTCGCCCAGAAGCGGCGTCTGGATCGACGAGGTCGGGTCCAGCAGATTGACCATCGAAAAACTGAATTGCAAACCTATCAGCTGGCCGGCAAAGAGCATCATCTCGTTCAGCAGCGTCAGCGTGAGTCCGTAGACCAGCCCCGCGGCCAGCTCGCC
>Ga0326727_10020762_pt1 | contig 12988 bp, 13 predicted proteins | sample MB2enrmetagenome_FD_207643 | JGI IMG/M metagenome (GOLD analysis project Ga0326727, IMG submission 207643) | Lab enriched peat soil microbial communities from McLean, Ithaca, NY, United States - MB29MY | ecosystem: Environmental > Terrestrial > Soil > Wetlands > Peat | place: USA: New York...
GCCGCCCGCGACCGGGTTGCGCGGTCAGTTCCACGGTGGAAAGCTCGGTCTCGCCGGCGCGGACGTCGACGTCGAGTTCCCGGAAGGTCCAACCCGTCTTGGTCAGGGTCACGCTGTGCTTGCCCGCGGCCAAAGCACCGGCCAGCGTGGGCGACCGGCCGACGTACGTTCCGTCGATCCACACGTCGGCGCCGGCGGGCAGCGTGCTGACGAAGATCGAGCCCGCGGGCTGCACCGCAACGGGGGCGGGCGAAGGCGTGGGCACGGTCAAGGCCGCGAGCAGCGCGGCGACCGGAGCGAGCGGCAAGGCGGCGTGGCTGAACAAATCGACCGCTCGCGTTCGGGAAACGCGCGCGACTCTCCCCGCCCCGGACGGTGCCGCGACGCCGCGCGGTGAACCAGGGAGATATGACAATGGAGGCCCAGGCTCGAGTTCGGCCGGCGACGGTCGCAATCGTCGGCCGGCCCAACGTCGGAAAGAGCGCGCTGTTCAACCGGCTCGTCGGCAAACGGCTGGCGATCGTCGAGGATACGCCCGGCGTCACGCGCGACCGGCTCTATGCCCTGGCCGAATGGCAGGGGCGCACCTTCAGCGTGGTCGACACGGCCGGCATCGACCCCGACGCCGTCGGGAGCGACGAGATCCTCTCGGCCACCCGGGCCCAGGCCGACATCGCGGCCCGCGAAGCCGACGTGATCGTCTTCGTCGTCGATGCCGCGGCCGGATTGTCGCCGCTGGACGACGAGGTGGTGGCGATCATGCGCCGGACGCGGAAACCGGTCGTGCTGGTGGCCAACAAGGCCGAATCCGAACGCGTGCGCGCGCAGCTACACGGCGAGTTCGCGCGCTTGGGGCTCGGCGAGCCGTTTGCGGTGTCGGCGCTCCACGGTGAGGGCACGGGCGATCTGCTCGACGCGATCGTCGCGCGGCTGCCCGCCGAAGCGGACGTACCGGAAGCCGACGAGGAACTCGCGCTGGCCATCGTGGGCCGGCCCAACGTCGGAAAGAGTTCGCTGGTCAACTCGCTGCTCGGCGAAGAGCGTTCGATCGTCTCCGACGTGCCGGGCACCACGCGCGACGCGATCGACAGCATCTTCCGCTTCCACGAACACGAGATTCGCCTGATCGATACGGCCGGCGTGTGGCGCAAGCCCAAGCACCACGGCTCGATCGAGTTCTACTCCTCGCTGCGCTCGCTGGCGGCGATCGCCCGCTGCGACCTCGCGGTGCTGGTGATCGACTCGATGCAGGGCGTCATCGACCAAGACCGCCGTCTCGCCGGGATGGTGCTCGAAGAGCGCAAAGGCCTGATCGTGGTCGCCAACAAGTGGGACCTCGCGCGCGAACTCGGGGAGTTCCAGCAAGCCGAACTGATCGAAGTGATCCGCGAGCAGATGCCCTTCGCGGCGTTCGCGCCGGTCACGTTCTTGTCGGCCAAGACCAAGCGCCGCTTGGGAAGCCTGATGCCGCTGGTGATGCGGGTCGCGCAGAACCTCGAACGGCGCGTGCCGACCGCGCAGCTCAACGCGCTGATCCGCGACGCGATCTACGCGCATCCCCCGCCGGGCCACGGCGGCAAACCGCTGCGCATCTATTACGCGGCGCAGGTCGCTACGAAGCCGCCGCGCTTCCTCTTCCACTGCAACGATCCGGACCGGGTTTCGACCTCGTACAAGCGCTTCATCGAGAACACGCTGCGCAAGGAGTTCGATTTCGAGGGCGTCCCGTTGACGCTCGACTTCAAGCCGCGGCGCGACGACGAGCCGCGCGACTGAGGCGACCGTGACGGCGTGGTATCCGGCTTTCGCGCTCGCGGCCTTTTTGCTCGGCTCGATTCCGTTCGGGCTGATCGTCGGGCGGGTCTTCTTCCATTCCGACATACGTAGCTCGGGCAGCGGCAACATCGGTGCCGCCAACGCCTTACGCACCTACGGCCGCGGGGGCGGCGCGGCCGTTTTGCTCCTCGACGCGCTCAAGGGATTCGTTCCGGCGTTCGTCGTTCTGCACCTGAGCGCGAATGCGGGGCCGGGCCCGGCGGCGCTGTGCGCTTGCGCCGCCGTCGCCGGCCACTGCTACTCGCCGTGGCTGCGCTTCAACGGCGGGAAGGGCGTCGCCACCTGGCTGGGCGCGGTCGCCGCGCTCGCCTGGCCCGTGGCCCTCGGCTTCGTCGCGATCTGGCTGGCGCTGGTCGTGCCGACGCGCTTCGCGGCGCTGGGTTCGCTCGCCGCGACGGCCGCGTCCGCGGTGGGGCTCTGGTACGCGACCCGCGATCCGGCGGTAGGCGTCTGGTCGCTGGCCGCCGCCGCCATCATTTTCTGGAAGCACCGCGAGAATATCGCGCGGCTCGCCGCCGGGCGCGAGAACAAGATCGGCTTCGGCAGGGCCTCGCGGGCGTAGGCGGCCCGCTCGCCATTCGCCGCGAGGACTCCGCTCCCGGCAGTTCAAATGACCGCCGGTCATGATTTCTTCAAACGACTTCCGCAACGGGGTCACGATCGTCATCGACGGCCAGTTGTGGACCGTGATCGAGTTCCTCCACGTCAAGCCCGGCAAGGGTTCGGCGTTCGTGCGAACCCGTTTGAAGAACGTCAAGTCGGGGGCCACGGTCGAGCGGACGTTCCGTGCGGGCGAAAAATTGGAACGTGCGACCGTCGACAACCGCGACATGCAGATGCTCTACAACGACGACGACGGCTACCATTTCATGGACGTCGAGTCGTTCGAGAACGTCACGCTGCAGCGCGACCTGATCGGCGACCCCGCCGACTTCCTCAAGGACGGCATGCGCGTCCAGGTGCAGTTCCACGACGGCACCCCGATCGGCATCGACCTTCCCGCGCACGTCGAACTGCGCGTCGAGGAAACCGACCCAGGGTTCAAAGGCGACACCGCGACCGGCACCACCAAACCCGCTAAATTGGAGACCGGCTCGACGGTACAGGTTCCGCTCTTCGTCAACCCGGGCGACCTGATCAAGATCGACACGCGCGATCGCCGTTACATCGGCCGGGTCAACGCATAGCGCTTTTCCTCCAACTGCTCGCGGTCGGGGCGGCCGCCGGCATCCTCGGTTCGATCGTCGGGTTGGGCGGCGGCTTCGTCGTCATTCCCGTGCTGCGCCTGGCCTACGGGATCTCGCCGTCGCTCACCGCCGGTGCGTCGCTGGTCATCGTCCTGGCCAACGGCATCAGCGGGTCGATCGCCTATCTGCGCCAAGGCCGCGCCGACGTGAAGGTCGCGCTGCTGACCGCGGTGACCGGCGTCCCCGCGTGCGTCGCGGGCGCGCTCGCCGTGCGCCACGTCTCGTTCGCGGGCTTCGACACGATCTACGGCGTGATGCTGACGATCTTCTTCATCGACATCATGCGCCGGCGCAACACCACCGAGCCGCCGAAGCTGCGCCTTCCCGGATTGCGCGAACGGACGCTCGTCGACAAGAGCGGCGAAGTCTTTCGCTACGGCTGGAGCCCGCCGCTCGTTCTGCTCTCGGGACTTGCGATCGGCTTCATCGCGAGCTTCTTCGGGATCGGCGGCGGCATCGTGTTCCTGATCGTCTTCATCGCGCTCTTCGGCATGCCCGCCCACGTCGTCACGGCGACGTCGATGCTCTCGATGCTGTTCATCGCGCCGATCGGCGTCGCCACGCATTGGTTCGAAGGCAACGTCGACCTCACGCTCGCCGTCCCGCTCGCGCTCGGCGGACTCGTAGGCGGCCAACTCGGGCCGCAGATCGCCCGCCGCCTCTCGTCGCCGCAATTGCTGACGACGCTCGCCTTCGCGGTGCTGGCGACGGCGTTATCGTTGATCGGAAAGCACGTCTTCGCGAAGTAAGGGCGCAGCCGGGATTCGATCGACGCCTCCCGCGATTTTTGCCGGCGAAGGCGGGGTGCGCAAACTGGTCAGCCGCGTTAGACGAGTCAGGAAGTGATGACCGTCGGTCTCATGACTAACCCCGCCGCGAGGCCGCGCGTGGTTCGTCGGTGACTTCGACCGTGTCGATCACTTCGAGCACGCGCAGGCGATAGCGCGGATCGTAGGTGCGGCGGCTGCAGCGGCCGCACGACACGTTGGCCGGCGGCCGGCGCTTGCGCAGCACCTCCATCGTGCACCGGTCGCAGCGCAAGATGAAGCGCCGGGTGCTCTCTTTGCGGGGCAGCGCGGTGCCGAGGTCGTGATAGATCGAACTCAATCCGAGCTCGCGCATCTTCTTCTTGAAGGCGGCGGTGTGTCCGGGGTTCTGGCCGCGCGCGAAGAGCCAGGCGTGGATCATTTCGTGCAGCAGCGTTTCGCGCAACGCTTCGGGATGCTTCTCGAAGTGGCGCGACGACAGTTCGATCAGCGGCGGCTTGTAGGTGATGCGCCCGGCCAGATTCCCGAAGCGACCGTTGAAGGCGATGCGGTGCGCCGGGATCTCGCCGGCGAAGAACTCGTTGTTGTACTGGGCGAACAGGAGTTGGAGCTCGGCCACGTCGGGCAACATGCTTCGAGGCTTTGAACGCGTGCGCGAGAAACCTTCCGGTTCGTGAGCCGCTCGCCCGGTCGTGGCCTTCCGCCACGCGTCTACTTGCCGATTCTGACGGTCAGCGCGATCTGCGTGATCGCCCTGATCGCGTACTTTCTGAAGATCGGACTCGGGGTGACCGGCTCCGCGCTCGGCCCCGAGGCGAAGACGACCGCACTTCCCGCCACGCAGACCGCGACCGCGGCGCCGGGCGAAGTGGTCGTGCCCCAAACCGGCGGCGCGCCGGTCGGCGGCGGCGGCCCGGCGGCGGCGGCGCCCGCGGGCGGCGGCCCGCCCGCGCCGGTGCAGCGCATGCTGACCGAGCTGCGCGGACGCATTGCGCGCAACCCCAGCGATCTCTCGGCGCTGGTGAGCCTCGCGCAGTTGTACTTCGACGCCGGCAAGTTCGCGCAGGCGCTGCCCTACTACCGGCGCGCCCTCGCGCTCGACCCGGCCAACCCCGACACGCGCACCGACTACGCCACCGTCTTGCACGCCACCGGCGACGACCTCGGTGCGCTCGATCAACTGAACGTGGTGCTCAAGGAGCGGCCCGACTTCCCGGCGGCGCTCTTCAACCGCGGCGTCGTCGACGCGGCGATCGGCCGGCGCACCGACGCCGTCGACTCCTTTCAGCGCTTCATCAAGGTCGCACCGCACGATTCGAAACTCGACGAAGCGCGCACCGCGCTGAAGAACCTCGGAGCCTGAGCGTGAACCTGTACGTCTCCGCCGACATGGAAGGCACGGCCGCGGTGGCCTCGTGGACGCAGGTCGACCCGAAGAATACGACCGAGTATCCCTACTATCGCAAGTTGATGTCGCTCGAAGTTCGCGCGGCGATCGACGGCGCGCGCGAAGCCGGGGTCAAAGGGGTCCTGGTCAACGACTCGCACTCGGCCATGCGCAACGTGCTCTGGGACGAGTTGCCGCCGGACGCGCGCATGATCTACGGTAACCGCAAACCGTTCTCGATGTCCGAAGGCATCGATGAGAGCTTCGGCTGCGCGTTCTTCACCGGCTACCACGCCGGCATCGGGGAGGCCGACGGCGTCCTCGATCACACCTATTCGCCCGACACGCTCTACGCCGTGCGGGTCAACGGCGTGCGCTGCAGCGAGGCGCTGCTCAACGCGGCCGTCCTCGGCCAATACGGCGTGCCGGTCGTCCTGATCACCGGCGACCGCACTACGGTCGAAGGCGCGCAGGCGCATCTGCCCTGGCTCGAAGGCGCGATCGTCAAGGAGTCGATCGGCCGCTTCGCGACCAACTCGCTTTCGCCCGAGGCGGCCCGCGCGCTGATTCGCGCGGCCGCGCGCCGCGCCGTCGAACGCGTCGCCGAAGCGCGTCCCTTCGTCTTCGCACCGCCGATCGCGCTCGAACTCGATTTCGCCGGCACGCAAAACGCCGACTTCGCCGAACTGATTCCCGGGATGGAGCGGGTCGGCGGCCGCACCGTGCGCTTCGTCCACGACGACTACGCCGTCGTCTTCAAAGCCTTCGTCGCCGCCTTCCGCCTCGGCGGCGCGGCCAACGTTCCGGTCTAGTGAACGTCGCGTATCAGGGCGAACCCGGCGCGTTCAGCGAAGACGCCGCCCGCAAGCTGATTCCGGGCGCGAAGACCCGCGGTTACGGAACGTTCGACGAAGTCTTCTACGCCGCTCTGGCGGGAGAGACCGAAGCGGCCCTGATGCCCGTCGAGAATTCGATTTCGGGCGCGGTGCCGCGCGTCTACGACCTGCTCTTCGCCGAACCGCGCGCGCGCATCGTGGCCGAGACGGTGTATCGCGTCGAACAGAATCTGATCGGTCTGCCCGCCGCGGACCTCCGCTCGCTGCGCGAGGTGCGCTCGCACCCGGTTGCGCTCGAACAGTGCCGCGCGTTTTTCGCGCGGCATCCGCACGCTCGCCCCCACGTCGTGGCCGACACCGCCGGGGCGGTTCGCGAGATCGTCGCGCTCGACGACCCGGGCGTCGCGGCCATCGGCTCGGCGCTGGCCGCCGAACGCTACGGAGCCGAGATCCTCGAACGCGGCATCCAGGACGTGCACGACAACTTCACCCGGTTCTTTCTGATCCGTGCCGACGCAACGCCGCCGCCGCTGCCGACGCGCGCCTGCGTCGCGCTCGTGCTCCCCCACCGGCCCGGATCGCTACGCGACGCGCTCTCGACCTTCGCCGAGCGCGGACTCAACCTGCGCACCCTCGTCTCGCGCCCGGCGCTCGACGCGCCCTTCACCTATCGCTTCTACGTGGAAATCGAACAGGCCGACGCCGCCCGCCTCTCCGCGGCGCTGGGCGAAATAGAGGGCGAAGCCCGCATCCTCGGGACCTACTAGACCCACCGCGCCAAGGCCCCAATCCAAAGCGCCGAGCCTCGCGTTAGGTGTTCGGACGATGCCTCATCACGAGCGCAGCGATCTGAATCGATTTCCCTCGAGAGGTTCAGTATGTCACTTGGAAGGTGGGCCGGCTCGCTCGCAGTCGCGGGCGCGTTGAGCACGGCCGTTTTCTTATACGCCGCGCATCCGGCGCGCAGTTCCGACCACCAAGACTCGATTGCGGTCGTGCATCGCCCCGGTGCGGACATCACCGACGTCTACCTGTTTCCGTCGCCGACCAACAGCAACAACGTCGACCTGGTCATGAACGTCCACCCGCTCATTCCGGCGGGCATGGGCTCGGCCTACCAACTCGATCCCGGCGTGCTCTACCAATTCAAGTTTTCGCACGGACCGCTCGGCACGACGAACCCGGAAGACACCGTGTTGCAACTGGTCGCCAACGGCACGGGTTCGAGCCAAACGGTCACCCTGTACGGACCGGTCGCTCCCAAGCTCTCTGGCACGCATTCGGTGCTGACCGGCCAACCGAAGGGGACGTTCGCCTTCAACAACCCCGGCGGAACGACGCTCTCCAACGGCGTCACGGCCTTCGCGGGACCGCGCGCGGACCCGTTCTTCTTCGACCTGTTCCAGTTCTTCACGATTCTGCCCGACCGCTACTACGCAAACCCGCGGACGGGAAACCAACTGGGTACGTCGACGCCCACCTTCAACGGCTATCCGAGCGGTTCGACCTCGGGCGCCAACGGCTCGGGCTACGCCTGTAGCACCAACGCCTCGACCAACGCGTTGACTCAGATCAACGGCGGCTTCAACGTCATCTCCATCGTGCTCGAAGTTCCTCGCGCGTCGCTGCTGCCCAAGGGCGATTCGTCGATCGTCCACATGTGGGCGACGGCCAGCACGCCGACCGGCACCAAGACCAACGGCCGCGAAGTCTACGTTCAGGAAGAACTGCTCTCGCGCCCGGCCGTCAAGGAACTCTTCGAGAAGTTCAACCAGCACCAATACAGCAATCAGACCAATCCGTACGACGACGTCACCATCAAGAACGCGATCTACGATTTCTCGCACTCGGTCGTCGGCCGTAGCGCGAAGATCTCGTCGGTGCTCCAAAGCATCCTCTATCCCAACGAACTCGCCGCCGACCTCTCGCAGTCCGGTCCGGCCGCGTACCTCGGCGTCGAAACCGGCGGTGCGACGGGCGGAACCTTCGGTGGGCGCGGCCTGACCGACGACGTCGTCGACATCTCGCTCGGCGCCGTATTCGGCAACACGATCCCCGCATTGACGGGCGTGCCCGACGACGGCGCGGAAAACAACTGCCTGACCAACGAACACGTCAGTTCCGGTCAAGGTGGAACGCAGACGCAGTCGACCTTTCCGTATCTCGCCTCTCCCCACTAGATCCGTCCGAACCAAGAAGGCGAAGGCTCGCGAGCGCATCGGCTCGCGGGCCTTTTCTTTCTGCGGACCTCCGCCGTCGTTTGGCCGCGGAGGGCGTTGGGTAGCCGGAGCCGGCGAACCTCCGTGGAAACGGCGTTCGGAAAATCCAAAGCGCTGCTCGGCGCGTTGACTGTGAAATCGCAGTTGGCGCGCCGGAGGTCTTTTACCATCGCACAACTCACGCGTGGCCTGGCAGTCGCGCTCTTCCTGACGGCGCTCCCGCTCGCCGTCCAAGCGCACCCGCTGGGGAACTTCACGATCAACCATCTGACGAAGCTCTCGTTCGCTTCGCAGCGGGTCGACGTGCGCTACGTCCTGGACATGGCGGAGATTCCCACCTATCAGGCTTTACGCGGACAAGAGGGCGCGCGGGACACCGCCGACGCCGTGCGCCGTTGGGCCGCCGAGACTGCTCGAACGGTGACGCCGCAACTCCATCTCGCGGTGGACGGCTCGCCCGCGAGCTTAACGGTCGACGGAGTGTCGGCGCATACGCGGCCCGGTGCGGGCGGATTGCCGACGCTGTATCTTCGACTCGACGCGCACGCACCGTTACCCGCTTCGAACGGCGTGCGCGCCGTGACCTATCGCGACGCGAGTTATCCCGGCCGCCTCGGCTGGCACGACGTTGCGGTCGCGCCTGCGACGGAGCCGACGCGCGAACTCACCGCCTACCCGAGCGCCTTGCTCGGCTCGCCGCGCACGATCACGGGCGTCGATCTCAGCCTGCGTCCGGACGGCGCGGCGACCGTGCGCGAGACGATCGACGGGTATTCCGCCGACGCGGGCTCCCCGCCCGCCGCGCCGCTGGGCCGTTCGAATCAGCTCTCGGACATGCTCGCGCGCGGCACCGGCGACTGGACGCTGGTCCTGATCACGTTCCTGGTGGCGATCGCCCTGGGTGCGTTGCACGCCCTCGAACCAGGCCACGGCAAGACCTTACTCGCAATATCGCTCGTGGGCGCCCGGGCGACGGTCAAACAGGCGGCGATTCTGGCCGCAAGCCTTACGATCGCACACACGATCGGGGTGCTCGCGCTGGGCGTCGCCATCAACCTGTTCAAAGGCTATTTCGTCCCCGAATCGATCTATCCGTGGATCACGCTGCTCTCGGGCGTCGCGATCGCCATCGTGGGCGCCCGTGCGATTCAGCGCCAAATTCTGGCGCGTCAGCCGGTGGCCCACGCACACCCTCACCCGCATCCGCACGCGCACGCTCACGAGCACCCGCACGTTCATCACCCGCACGCGCACGATCCGGGCGCTCACGCCCACGCCCACGCCCACGATCGCGCTCACGGGCACTCGCACACGCACGACCACGACGACCTCGAGCACGCGCGGCTGCACGCCATCCCCGGCACCGCGCCGCTCACCTTCGGGTCGACGATCCTCGCCGCGATGAGCGGCGCCGTCGCCCCCTGTCCCGCGGCGCTGGTGGTCTTGCTGGCGGCGATCGCGCTCAACCAGGTTACCTACGGCATCTTCGTGATCGTCGCGTTCAGCGCCGGACTCGCGGCCACGCTGACCGGCCTCGGCATCGCGGTCGTGCGCTCCGCCGGCTGGCTGCAGAATCGGCGCGGCTTCGAGCGCTTCGTGCGCTACGGCCCGCTCGCGTCGGCGATCGTCATCTCGACGATCGGCGCGATCATGGTGGGACAGGGGTTCGCACAAGAGGGCATCGCCGCTTCGCCGTTGATCGTCAGCGCGATCACGATTTTGGCCATCGCCGGGTACGCCTTCTCGCACCCGTTCGCGCACCGCCCGATCGAGAGCGCGGCATGATCGGCATCGGCGCCTTTACGGTCTTCGCGCTCGGCCTCCGGCACGGAGCCGACCCCGACCACCTCGCGGCCATCGACAACATGACCCGAAATTCGTACGACGAACGTCCGTGGCTCAGCCGCTTCTGCGGAACGCTGTTCGCCGGCGGCCACTCGATCATGGTGCTGGCCATCGCGGCGCTCGTCGGCTATCTGGGCACCCGCTTCAGCGCGCACGGCGAATTGATCGAGACGATCGGCACCTGGATCAGCATCGTCGTGCTGGTCGCAATTGCGCTCTTGAACCTGCAGCAGTTGCGCGCCGGCGGCTCGAGCCCGGTGGGCATCAAGACGCGGCTCATGCCCAAAATGCTGCGCGAGGCGAAGAGTCCGTGGATCGCCGTTCCCGTCGGCCTGCTCTTCGGCTTCGGCTTCGAGACCTCGAGCCAAGTTGCGACGTACGCGGTGGCCTTCGGCGTGAACTCGGGCGTACTCGGAGCGCTGCTCGTCGGCGCCATGTTCTGCCTCGGAATGATTTGCACAGACACGCTCGACAGCGTCGTCGTTCATCGACTCGTCTCGGACCGTTCGAACGTGCTTCCCTCGACGATGCGCGTGTGGATTTGGTCGGTTACGCTGCTGGCTCTGGCGGTCGCGGGTTACGAACTCGCGCAAGTTCTCGGCTGGCATGCGCCGTTTCCCGACATCTATGCGAGCGCTGCGATTGTGCTCGCCTTGATCGGGGTATTCGCCTACATACTTTACGCTACGCGCCGCGGCACGCTTGCCGCGGTGAGGGCCGAGCCCGGCTCGATCGTCCAAAAAGGATAACGCAGATGCTTCCTCAACGCGCCGCCGTTGCGCTGGCGTCGGCTGCGGCATTGGCTGCCGCATTGCTGTACGTCGCGCACCCGGCCAAGAGTTCCGACCATCAAGACACCTACAACCTGGCCACGCGCTCCAACACCTCCGCCGACATCACCGACGTCTACGTGTTTCCGTCGCCGGCCAACCCCAACAACGTCGTCCTGGCCATGGACGTCTCGCCGCTGATTCCCGCGGGCATGGGCACCGCGCGATTCTTCGACCCCACGTTGATGTGGCAGTTCAAGATCTCGCACAGCGCGAGTTCGGTCGAGGACGAGGTGATCCAACTCGGCGTGCAGGGCACGGGCTCCACGCAGAAGATCACCGTCTACGGCCCTGCGGCGCCCAATCAGGTGGGGACGACGAACACCTTCGTCAACGCCACCGGTTCGACGACCTACAACCAGAGCGCGACCCTGCCCAACGGCATCCAGGTGTTCGCGGGTCCGCGCGCCGACCCGTTCTACTTCGACCTCTTCGCCTTCTTCTCGTTCCTGGGCGACCGGTACTACGCGACGCATTCGTCGCAGAGCGATCCGGGACAGGGCGACACACTCTACAATGGCGACAACGTGGGCGTTGCGGCCCAAGTGGCGCCGTCGTACGACAAGACGGCCAATCCCGACGCGCCGACCTTCGACGGCTTCCCGGCCGGCACGACGTCGGGCGCAAACGGGACCGGCTACGCCTGTAGCAACAATCCATCGCAAAACGCGCTGGCCAACATCGGCGGCGGCTTCGACGTACTCTCCTACGTGATCGAATTGCCGCGCTCGCTGCTGACCAACGGCTACTCGAGTTCGGTCATCCGCGTCTGGGCGACCGTCAACTCCTCGACGGGGACCTAAGCGAATGAACAACGTGAAGAGATCGAACGGTACGCTCCTCGGCGTCGCGGCGGCGCTGCTCCTGAGCGGATGCAACGGCGGCGGCGGCGCTTCGATTCCCGGCGGCCCCGGCCAAGTCGGCGGCAAACAGGCCTACGTGCAGATCGAACTGCTCTCGCGGCCTGCGGTCAAGGAAGTCTTCGAGGAATTCGTCGACCATCAAGTGACCAACGCGGCGGAACCGTATAACGACCCGACGCTGCAGGGCCAGATCGTCAGCTTTACCGACGCGCTGCGCCCGCCCAACGCGCAAGTGGGCAGCGACTACGGCAAGGCCCTCGCGTCCGTGCTCTATCCCAACGTGTATTTGGTGAACTTGGCCTCGACGAGCAAAGCCTCGTACTTGGGCTACGAGACCAACGGCGCCACGGGGGGCACGTTCGGCGGTCGCGACATCAACGACGACGTCGTCGACATCTCGCTCGGCGCGCTCTTCGGCAACACGCTCTCGAAACTCGGCCTGCAACCCGAGGACAACGAAGAGAACAACTGCTTGAGTTCGGACAACGTGGCTCAGGCGCCCAGCCAGAGCAAGACCGCGACCTTCCCCTATCTCCCGGTCCCGCACTAAGCGAAAGCGAGCGAAACAGTGACGCGTAGAACGAAGTTCGGACTCGGCGCGGCGGCCGTCGCGCTGGTCGCGATCGCCGCTTGGCCCGCGTACGTTTCGCACGACGTCAACGCCGAGGCGGCAGCCGCGCTGCCGACCTCGGCCCCGGTCGTCGCCGATTACCGCACTCGCGACAAACTCGTCGCGTTCTGGGAGCGCGCCGTCGGCGAAAAGCATCGCGGCGACATGCTCAGCCCGCGGGAACTCGGCGACCAATACCTGCAACGCTACCGCGAGCGCGGCGACATCGACGACGTGCTTCGCGCCGAAACCGCGGCGAAGCAGTCGCTGGCGGCCGAACCCATCGGCAATCTGGGCGGCGAACTCGAACTCGCCTCGGTGTATCTGACCCTGCACCGCTTTCACGACGCGCTGGCCGTGACCCATCACGTCGAATCGTGGGATGCGGGCGACGATTCGATGTACCCCCGCGAAGCCAGCCTCGACATGGAGATCGGCGACTACGCGCGCGCGAGAGAACGGCTCGAGGCGGTGAAGGCTGGAGACCGCGACGACGGCTGGCGGGTCGTCGAGTCGCGCTACCTCGAGTTGACCGGCCACTTGGCCCA
>Ga0326727_10020763_pt1 | contig 12988 bp, 9 predicted proteins | sample MB2enrmetagenome_FD_207643 | JGI IMG/M metagenome (GOLD analysis project Ga0326727, IMG submission 207643) | Lab enriched peat soil microbial communities from McLean, Ithaca, NY, United States - MB29MY | ecosystem: Environmental > Terrestrial > Soil > Wetlands > Peat | place: USA: New York...
GCGGGAGTTCCGCCACATCACCTGGCCCGGCATCCGCGGCCCCGCCACGCTGGCGCTGATGATCAGCTCGCTCGCCGTGTTCCGCGATGTGGACATCATCTTCACCTCGACGCGGGGAGGCCCGTCGCGCCTCACCGAGACGGTGTCGCTGTTCGTCTACAACGAGGGCTTCCAGTACTTCCGCATGGGCACGGCCGCCGCGGCCGGGCTGCTGATGGTGCTGGCGGCCCTGCTGGGCTCGCTGCTCGCCATCCGGGTGATCCGTCATGACAGCCTCTAGCCTGTTTTCGCGGCGGCTGCGCGCAACCGCGTGGTGGCTGGCGACGGTCATCTCGGCGCTGATCGTGCTGTTCCCCATCTATTGGATGTTCATGACCGCGATCATGCCGGCCGAGCGGATTCTTTCCATCCATCCTCCGCTGGTGCCCGACTTTTCGGTGGCCTCGCTCAACGCTTTCCACAAGGTCTTTTCCATCCATCCGTTGCTGGCCTGGATCGCCAACAGCCTCGGCGTCGGGCTGGCCGCCACGATCTCAAGCCTCATCGTCGCCACGTTCGCCGGCTACAGCCTGTCGCGCTGGAACTTCCGCCCGCAGCAGATCCTCGGCGCCCTGCTGCTGTTCACCAAGCTGGTCCCGGCAACGCTGATCATCATCCCGCTTTACATCACCTTCAACCTACTGGGCCTGCTCGACACCTACCTGAGCCTGATGCTGGCGCACATGACCATCGGCGTGCCGCTGGCGACGTGGCTGATGAAAGGCTTTTTCGACCGGGTGCCGCTGGAGATCGAGCAGGCCGCGATGATCGACGGCTGCTCCCGGCTGCAGGCCTTGCGATGGGTCATCCTGCCGCTCACGCTGCCGGGCCTCGCGGCCTGCACGATCTACCTGCTGATCGTCAGTTGGTCGGAATTCATCTTCGCGCGCACGCTGATGCGCAGCGATGGCCACTTCATGCTGACCGTCGGCATGCAGTCCTTCGTCGGCGAGCACGAGGTGGATTGGTCGGGACTGATGGCGGCGGGAACCGTGTCGCTGCTCCCGGTCATGGTGCTCTTCATCTTCCTGGAACCGTTCCTGGTGAGCGGACTCACCAAGGGTGCGCTGGCGAACTGAAAGGCCAGGGGCGCTGCCCCCTGGCCTTCAGGCCGGTCGGCGCGCCTCCCAGGTCCCGGCGCCGTGTTGGCGCAGGTTGAACGGGCCGGCATGGCTGGCGCTGGTGGCTCCGAACACAGCGTTCCCCTGCATGGCGTCCGGCGCGGCGTTGCCCTCGCACGAGTAGACGATGGCGTTGCCCTCGAAGCGGGCGGCGAGTTGCAGCCGCACTGTCGCCGCGCAAATCAGGCCCGTCACCGTTCCCGAAAACCCATCTGAGTCATGCCGGCCCGACACGTCATTGCCGCGTTGCTCCAGGATAACCCGCAGGCGCCGGGACCCTCTCAGGAACCGCACGGTGAAATCCCACTGCCCGGAAATGTCCATCCCCGGAACCGCCGGCGTGGTCTTGGTCGGATACGCGGCGCCGCGGAGCGCGCCACAGAGGGCCCGGCCGACCATCGTCGCTTCGCCCGGCTGCAGGTTGAACGGATCGATTTGCACGCTCTGTGCCGTCGCTTCGATGTCGTCGAGCATGATCCGGGGTTCGCCGGCCAGCAGAAGCTGGCGCAATGCCTCGGAGTTGAGGCCATAGCGGTCGAGCTCCCAGCGCACTTCCAGGGTCGGCACGCGTTGCGCGAATGGCGGCGGCAGCACCGCCGTCTCGACGCCATCAAGGTCCGCCAATTGGCGTGCGATCGCCGCCAGATCGTCGTGCCAACGCCGCACCTCGGCGGCGTCATCGCGCTCGCCGAACCAGTGTTCCAGGGCGGCCAGCACGCCGATCACGTCCTCTTTCGAGACTTTCATTGGCCGGCCGAGAGAATGGTGCGGTGAGGCATTACGCCAGGCCGCCTGCACCAGCGCCTTGTTGCCGAGCAAAAGGCCGCTGGTCTGCGGCCCGCGCAGGAACTTGCCGCCGCTGTAGACCACTAGGTCGGCGCCGCGGGCGAGCCACGGGGGCGGCCGTTCGATCAGCTCGGAGGCCGCGTCCACCAGCACCGGTATGCCGCGCGGTCGCGCCAGTTCGACGATCCGTTCCAGCCGCATCGCGCCGCGCTCCTCGGCCTTGCCGAGCACGCTGACCATGGCGACGTCGCCGTCTTGCAGCGCCACTGCCAGCGCCGACTCGTCCTCGCATTCGACGATGCGCGTGCCGACCATGCGGATCGCCATGTCATAGGCGAAGCGGTGGCCGCGAACCGCGACGACCCGATTCGGCATGCCGTCGGTGAACGGCAGGCGCAGCATCGCCACCGGGTCGTTGCCGGCAACGCAGGCAGCGGTGGCCAATGTCAATGCCGCGGCGCTGCCGCAGGTCACGATGCCCCATTCGGCGCCGGTCAGCTCGGCGATGCGCGCGCCCGCCGCCTCCATGAGCTCGTCAAGATTGACGAAGCATTGCGAGGCGGCGGCGACCGCGGTGCGAACCGACGGCAGCATCAGGCTGCCGCCATGGATGGTGCGGACGCTGCAGCAGTTGATGAAAGGCCGCAATCCGAGCGCCCGGTATGGGTCGCTGTTGCTCTTTATCGCCGGCTGCCCCGCCATCGTCTGGTCCTCCGAGCCTTTCCGGCATCGAAGACGCAAGGCCGGGCCGCGTCAAGCAGTGCGGTGCGCGAAGCGGGCTAGGACAACCGAACCTTCACGTAGCTCCCCGGAGCGTCCTCGATCGGCGTCAGCTTGCCCTCGCCGGGACGGCGTGCCGGGACCCCCCGGGGGTCCTGCGCGCCGATCCAGCGCTGCCAGTCCGGCCACCAGGAGCCCGCGATTTCGGTCGCGTTCCTGAACCACTCCTCGGGTTCGGCAGCCAGGTCAGGGTTCACCCAATGGCTGTATTTGCCGCTGTCCGGGGGGTTCACCACGCCGGCGATATGGCCGGACGCCGCCAGTACGAAGCGGTTCTGCCCCTTCAGCAGGCGCGTCCCATAGTAGGTGCTGCGCCAGGGGGCGATGTGATCTTCACGGGTCGATATGAAATAGGCCGGGACACTCACTCGGCTGAGGTCGATGGGCGTGCCGGCCAGGCTGATGCCGCCGGGCTCCCGCAGCCGGTTCTCCTGGTACATGTTGCGGAGGTAGAAGCTGTGCATGCGGGCCGGCAGGCGGGTCGAATCGCTGTTCCAGTACAGCAGGTCGAACGGGAACGGGTCATTCCCCATCAGGTAGTTGTTCACCACGAATGACCAGATCAGGTCGTTGGCTCGCAGCATGTTGAAGGTGGTTGCCATCTCGCTGCCCTCGAGATAGCCGCGCCGGTTCATCTTTTCTTCGAGTGCTTTCAGCTGTTCCTCATCGATGAAGACGCCGAGCTCTCCCGCTTCGCGGAAGTCGATCAGGGTGACGAAGAAGGTGGCGGATTTGATGCGGTCGTCGTCATGCGCCGCCATCCAGGCCAGCGTCGCGGCCAACAGCGTGCCGCCAAGGCAGTAGCCGATCGCATTCACGGCCGTCTCGCCGGTGGCGGCCTCGATGGCCGAGAGTGCATCGAAGATTCCCTCGCGCATGTAGTCGTCGAATCCCTTCTCGGCCAGGGCGCTGTCAGGATTGACCCACGAAACAACGAAAACCGTATGCCCCTGGCTGATGGCCCACCGCACGAAACTGTTCCGCGGCCGCAAGTCGAGGATGTAATATTTGTTGATCCAGGGCGGCACTATCAACAGGGGTCGCTTCAGCACCTCCTCAGTGCTCGGGCTGTACTGGATTAGCTGCATGAGATCGTTCTGGAACACGACCTTGCCGGGGGTCACGGCAATATTCTCGCCGATCCGGAAGGCGTCCGTGTCGGTCATCTTGATGTGCAGATCGCCTTTGCCGCGCTCGAGGTCCGCCAGCAGGTTGTTCAGGCCGCGCAGCAGGTTTTCGCCGCCGGTCTCGACGGTCTTGCGCAGCACCTCCGGATTGGTCAGCAGGAAGTTGCTTGGGCTCATCGCATCGACGAACTGGCGCGCATAGAAATCGACCTTCTGCGCCGTGCGCGGGTCCAGCCCGTCGGTCTGTTTCACCACGTTCTGCACGAAACGCGCACTCAGCAGGTAGGACTGGCGGATGAAGTCGAAGATCTCGTTTTCCTTCCAGGCCGCATCCTTGAAGCGGCGATCCTTCGGGTCGCCCTCGATGACCGGCTCGCGCTCGACCCCCATGATCCGCCAGGCGGTGTTCTGCCAGAGCGATATGTAGTCCTGCCACAGTCCAAACTGCGCCTGCATCAGGCGGGCCGGGTCGGCCATCAGCCGGGCGGTCATCTCCATGAAGGCGGCGCCGATATTCAGCGGGACGAGACTGACCGGGCCATCCTTCGCCTGCCGCTTCAGCCATTCGCCGACGATGCGCTGCGAGCGCGCGGCGATATCCGCCATGGACCGGCTGAACTCGGGGGGGGGCGGCAGTTTGAAGGCAGGGGAGTCCGGCTTGGTCGGCTCGGCCATGGGCTTTCCTTTGCGAAGGCCGGACGGCGCGCTACACCTTCCGTGTGCGCTGCGGCGCCAGGCTGGAGCGACCCGAACCGATGTCAGACGCAGGTGCAAATCAACTTACGGGGGCACACGCCAAAGTCCATGCCCTTGGCCGCGCGGGTGGGATCCTCACCGTGGCGCTGCTGGCCGGCTGTTCTTCGATGCCTTCGATGAACCCGGCGGACTGGTGGCATTCGCTGGAAGGCGGCCAGATCGCCGAACAGCGGCCGCCACCGCCCGACGCCGATGCCCCGTACCCCAAAGTGGGCACGGTGCCGGCCCGCCCGGTCACCACCCCCGATGCCCCAACCCGCCAGCGCATCGCCAGCGCGCTGGTGGCCGATCGGGCCAACGCACAGTACGCCGGGGCGGCCGGACCCGACCCCTCCAGGCCTGGCAGCGCACCGCAGGCGTTCGGCGTCGGCACCGCGCCGCCGCCCCCACCACCAGCGGCGCCCGGCGCCCCCAGCGCCTCCTTGCAGGCGGCGACCGCGCCACCGGCCTCCGCCCCAACGCCGCCAGCGCCGCAGTCGCCAATGCCGAGTGGAACGCCGCCGCCGCCGCGTCCGGCACCTTTGGGCAAGGTCGCCGCGACCCCGTTGCCTGCGCCGCAGGTTACCGCGTCAGCCGCTCCCGCGGCGGATGCGGGGGCGCTGAACGTGCCGGCTGCGCCGCCGGCGGCCCCGAACATCGCCGGCGTCGCCGTGCCGGCCACCACCGCTCCGACCCCTGCCCCGGTCGCGCCGCCTCCCCGGCCGGCGCCGCCGCCGCCGGTTGCCACTCCCGGTGCCGTGCTGGTGGCGTTCCCGCCGGACTCCGCCGAGATGGCGCCGGCTGCGCAGGACGCGCTGCGCAACCTGGCGCAGCAGCGCGGCAGTGCGGCCTTGCAGGCGATCGGCTACGGGGACGCCGCTGGTGGCGATCCGGCCGCGCAATCGGCGGCATTGCCGCTGGCGCTGTCGCGCGCGCGCGCCATCGCCGCGGTGCTGACAGCCGCCGGCGTGCCGTCGTCCCAGGTGCAGGTCGAGGCTGAGGCCGAAGGCCACGGCGGTGTCGCCCGTATCGCCAATTGAGTTTGCCCAACCCCGCTCAGCCACCGTTTGCTTGAGAGGCCCCGATCGCCGCCATGCCCGAGGAATTCCACCGGATCCGTCGCCTGCCGCCCTACGTCTTCGCCGAGGTGAACAAGGCCAAGGCGGCGGCGCGTTCGGCCGGCGAAGACATCATCGACCTCGGCATGGGCAACCCGGACAGCCCGACGCCGCCGCACATCGTCGCCAAGCTGGTCGAGACCGTGCAGGATCCACGGACCCATCGCTATTCGGTCAGCAAAGGCATCCCGGGCCTGCGTCGGGCGCTTGGTGGCTACTATCGCCGGCGGTTCGATGTCGATCTCGATCCCGAGACCGAGGTCGTGGTGACCCTGGGATCGAAGGAAGGGCTGGCCAACCTGGCCTCGGCGATCACCACGCCCGGCGACACCATCCTGGTGCCGAACCCATCGTACCCGATCCACCAATTCGGCTTCATCATTGCGGGTGCCGCAGTGCGCAGCATCCCCGCCAGTCCCGACGAGGAGATGTTGCGCGCGCTCGACCGCGCGGTGCACCATTCCGTGCCCAGGCCGACGGCCCTGATCGTCAACTTCCCCTCCAACCCCACGGCGTGCCTGGCCGACCTGGATTTCTATCGCGAGCTGGTGACGTTCTGCCGTAAGCACGAAATCTGGATCATGTCGGATCTGGCCTATGCCGAAATCTATTTCACCGACAAGGTGCCGCCGTCCATTCTGCAGGTGCCGGGAGCCAAGGACATCGCCGTCGAGTTCACCTCGCTGTCCAAGACCTATTCCATGCCGGGTTGGCGAATCGGTTTCGCGGCCGGCAATCAGCGGCTGATCAACGCGCTGACCCGGATGAAGTCGTACCTGGACTACGGTGCCTTCACGCCGGTCCAGGTGGCCGCAACCGCCGCCCTGAACGGGCCGCAGGACTGCGTCGAGGAGGTGCGGAACCTGTACCGGGAGCGCCGCGACGTGCTGATCCGGGGCCTGCACGCCGCCGGCTGGGACCTCCCTTGCCCCGAGGCCTCGATGTTCGCCTGGGCGCCGATCCCCGAACGCTTCGCCGACATGGGCAGCCTCGCATTCAGCAAGCTGCTGCTGGAGCGGGCGCGGGTCGCGGTGGCCCCGGGGATCGGTTTCGGCGAATACGGGGACGGCCACGTGCGGATCGCCCTGGTGGAGAACACCCATCGTTTGCGCCAGGCGCTGCGCAGCATCCGCGGTTTCCTGCAATCCGGCAGCAACCTCTCCTGGAATGATGATGGCGAAGGGGAGCAAGGGAGGATGGCATCATGACCCGGCCGCTCTCGGTCGCGCTTGCCGGCCTGGGCACGGTCGGTGCCGGGGTGCTGCGGCTGTTGCGCGACAATGCCGAGGTGGTCAGCGCCCGCGCCGGCCGGCCGGTCGCCGTGACCGCGGTGTCCGCCCGCGATCGCACTCGCGAGCGTGGCGTGTCGCTCGCGGGCCTGCGCTGGTTCGACGACCCGGTGGCGCTCGCCGCCGATCCGGCCATCGATGTGGTGGCGGAACTGATCGGCGGTGCGGAAGGCCCCGGCCGCGCCCTGGTCGAGGCGGCGCTGGCCGCCGGCAAGCCGGTGGTGACCGCGAACAAGGCGCTGCTCGCGGTGCACGGCGCGGAACTTGCCGCGGCCGCCGAACGGGCCGGCGTGGCACTGGGCTTCGAGGCGGCGGTGGCCGGCGGCATTCCCGTCATCAAGGCGCTGCGCGAGGGCCTGGCCGGAAACCGCCTCACCCGCGTCGCCGGCATCCTCAACGGGACCTGCAATTATATCCTCACCGTCATGCGCGAGCGCGGCCGCGAATTCGCCGAGGTGCTCGCCGAGGCGCAGAAGCTCGGGTATGCGGAGGCAGATCCCGCTTTCGATGTCGATGGCATCGACGCGGCGCACAAGCTCGCCATCCTCGCCGCTCTGGCATTCGGCCGGCCGGTGGCGTTCGATGCCGTGCATGTGGAGGGCATTCGCCGGATTTCCGCCCTCGACATCGCGTTTGCCGGCGAGCTTGGCTATCGCATCAAGCTGCTCGGCCTGGCCCGGCAGACGGAGGCCGGCGTGGCCGCCCGCGTGCATCCCTGCATGGTGCCCGCGGCGGCCCCGATCGCCCGGGTGGACGGGGTTTTCAATGCCGTGGTGGCAGAAGGCGATTTCGTCGGCCGGATCATGCTGGAGGGCCGCGGCGCCGGCGCCGGGCCGACCGCCTCGGCGGTGGTGGCCGACCTGATCGACATCGCCCGCGGCCGGACCACGCCGGTCTGGGGTGCCGACGCGGGCGCGCTCAGCCAGGCTCCCTCGGTGCCGATGGCGGCGCATGTCGGCGCCTACTATTTGCGCTTGATGGTGGTGGACCGGCCCGGCGTGATCGCGGACGTTACCGCGATCCTGCGTGATCTGGGCATTTCGCTGGAAAGCATGCTGCAGCGCGGTCGAGCCCCCGGTGAGGCAGTGCCGGTGGTGCTGGTGACGCATGAGACCGGGGAGGCGGCGATGATCGCGGCGCTGGCCCGGATCGCCGCGCTCGAGGCGGTGCTCGAAGAGCCTGCCCTGATCCGCATCGAGCCGGCATGAACAGGCAAAGGGGTGATGGCATGGTGACCGACGAGAAGTTTGCATCGGAGCGCGTCAGCGACCGCAACCTGGCGTTGGAGCTGGTGCGGGTGACCGAGGCCGCCGCCCTGGCTTGCAGCCGATGGATGGGTCTCGGCAACAAGAACCAGGCCGACGAGGCCGCCGTCAGTGCCATGCGCAGGGCCTTCGACACGGTGGAGATCGACGGCACCGTGGTCATCGGCGAGGGCGAAATGGACGAGGCGCCGATGCTCTACATCGGCGAGAAGCTGGGCTGTGGCGGTCCGGCGATGGACATTGCCGTCGACCCGCTGGAGGGCACCAACCTGTGCGCCAAGGGCGGCCCCAATGCTCTGGCGGTGATTGCCCTGGCCGAGCGTGGCCACTTCCTGCACGCGCCCGACATCTACATGGACAAGATCGCGGTCGGCGCGGGGCTGCCGAAGGGGGTGGTGGATCTGGATGCCTCGATCGAGGAGAATCTGCGCAACCTGGCCCGCGCCAAGGACCGCGACGTCGCCGACCTGGTGGTGTGCATTCTCGATCGCCCCCGGCACGAGGAGAGGATTGCCCGCACGCGCGCCATCGGGGCGCGGATCATGCTGATCAGCGATGGCGACGTCGCCGCGGCCATCGCGACCAATCTGCCCGAGAGCGGCGTGGACATCTGCTTCGGCATTGGCGGGGCGCCGGAAGGCGTGCTGACGGCAGCGGCGTTGCGCTGCTTCGGCGGGCAGATGCAGGGCCGCCTGTTGTTCGAGAGTGTCGAGCAGGTGGCGCGGGCGCGCAAGATGGGCATGGACGATCCACACCGCAAGTTCGACATCACCGACATGGCAAGAGGCAATGTGATGTTCGCCGCCACCGGGGTCACCGGCGGCGCCCTGCTGCGGGGGGTGCACCGCTATGGCCATGGCGCGGTGACGCATTCCGTGGTGATGCGCAGCAAATCCGGCACCATCCGCTACATCGAGGCGCATCACACGGCAGATCCGAAGTCCTGGCCCGCGCCCTGATGCCGATCGAGGCGGCGGCCCCGGTCCTTGGGGTCTTCCGCAGCCTGACCGGCCGCCGCTGGATCTGGCGACAGGGCGAGGACCGGGTGGGCCTGGGCATCGCCCAGCGCCTCGGCCTCCCCGAGATCGTCGGCCGGCTGTTGGCGGCACGTGGCATCGGCATCGAGGCGGCGGCGGATTTTCTCGAGCCGACACTGAGGGCCTTGCTGCCGGATCCGAGCCTGTTGCGTGACATGGATCGCGCCGCCTGCCGCCTGGCGGAGGCGGTTCGCCAGGCGGAAGTGGTGGCGGTGTTCGGCGATTACGACGTCGACGGCGCCTGCAGCAGTGCCTTGATGGTCGGTTTCCTGCGCGATCTGGGCTGCACCGTCCACCCGTATGTTCCCGACCGCTTGACCGAAGGGTACGGCCCGAATGAGCCGGCGCTCCGGGCCATCGCCGCCCGCGGCGCCACGTTGCTGATCTGTGTGGATTGCGGCACCGCCGCCGGCGCGGTTCTGGCCTGTCTCTGCGATCGCGCCGACGTGGTGGTGCTCGACCACCACAAGGCCGAGGGCCCGCCGCCCGATGTGCTCGCCACGGTCAATCCGAATCGCCTCGATTGCCCCTCGGGCCTGGTCAGCTTGTGCGCGGCCGGCATCGCCTTCCTCACCGCCGTGGCAACGTTGCGCGAATTGCGCCGCGGCGGCTATTTCGCCACCCGGGCGGAGCCGAACCTGCTGGTTTTGCTTGACATCGTGGCACTGGCCACGGTGTGCGACGTCATGCCGTTGATCGGGCTGAACCGGGCGTTCGTCGCCCAGGGGCTGCGGGTGATGCAGGGCCGCGCCCGACCGGGGCTCGCCGCGCTGCTCGAGGTGGCGCAGGTGAACGACCCCCCGAGCGCGGCCACGCTCGGCTTCGCGCTTGGCCCGCGCATCAATGCCGCGGGCCGCATCAGCGAGGCCGACCTCGGCCTGCGCCTGTTGCTGTGCGAGGATACGGTGGAGGCGCGCGGCCTCGCCGCCACGCTGGACGCGGTGAACCGTCAACGCCAGATCGTCGAGGCAGCGGTGCTGGAGGCCGCCATGCAGGCGGCCGAAGCACAGATTGCCGCCGGCCGCGCCGCCCTGCTGCTGAGCGGGGCCGGATGGCACCCGGGCGTGGTGGGCATCGTCGCCGGCCGCATCAAGCAGCGATTCAACCGTCCGACCTGCGTCGCCGGCGTCACCGACGGCATCGCCAAGGGCAGCGGCCGCTCCGTGGTGGGGCTCGATCTGGGTGGGGCGGTCATCGCCGCGCGGCAGTCCGGCCTGCTGCTGACCGGCGGCGGCCACGCCATGGCAGCCGGGTTCTCGCTGCCGGAAGCCGGGCTCGCGGCGTTTCATGAGTTCCTGAACGCGCGCCTCGCGGCCGCGGCCGCGCTGCCGTCGGCGGCGGACCTGACGGTCGAAGGCACCGTGACCGTGCCGGGCTGCACCACCGAACTGGCGCAACAGATCAGTCTGCTGGCGCCGTTTGGCAACGGCAACGAGGAACCGGTGCTCGCGCTCCCCCGCGTGCGGGTGGTGCGGGCCGACCGGGTCGGCCGCGACAGCGCCACGATCCGCACCTTCGTGCAGGGCGAAGAGGGCACCGGACGGGTGAAGGCAATGCTGTTCCGCGCCGCCGACGGGGCACTGGCCGAGGCTCTGCTGCGCCGCGACGGCTCGGCCCTGCACCTGGCCGGGCACCTGCGCGCCGAGGAATGGAACGGCTTCACCAGCGCCGGCTTCATCATCAACGACGCCGCTTTGGCCTGAAGGCCAGGGGGCGCTGCCCCCTGGACCCGGCTATCCGGAGGGGAGTTGGGAGAAGGGGGTAAGGACCCCCCTCTCCCAACTCCCCTCCAAACAGAATGGGATCAAAGGGCCTCTCGGCCCTTTGCGGGGTCCAGGGGCAGCGCCCCTGGCGGAGTGCGAGGCAGCGCCTCGCCATTACGACCGGCAGTCCTCGTGACCGGGGCGCGTTGGACGGGGTGGCGTTAGACGAAGGTGACGTTGGCGGCAGTCAGTTGCGCCGCCGTGACCCCGTCGAGCAGGATCGAGTTCGTCGTGTTGCAGGTGATCAGGAGGCCGGCGGCCGTCGGCTGCTCGGCCGCCTGCACCGCCGCGAAGTTCCCGAACTGAGTCTGGCTGAGCTGCAGCAGGTCGCGCGACGGGTCGAAGTTCGTCACCTCGTTCTGGCCGAACGTTCCGGGTCCGAACTCGAAGACGCCGGTACCGGACATGGGCCCCGTGACCTGCCCGCCGGTCGACGGGACGAAGGTCGGGCTGGACGCCAGTTGCACGGTCTGGGCGGAGACAACGGCGAGCGACTGGCCTGCGTCAAGCTGGAGCTGTCCAAAGGCGAGCTGGCCCGCGGTCGGCGCCTGACCAAGCGCCTTCGTCGTTAGTACGGCCAGGGGGTTCTTTACCCCGGAGCTGCCCCCCACCGAAGCCACCACGCCCACCAGCGACCCTCCGGTGGCCAGATATTGCTGGTAGTTTGCGAGGACACCGGGATCGGTAGCCTGGCCCAACTCCGCCTCGTAGATGCTGGAGAGGTCGGCAGCGGCCTCCGGGCTGTTCGCCACCGAAGCCTCCACGCCTGCCAGCGACCCTCCGCTGGCCAGGTATTGCTCGAAGTCTGCGAGGCCGGCGGGATCGGGAGCCCGGCCCAGTTCGGCCTGGTAGATGTTGGAGAGGTCGGCAGCGGCCTCCGGGCTGTTCGCCACCGAAGCCTCCACGCCCGCCAGCGAGCCTCCGCTGGCCAGGTATTGCTCGAAGTCTGCGAGGCCGGTGGGATCGGGGGCCCGGCCGAGTACGGCCTCGTAGATGTTGGACAGGTCGGCAGCGGCCTCCGGGCTGCCCACCAGCGACCCTCCGAGGAGGTTGCTGATCTGCTGGGCGAGCACGCCCGGCCCGGTCGGGCCGGTGGCGCCGGTGGCGCCCGTCGGGTCGGTTGCGCCCGCGGCGCCCGTGGCGCCGGTAATCGCAAAGATCGAACATCCGATACCCGTGACGCCGCCTGTCTCGGGCACAGCGCTGACACTGCCGTCGGCGCCGAAGTTATAAACGACTTCTTGCCCGAGAGCGTCGATGCACTCAATGGTATGCGCAACGCCGGCAGTCACAAAAGTTTGGAACGTAAAGCTGCCGACCTCGGGCGGGGGTGCGCCGGTAACCGTCACGTTATCATCAAAAGGCCACTCCGAGCCAAGGTAGGTGGAGACACCGCCGGTCGTTTCCACGAAGTCTATAGGATATTGCCCCGTAGCATCGTCCATCACGACCCCATACATCGTGATGCCTTCGTACTGAGCCGTTTCAGACATTCGACGGATTCCTCTTTCATGGGCCGGCGCCCGCGGCAAGATGCAGCCCCATGGGTTTCCCTGGCGTCCGGGCGCTCGCAACTACGCTGCAGGCGGCGGCCAAAGGGGTTTGCATCGACCGGGTCGCAATGCGGTGGGTACTACATAGCGGTGTTTTCCTTTTGCTTGGTTAACGTGCGGCGTTCGGACCGCGCGCAGCAAGTCGCCCGCATCTTGATGCGGGTCTCGTCGCTCGATGGCGACGACGGCGGTTTTGGCGAGCCACACGCGCCGTGAAAACCGGTGCAAACCAGATCCGATGCCGCATTACGCTGCCAGACCGTGTGAAAAGTTGACTTGGCGGATTCCGGCGCGACGACTGGACGGCTAGAATGCCGCCATGGCACACATCGTTGGTCACGACCGCTCGCAGACCCTTCTGTTGCCGGAGTCGCT
>Ga0326727_10020764_pt1 | contig 12988 bp, 12 predicted proteins | sample MB2enrmetagenome_FD_207643 | JGI IMG/M metagenome (GOLD analysis project Ga0326727, IMG submission 207643) | Lab enriched peat soil microbial communities from McLean, Ithaca, NY, United States - MB29MY | ecosystem: Environmental > Terrestrial > Soil > Wetlands > Peat | place: USA: New York...
TGGAGATTATTTAAGAAGATCTATCTTGGCTTTTCTAGACTTAAATGCAACAGATAAATCCAAAAAGGCAATATTAAAGAGGATAGATGACGCCATTTCCAACTCCGGATGGCACGCCCTTCGGCGTTATTTTTCTAGTGGGTTTAGGTGCAAGACAGATTTGAGGACAGAAATCAGAGACTCATTGAAAATGTTAAAACTATCTAAATGAGATGATACCCGCCTAAACGGCCAAAACTGTGAATGACTATACAGACCAAGAAACTGGAGCGACGATCTCTTTCACACGAGATACGGTGACCATAAGCAATGAACTCCCGCTATGGTACGCGTTGAAATCGGGAGAAAAAAGGACCGACCGTATTGCAATAACTCTCACCATACCGAGACGCGACCTCCCGTACGACCCTTGGCAATCCGACCCCATTATCACGGATGCTGCACACTTGCTCTCCTCTTTGCGGTTCCACGGGCTGAAGCATAGAAAAAGAAAGATATCCCTTCCTCTCATCAATTTTTCCTCCATAAGACTCCACATAAACAGGAGCGACATAATCACGTTGAAGCGATTCTTGGATAATTCCCCGCAGGGGTACGATAGTCACCACGAAAACCTGAAGTACGCACTTCTTCTCTCCTTTTTCCTGTCACGCTTTCTTCCACGCCTATCCAAGCTCCCGCGAGGCAGAGCTAAAGCAGCGTACAGATTGACAAGCCTCTTGCCTGCGGCTCTTTATGCCTGCCGTGAAATAATCAGGAATCTTACAGTTAGTCAGACGGAGCGGCTGAGCGCCATTGTAGAGGAGATGATCGACGATACGCGGATGTTGCATAAGAAGCTTAGAGACCTCATGGCTACCATTGTTCAAGAAGACGAGTATGTTCTGACAAGATTTCTCGATAAGGAACCCGATGCCATTGTCCTAAGTCTTGTGCATAGGGCTTTCTTCGGGGTATGGGAAATGTTCGGTCACCCCGGCCTGCTCGAAGCCGACCCCGACGATCTCTACCGAGAGTACCTCTACGGGCGAAAGACGGAGAAGCTGAGGGAAACAATTGGTAAGGCCAAAGAACTGGGGTCTGAATTTTACGGAAGCATTGCAGCAACATGGGAGCGCCTCTACCTCGGAGAGCGAGGAGCGGCGACCCGCGCCTTCTTTCCCGAAGTACTCTAACCCTTTCCGTCCTTCTATACAGAATGTTCCCGAAATGACAGTTTAACCCCACAAGCTTCCTTTATCTGACCCACGGCATCCTCTAAAATAATAAAATGAAAAAAGACGACGAACCAGCGACAACGACGGGGGTGTATTTCCTGAGAAATAACCCTCAAATTTTCAAAAATTTAAGGGTTATTTCGCCATAAATACCACCCCCTCGTTAACTGGCTGCTATTATTGGAGGTTTTATGATCAGCGTTGAACCCATCGAAACAATCATCAAGGCCGTCTTAGCATCAGGCAGGCTCGGAGATGAGCGGCCCCTCTCTGCTATCATCGTCGCCCCCGTCGAGTGTGGCAAAACGAGCATCATCAGGAAGTATTGCCTGAAGGCTGAAAATGTCTTCTACACGACCGATGCCACCGCATTTGGAATAATAAGGGATTCCAACAAGCTTCAGGACTTCGCGAGCGGGAAGCTCACGCACATAGTGATTCCAGACCTCCTGACGTGCCTCGGTAGAAAACAGGATACCGTGAAGACCTTCGTACATTTTATGAATAGCTTCATCGAGGAAGGCGTGGTGAACATGTCCACGTACGCTCAGCACTTGAAAATGGATGTGGAGGTGAAGGCCGGGTTCATAACCGCCATACCACCCAATCCACTTTATGATAAGCGCCGCCACTGGACAGATATAGGCTTCATGAGCAGAGCGCTTCCCGTCTCATTTGACTACGAGATATCCACACGCATCAAAATCCTCGACTTCATCAAGAACCAGGAGCACCTCGCAGAAGCCCTCGAAACATTCAATCTGCCGAAGGAATCAAGAGCCATTGCGCTTCCTTATGAGATGGCACAGAGAATTCAGCCGTACGCGCTGCTTCTTGCGGCCACATCCAAGGCGTACGGATTCAGGTATCAGCGCCAATTACAAGGTTTCGCCAAGGCCGTCGCCTTGTTGCAGGGGAAAGGGCACGTAGATGAAGAGTGCATCAGGGAGGTGGAGAGGTTGGCGAACTATATCAACCTCGACGGGCACAAAATCTGAGCGGGAGGGCACCATGAACAGGCTGAGAGAGGAGAGAAAGAATAGAGGATTGAGTCAATATGAGCTGGGTAGACTGGTTGGGAAATATCAAAGCCGGATATGGCAGATCGAGAAGGGATATTTAAAGCCGGGAGAGTCGGAAAAACAGACTATAGCGGAGGTGCTGGAGGTGGACGTGACGATGCTGTTCCCTGGAGAGCCCTAAACGGTGCTAAAAGGTTGCTTTTTAGGGCCTATGGCGAGTCGAGGGCCTGAGAATGCTTAGTGGCCAAAGGATGGTGAGGACTTGACAAGACTGGTCAAATCTACGTTCTGGCTTCCCGAAGACGGGTTGGAAGAGCTTCGCCGATTATCACGCAGGTCGGGGGTATCGCAAGGCAAGCTGATGCGCGAGGCCCTCCGTCGCCTCTTAAAGCGGTACCGCCACATCACGACAATGCAACCCTTCACCCCTCATGAGGAAGACGTGGCCCGCTACCTCATAGGTGGTACTCTCTGCGCCGACGAGGCCACGGATGAGAGGGAGCGCGAGCGCCAACTTCGCGCACTGGAGTTGGTCAATTCAATGGTGCGAAAACGCCGCCGAGGCAAGGCTGAGCGTGGCGGCAAATTAAATTAAAGGAGGAAGTGTAATGGACCAAAACAAAATGTACGAGATTGGAGTAAGGCTTTGCAACACGGCAGTGAAGGGGAGCAAAACGCAAAAGGAACTATTGGCGTATTTCGATTTCCTTCTATCTATTGCAAAGAAGACGCGAACCACGAAGGACCTGTTAGCCGAAATAGGAAGCTTAGTCGACCAAGCCTCTTATGACTATAAGCTATTCATAAAGGAGGAGAAGCGCCGTGCTGATATTGCTCGCGAGCGCCGCGAAGCCACGGCTGGGGTCGGCGAGAGTGGAGGCCAATGCTCAGTAGCCCAACCGCCAATTAATGGAGAAAGGCGATGAATACGAATAAGAAAAGCCCGTCAGAGCAATCAGACGGCGCAGTGCAAAAGACAGAGTATGCAGACCTGTTAAAACAGCTTCCGTCGGACCTTGCAAGGGAGCTTGTGGCTGAGATTGAAAGAGGCTCCCCACGAGAAATCATAGAATACCTCGCGACGGAGCTTCTAGAAGAGCATGAGTACCGCATAGCGGAGCGTGCATGGCGCAAGGAACTGAGGAGACTCTTCCTTGAGCAGAACTTCATTCCGGTAGGTGTCTCTCGTGAGGACTTGAAGTATCTCAACAGGGTGGCCGCACGTCTTCGCGCAGAGGAAAGGCGGCGGCAGAGGATAGGAGACGCGCTGTGGATAGAGAAAATGATGCGGGAGGACGGCTCATAATGGGGAAAAATAATCAGAAAAAAATTATAATGCGGCCCCATTTCTGTGCGGAGAACAAATTTCTCGCGTCTGGGTCCCAGTGGCAGATTTTGCGTCCATCCGCACGGTCCCTTGGTATGGAGGGGTAGTATGGAACGGTCGCCACTGTGAGCGGCGCGAGGGTGCTGGTAGAGAAAGCGAATGAAGATTGAAATTGAAGAGCACGATATAGACGCCATAGCAGAGCGAGTCGTTGACGCGATCAGGCCGTATCTATCCCACACAGGCAGGAACCGAAGCGATGATACTGTCTTCGATGTTAACGGCCTCTGCGATTATCTCCATGTGACGCCGAAGTGGGTTTATGAGCAAACGCACCTTAAGGCCATTCCTCATTACAAGCTGAGTAACAAGACCCTTCGCTTTCGGCGCTCTGACATAGACAAGTGGATGGAAAGGCTGAGAACGCCCGCAATAGGCGAGCCTACCGGTAAGTTTAGGCTTCTCAAATGAATTGCCCGCTACCGTGCACGGGTAGTGATTATGTCAGGACACGTTGCAACAGCAAGGAATTTTTTGGGGTGTGAAGTGAATTGTGAAGTACGATTTCTCTTGACATAGTCAACTCAGTTTACTATATTAAGGATAGACATGCACGAGTGGAGCAAGGCAGAAATAAAACAGCTGCGGCTGTCCCTGGGTGTCTCACAGGAAGCATTTGGTGCCATCCTGGGGGTAACTCGTGTCTATGTCAATTTTCTGGAAAAGGGGGTGAAGACGCCGAGCAAGACACTGAAACTGTTACTGAATTACGTGGAGAAGGACGTAACGGAAAAGGAAAACGCAAACGCAAAGGAGGTACAGCCATATGGCGAAAGAAAAGGACGGCAAAAAGACGCGCCACACAAAGGGAATATATAAACGTGGCAATATCTATTGGGTTGCTTACGCCGGGCTGGACGGGAAAATTGTTCGCGAGTCTACCGGCAGTGATAAGTTCAAGGATGCTGAGGACCGTCTTCTCGAACGGAAGCAGTCCATCCGGGAAGGCAAGCAGCCGGAAGTACAGGGCATGGATCGAGGGCCGACAGAATTCCGCCAAGGTGAAAGGCTACATCATAGGGCACCTGGAGACCCGCTTTGGCACCCTACCCCTGCGGCGGTTCAACATGATGCTCGTCGAACAGCTTCAGTCAGACTTGATAGCCAAGGGGCACAAGAACGCCTACACCAACAAGGTACTCAACGTTTTCAAGGCGATGATGACCAAAAGTGTCGAGTGGGAAATGGTCGAGGAGGACGTACTGAGGAGGATTAGGAAAGTGAAGATGCTACAAGAAGACAAGCGACTTCGATACCTTACCGTCGAGGAATGTCAAACGCTTATCGCCACGTGCGACAAGCACTTGAAACCTATTGTTATTACCGCCTTGCATACCGGGATGAGGCGCGGCGAAATCCTGGGATTGCAGAGAAAGCACCTTGACCTCACGCACGGATTCATCCTGCTCGACAAGACGAAGAATGGAGAGAGGCGGGAAATCCCAATCGACAAGACGATGCAAGAACTTTTCCTCTCGCTCCCGAAGAGGCTCGATTCCACCTACATCTTCTGCCATAAGGAGAGCGGCCTACCCTACGGCGACATCAAGCATTCTTTCGACAAGGCACGGAAGGCGGCCAATCTTGAGGACTTGCATTTCCACGATCTGAGGCACACATTCGCAAGTCATCTCGTCATGGGGGGACAAGACCTGACAACCGTGAAGGAGCTACTGGGCCATAAGGACATCAAGATGACGCTTCGGTACGCCCACCTTGCACCCTCACACAAGATGAGGGCCGTCGAAATCCTGGATAGTACCCTCACCTCCGCCCCTACTTCACAAAAACTTCACAATTTGCAGATTGTGGAAAAACCGAACCTTCAAAAACCCGCATGAAATATGGTAGGCGCGAGGGGTGTTGAACCCCTGACCTCTACCGCGTCAAGGTAGCGCTCTCCCGTTGAGCTACGCGCCTATTATGGTGAGTCATATTAAAACAGGAAGGCCTGCCATGTCAAGACCTAAGAGCACCCCCCGGAGAGGGGCTGACACGGCCTCGCGGGTCATGGGCAGCGTTCTAGGACGCCGCGGCCCGCTTCTTTTTCTCCTCCTTTTTGCGGAATAAAGCGTTTCCCGCGCTGTCCGCGTCAACGAAGATCGTGTCTCCCTCCCCCACTTCTCCCTTGAGCACGAGCAGGGCGAGCTTGTCCTGGATCTTCCTCTGGAGGAGCCGCTTCACGGGCCGGGCCCCGTAGACCGGGTCGTAGCCCTCTTTGGCAAGGGTCTCTTTCAGCTTGTCCGTGAACTCGAGCCGGATGCCCTGCTCCATGGTCCTGCGCGCCAGGTAGGAGAGCTGCAGCTCGATGATCCTCTTCAGGTCTTCCTGCGTCAGCCCCCTGAATATGATCATCTCATCCACGCGGTTGATGAACTCGGGCTTGAACTCGGCCTTCACCGCCTCCATCACCCGGTCCCTCATCACCTGATAGTCGCCGGCTGCCGCATCGGTGATCCACTGGCTGCCGATATTCGAGGTCATGATAATCACGGTGTTCTTGAAGTCGACGGTCCTGCCCTGGCCGTCGGTGAGGCGGCCGTCGTCGAGCACCTGGAGCAGCACGTTGAAGACATCCTGATGGGCCTTCTCGACCTCGTCGAGGAGCACGATCGAGTAGGGCCTCCTCCTCACCGCCTCGGTAAGGTAGCCGCCCTCCTCGTAGCCCACATAGCCGGGGGGCGCGCCGATCAGCCTGGAGACCGTGTGCCTCTCCTGGAATTCGCTCATGTCGATCCTGACGATTGCCTGCTCGTCGTCGAAGAGGAATTCGGCGAGGGCCTTCGCCAGCTCCGTCTTTCCCACGCCCGTGGGACCCATGAAGAGGAAGGAGCCGAGCGGCCGGTTCGGGTCCTGCAGGCCTGCGCGCGCCCTCCTGATGGTGTTGGCTACCGCCTCGATGGCCTCGTCCTGTCCCACCACCCGCCTGTGGAGGCGCTCTTCCATCTGGATCATCTTCTCCCTCTCCCCCTCCAGCATCCTGGAGACGGGGATGCCCGTCCACTTGGAGACCACCTTGGCAATATCCTCCTCGTCCACCTCTTCCTTGAGCATCTTCTTGTCGGTCTGGAGCTTTGCCAGCTCCCGCTCCTTCTCAGCCAGCTCTTTCTCCAGGCCCACGATTGCGCCGTAGCGGATCTCCGCCACCTTTCCGAAATCGCCCCTCCTCTCCGCCTCATCCGCCTCGGTCCGCGCCTTGTCGATCCGCTCCTTCGCGTCCCGTATCCCGGTGATAAGCTCCCGCTCCTTTGCCCAGTGGACCTTCCCCTCTTCCACCTGCTTTTTCAGGTCCTCGGCCTCCTTCTCCAGCTTCTTCCTCCTCTCCACGGCGGCCTGGTCGCGCTCTTTTTTCAAGGCCTCTATTTCGATCTGCACCTGGATGAGGCGCCGCTGGATCTCATCGATCTCCGCGGGCACGCTGTCGATCTCGATGCGGAGCTTGGACGCCGCCTCGTCGACCAGGTCTATGGCCTTGTCGGGGAGGAACCTGTCGGTGATGTACCGGTGGGAGAGGGTCGCCGCCTCGATGAGGGCGGAGTCCTTGATCTTCACCCCGTGGTGCAGCTCATAGCGCTCCTTGAGCCCCCGGAGGATGGCGATGGTCTCTTCCACGCTGGGCTCTCGCACGAGGACGGGCTGGAACCGGCGCTCCAGGGCCTTGTCCTTCTCGATATATTTCCGGTACTCATCGATAGTCGTCGCCCCGATGGCGCGCAGCTCCCCCCTGGCGAGCTTGGGCTTCATCATGTTCGATGCATCGACCGCCCCCTGGGCCGAGCCCGCGCCCACAATCGTGTGGAGCTCGTCGATGAAGAGGATGACCGTTCCCGCGGCCTCATCGATCTCGTTCAGGACCGCCTTCAGCCTGTCCTCGAATTCGCCCCGGAATTTGGCGCCCGCCAGAAGCGCGCCCAGGTCGAGGGCAAGGACCCTCTTGTCTTTCAATGTTTCCGGCACATCGCCGCTCACGATCCGCTGCGCCAGACCCTCCACGATGGCCGTCTTCCCCACGCCGGCCTCGCCGATGATCACGGGGTTGTTCTTGGTCCGCCTCGACAAGACCTGCATGACCCGCCTGATCTCCTCGTCCCGGCCGATCACCGGGTCGAGCTTGCCCTTTCTCGCCTCTTCGGTCAGGTCCCTGCAGTACCTCTGGAGGGCCTGGTACTTCTCCTCGGGGTTCTGGTCGGTGATCCGCTGGGTACCCCGTATATCCTTCAGGATGGCATAGATCCGGTCCTTGGTGACCCCGTGGGACTGGAGCACCCGGAATGCGGCACCCTCGTTCGCATCGGCCATGCCGAGGAGCAGGTGCTCGGTGCTCACATACTCGTCCTTGAGCCTCTCCGCCTCGGCGGAGGCGATGTCTATCGACTTCTTGAGGGTGGGCCCTATGTAGACCTGCTGGCCCGCGCCCTCGACCCGCGGCAGCTTTGTCAGCTCCTTCTCGATCTCCTTCTTGAGCAGCGCCGGGCTTGTGCCCAGCTTCTCCAGGATCGCCCCGACGGTACCCTCCTTCTCGCCGAGCAGGGCGTGGAGGAGGTGCTCATTCTCTATCATCTGGTGGCCAGACTCCTCGGCCCTCTTCTGGGCCTCCGAGATCGCGTCCTGGGCCTTGACGGTAAACTTATCCCATCTCATGAGGGTTCTCCTTCTTTTTCGATACCTTCTGTCAGTAAAAATAATCCCTCCTGCCCGAATGCGCAACAGGACAGGCCCTCCCGGAGAGGGTACGGGAAAACGGGAAAAGGCAGCGATAGAGAGGGGCGGGCTTGAGGGTCCCTACCCGGCGAAGGAGCTTACGGCCTTGCCGGGTAGGACCTGGTTGTTCACGGAATGAAAGACACGTGCGCCCGGGAAGATGCGCGCGGTCCGGTCAGCGTCTCCTCCTCCTCAAGGCAACACAGAGCGCCGCGGGAAGGGCCAGCCACAGGGCGTAAGGATAGGCGATCCCATAGACCACGGGGGTGAGGAGCAATCGCGTCACGGCCCTGAGGCTCTCATGGTGCCTGATGAAGTCGGCCGCGGGCGGTGAATGCCGGTAATAGAAGGCCACGAAGGCCCTGCCCAGCCGATTGGTCAGGAGGAACCTGTCCCTGAAGTCCCTCAGCACCTGCACGTGGGGATCGAGGTAGGAGCCATAGGCAGCGGTGGCGATGAAGCATCCCCCGCCGCCGCCTCCGCCTCCCCCGCCGGCTGCGGCGGCCGAAGAGGATGCGCTTCCGACGACGATAGGGTCGACGATGGTGTGGGGCACGGTCGTGGCGTTGCAGTTGGAGGTATAGGCCATGGTAAAGTTCAGGGTATTACCGCTGACGCTGTTAATCGTGACCCCGGTGCACTGGTTCAGCTCCATCCAGGCCCCGTTCACCACCTTGTAGAAGACCGGGTTTGCGGGCAGCGACGAAAACACGATGTTGAAGGTCGCGCTCGTCACGACGTTATTTGCGGTAAAGCCGACAGCCGAGCTCCAGGTGTAGCCGGCAGGCGCCCCCGCCGGAACAGAGATATCCGAAACGCCCAGCAGGGTCCCGCCCGTGGCGGTAACACCCGCGGAGACGGGCTGGAGGATCGCGCCGGAGCTTCCCACTGCGGCGAAGGCGCCCGCGCCGTAGGCGACGCCGTACAGGGCGTCGGCGCCCGGGGAGATTGCCGCGGTCCAAACGGTCCCGGTGGAGGAGTAGAGTATGGTGCCCGTGCCCACGGCCGCAAAGTACCCGCTGCCGTATGCGACGCCGGTCAGGACGTTCGAGGGAACCAATGTCTGGGCCGTCCAGGCACTGAAGGGGCTCGTGGTGGAGTAGACGACGGTGGGGCCTGCACCCACGGCCACAAAGGTAGAGCTCCCGTCGTAGGCAACGGCGTTGAGCTGGTTCGTGGTGTTCGAGGTCTGCGACGTCCAGACCGTGCCGGCCGGCGAAGTGTAAATCCTGCCGTTGGCGCTGTCATACCCCACTGCCACGAAGTAGCTGCCCCCATAGGCCACGCCGTACAGGTTCGCGCCCCCGGGCACCAATACCACGCCCGTCCAGGTGGCGCCGTTCGTGGTAGAGGTGATGGTGGTGCCGCTTGCGCCCACCGCCACGAAGGTACCCGCGCCGTAGGCGACAGCGTTGAGCTGGTTCGTGGTCCCCGATGTCTGGGACGTCCACGTGACGCCGTCGGGAGAGGTGAGAACGGTGCCCGAGTTGCCCACGGCCACAAAGCAACCGTTGCCAAAAGCAACGCCGTTCAGCTGGTTCGTGGTCCCCGATGTCTGGGACGTCCACGTGATGCCGTCGGGAGAGGTAAAGATCCGACCGTTGGTCCCGTCATACCCGACCGTAGCGAAGAGGCCGTTCCCATAGACCACGCCCTGGAGGGCCGCGGTGGACCCGGATGAGCTGGGCGTCCAAGCACCGGTGCCGTTGGGAGAGGTGATGATTTTGCCCGCATTGCCCGCGGCAACGAAGGTATTGGCGCCGTAGGCCACGCCGTAGAGTATACTCGTTGTATTCGATGTGGCAGCCGTCCAACTGCCCGTCCCGCTCGACGAGGTGAAGATGTCGCCGCCCGTTCCGACCGCGGCGAAGGTGGTGCCGCTGTACACCACGCCGTAGAGAATCTCGCTCCCCGTCGATTGGGTCGTCCACGTCGTACTCAACCCGCTCGGCGAGGTCAGGACGTCGCCGCTCGTGCCCACCGCAGCAAAGGTACCTGTCCCGTAGGCCACGCCGTAGAGGGTCTGGCCCGGGGTCGTCTGCTGGAGCGTCCAGGCGGTGCTGTTCGTGGAGGTGACGATGGTGCCGCTCGCGCCCACGGCTACGAAGGTATTGTTGCCGAAGGTCACTGCCTGAAGGTTCTGGTTAGTAGTGGAATTTCGCGATGTCCAGGTAGTCCCGTCAGGCGAGGTATAGAGTAGGCCGGAATTGGCCACGGCCACGAAGGTATTGACCGTACCGGCGCCGTAGGCCACTGCGTTGAATTGAGGAGATCCTCCGATTGTCTGGGCTGACCACGCCATCCCATCCGCGGAGGTGAGGATGGTGCCGCTTCCGCCCACGGCAACGAAGGTACTGTTGCCATAGCCGACGCCGAACAGATTAGCGGTAACCCCTGAGGCCCTGACGGTCCAGGTGACACCGTCGGGAGATGTAAGGATGGTGCCCAGGTCGCCCACGGCCACGAAGGTACCGCTCCCGAACGTGACGGACCTGATCGGATTGCCCTGGGGCAGAGGGTTCCTCCACTGCCAGAAGCTGGGCGCGCTGGCGCTGGCGATCAGGGGAAAAAAGATGGACAGGACCACAAGGGACAAGAAAAAAATCTTTCCTCTCCGTTTCCAATTCTGCATGGCTTCCTCCATGGGTTTTGCCCGAGCACGACGTTTCTTCCCTCCGTGCGGCGCTCGGACGGCATATGCGGCCAGGCCGCGAAGGGACTCGCATCTTTCGAGAATGGTGTTTTCAGCTCTTTCCCTGGTTTCCATTTTTTGCCACTCACCTCGTAAAGGAGTAGAAACGAGGGCTCCGGCCTTCGGACCCGGACCGTCCCGATTAAGTTATCGGCAGAGAGGCCTCTCCGCTTAAACGGCAAAGGCGGCCCTGCCACTCGGACGGACACAAGAAGGGAGGGGTCGAGGAGCCCGGCGAATTGCTAGCGACTCAGTGTGTTTTTTTCTCGCCTCGACGCGCCCTGGTCTCTGCGTTGCATTGGTGCATGTCCCCTTATGTCATCTAATGTATCACAACATTATCGGTAAGTCAACAAAAAAATTGACCGAGGCATATCCCCATGCCTGTGTTCTGACACACCCGGCATCGGGCCGTTGACTTTACCCCCGGGATGTGGAAGACTTCTTTGATGGACGATATTGTCGAGGCCCTTGCACGCGGCGTGGCCCCTGAGGAAGCGGTCGACAGGGCCCTCCTCCTGCCAGGGGAAGAACAGGCGGAGCTTCTGCGGGCCATGGCCGACCTGAGAAGCGAGGGCGCCGCCCGCTTCCTCGTCCTCTTCTATGAGCGCCTCACCGACCGGAACCTCCAAAAACTGATCAAGAAAGCGCTTTTCAGACTGAAAACCCTCGGCATACCCGTAGAAGAGCCGAGGCCATCCGGAGAGTCCGTGCTCAAGAAGATCGAGTCCGCCCGGGAGGCCCGGGCATTCCTGTCCAACTACGATGCGGAACTGACGAGGGTGGTTCTGGCGGCCTTCGAGGCGAAGCGACACCAATTCGTCTTCAGCCATGCCATACTCCACTTCTCCCGCGGGCTCGTGGAGCTGAGAAGCTTTCCCGTGGCCCGGACCGACCTCGAAGAGCTCCTCAAGGATTACGCCGCACGGACGCACCGGCCCATGGTGCTCCTGCCCATATCGCCTCCGTACGCGGGCTATCTGATCGAAGAGGCCTCCCGGTATTCGGGCAAGGAGTCCGAGGAGGCACGGAGCCTCAACCGTTTTCTTTCGTCCCTCAAGGACAGTCCCCGACGGCCGGAGGAGCTCTACCTCCTTGAGACGGAGGGGGCAGTGCTGCCGGAGGCAGCGGAGACCCTCTTCGCCCGCGATCTCTTCACGCCCTTCCAGCTCCGGTGGCCGGCCATTGAGGAGGATCGGAAAGGGCTCGACCAGGTAATCAACCCGGCCCTTGTCCTTCCCCCCTATGTGGTCGAGGAGCGAAGACAGGCATTCTTGACGGACCTTGCAGAAAAAGAGAGACTCGCCTCGATGCTCCCCATTTTCAAGAGGATGCTCGAAGATTATGCCTACCTCTTTTACACCCTCGGAGAGTTCGGTGCCTACCGCGGGCTCATCGACCAGCTCAAAGAGCGGCCGGCCCTCGAAAAGGCCTTTCTCCATTTTGTGCAGAAGGCCTTTGAGGGCCTCAGCCAGAAGGCCCCCGAGGAACCCGGTGTCATCATCGACCCCCGGTCCCTCCTGAGGAAGTGACGCCCGAGCAAACCCCATGCACGCCCGCTACGTCGTCAAAGACACCTTTTACAAGAAGGCAAAAAAAGAAGGGTACCGGGCACGGAGCGCTTACAAGCTCGAAGAGATCGCGCAGAAGTTTTCTCTCATCAGGAGAGGCGACAAGGTACTCGATCTCGGGGCCGCGCCGGGCAGCTGGGTCCAGGTGGAATCCGCCCTTGTGGGGGACGAAGGCCTCGTGGTGGGCCTCGACATCCTCCCTATGGCGCCCCTGCCAGCCCCCAACGTGCGCCTCATGTGCGTAGACATACGGGAGGTCGATGTGGCGGCCCTGCTCCGGGAGGCACAGATCCCCGCCTTCGATGTGATTACCTCCGACATTGCCCCCAACCTCTCAGGGGTAAGAGAGGTCGACGCTGCCCGCCTCGAAGCGCTCTCCCTCGCGGTGCTCGCCGTGG
>Ga0326727_10020765_pt1 | contig 12987 bp, 11 predicted proteins | sample MB2enrmetagenome_FD_207643 | JGI IMG/M metagenome (GOLD analysis project Ga0326727, IMG submission 207643) | Lab enriched peat soil microbial communities from McLean, Ithaca, NY, United States - MB29MY | ecosystem: Environmental > Terrestrial > Soil > Wetlands > Peat | place: USA: New York...
TCGCGCGGCTTTCCCGGACGGTAGCCCAAGCGGGCGAGGTCGAGCGCCAATTCCTTGGCGTCCGCGATCTGGCGGTCGCGGTTCATGCTGATGGAGTCCTTGGCGGAAAGGTAACCCAGCTTGCGCGCTTCTTCGGCGCTGGTGGAGACCTTAGCCATGGCGATATTCAAAAAGGCTTCCTTGACGAATGTAAACGGGTCGGCCTCCGGGTCGGCCGGCGCCTTATCCATGGCGCGCACGAGCATTTCTTTCGTGCCACCGCCCGCCGGGATCAGGCCCACGCCGGCTTCCACCAAGCCCAGATAAGTCTCTGCCGCCGCGCGCACGCGCGTGGCGTGCAGAATCATCTCCGTTCCCCCTCCAAGGGTCAGGCCGAATGGAGCAGCCACCAGCGGCTTGGGCGCATATTTGAGCGCCATGTTGGCGTTCTGGAAGGCGCGCACGGCGCTCTGAAGGTCGTCCCACTCGCCTTCCTGAATGGTCATCAGAATCATCATCAAGTTCGCGCCCACGCAGAAATTCGCCCCCTGGTTCCCAATCACCATGGCCTCAAAGCCGTCGTTCAGGCACTTCAGTCCGGCGTGAACCATCTGCACCGTGTCCGCTCCAATCGTGTTCATCTTGGAATGGAACTCCAGGCAGACCACACCGTCGCCAAGGTCAATAAGGCTTGCGCCGGCATTTTTCTTGATTTCCCGGTTGCGGCCTTTGAGGGAGGGCAGCAGCAGGATGCCCGGCTGATCGGCGACGTCGCGGTACGCGGCACTCGTGAAGTCGAAGTAACTTCGAGTTCCCTCGCAAGAGGCGTAAAAGCTTTTCTGTCCGGAGGCGAGGAGTCTCTCGACCAGGGGAGGCGCCGATCGGCCGGCCTTCTTCCACGCCTCGACGACCCTTTCAATCCCCACTGCATCACAAAGCTCGAAAACGCCGCACTCCCAGTTGAAACCCCATTTCATGGAGTTATCAATGGCGACGATATCGTCCGAAATTTCCGGCACGCGCATCGCGGCGTAATGGAACGTATCGAAAAGGAGCTTCTGATAAAACTGCCCGGCACGATCCGGCGACTGGCAGAGCATCCTGACCCGCTCCCCCGTCTCCTCGATATTGCGCGCCATTTCGAGGGAAGCGAGCTTCGGCTTCTGGCGCGCGCGATAATCGAAAGTCGTGAAATCAAGCGTGAGAATTTCGCTCTCTTCCCCGGCATCCTTCCCCTTAACTTTCTTATAAAAGCCTTGGCCGGTTTTGTCTCCCAGCAGCCGGCGGTCCATCATCTGCTGGAAAAAACCTGGAAGCTGGAAAAGGTCGCGCCGCTCATCGTGGGGCAAGGCCTCCCAAAGGTTTCTGACGACGTGTCCCATAACGTCGAGGCCCACGATATCCAGGGTGCGGAAGGTTGCGGACTTCGGCAAGCCCATGGCAGGACCGGTGAGGGCATCGATTTCCTCAATGGTGTAGCCATCGTCCTGCATGACTTGAAGGGCTCTCAGGCTTGTGAACGTCCCGATGCGGTTGGCGATGAAATTGGGCGTGTCCTTGGCGATTACGATCCCTTTGCCCATCACCACCTCGCCGAAGCGCGAGACAGTTTCCACAACCTCCGGCAACGTCTCGGGGGTGGGAATAACCTCCAGCAACTTCAGGTACCGGGGCGGATTGAAGAAGTGGGTGCCCAGAAAATGCTGCCGCAAATCCTGGTCGAAGCCTGCGATTACACTGCCGATGCTTATGCCCGAGGTGTTGGAACTCACTACCACACCCGACGCGCGGACTGCCTGCACCCTTTCGAGCAAGGCCCTCTTGATGCCGCGATCTTCCGTGACCGCCTCGATGATCCAGTCGCACTCTTTCACCCAACCCAAGTCATCTTCGAAATTGCCGAGGGTAATCATGCGAGCCGCTTCTGGAACAAAAAACGACGCCGGACGCGACTTCAGCGCTGCGTCCACTCCCGCTTGCGCCAAGCGGTTGCGCGCCTTGGGGTGGCCGAGCGTCAGACCTCGAGATTTCTCCTCCGGCGTAAGCTCGCGGGGAACGATATCGAGAAGAACAGACGGAACGGAAGCATTAGCGAGATGGGCGGCGATACGAGCCCCCATCGTGCCAGCGCCCAGCACAGCCACTTTGCGGATGTCACGCACGGTTTGCCCCCAGGTTGTTGGTGAGAACCTCATAAAGTATTATGAAGGGTGGATGGTGAATAGTAAATTGTGAATTTGTTGTTGTCCTGGTCTGACTCGTAATGACTAAAATAGTCTACTGGACTGATCTCTGCATCTTCCTTGCTTTTGCAGCGTTCGTCGTTTCCCAGGAGCCTTGCACCACTCGATACCTGGTTGGGGTCGGGATGGCGATTGCTGGTTTCACCTTGAGCATTGTTGCAAGGGTTCAGCTTGGGCGGTCATTTAGCATTCGTGCGCAGGCCAGACGGCTGGTGACGACGGGCCTCTATTCTAAATTCCGCCATCCCATCTATCTCTTCCGTGGAGTAGCCTTTCTTGGCCTCTTTATCGCTTGGGGTAAACTAATTCCGTTAATATGCTTCCTTCTCGTCTACCCGCTGCAAATCCTGCGGGCACGAAAAGAGGGAAAGGTCCTGGAACAGGCATTTGGGGAAGAATACCGCCGCTACAAGGCCGGCACGTGGCTTTGAGCCGCCTCCCCAGCGAAATCGGCGCGTTCCTGGTGTTATAATGCAAGAGACGAGGCAACCGGCAAACATGACGCGAGACGAACTGTTTTCCCGCATCACAATTAATCCCAACGTTTGCTTCGGGAAGCCCTGTATCCGCGGCCATCGCATCTGGGTGTCGCTGATTCTGGACCACCTGGCAAGCGGGATGACCCAGCGCGAACTCCTGGCGGAGTACCCTGGGCTTGAGGAAGCTGATATTCTCGCCTGCATAGCCTATGGCGCCGAGATGTCCCGCGAGCGCTTTGTTGAGATTCCCATGGAAACCCAGCGATGAAGCTCAAGCTGGACGAGAACCTCGGGCGGCTGGTGGCGGAACTTCTCCGCGGGCGCGGCCACGATGTGCAAACAGTGCCGGACGAGCGCCTGTGCGCCGCACCGGACGAGGACCTGATCCAGGTTTGCCGCACGGAGCGGCGATGCCTGGTGACGCTGGACCTCGAGTTCGGGAATCCCTTCCTATTCACGCCTACGGAGTATGCAGGCATTGCAGTTTTGCGCCTGCCGCGCAGACGCTCTGCTGGTGATCTTCTCGAAACGGTCGAAACGCTGATGAGCGCGCGCGCGAAGACCCTGTGGGAAAGCTCTGGATCGTTCAAAAAGGGCGAATCCGGGTGTATCAAGACCCGAGTACTGACTGAGATCAAGCTTTTGGGGAGGTAAACGATGTTTGACGTTGTAACCTTCGGCGAAGCCATGATTCGCCTTTCTCCGCCGCATTTCGAGCGACTCGAGCAAGCCAACTCATTGGACTTGCGCATTGGCGGCGGCGAGTTGAACGTTGCCGTCGGGGTAAGCCGCTTGGGGCTGCGCAGCACCTGGGTCTCGCGCCTTCCCAAGAACGCGCTGGGAAAGCTAATGGAAAACAGGGTTCGCCAAGCCGGGGTGGACACCTCGAATCTGGTCTGGAGCGGAGAGGGAAGGGTGGGACTTTACTTCCTCGAGTTCGGCGCGGCGCCCAGAGCCAGTTCGGTGCTCTACGATCGGGCGCAGTCCGCCATCAGCGCCGTGAAGCCGGGGGAGATCCCTTGGGGAAAAGTCCTCCAGGGAGCGAAGTGGTTTCACACCAGCGGCATCACGCCGGCGCTCAGCGATTCGGCCGCCGCCGTCACCCTCGAGGCCTTGCGGGCGGCAAAGCAGGCTGGAGTCACCGTAAGCTACGATCTGAATTACCGCGGCAAGCTTTGGACGCCCGAGAAAGCACAGGCCGTGCAGGAACCGATGATGGAATTCGTTGACGTGCTGATAACCACTGAGGAAGATACGAAGGTGGTCTTCAAGATCGCGGCCTCCGGCAAGACCGATGACAAGGGCTTTGCGGAAGTCTCCGGCGAGAGTTACAAGGACGTGGCGCGCCGCCTTCAGGAGAAGTTCAAGTTCAAAGCTGTTGCTATCACATTGAGAGAAAATCCGTTGGTTTGGCGAAACACTTGGACGGCCATTGCCTACGCCGAGGGCCGATATTTTGACGATGTGAAGTATGAACTCGAGATCGTGGACCGATTGGGCGGAGGCGATTCCTTCAGCGCCGGGTTCATTTACGGCTTCTTGACGAAGCAGACTTACGCGGATGCGGTCCGGTACGGAAATGCATTCAGCGCCCTGAAGCATTCCGTGCCCGGCGATTTCAACTGGGCAACGCTCCAGGAAGTGGAGAATCTGCTCAAGGGCGCCAGTCTGAGAGTGGCAAGGTAAACCCTGGGGGCTGGGGGCTAGGGACTGGGGGCTAGGGAAAGGCAATTCGGAATAGTGAATGGTGAATAGTGAATTGTGAATTGTGCGCAGAGCAGATTTTGCCGTTTGTTAGGTCGCATGACTCGAATCTGATTGGACCCGTTGAACAGAGAACGGCGGCGGTTCAGACGGACTGAGGGCTGATAATTTACTATTCGCTATTCACTATTAATAATTGCGCGCCCAGTCCCTAGCCCCCAATCCCTAGCCCCTTGATTTGAGGAGAGAGAAATGTCCTGGACTCGAGAAAAGACTCTGGCACTTATCCGTGAAGTTGGTCTTATTCCCATCGTGCGCACGCCGTCGCCCGAGGACGCACTGCGTGCCGCAGAAGCCATCATTGAAGGGGGGATAGGCATTGCCGAGATCACTATGACCGTTCCCAACGCGCTCCACGTCATGGAACGCGTGGTGGAGAAGTTCGGGGACAAGGTGCTGCTGGGCGCGGGAACCATCCTCGATCCCGAAAGCTGCCGGGCAGCCCTGCTGGCAGGGGCGGAGTTCATCGTCACCCCATCCCTCAATCCGCAAGTCATTGAGGTTGCGCGCCGCTATAGCAAAGCGTGTTTCCCAGGCGCGCTCACGCCCACCGAAGTCGTTTCGGCATGGCAGGCCGGCGCCGACATGGTGAAGATTTTCCCTTGTGGCCCCGTGGGCGGCCCCAGTTACATCAAAGCGCTGAAAGGCCCATTCCCGCAGATCGATTTCGTTCCCACGGGTGGCGTCAATCTCGAAAACACACCGGAATTCATCAAGGCTGGGGCAGCGGCAGTGGCCGTGGGGGGCGAACTGGTGAACGTGAAAATTCTCAAGGAAGGCGCGCTTGATGTGGTGGTGGCCAATGCCCGAAAGTTCATCGAAGCTGTTCGCTCCGCCAGGGCCCAAGGGCAGTGACGAGTGGCCTGCTCAATGTCGCGCTGGCTGCCGCTATCCTGGGAGGCGCCTGGGTGCTCACCAATCTGTTCGCCCGCGCCATGTACCTTGTTTGTCCATCCTGCCGGACGTTGAACGCCCGGCGGAGGAAACACTGCCGGAAATGCGAGCAGCTTATGCGCGCGCCGCGCCGTGAAATCACGAAGAGTAACTGAGAAGTTGATATGCGAATCACTCAGGTTCCTATGACCCCTCATCCGTCCCGCTCCGGCTGGTGAAAGCGCCGGCAGCGGGACACCCTCTCCCCTCGGGAGAGGGTAAGGAGCCACTTCCATTCGAGCAGGAGTTAACTGCGTGACCAGAGAGCAGCGGCTCGAGGCCGTCCGACGCCGGCCGGAGGTTTCGGTGCTCATCGTGGGGGGTGGGATTAATGGCGTGGGCCTGCTTCGCGAATTGGCGCTCCAGGAAGTCGACGCGCTTCTGGTGGAGAAATCCGATTTTTGCTCGGGCGCCAGTTCTGCCTCGACGCGCATCATTCACGGCGGGCTGCGATACCTCGAGAACGGGGAATTTCGACTAGTCAGAGAATCCTTGCAGGAGCGAAATCGCCTGCTCCAGAACGCTCCGCATTATGTGAGGCCGCTCCCCACAACCATCCCCATCCTCAGTTGGGCAGAGGGCCTGTTCTCAGCTCCCGCGAGGTTCCTCGGTTTCACGGTGCGGCCGCGCGGCCGAGGAGCGTTGCTGGTCAAAATCGGGCTGTCCTTGTACGATCTCCTGGCAGGAAAGCGCGCGGCTCTGCCCACTCACCAGTTCAAGTCACGTCAGGCGTCCTTGGCCGCGCGCCCTCAACTCGACCCCAAGATCGTCTGCACAGCAATCTATTACGATGCCTGGATCAGCTATCCCGAGCGGCTCTCAATGGAGTTGGTGCTGGAAGCCGAGAGTCGATGTTCAACCGCGCAGGCCCTGAATTATGTACGCCTCGAGGGCGCCGATGGAAATAAGGTCATTCTGGAAGATGAGATTGCGGGCCAGAGGTTTGAGATCAGACCCCGGATCGTGGTCAATGCAACCGGGGCCTGGATCGATTTCACGAATCGCGCCCTGGGGCGGCAGAGCCAATACATCGGCGGCACCAAAGGCTCGCACCTCGTGCTCGACCATCCCGAACTCGCGGCCGCAACCAAGGGACAGATGCTCTATTTCGCCAACCGAGATGGACGTATCTGTATCTTTTATCCCTTTTACGGGAAGGTGATCGCGGGTTCTACGGACATCCCTGTTTCGGATCCCGAGACCGCGTTCTGTGAGGAAGACGAGGTGGACTACATCCTGGAGTCCATTCGCCAGGTCTTCCCCTCCATTCCCCGCCCGCCGGACCGGTCCAACATTGTTTACCGGTTCTGCGGAGTCCGCCCGCTCTCCCGCAGTGATTCCTCCCTTCCCGGCGAAATCAGTCGCGACCATACCTGTGCGATTATCCCGGCGGGAAATGGGATCGCGTTTCCCGTTTATTCCCTGATTGGCGGGAAGTGGACCACCTTCCGCGCTTTTGGAGAGCAAGTTGCCGATAAGATTCTCAACCACCTGGGGAGACCGCGGTTGGCCGGTTCCGCCGATTTGCCGATTGGCGGCGGCAGGGGTTACCCCACCACGGTGGTGGAGAAGAACGCATGGCTTGCGTCTCTCGAAGAGAAGACTCACTTGCCCGCGCATCGCTTGGCGGCATTGCTGGATCGTTATGGGACTCGCGCGGAAGACGTCGCGCAATTCCTGAGCGCGGAGCCCGACCTGCCACTGCGTTCGCTGCCCGAATACAGCAGGCGCGAAGTTCAATTCCTGGCTTCCCGAGAGAGGATCGTGCACCTGGATGACCTCGTCCTTAGACGAACGATCATGGCTCTTTTGGGGCAGCTACGCCGCGATGTCTTAGAGGAGTTAGCAGAAGTGCTGGCCTCGGCACTCGATTGGACGCAAGAAAGAACCCAGCAGGAAATCACGCGCGCTGTGAGGCTCTTAACCCAAGTCCACGGGGTAAGACTTCAATAATAATTGTAAATTATAAATAGTAAATTATGAATTGCTAGGCGAATCAGCCCGGCGCCCGGCAAGCAGCAGGCCGATCCAGCAGCTCACCGGCCAGGTGAGCAGCCAGGACAACCAGTACCAGTGCGGCCAGCCCTTGCTCCAGTTGGGAATCATCGTGCCGATGCCCATCGCTTCCCCGAGGATAAAGAACCAGAGCACATGCTGCGCGGCGCGCCCCGGAGCAAAGCGGGCGCAGAGCCAGGCACAAAGGATCGAGACGACGACGAAAAGCGCCGTGCTCGCGATGAGAGCGGTGTCGGACGGGACACGGCCTTTGACGAAATCGCCCGGGAATAGACGCGAGAGCAACGGGTCCGTTGCCAGCACAAGAACAACCGAGAGCAGGTAACTGCCGACGACGACGGCGATGGATTTGAGCATCGGTTACACCTCGATGTAGCGCCTGAAATTTACACTTTACTATTCGCTGTTTACTATTATTTTACCCCATAACCAGCCCGCCGTTTACATTAATCACCGCGCCGGTAATGTAACTGGCGTCTTCCGAGGCCAGGAACGCTATGGCAGCGGCCACTTCTTCAGGCCGTCCGAAACGCCTCACGGGAGTCTGGCTCATCCATTCCTGCTCGCGCCCGGCCATGCGCTCCAACAGCAGATCCGTGACAATACGCCCCGGGGCCACCACGTTTGCGGTAATACCGTACGGCCCCAGTTCTTTGGTCAAAGAAAAGGTGAACCCCAGAAGTCCTGATTTAGCGGCGGAGTAGTGAGCATGATTGTTCGACCCGGTGTAAACCACCTGTGACGAGACATTGATAATCCGTCCCCAGCGGCGTTCCATCATCGAGGGGATGAACTCGCGGGCGTAGCGGAAAGAGGAGGTCAAGTTAATTGAGAGGGATTGTTCCCAATCGTCATCTTTCATATCGACGACAGAAACATCGGTCATCTCGCCGGCGTTGTTCACCAGAATGTCAATCTTGCCCAGCGTGGCGACCGCTTCTCGAGCCGAACGCTTGATCGCTTCCGGATCGAGCACGTTGGCTTCAATCGCCAGGCCCTGCCCGCCGGCTGACCGAATCTCCTCGACCACTTCCTGGGCCTCTTTCACGCGGCTGCGGCACAGGACTGCTACGGCCGCGCCTTTGCTTGCCAAGGCTAGGCACGTGGCGCGCCCAATGCCTCGCGAACCACCCGTAACCAAAGCCACCCGCCCGGCCAGTTTTCTGTTCCCCGAAGTGTTGCCCGATGGTTCCATGATTATCGCCCCTTCGTTACCGCTTCAGCTTCGCTGCGACGTAAAAGACGTCCAGACGGTTTCCCGTTCTGCGGCAAACCGTTCCGTCTCCTAGAAGGTCGTCCATAGGAACTAGTTCTTAGCCGTCAGTTTTCAGTCGTCAGTCTTCAGCAGCAAGCCTTCAGTGTAACGCCGGACCTTTAGGTCGGCAAATACTGACCTGCAGGTGAATAATCGCCCGCCGCATTGAACCAATCAAACGAAAGGAGCAATTATCGATGGACCCACATCATCACCAGGAACCAGCCAAGCTCGCGCCACTCATTGTAACTCGCCGCGGCCTTCTCGCAGGGCTGCGCGCCTCAAACGTCTGCGGCTGACAAGCTCATTCAGCCGGAATACCGCAGTGGCTGGGCGCTTTAGAGAGCAGCATAGTCTTTTTTGTTCGCCAATTCGAGGCCCGTGCCCTATCTAAGCGCTCGAAGTCCTCGTGATGGCGGCGGGGTGGGTCCACACTTCCGGCTTAATCTCCATACCGAAACCCGGCAGCTCGGGAACGAGCACAGCCCCATCCTTGGGGATGAGAGGATTAGTTAGCATGGCGGGCCATGTGGATTCGTAAAATACCTGGCAACTTTCCTGGATGGCGAGATTGGTGAGCGCGGTTGAAAAGTGCGTCGAGGCGTAAAAGAGCAGTGGCCCGCCTGCGGTATGCGGAGCCACCGGCAACTCGAACGCTTCTGCCATGTTGGCGATCTTCTTCGCTTCGCTCAGCCCGCCACACCAGGTCACATCCAACATCACGTACCGGGCCGCACGTGATTCCAGCAATTGCAGAAATTGCATGCGGCCGGCCATGCGCTCGCTGATGGTAAGGGGGATCGGAGTGGCATCGGCCAATCGCCGGTACTGCTCGAAATTGCCCGGCAGCAGCATGTCCTCGAGCCACATGGGCCGGTACGGCTCGAGCGCTTTGGCGATGCGAATCGCCGAGGTCAGATCCCACCCCGAGTGAAACTCCATCAGGATTTCAATCTCGTTGGCGAATTTATCGCGCAGCACGCGAACCGGGAAAAGGCCTTCCTCGAGGTCGGCGTTGGTGACGTACTCATGCTGGTTGCGCAGCGCTGCCCGGTCGCACGGCCAGATCTTGATTGCCTTGATGCCGTAGCGATCGATCAGCTCGTGCATGATCTTGTCCGGCTCTTTCGTGAAGTCGTATTTGTGTGCGAAACAAGTATTGTAGAGACGCACCTGGGGATTTGACCTGCCGCCGAGGAGGCGAAAAACGGGAAGGTTGAGCGCCTTCCCCATCAGGTCCCAAAGCGCCAGATCGATGGCGCTCAGCGCCCGCATTTCGGCGCCTCCCGTGACTTGAAAGTCGAAGGTTCGGTAGAGGTCCACCCAGATGCGCTCGATATCGCGCGGGTCACGGCCCAGCAACAGCCCGGCGATGGTGGAATGCACCACGCTTGCCTCTACCTCATTCCGTGGGTAAGTTTCACCCAGACCCACCAGTCCGGAATCGGTGTAGACGCGCACCCAAACCCAATTGGGCCTCCAAGGCAGGTCAGCCCCAGAGCGCCAGTAGGTTGTGTCGATGCGGTTGATTTTCATGGCAGGTTCCAAACTGCCACGGGCGGCGGCCTGTTGCTGAAGCGCGGCAAGCCCTGGCGCCAGTAGGCATGGAAGAAAAGTTCTTCGATTCATAGTACTCCACGTAGCTTCGAGCCGCAGGAACTGGTTGACAGGCAAGCGACTGCGCATTATAAACACCGTTCGGTTCTGCTGTACAGGATGTTCAGAGGTCGGTAGTGTCCTAGTCCGTCAGTGTTGGTGTCATTTGTGATGGAATCCCCTCGAATCGCAGTCATTCCCGCGAAGGCGGGAATCCAGTCCGTCGAGGCAGCATTTCCGACTTTTTCGGGGTGGATTCCCGCCTTCGCGGGAATGACCCTGATTTGCGAGGAGGCAATATGTCGCAGCCGTCTGTCGGGAGAATAGGTTGGTTGTGTTTCGCAATACTCGTTCTTGCTGTGCCTCTGATGGGTACGGAGAGGAGCGACTCAATATTCAACGTGAAGGATTACGGAGCCACAGGCAAGAAAGCGGACAACGCCCAGCAAGCCATTCAGATGGCTGTGGATGCTTGCGCCAAAGCCGGGGGAGGCACAGTCTATCTGCCGCCGGGCGAGTATACGTCAGGAACCATTCACCTGCGCAGCCACGTCAGGTTTTATGTTGAAATCGGCGCCACGCTTTTCGCCGCCCAAGAAGATGCCGCCTTTGACAAGAGCACCCTGCTTTACGGCGAGGATCTTGAGAATATCTCGATCGAGGGCCGGGGGACGGTGGATGGCCAGGCCGAATACGAATGGCGTCTGAATGATTTCAATGACGCTTACATCCGCGACAACCAGCTCCTGGCGCAATCGCTGGGCAAGCCGCTGATGCGCTCTTTTCCGAAGGACCTTCACACCCGCAAGGTGTACCCGCACATGGTTCTGCTGTTGCGCTGCAAAGACGTGCGAATTGCCGGGCTCACGTTTCTCCATTCGCCGAGCTGGACCATCAATCCCTACGCTTGCGAGCGGTTGACCATCGACGGTGTGTACATTCACACCAGCCTGAAGTATGGCGTGTGGGCCGACGGCATCGACCCGGACGGCTGCAAGGATGTGCGCATCGCCAACAGCACGATAGAGACTGGCGATGACGCCATTGTCTTCTATTCTTCGAACGAGTGGGGTCCTCCGCTTCCCTGCGAAAACATCACCATCGCGAATTGCCGCCTGTCCTCGGCCTCCAGCGCCCTGAAATTCTGCGATGGCAACATGAACAGCGTGCGCAATGTGACGGTGGATAATTGCGTGATTACCGGCTCGAATCGTGGCATTGCCTTCATGGTGTACGACGGAGGATATGTGGAGAACGTGGTGTTGTCGAACCTGATTGTCAATACCCAGCGGTTCGACTGGTTCTGGTGGGGCAACGGAGATCCCCTTTACTTCACCATCCAGCGCCGCAGCGAAAGCCAGGGCCTGCCACCCAAGCGGGACGAGCCTCCCGCGGGCTCGATTCGCAACGTCATCATCCGCAACGTCATCGCACACGGCAAAGGCTCCTGCCTGATCCTCGGGCATCCCCAGAGCTGGCTCCAGAACATCAGCCTGGAGAACATCAAGCTCTTTCTTTCCACAGACCCTTCGGCGGCTTATGACCGAACCGTGAACGCCATGCAATTTCGCTACGCCAGAGACCTTAAAGTAAGGGATCTCGAGGTGGTCTGGGTGAAGCCCGAGTTGAGCCAATGGCAGAGCGCGCTTTACTTCCAGGACGTACAAGGGTTGAACCTGGATGGCTTTGTGGGCGGACCCGCAAAGCTGCAAACGGATATTCCCGCTGTGGTGTTTGAGCGGGTTGAGGACGCGGCGATCTGCAACTCCAGAGCGCGGACCGGAACCCGGGTTTTCCTCAAAGTGAAAGGCCCACAGAGCCGCCACGTCTACCTTGTCGGCAACGCATTGCACGACGTGCGGTCTCCCTACTTAGTCGATGCTAATGTGAAAGACGAAACCGTGAAAGCGACTGGGAATTGGTAGCCCGGACCCGGGCAAGAGGTGATATCACATCGGGTAGTGTGACATCATTCTTGAGAAGAGCAGGAGTTCCGATATGCCGGCGATTGTGGTGCGCAACATCTCTGCCGAGGCCCACCGGGCGCTCCGTGTCCGGGCGAGAAAGCACGGACGTAGCACCGAAGCGGAGGTCCGCGCCATCCTTGAGGGCGCCGTACGGCGGGAACCTCGCATCGGACTCGGCTCTGCACTCGCCGCGCTAGCAGAGCCCTTGGGCGGCCTCGAGCTCAAGATCAGGCGGGACAAGAGGCCCGCCATACCGGCGGACCTCGCGTGATCCTACTCGACACGAACCTAGCCACACCCTTAAGCCAACCCACAGCATCTATATAACTGTAGAAACCAACGGGTCCGTAAATGCGTCTATGTAAGCTGTAGGGACAAACAGGGCTATAAGTCCAAATTCTAGCTGGGTTCACCTGGGCATTCGTCTGCAGGACGTTGGAGTGCTCTGTGCCGGGGCTTTTCTTGAAGGGCCAAACACAAGGAGAAGTGATGAGATCTCTGGCAGTTCAAGCTGTCGTTCTCGCCTGCGCGATATTGTTTCCTTTGCTGGCTGTGCACGCGCTCGCTCAAACCGGCACGGGCACGATTCGCGGGCTGGTAACGGATCCCTCAGGCGCCGTAGTGATAGAAGTCTCGGTGATGGCGATTCCGGCGCCGGGTCAAGGAGGCCAGCCGAAGGCCGCCACAGTTGGCAAAGACGGCACATACCAGATCGTTGGATTGGCCCCAGGGACTTATTCGGTGAGCGCGGTCGC
>Ga0326727_10020766_pt1 | contig 12987 bp, 9 predicted proteins | sample MB2enrmetagenome_FD_207643 | JGI IMG/M metagenome (GOLD analysis project Ga0326727, IMG submission 207643) | Lab enriched peat soil microbial communities from McLean, Ithaca, NY, United States - MB29MY | ecosystem: Environmental > Terrestrial > Soil > Wetlands > Peat | place: USA: New York...
AATTTCTCAACCCGCTCAGTAACGGTAGCTGATGCCCATGGCGACGACGTGGCGCGCTTGAAGATTCACGGGGACGTAGACGACCGCCGGGTAGGGCGCGGGCAGGTAAGTGAGCGACGGGACCGATCCGATTTGGCCGGCCACTTGTCCGACGCCGATGTCGAAGGCGAAGTGCGGCTTTTCTATCTGGGTAAAGCGCACGGCGTAGTCGAGGGTAGTGGGTATGTCCGTCTTGCCGGCGGTCAGAGGAATGCCGGCAGGTGGGCTCGGGCCGAGATTCTTGACCGTCGGCGGCTGTTGCGTGAATCCCGCCGAGGGGACGGCTACGATTCCGTGCGTGATGGGCAGGGGAATGCCGAGCCCGCCGAAGAGGCGTCCAACGAAGCGGTTGCTCTGTCCGCCGAGGCCAAAGATGGAGGCGTTAGTGGCCTTCCAGCCGAAGTTCGCCAGGAAAGGAACCGGTTTCTTGGCCCAGGTTTTAGTGACGGCCACATAGATGTCTCCGTTGGTGTACGACTTGACGGAAGGGACGGCCTCCGGGGCGCATAATTCGGTCTCAAGGCAGTACTGATCGTAGAGCTCCACGCCCTCCCGATAGGCCGCGCCGGAGACGAATCGATCGTTAATGCGCACTACGCCACCGACGGCGACGCCCGGCATCCAGGGGCCGAATTGGCCGTCGCTGAAGACCACCACCTTGCCGTGAACGATGTTCATGCCGTTGAAATTCCACAGGCTGCTGAAATCCGGCTTGACCGGCACGGCGGTGGCCGATGATGTGGACCCCAGTACCGCATTGGCCATCACTACCGCACCCGATCCGCTATCGCCGAACTGGTGCACGTTGCGTGTATAGCCGACCTCGGCGCGGCTGTAAAAGGCCTCGGTGATGCTGAAGGTCTGGATATTGCCGATGACCTTGGTGGAGTCAATGTAGTGGAAGGCGATAGCGGGGTGGGAAAACGCCTGCCCTTTCTCCATGTAGACAACGTAGGCAGTGGGAGTGATGAAGCCGCCGGTTTGGCCCTCAAGCGTAAGGTACTGGGCGTTGAGATTCGGGGTGGAGACCGTGGCGACGGTGAGGAAGCCGCAAACAGCAAGTTTGTGGATTAGCCCAAGATTCACGTGTATTCAACTCCAATTGGAGGGCAGTCGCCTGCCTCCGGTGACGTTCGAAGTGTTTTTCTTGTAACACATTGAAAGCAGAATAGTCTCTAACTTTATTGGGGTGGTAGACTCAGCCCATGCCTCGTGGTCTGTTTATTACGTTTGAAGGTCTGGATGGTTCGGGTAAAACAACACAAATCAACCGACTCGCAGCCTGGCTGAAAAAGCGGGGCTTGAAGACGCTCGTGACGCGCCAGCCGGGCGGCACAAAGACTGGCGACCGTATTCGATCGCTGGTTCTGTCGTCCCGCTCGAAGGGGTTGGCGCCCATGGCGGAGATGGCGCTGATGTTTGCCGATCGCGCCCAGGTTATTGCCGAGGTTCTCAACCCGGCGCTGGCCTCAGGCGAGATTGTTCTTTGCGACCGCTTTACGGATTCGACGGAAGCCTACCAGGGCGGCGGGCGCGAGTTGGGATCGGAGATCGTTCTCGAACTTCATCGGCTCATCTGCGGCGGCGTGCAACCCGACCTGACGCTGCTGCTGCTGCCCTCGCTGGAGCCGTCGCTGGAGCGCGCGCGACGCCGCAACCAGCGCGCTGTGGAAGAAAGCGGCGAGGACGAAACCCGCTTCGAACTGGAGCAGGAAGCCTTTCACAGCCGCGTGTGGCGGAAGTACCGGGAGATTGCCGCGCGGGAGCCGGGGCGCGTGGTGCTGATTGAAGGCGATCTGAGCATCGACGAGGTTCATGGGCGGATTGTGGAGGCTGTCGCCAAGCGGTTGGCCGGGGTGGGCGCGGGGATGCTGAAATAGAGGCAATTTCAATGAATGAGAGGCCAGCAGGGGCTAAAGCCCGCCACTGTTTTTGTTGCATTTGCGGCACGGCTAAAGCCGTGCCATTTCAAAACAGGGTATTTTTCTGTAACCGGTAAAGTCGTGCCCTGACACAAGGCAATCAACATTTGTGGTGGCCTTCGGCTTTGGGTTACCTTGCGTTTCGCCTCGATCCCGGCATCGCCCTGCGCAATTACACTTCTATTAAGCGACAAGAGAATGATGAGGGATGATCCATTTGCGCCGCAGCTTGGCCTCAGCTTTGAGGAGCCGCGAAAATCTCGCCGCATTTGGCCGGTGCGCGAGCTGGTGGGCCAGGTGCGCGAGCTGGTGGAGCAGGAGTACGGCGACGTGTGGGTGGAGGGCGAGATTTCGAATTTCCGCCCGGCGCCGAGCGGCCACGTTTATTTCACGTTGAAGGACGCCGAGGCGCAATTGCCTGTGGTGCTCTTCCGGCGTCAGGTCATGCTGCTGCGCTTCCGGCCCGAGGACGGCCTGCATGTGCTGGTGCGCGGCAGGGTGAGCGTCTACGAGCAGCGCGGCCAGATGCAACTGGTGGCGGAGACGATGGAGCCGGTGGGCGCGGGCTCGCTGCAACTGGCGTTTGAGCAGCTCAAGGCGCGGCTCAAGGCGGAGGGCCTGTTTGATGCGGATCGCAAACGGCCGCTGCCCGCTTTCCCGCGCACCGTGGGCATTGTCACTTCGCCTACCGGCGCGGTGATTCGCGACTTTCTCAACATCGTGGCCCGGCGCCACTCGGGCCTGAGCGTGCTGATTTACCCGGTGAGCGTGCAGGGAGATTCAGCGCCGGCAGAGATTGAAGGCGCGCTCGAGGAACTGAACGCTTCAGGCCTGGTGGATGTGATTGTCGTGGCGCGCGGCGGAGGATCGCTGGAAGATTTGGCGGCTTTCAACAGCGAGCGCGTGGCGCGCGCGATTGCGGCTTCGCGGCTGCCGGTGGTTTCGGCTATCGGACACGAGACCGACTTCACCATCGCTGATTTTGCCGCCGACCTGCGCGCGCCTACGCCCTCGGCTGCCGCCGAACTGATTACCGAGGCGCAACACAAGATTGCCGAGCACCTGGCCACGCAATCGCACCGGCTGGAACGTGCGGCGCGCTTCCAACTGCTGCAAGCCCGGCAACGCCTGACGCGAGTGCCTGTGAGCCGCGCAGAAGGGCGCATGAATACGCTGCTGAACCGGCTCAACCAGCGTTTGGACGACCTGAGCTTTAGGCAGGAAGCCGCAGTGAGCAGCCATCTTCGCCGCCGGCAACTGCACATTGCCGATCTGACAGCCGCCGTTCTGCGGCACGATCCGCGCCAGGAGCTTGGCCTTCAGCGCGAACGGCTGGCCGCTTGCAGGACGCGCCTCGACCGCTCGCTGGAACGAACGCTTCACCACGCGACGGCTCACATGAGCGCGCTCGACGCGCGGCTGCATTCATTGTCGCCGCTGGCGGTGCTGGAGCGCGGTTATGCGCTGGTGCTCGACGCCCGAGGCGCGCTGGTGAGGACAACAAATCAGATTGTGCCGGGGGACCGGGTCACCACTCGCCTCTCCGATGGCGATTTCACAAGCCGCGTGGAGTCTGCGCGAAAAACCAGAAAGTGAGACTATGACCACACCAGGCGTACGCAAACTTTTCGGCACTGACGGCATTCGCGCCGTGGCGGGCGAATCCCCGCTGGACGCGAACACGATCTTCGCATGCGGGTTGGCGCTGGGCCACTCGCTGCGCAAGATGACGGCTGAGCCCAAAGTTATACTGGGCCGCGACACTCGCGAGTCAGGGCCGTGGATTGCTGCGATGCTTGCCGCGGGGTTGCGCGAGACGGGAGCGCGCGTGGAGAGCGCGGGCGTGATTACGACTCCGGCGGTCGCATTTCTGGCGCGCACATACGGATTTCAGGCGGGCGTGGTGATTTCCGCCTCGCACAATCCATGGCGCGACAACGGCATCAAGCTATTCGGCGCGGATGGCTTCAAGCTGGCCGATGCGGTGGAACTGGCGATGGAGGATGAGATTATCCATCACGCAACGCAATCGGTCGCGCCCGACGCTGCGACACTGCCCATAGTGGAGGACAACGCCGCTTATCAGGCCGACTACATGCAATTCCTCATCGACTGCGTGCCGGGACTTTCACTGGCCGGGCTGCGCATTGTGGCCGACTGCGCAAATGGCGCGGCCGCGGCGGTTGCTCCCGAGTTGTTCCGGCGGCTGGGCGGTGAGGTGGCGCTGGTGAACATCAGCCCCGACGGACGCAACATCAATGACAAATGTGGCGCGCTTCATCCTGATTTTGTGGCCGCCGAGGTGAAGGCGCGCGGAGCCGATCTCGGCCTTACCTTCGACGGCGACGCCGACCGCTGCATGCTGGCCGGCGCGAAGAATAACATCATCAACGGCGACGCGATTCTGCTGATGGCCGCGCGCGACCTGAAAGCTCGCGGGCTGCTCTCGGGAGATTTGGTTGTGGCCACGACCATGTCGAACATGGGCCTGGAAGCGGCGCTGAAGCGCAGCGGCATTCGCATGTTGAGAGCGCCGGTGGGCGACCGCTATGTGCTGGAACAGATGCAACAAAACTATGCGGCGCTGGGCGGAGAACAGTCGGGCCACATCCTGCTGCCACATCTGGCCACCACCGGCGACGGGTTGCTGACCGCGCTTGTTGTTTTGGATTTAGTTGCTCGCTCGGGGAAGAGCATTGACGAGCTGACAGCGGATTTGAAGGTCTTTCCGCAAGTCATTGTGAATGTAAAAGTGCGCGAGAAGAAACCGCTGGATGGGATTCCCGCCGTGGCTGCGGCCATTCGCGCGGCCGAGGCAGAGCTGAAGGATTCAGGGCGCGTGGTGATCCGCTACAGCGGGACCGAAGCGCTGGCGCGCGTGATGATCGAGGCGGAGAGCGAAGAGCTGATGCGGATGCACGCGGATGCAATCGCTGATGCGATACGCGCGGAGTTGGGCGCATGATAAGCAACGACAATCTTGCGGAGACATATCGAGTCGAAGCCGTCAACTTTTCCGAATTGACCGAGGGTAATTACGGGAGATGTGTCGAAATAATAACAAAGGGAAACGCGGTCGATCCGGCCTCGGCCGGGGATGAATTGAAACTTGCGCGCATGCTGGTAGTTGCACGTATTGGCGTGGAGATTGTCGGGGTTGGAGCTGTAAAGAGAATCCGTCGCGACTATGCCTCAAAGCTGGCGCGTTTGAGTGGGTTCGATTTTGACTCTGATACGCCGGAGCTCGGATATGTCGCTGTAGATCCCGATCATAGGGGAAAGAGGCTCTCTCATAGGATCGTCGGGACGCTGCTATCGGGGAACGACGGCCCACTGTTCGCAACGACTTCCAATGACCGCATGAAAACTACGCTGGAAAATGCTGGATTTGCGCACAAGGGGAACATGTGGAAAAGTGAGCGGAATGGAAAAGAAATCTCGTTATGGATGAGGCAACCGGGGGAATAAGTCACTCGGGCGTAAGCAGCTTGGGCGCTAACTATTTGGGATAGTACTTTCCATATTTCGTTTCATATTGGCCATCATGATCGCGGCAATTCTCGATTTCGTCTAGATTGCGAGGTAGGCCAGATGAGGAATAAACCGTCAACGCCTGTTTCACAATGCTATTTTGAAGAATACTGATTGAGTGGGCAGCACCTGAGCCTTGTCGTTTCTCCCACGCTTCTTGGTGAGCTTCCAAAAACTCTTGGATTGGCACATCTTTATCTGGTGTACAAAAATAGCCATTATTTATATTTCTCCTCAGCAGAGAATAAGCTTTATCTGTTTCGTCAAAAAAGCTCGCAATCTTTTTTAACATTTGCCGCTCTGTTTCATTGCGAATAAGTTTTGAGCGGAACTTCCGTTTGATGACTTCCTTTGAAGACTTCGAATGCATCGTCGGTGCTCCGAAATTGTCGAGAACAATCATACCTTACTTTGTAAACCAGACCAATTTAAATAGGCATATAGTAACCCGACTGCTTACATATCGCGCCAGTTGGGGCCGAAGGCAAGGTCGGCGACCAAAGGCACGTTGAGCTTGATTACGCCTTCCATCTCGGCGCGGACCAGGGCCTCGACTTCAGCGGACTCCGCGAAGGGAACCTCGAAGAGCAATTCGTCGTGGACTTGCAGGACCATGCGGGTTTTGAGGGCGCGCTCGGTGAGCTTGCGGTCGATGGAGATCATGGCCAGCTTGATGAGATCGGCGGCGGTGCCTTGCAGCGGCGTGTTGATGGCGGTGCGCTCGGCGAATCCGCGCTGGTTGGGATTGCGGCTTTCGATGTCGGGAATGGGGCGGATGCGGCCGAAGAGAGTACGCACCGAACCTGTTATGCGCGTGGCTTCGAGCGTTTTTTCGATGAACGCCTGCACGCCCGCATAGCGCGCGAAGTAGCGCTCGATGTAAGCGCGGGCCTCGGCCTGCGGAATGCCCAACTGCGCGGCCAAACCGAAGGGCGAGATGCCGTAAACAATTCCAAAATTGACGGCCTTGGCGCGGTTGCGCGTCTCTTTGTCCATTTCAGCGGCGGGCACGCCGAAGACCTCGCTGGCGGTGAGGGTGTGAATGTCTTCGTTGTTCTGGTAGGCGTGGACAAGCAGCGGATCGCCGCTGAAATGGGCGAGAAGGCGCAGTTCGATTTGTGAATAATCCGCCGAGAGCAACTGCGTGCCGGGCGCGGCGGTGAATGCTGCGCGAATTTCCCGGCCCAACTCGGTGCGGATGGGAATGTTCTGGAGATTGGGATTGATGGAGGAGAGACGGCCAGTGGCGACAGCCGCGGCCTGAAATGTGGTGTGGACGCGTGAATCAGCGTCGGCAAGCAGCGGCAATGCGTCGATATAAGTTGATTTGAGCTTGGAAAGATGGCGGAATTCTAGAACAAGGCGCGGGACGTCGTGTTTTTCCGCGAGAAATTCGAGCACATCCTGCGCGGTGGAGAGAGCCTTGCTTTTTCCACGGCTGGATGGCGCGGGAAGGCCGAGATGAGTAAAGAGCACTTCGCCGAGTTGCTTGGGCGAGTTGATGTTGAAGCGTCGGCCGGCGAGCTCGAAGATGCGCTCGCCGACACGTTCGAGCTCGGCGGCGAAGCGCTTGGAGAGGCCGTCGAGCACGCTCAGATCGATGCGCACGCCAACTTGTTCCATGCGGAAGAGAACCGGCGCAAGGGCGAGGTCCATTTCATAGACGCGCTGGACGCCAGCCTTTTCAACTTCGGCGCGCAGCGACGGAACCAGCGCGCGAATCGCGGCAGCGCCGGCGGCGAGCGTGGAAGGCGCGGGCTGCGAGTGGCGCGCGGCCACATCGGCGAGCGACTGCGTGGAGTGAGTGGGATTGAGCGCGTAGGAGAGCAGCATGGTGTCGTCTACTGCTCCGCGCAACTGAATGCCTTGTGCGGTGAGCAAATGGAGCGCCGATTTCCAATCGTGCATTTGTTTGGGAATCGCTGCGTCTTCGAGCAGGGCACGCAGTTCCGCCGTCAGCGGCAAGCGCAAGGCCGTGGCTGGCTCTGCGCAGACGCCCACGTTGAAGCAATTCTGTTTGTTCTTTTCGGCGGCTTCGGCTACGTCAAGCAGTGAGAGGTTTTGCGGCAGTTCATCTTCCGCCTCCTCTGGTGCGGGTGGTTTGGCGTCGAGCGCGAAGGCAAAGCCGCGGGCGCGCGCGGCAACGTAAAACGCGGCGGCCTGGGCTTCTGCCGGCTCTTCGATGAGTTCGACAACCGGCGCTGTTTCTGAGGGTGCGAGTTCGCGCAGCATGGAAGTGAATTCAAGCTCAGTGAAAAGCTCGCGGCAGGCCTCGAGATCGGGAGGCTGCGTCTCCATCGCCGTTAAATCAAGCGCGAGCGGAACATGGGAGTCGATGGTGACGAGTTCCTTGGAGAGCAAAACAGCGTCGCGGTTCTGTTCGAGCGACTCGCGATAGCTTTTGCGCTTGACCTCGGCGGCGCGGTCGAGGACGGCTTCGACGCTGCCAAATTCGACGATCAAATCGACGCTGCCTTTGTCGCCGATGCCCGGCGCGCCGGGAATGTTATCGACCGCATCGCCGCGCAGGGCCATCACGTCAACGACCTTCTCGGGCGGAACTCCGAGGACTTCGACGACCTTGGCGGGATCGAGGATGAGGTTGTCTTTTTGCGGGTTGAGAATTTTGACGGTGGGCGTGACCAACTGCATCATGTCCTTGTCGCCGGAGACGATGAAGACTTCATGCTGCTCGCCGGCGGCTTCGCGGGCGAGGGTGCCGATGACGTCGTCGGCCTCGAAACCTTCCGCTTCGAGGATGGGAATGCGCAGGGCTTCAAGAGCGCGGCGGATGTAGGGAATCTGGCGGCGCAGGTCTTCGGGCATGGAGGCGCGATTGGCCTTGTAGCCCTCGTAGGTTACTTCGTCGAAGCTCTGCGTCTTCGCGTTCCACTTGCGCAGCGGCTTCATGGCGCGGGCGCGCTCGTCGCGGAAGACTTCGCCGCTTACGTCGAAGACGGCGGCGAAGTAGCGCGGCTGAAAATCCTGGCGCAGCTTTTTGATCATGTTCACAAAAACGAAGATGGCCGCCGTGGGCAGGCCCGAGCGGGTGGACATGGGCCGCGAGCGCTGCATCGCGTGATAGGCGCGAAAGATGAACGACATGGTGTCGAGGAGGAAGACGGGCGGCTTGGATTGGTCGGGCACGGTTCGAGTTTAGCAGGGGCAGGGGTGGTAGCGAGTCAGCAAGTTAGCGAGTCAGCAAGTCAGCGAGACCCACGCCGGACGTCGGTTCCCAGGTCTCAAATTCGAGACCTGGGGCACCCGCACCCGGATTTATCCATCAGACGAGGAACATGCAGTCGCCGTAGCTGAAGAAGCGGTAGTTCTGTTCAACAGCGTGGCGATATGCGGCGAGAACCTGTTCGCGGCCGGCGAAGGCTGAAACCAGCATGAGAAGGCTCGATTGCGGCAGGTGAAAGTTGGTGAGCAGAGCGGAGACGAGACGGAATTGGAAGCCGGGAGAGATGAAGATTTCCGTTTCGCCGGAGTGGGGTGAAAGTGGGCGGCCATCGGCTGCAAGAGCACAGTGCTCGAGCGTGCGGACAACAGTGGTGCCGACGGCTACGATGCGTCGGTGATCGGCGACGGCGCGATTGATGGCGTCAGCGGCGGACGCGGAGAGCGTGTAGCGTTCGCGGTGGAGGCGGACTTCATCGACTTGTTCCACACGCAAGGGCGCGAAGGTTCCGAGGCCGACGTGGAGCGTGAGACGCGCGATTTCGACGCCGCGGGTGGTGAGCGCATAGAGAACTTGCGGGGTGAAGTGCAGGCCGGCTGTGGGCGCGGCCACCGAGCCGCGTTCATGGGAGAAGACAGTCTGGTAGCGCTCGCGGTCTGCCGCTTCATCGTCGCGATGGATGTAGGGCGGCAGGGGGATGTGACCGATGCGGTCGAGGACGGCGAAGAAATCATCTACCGGCTTGAAGCGCAGCAGGCGTTCGCCGAACTGGCCGCGTTCAAGGACCTCAGCTTCAAGCGCGACGGCGCCCGTGGAATCGGGGAAAACGAGGATTTCGCCGATGGCGACTTTTCTGCCGGGACGGACGAGGGCGCGCCAGAGATTTTCGCCGGCTGGTTGAGGTTCGTCGTTTCCCACCCATTCCGCAAAAGGACGCGGAATGGATGGGGCACCCGGCATTTGTGGTGAGGCGGGCTCAGTGAGCATTACTTCGATGCGGCCGGTGGGCTTTTCCCGTTCGCGGCGCAGGGTGCGGTGAGCGTAAAGGCGCGCGGGAATGACGCGGGTGTCGTTCAGGACAAGCAGGTCGCCGGGATTGAGCAGCGAAGGAAACTCGGCGAAGGCGGAATCGCGCACCGTTCCAGTGGCGCGATTCATCACCAGCATGCGGCTCTGGCCGCGCTCGGCTTGGGGCTGCTGCGCAATCAACTCCGCGGGCAGGTCGTAGTCAAAATCGACAACGCGCAGGCCGGTCATGACTGCGCCTTCCTGAAGTAGTCGTAGGAACGCAGGCGGGCGCATTCGATGGCGTTGTTGAGTTCCTGGCGCTTGGACTCGAAGTCTTCCGGCGCAAGATCGGCGGGAACGTGCGTCCACGGCCCCCAACTGACGCAGATGCGCGTGAAGGGCTTGGGCACAAGGAAGCGATCCCAGGAAGAAATGACCCATGCGTGTTCGGGTTGGAGATGAAAGGCGCCGATGGGCGCGCCGGTTTTCTGGGCCAGCTTGATGGGGCCCATTTTGGTTTGATAGATGGGGCCGAGCGGGCCGTCGGCGGTGAAGATGGCGGTGCGGCCGGACTGGATGACGTGGGCCAGGCCGAGCAGCCCTTCGCGCGCGCCGCGCGAGCTGGAACCGCGCACGGCGCCGAAGCCGAACAGCTTGAGGATGCGGGTGATGAGCTCGCCGTCGAAGCTCTTGCTGATGAGGATTACGGCGCGTGAATGGCGGAAGTAGACCGTGCAGGGCAGCACGCACTGGTGCCAGAAACAGAAAACCTTGGGCGGAGACTTTTCGCCGTAGAGGACGGGCGTGACGCCTTCAACGGCGATGACCTCAAAACGCCAGGTGGGGCTGATGATGCGAATGAGCGCCCACATCAGGCGCGGAACCACGGCAAGCACAAGGCGTTGGGAGAAGGTGAATCGGTGATGGGATTTGGATGTCACTCTTTCGATTTTATCGGAGTTGGCGGTGTTGGCGGAGGTAGGCAAGCAGGCGAGAGCGCACTCCCACCCAAGCCGCAAAAACAAATACGCGGCTTTGATGGGCACCCGGCTCCTTGCTTTCATCTGTTCGCAAAACGCATATCAGCCCGCCGCGCTGGATCAAGCAGCAGAACGCCGGCACCGGGTCTGCCGCCTTCCGTTGTCGTATTCAACCCTCGCGGTCACCACTGTTCGTAGTAAATGTACCAATGATTCTCAATCGGCTTGTACACTAGCACATGGTTGTGATCCGGTCCCTCATAAAGTTCGTCCGGCGGAGCCTTGTCTAAGGATTTCAAGACTGGACTCAAGGGTGCCTGGCTATATACGAAACCTTTTGAGGCACCTGTCGGAACTATGCCTCGTGAAATGATTGGGAAGAATATCCGACTAGGGTTGATGTCTTTGTTAATTCCTGTAGAAACTCCGGTCGTACGAAATAGTTGCCGGTATTCGTTCCAGCGCTCCTCCGTAATTCCAACATCCTTTCTCTGAGCAAATCCATCTTCCGGCCCTATAAAATTGGGGGCAATCCGGTCTAAGTGGTTATCTGCGTTCGCCATCATTACCAGCCTTTCGAAGTCTGCACGGTGTGTGAGGAAACGAGCGTGGAGCGACTTGTCTGACGGAAACGACAACCAATACGCAGCGATGACAATAACTGTTACTGCACTCAACGCCAACACGATTATCCATTTCATCACTCGAATGTGTTTCATAATGACCTCAACGTCTCAATGCCAGCAGTCATTCTTCTAATATTGCGTTTCTTGTCGAATCATCTCATCCTTGTGAGGGTCGTTTGTGAAATTGGGATGTTTCCAGAAGTAATTTGTAAACATTCGTGCAAAGACAGCACCTTTGGAAAGTGTCGAAATGGAGTATCCAAAGACCGCACCCGTCGCGCCGTAATTAATATTTCCAATATCATCGTACATCTTGTATCTCGGAGCAACCTGCTTATAATCCCATGGCCCTCTTGTATTAATTTGGTTAATCCGCCACTTACGCGGTTCCCACCCATTCGCCTGAAAAAAGGCGAATGGATGGGGCACGGAGAATTTGCGCCAAGCCAAAACGTAGATCCAGTTCTAAAGGCGCAGGAATGCGTTCGCTCCGCTCAGGAGTAGCGCAGCCAGCGCAGAAGCTCCGGGAGCGTGGCGCGCTTGCCGTACATGAGGATGCCGACGCGGTAAAGGCGCGAAGAGAACCAGAGGGTGGCCCAGATGGCGAGGACGAGCAGGCCGATGGAAGCAGCAAGTTGCCAGAGCGGCACAGCCTCCAAACCCATGCGGGGAAGCATGATGTAGGGCGAGGTGAGCGGAAAAAGCGATGCGGCGACGGACCAGACGGAGTTTGGATCCTTGAGGAGCAGCGGAAGCATACCCATGCTGAGATAGAGGGGGATGATGGCCAGGGGCATGAATTTTTGCAGATCCTGCGAAGTCTCGCACGTGGCCGCCAGACCGGAGAAAAGCGTGCTGAAAAGCGCGAAGCCCAGCACGAAATAGACGGGAAAAAAGAGGCCTTCCATCAGGGAAAAGTGAATATCAAGATTGCCGGTGAGTATGGACGCGGCCAGGGATGAGCCGAGAAACAGGATGGCAGCGGCCATCCAGATGGCGATCTGCGTGAGGCCCACCGCTCCCACACCGACGAGCTTTCCGGCCAGCAGGTCGTCTGCGCGAGTGATGGAGAGCATGACCTCGAAGATGCGCGAAGTCTTCTCTTCGATAATGGCTCGGGCCATGTCGAGGCCATAGAGCATGATGGGCATGGAGAGCAGGAAGGCCATTAGAACGGCCTTGTAAAAGGCCGTAGTCCCATTGCTCTGTTCCGTCTCGCCTTGCTGGTTTAATTGGAGAGTTTCGACCGTGACGCGCTTGAGCAGTTGGTCGGCGTCGGCCGGCTTGATTCCCCTGGCGATCATACGTTGGTCGATCAAGCCGCGGTTCAATGCATTTTGAAGGCCGCCGATATTGGCAAAGCCGCCGGATGCGAGCGAAGTGTAGGTGGCGGTGACCGCTCCATCGGAAGATGTATTGATGGAGAGCAGCCCGTCAATGGATTTGTCGTGGACCTGTTTGAGTAGGGCTGCAATATCCTGCTGGGTTGCGGGGGCGATCAGTTCGACGGTGAATTTGGCGTCCTTGTCGCTGAGCATTTCGTAGCGAACGCGGTTGGCAATCTCCGCATTGTCAGCGGCAATCGCCACATGCTTTCCGGCTACGGCTTTGTGATTGGTCAAGGCGCCCCAGCCGAGCAGCGCAACAATGAGCAGCGGGATCAGAACAGTGGAAAACACGAAGGCTCGCCCATGAATCTG
>Ga0326727_10020767_pt1 | contig 12987 bp, 14 predicted proteins | sample MB2enrmetagenome_FD_207643 | JGI IMG/M metagenome (GOLD analysis project Ga0326727, IMG submission 207643) | Lab enriched peat soil microbial communities from McLean, Ithaca, NY, United States - MB29MY | ecosystem: Environmental > Terrestrial > Soil > Wetlands > Peat | place: USA: New York...
GACAAGCGCAGGCCAAAGGCAAACGTCGCGGAGGTTGTAAACATCATAGGTGATGTGAAAGGCAAGGATGTCCTGATCGTGGATGACCTCATTGACACGGGTGGGACTTTCCTGGCTGGGATCAATGCTTTGAAATCGGCTGGGGCGGCCGAAGTCTATGGTGCATGCACTCATCCGGTCATGAGCGGGAACGCATTCGAAAAGATTGATAGCAGCGCAATTAAGAAGCTTATCGTGAGTGATACTGTTCCACTAAAGCATCAGTCGGAAAAAATCGAAGTGAGATCTGTCGCGAAGCTTTTTGCGGAAGCGATCAGAAGAACTTATCAGAATGAATCAATTAGTTCATTATTTGAAATTAAGTAAAGGAAGAAAATGAGCCGCAAAGCACATGATGAGAGAAAGTGCCGCCTTGTGCGGTATCCCGTATCATCGGTTTTATTTAATATTAGAACGGGAAAGGTAAGATAATCATGGAAGAAGTTGTTTTGAATGTTGAGAAAAGGACTTTGAGGGGCAAAAAATCAAAGAGACTTTTTGCAGATAAAAAAGTTCCTGGCGTGTTTTATCTTGGGACTGAGAATGTAGTGGTGCAAGCTGACGAGGCACCCGTTCGTGGTCTGGCTACCTCGCATACGACCCACCTGATACGGGTAAAATTCCAGGATGGGACTGAGCGCCGGGCCATATTGAACGATGTGCAATTTGATCCTGTCATCGGCAAGATACTGCACTTCGATTTGCACGGAATAAAGGAAGGGCAGAAGATAACTGTTCAAGTACCCGTCCAGCTTGTCGGAACGCCAAAGGGAGTGAAGGACGGAGGCATCATTCAGCATTCGATCCATAGAATCAAGATTCAATGCGATCCTGAACAGGTGCCCGAGCGCATTGAGATCAATGTCGATGACCTTGGAATCGCGGATTCGATTCATATAAAAGATGTAAAATTGGATGGGGTGAAGATTCTCGACAATCCCGAATCGGCAATCGTGACTGTAGTCCCGCCTCCTACGATCAAAGAAGAAACTCCTGAAACTGCTGTCGCGGCGGCTGAAGAACCGACTGAGCCTGAAGTGATCGGCAAGACGAAGAAGGCAGAAGAAGGCGAAGAGGCAGAAGAAGGCGAGAAGACCAAAGAGAAAGAGAAGCCTAAAGAAAAGGAGAAGGATAAAGAGAAGGAGAAGGAAAAGAAGTAGAGACACAGAATTTCGTGTCTGTACGGCTTAAGGTCTTGATCCGCATGAAGGATTGTCCAGGTTGGGAAAGAAGATGATCGTAGGTCTTGGAAATGTCGGCCGGGAATATGAGGAGACGCGCCACAACGTTGGCTTCATGATCGTTGACGAGATTTCCTCAAGGTTAAAAAAGAAATTCTCTCCTGGCAAAGGAGAGTATTACCAGTCTGAGATTAGTCAGGCCGGAGAAGAAGTTGTTCTGATTAAACCGACAACTTTCATGAACGATAGCGGCATTGCTGTCAAGGATGCCGTAGATAGATTTGGCATTTTACTCGAAGATTTGTTGGTGGTGTACGACGATTTCAATATTCCTCTGACAAAACTCCGTCTGAGGAAGGGTGGCAGCGACGGCGGCCACAACGGCGTTTATTCCATTATCTATCATCTGAGCGACGACGGTTTCCCGAGGCTTAGATGCGGCATAGGGACCGATAAGGTCGTGCCCGGAAAAGATATGGTGGATTTTGTTCTTTCTAAATTTGGTGCAGAAGAAATTCCAGGGGTGAGCAGAATGGTGAAGAATGCTGCCGACGCAGCGTTCGTATTCATCAATGAGGGAATCGAAACTGCGATGAATAGATTTAACTAAGCTAAGAATTTTAGATTTTCAATTTTGAATCTTGAATCAAGAGGCGGAATTTAGAATTCGGCATTTAAGATTAATAATTTTGTAGTAAGGAGGTGAAGTAAACTGAATATCGTTCAGCGTGAATATGAGACAACCTTTATTGTAAATTCCAATCTCGAAGATAATCAGGTGGAGACCGTAGTCGGTCGCTACCAGGAATTCATAGCGAAGAACGGTGGTGAAGTGACAAATGCAGATCGCTGGGGAAGAAGACGTCTTGCGTATCCCATCAAGAAAAAGAATGCGGGCTTCTACGTGCAACTGTTGCACAAGTCACCGACCGATATCGTTCCCAAGTTAGAACAGGCTTTCAGGCTCGATGAGGATGTTATTCGTCATCTGACTGTTGTAGTTGACAAGAACATGCTGAAAGCACGGGCGGGCATCAAGAAACGCCGCCGCCAGCGTGTTTCAAGAATCGAACAGGCTGACATCGCGACTGCTATGGCTGAAAAAGATCACGGTGAAAAATAAATCGTTGAGCAAGTGATACCTGCGGCTTTCCGACAGAGAGCGGGCTCCCGCGGGAATAACATGTTGGAGGATCTATGGCTGATCTAAAGATGCCCGAAATGAATTGCGTCATAATCGCCGGAAATCTTACGAGGGACCCGGTTTTCCGTCAAACGACGAACGGCACTCCGGTCGTGAATTTCACGGTAGCTTCCAATAGGAAATTTCGCGACAGCGGGAATCAATGGCAGGAGGACGTTTGTTATGTTGGCATCGTTGCTTGGAACAAACTTGCCGACAGTTGCCGTGAAAGGTTAAAAAAGGGCAACGCTGTTTTGATAGATGGCGAGCTCCAAAGCAGAAGTTGGAAAACTGATAACGGTCATAATCGCTCGGTTGTGGAAATCAAAGCAAGAAGGATACAGTTCCTGAACAAACAGGGACACCTTGCGGATGTTCATACGGGTCAACTTACTGAGGAAGGGCCATCATCTTTCACCGACGATTGTTTCGACGAAGTCCTGTCGAATGAGGAATCGGAGTTGCTTAGAAACAACGGAGTGCAGACGCAAGACTGCACTGGAGCGCTGCAGTCCAAGGATTTTGCCTCTCAACAAAAATTAGCGAGTAAATAAGAAAGGTCCGCCTGTGGCGGAACTTCAAAAGAAAGAAAAGGTAGAATAATTGTGGTACCAGTAAAAGAAATAAAGAAAAGAAAAGTCTGCAGGTTCTGCGAAAGCGGAGACGTCTATGTAGATTATAAAGACGATAAACGCCTTATCAAGTTTACATCCGAGCAGGGAAAAATTATCCCGCGCCGGGTGACCGGAACCTGCGCAAAGCATCAACGCCAGCTTGCACTTGCGATCAAACGCGCGCGTCATCTTGCGTTGCTGCCGTATGTTTCAGATATAATAAGATAATTGTCAGCGGTCGGCTAGAAACGAGGCTAAGTGCCGACGCTTGAGCTCTGACTGCTGATTGCTGAAGAAGGAGTTTATATGAAGGTCATACTCAGAAAGAATTACGAAGGTCTCGGTGAAATTGGAAAAGTTGTCGATGTGCGCGATGGTTATGCACGGAATTTCTTGATTCCTCAGAAGGTTGCGTATCCGAATGCGCCGGGTTACTTGAAATTGATCGAGAACGAAAAGAAGGCTTACGAAGCGAAGATGAACCGTGAGATGCATGATGCGCAAACTCTGGCTGAAAAACTGAACGGCGTCAAAATAACGCTCGAGGTTCAGGCCGGTGAAGAGGACAAGCTATTCGGTTCCGTCACTTCGCAAATGATCGCGGACAAGCTTGCCGAGAAGGGATTCGAAGTAGATCGAAAACGTATCGAGCTTGCGGAACCGATTAAGTCGCTCGGAGACTACAAAGTCCCATTGAAGCTTCATCAACAGGTTGCCGCCGAAATTAACGTGTCGGTGATGAAGCAAGCGGAGTAGGAAGATGTTGGGCGGACTGAACCTAAGTGCCGCGGCTGGCGTCTTACTAAGTAGATGATTCTTGAGATGCCATAAGCACCAACGTAATTATTGAAGAGAAAATAGTGGAAAACGTAAGCATCCTTACGGCGTTCATGTTCGGGGTTATTTCCTTTGTGTCGCCGTGTGTCTTGCCGATTGTACCAGGGTATTTGTCGTTCATCAGCGGATACAGTTTCGATGAGATGACCACCAGTGATCGCTCGGATCTGTTCAAGAAAGTAACGGTGAATTCTCTGCTGTTCGTGCTTGGCTTCTCTGTCATCTTTGTCGCTCTTGGCGCATCAGCAACGGCAATGGGACAATTCCTTCTCCAGAAATTAAGTTTGTTTTCAAAGATCGCCGGAATGATAATCATTGTTTTCGGCCTCCACATGGTCGGTCTGTTCAAGATAAAATTTCTCAATTACGAGAAGCGGTTTCATGCTGGAAAGAAGATCGGCTTGCTAGGCTCGTTCGTTGCCGGGCTCGCGTTTGCTTTCGGCTGGACGCCGTGCATCGGCCCCGTGCTCGCGGCGATACTCGCAATTGCGGCGCAGCAGGATACAATCGGAAAAGGAATAACTCTTCTTTCGGTTTACTCGCTTGGGTTAGGAATACCATTCTTGGTGACGAGCCTGAGCATAAATGCCTTCCTGAGGTTCTTCAGAAAATTTAGCAGATACATCAGGTGGGTTGAAATTACGGGCGGAATTTTGTTAATAGTAATTGGGATTTTGATAATGACAAATAATTTGACTTTGCTTTCCGGTTATTTTGCAAAATGGTTTCCATTTCTCAATCAGTTGTCGTGAAAGAAAACTATAGAGGATGCTTGAATGAGTAAGAAGACAGAGATATTAGATGATGTCGTGATTCGGTTTGCAGGTGATTCGGGTGATGGAATGCAATTGACAGGTATGCAGTTTACAAACACGACTGCGCTCGCGGGAAACGATTTGAGCACGCTTCCAGATTATCCCGCGGAGATAAGAGCTCCTGCCGGAACATTGTTCGGGGTGTCAAGTTTTCAGCTTCATTTTTCAAGCTGGGATATCCTGACTCCCGGCGATCATCCGGACGTTCTGGTCGCGATGAACCCGGCCGCACTGAAAGTCCACCTGAAAGATTTGAAAATCGGCGGCCTGATACTTGTTAACACAGATTCCTTTGACGACAAGAATCTCCAGCTCGCGGGTTATAAGTCCAATCCGCTGACAGATGGTTCACTTGGAAATTACCGGATGATAGACGTTCCGATCACAAAATTGACTCTGAACGCGCTGCAGGGTATCGGGCTTACGCAAAAGGAGATGGTACGCTGCAAGAATTTTTTCGCCCTCGGTCTGATGTACTGGATGTATTCTCGCGCGACAGAACCGACTGAAGAATGGATTCAAGACAAATTCGGCAATGAGCCGAAGATAGCGGAAGCTAACCTCAAAGCTTTGAAAGCCGGTTACTATTATGGTGACACGACCGAAGCGTTTGCATCCCGGTTTGAAGTGAAGCCAGCCCAGTTAAAACCCGGATTGTACAGGAACATCACTGGCAATGAAGCGACGGCTCTCGGTCTCGTCGCGGCATCACAAAAGGCAGGGATACCGCTTTATTATGCGAGCTATCCGATCACCCCGGCGAGCGACATCCTGCATAATTTATCGATATACAAAAATTTTGGAGTGAAGACGTTCCAGGCGGAAGATGAGATCGCAGCTGCTGGAGCGGCGTTAGGCTCGTCCTACGCCGGTGATTTAGCGGTCACCGGGACGAGCGGCCCCGGTGCAGCGTTGAAATCTGAGACGATCAGCCTTGGCATCATGCTGGAGCTTCCTCTGGTTATTGTGGATGTGCAGCGCGGTGGACCTTCTACCGGGTTGCCTACCAAGACCGAGCAGGCGGATTTGTTGTTTGTAACATACGGGCGTCATGGCGAAGCTCCTGCTCCGGTGTTGGCAGCGTCGACTCCGGCGGATTGCTTTAACATGGCGTATGAAGCGGCAAGGATCGCGGTCAAATATATGACGCCGGTTTATTTGCTTACCGACGGTTATCTCGCAAATGGAAGCGAACCCTGGCTTGTCCCCGAAGCGAAAGATCTTCCGGAGATTCCTGTTCATTTCAGAGCCGATGTGGAAAATTTTCAGCCGTACTCGAGGAACGAGAATAACGTCCGGCCATGGGCGATTCCGGGTGTTCCAGGGCTTGAGCACAGGATCGGCGGGCTTGAAAAACAGAACATTACCGGGAATGTCAGTTATGATCCGGATAATCACGACTTCATGGTGCGCCTGAGAGCGGAGAAAGTCAAAGGCATAGAAAAGGACATTCCGCTGCAGGAAGTCTATGGCGAGGAGAGCGGCGACCTCCTTGTCGTAAGCTGGGGCGGGACTTTCGGTTCGGTAAGGTCGAGCGTTCAACATCTGCGCAAGTCGCATCATAAAGTATCGCACGTTCATCTTCGATATTTGAACCCGTTCCCCAAAAACCTCGGCAGCGTTTTGAAAAGTTTCAAGAAAGTCTTTGTACCTGAAATAAATCTGGGACAGCTTGCAAAGCTTTTGAGAAGTGAATTTCTCATCCCCACCATTCAGTTCAATAAGGTCAGAGGTTTACCGATTCGATCTAATGAATTAGAAAAAGCGATCAAGGATGCATATTGAGCCGCAAGGCACATGGAAAGTGCCGCTTTGCGGCATCCCGCAAATCACAATTGTAATTAATAATGAGCGGGAAAAAAGAAGTTAGAATAATTTTAGGAGGTGTCAAGTAATGACTACGATCGGTGGAAATGGTGAAGCTCAGACGAAGAAATATACTGCGAAAGATTTTTCATCCGACCAAGATGTAAGATGGTGTCCAGGATGCGGCGACTATTCGATACTCGCACAAGTCCAAAGAATTCTTCCTGAGCTTGATGTGCCGAGAGAAAAGCATGTGTTCGTTTCCGGTATCGGCTGCTCGAGCCGCTTCCCATATTACATGGAGGCTTACGGCATTCATGGAATCCACGGACGCGCTCCAGCGATTGCCACAGGCGTGAAGACCGCGAATCCTGATCTCACTGTCTGGGTTGCAACCGGCGACGGCGATTTGCTCTCAATCGGTGGAAATCATTTTATTCACGCGTTGCGCCGGAATATCGGATTGAAGATACTCTTATTCAATAACAGGATCTACGGTTTGACGAAGGGCCAGTATTCGCCGACATCGGAGTTTGGAAAAAAGACGAAATCCACTCCGTACGGGACAGTGGATTATCCGTTTAATCCCGTCCAGCTCGCTCTCGGTGCAGCTGGAACTTTTGTGGCTCGTTCCATGGACAGAGATCCAAAGCATCTTCAACAAACGCTGCTTCGCGCGGCGAGGCATCATGGAACGGCCTTCGTTGAGATTTATCAGAACTGCAACGTGTTCAACGATGGAGCGTTCGAGCTGCTTACCGAGAAGGAAACGAAGCCCGACAATGTCATTTATCTTGAGAATGACAAGCCGCTGGTCTTCGGCAAGGAGAACGACAAAGGAGTAAGGCTGAATGTGTTCACGCCGGAGGTTGTTTCGTTGAGAGACGGCAAATGGAGCGTTAATGATGTTCTGGTTTACAACGAGTCTTCGCTCGACCTCGCTGTGCTTCTTGCAACATTCAGCGAAAGATCGGGTTTCCCGACGCCTGTGGGAGTTTTTTATCGGGCTGATCGAAAGAGCTACGAAGAATTGATGAGCGAGCAAATAGAAACAATCACGAAGAAACGAGGCTCCGGAGATCTTGATAAACTTCTAAAGTCCGGTAATACCTGGGTTGTATCTGCGAATTGACGATTTCGGGGAGTTGAGCGACTCCCCGTTCCTTTTTCTTTTCCTGCCTCATCTTCGTTTCAATTTACGAAAACATTTCATTTGTGAATCTATGCGTGCTTTCCAGATGGTTGAACTCATGAAGGAGGAAAAATGACCAATTCACCTGTGCTTTCGGTGAAGGAAATTGCAAACGTTTTCCGGATGTTAGTGGACGATAATGCCAAATTTGTTCTGACGACACACGTGAACCCTGATGCCGACGGGCTTGGCTCCGAACTCGCACTGAATAGGTTCCTGAACAAGATCCGCAAGAACTCGGCGATCTTGAACCACAGTGAGACTCCAGAGAATCATGCTTTCATGGATTATGACAATGAAATTAAGAAATTCGATCCGGAGAAAGACGCAAGGCTTGTTCTCGATGCCGACGTTTTGATTGCCGTCGACATGAACAACTCGTCTCGTCTTCGCAGCATGGAAAAATTTTTTCTGGAGAGCAAGGCCAAGAAAGTCATTATTGATCATCATTTGGAAGCACAGGATTTTGTCGATTACCAGCTCATTGATCTGGATTCTCCCGCAACGGCGGAAATTGTCTACAAATGCCTGATGGCTTATGATCCCGACCTTTTGGACAGAGGAATCGCTGAGGCGTTGTATGCCGCGATAATGACCGACACCGGCTCCTTCCGTTTCCCGCGCACCGACGGCGATCTTCATCGGATCGCAGCCCATCTCTTGGACCTCGGAGTCGATCCAACTTATGTTTACAATAATTTTTACGAGCAAAATTCGCTCGGTCGCACGAGACTCCTGGGTGAAGTCCTATCGAACGTTCAGTTAGCTTATGATGGAAGGCTCGCTTACTTCTCTATAACTCAGGATCAATTAAAAAGACATCATGTTTTGCCGGACGAGACGGAACAATTCGTTAACTATGCCGGTGCAATCTCCGGAGTCCTGGTCTCGATTTTTTTCATGGAGATGCCTGAAGGAATCAAGATTAGCTTCAGATCGAAGGGAGACGTCCCGGTAAATGAACTGGCAAAGCTTTATGGCGGCGGCGGCCATAAAAATGCGGCGGGCGCGCGACTGTTCGATGCCCGTCTCGATGGAACGATCCAAAGAGTCCTGAAAGACGCCGCAGAGATTTTGCCAAAGCGTTGAAATCTGGAGGAGAGATGAAGGTCGAGTTTGTGGAAAGGAAGCCCACCGGAGTAAAGTCGGATGCTCTTGTCTTTTTGCTTACTATGGATGATTTGAAATCCGCTAAAGAAGGGCGCCGTGAAAGAGTGTCGCCCCTTTTCGGGGAACACAGGAGACAGATCGAAGCTGCGTTGAATGCCGGCAACTTCGAAGGAGACAAAGGCCAGGAGCTCACTATATATTCGGTTGGGATTCATCGGGTGGTTTTTCTGATCGGAACCGGAGACAAGTCTCAACTGACAAATGAAAAGATCAGACGTGCGGCCGCTATAGGGATAAAGGCAGCAAGAGGCTCCAAGGCAAAATCGGTGATCATTTCTACTCTTGATTCAGTTGTCGAGCAGTTGAGTGATTATGAAACCGTTCATTCGATCGTCGAGGGAGCCAAGCTGGGCCTTTATAAGTTTGACAAGTACTTAACTCAGGAGAAAGAAAAATCCGGACTTGAAACAGTTGTGGTCGCAATTGAAGATGTCGGTTCAGCGATCGGGAAGAAGGCCGCGCGAGATGCGGAGATCCTTTGCGATGCCGTTTGTTTGACGCGCGACTTAGCCAACGCACCGGCGAATGAAGTCTATCCTGAAGTACTCGCCGAAATCGCATCCGATGTAGCGAAGAAATATCACATCCGGGCTAGAATACTTGATGAAAAACAGATCCGAAAATTGAAGATGGGCGGGCTTCTTGCGGTGAACGCAGGGAGTGTGAGACCGCCGCGGTTCATCACGCTGGAATACAAAGGCAATCCGAGGAGCAGGAGCTGGTACGCAATCGTGGGAAAGGGAATTACTTTTGACAGCGGTGGAATTTCTATAAAGCCTTCCGCTAACATGGCTGAGATGAAAATGGACATGTCGGGTGCAGCCGCAGTCATCGGTGCAATGCAGGCGGCGGCTGCGTTAAAGATCCCGGTGAATGTCGTAGGAATCGCACCGTGCACAGAGAACCTTCCGAGCGGATCGGCATATAAGCCGGGCGATGTCGTGACCACGATGTCGGGAATTACGATCGAGGTCGATAACACAGATGCGGAAGGTAGAATTGTCTTGTCTGATGGGCTTTATTATGCCCAGAGGTACCGCCCGAAAGCAATAATCGATCTTGCTACTCTGACAGGGGCTTGTGTCGTCGCGCTTGGAATGCATGCAACCGGCATGTTTGGAACAAACGAAGATGTCATGGCACAGCTGAAGGAAGCAGGGGAGAAAACGTATGAGCGAGTCTGGCAGATGCCTATCTACGAGGAATACGAAAAACAGATAAAGAGCGACATCGCCGATGTGAAAAATGTGGGCGGCCGCTGGGCAGGAGCGATCACTGCCGCTCTGTTCTTAAAGAGATTCGTTGGTGATTATCCGTGGGTTCATCTCGATATCGCGGGCACAGCTATTCTCGAGGAGGCGACAGACTATGCGCCCAAAGGCGGATCAGGTGTCGGCGTTCGTCTCTTGACGCAGTTTTTCAAACAAGTTGCGTCGCAATAAGGCGATTGAAGATCCTTGGGGGTAATAATTATGAAAACGCCTCAGGGACTCAGACAAAAACTAATTCTCATATCCCGTTGTTATGACCTTGAAACCCTGTATGAGTTTTTGCATCAAACCAAATGAAAGCAGAATTTCTTTAGAAAGGATACAAAATGTCAAATATAGTTGAAGCATCGACCGCTAGTTTTAAAAATGAGGTCTTAGATTCGCCCACGCCGGTCCTGGTCGACTTCTGGGCTCCCTGGTGCGGTCCATGTAGAATGGTTGCGCCTCTTGTAGAGGAGATCGCAAAAGAATATGACGGCAAGCTGAAGGTCTTCAAGGTCAACACCGACGAGAATATGGATATTGCGATAAAGTACAACATACTGAGCATCCCGACGCTTGGTTTTTTCAAAAGCGGAGAGATGGTTGACAGAATAATCGGTGCAGTGCCGAAGAAGGTGATCATCGAAAAAATCTCGAAGGCCCTCGAGGCAAACTAAAGCGAAGTTCTCCCATCCATGAAGGCGTTTGAGCAAAAAGCTGAAAGCATGTCGACCCGGAGACGGAAATTGCACGGACACAGATTTGAAGCGAAGCATCATGAGAGATTTGAGTCGTCCTACAGACGACGCATTCTTCCGCCGACATCGACCCTGAGAAGATTCGGATTGAAGAAGGGAATGAACGTAGCCGGCATTTGTGCCGGCTCAAAATATTTTTTGATTCCTGGTGCTCGTCGGGATACAGCCGGTTTTGATCCCGGGATTATTTCCTAATGTTGAGCCGGGTTCTGTCCCTCATGAAATTGAAAAAGTCATTAAGAAAATTATAGACAAGGTAAGCTAAGATGGCGCACGAAATAAAGCGAAGAAAATTTCTTGAAAAGTATCTACACTTGATCATAGTAGCTATCGTGGTGTTGATAGCAGGCGCCGTGTATCTAAAGAAGTCAGGCGATTCTGGTACGGCTTCGACCGCTGTTGCAAATTTGCCTGCTGAATCTGCCGCCATCGGAGGAACAAGCGATAAGACGATGGCACCTGATTTTACACTGACTTCGACGGATGGAAAAGCCGTTAAGCTTTCCGATTATAGAGGAAAAGTCGTTGTCCTCGATTTTTGGGCAACATGGTGTCCACCATGCAAAGCTGAAATTCCAGATTTCATCAAACTTTATTCTCGATACAAAAGTAACGGTTTCCAGATGCTCGGAGTTTCCTTGGATGAAGGCGGATTAAAGGATGTTATCCCTTTCATGAAAGATCATGGAATGAATTATCCAGTCGTCATCGGTACGGAAGAAGTTGTATCTGCTTACGGCGGAATCAGGGGAATACCGACCACATTCGTGATAGATAAGAAGGGTTATGTCCGCGGGGCGTTTGAAGGTTATCGTGAGGCATCTGTTTTTGAGAAGCTGGTAAAACAACTCTTGGCAGAAAAATGAGTCGTACTATACCGGAGGCGGTAAGAGAGGCGGGAGCAAAATGAAAGCAGAGCTCAAGCAAGTTGAAGGTAACACTTACGTCGGAAAGGGTGAGTCAAATCACTGGGTGACCATAGATGGTGCTGAAAAAGATGGCGGACACGACGCGGGACCCCGTCCGATGGAGCTCGTGCTGATCGCGCTCGCAGGATGTACCGCGATGGATGTCGAGAACATACTCAAAAAAAAGCGTGCCGGCATGAAGAAACTCGAGATAGAAGTCACCGCCGAGCGTGCTGATGATTATCCCAAGCGGTTCACAGAAATCCATCTCACTTATATTATTCATGGAGATGTCAGTCCGGCAGATGCGGAACATGCTGTATCCCTTTCCAGAGAGAAATACTGTTCAGTGTCCGGATCATTGAACGCAAGCGTCTCGCACGAAATAAAAATCGTTCCGTAGCCGTTCAGATTTGCGGGACGAAATACACTCAGAAGCTGCATCCGACGGCTGCAGCTACTTCAACTTAAGTTTTCCGTCCCATTCCTTTTGGATTTTTTCCAAGAATTTGTAGTGCGTTAGATCAAAGTGGATCGGTGTAACGGAAACATATCCTGACTTCAGCGCAACCTGATCAACGTCGTCATCTTGATCCAGTATCCGCATGTCACCGGCAAGCCAATAGTAATCTCTATTCTTCGGATCCTTCCGCAGGTAAAACTTATCGTCCCATCTTGAGCGCCCCTGTCGAGTGAACTTTATTCCCTTAATTTTTTGGGGTGGAATCGCCGGCACATTTATGTTCAGGATTGTATCCTTCGGCATGCCGTGTTTGCAAACAAACCTTGCGATTGCCGACGCAATCTTTGCGGCAGGCTCGAAGTCAGGTTTTTGCGTGTACTCGATTGAAACTGCAATTGATGGAATGCCGAGAATTGTTCCTTCGGTCGCCGCACTGACTGTTCCAGAATAGATGACGTTCACCGCAGTGTTGAGCCCGTCGTTAATTCCCGAGACCACAAGATCCGGTTTTGTCTTAAGTATCGATCTGATTGCAAGTTTGACGGAGTCGGCTGGTGTTCCATCCACTGCGTAACCGAACAGCTTTCCGTCGCGTCTGAATTCGTGTGCTCTCAATGGTGTTCGTACGGTTATCGCGTGTCCCACCGCGCTTTGCTGAATGCTTGGCGCGACGATCGAAACCTGGGCAAATCGCTTAAGCCACTTGTAGAGTATATAAAGCCCTGGTGCGTCGATACCGTCATCATTCGAGACGAGAATATGAGGTTT
>Ga0326727_10020771_pt1 | contig 12985 bp, 10 predicted proteins | sample MB2enrmetagenome_FD_207643 | JGI IMG/M metagenome (GOLD analysis project Ga0326727, IMG submission 207643) | Lab enriched peat soil microbial communities from McLean, Ithaca, NY, United States - MB29MY | ecosystem: Environmental > Terrestrial > Soil > Wetlands > Peat | place: USA: New York...
CCGCGCCGATGTTCTTGCGCAGCTTGAGCAGGTAGCGGATGGTCGCGTAGAAGTCATCGGGCGTCAGGGTGCGGTGATCGAGCTGCGTGGCGTCCTGATTCTCGTAGAGCTTGATGTTGAACTTCAACCGGCCTACGCGCGAGAAGTCGTACTTGCGCGGATCGAAGAACATGCCTTCGAAGAGCGCGGTCGCGGTATCGAGCGTGGGCGGATCGCCGGGACGCAGCTTGCGGTAAATCTCGATCAGCGCCTCTTCCGGCTTGTGCACCGAGTCGCGCTTGAGTGTGTTGGAAATAATATTGCCCACGTCGTCGCGGTCGGGGAAGAAGACCTCGAAACTGGTGGCGCCGGAGGACATGATTTTGTGCAGGCGGTCGGCCGTCAGCTCCACATTGGCTTCCACAATCACTTCGCCGGTCGTGGTATCGACCGCGTCGGACGCAGTGAGCGCGCCGTCGAGCTCTGCGGCTTCCACTTCCACCTTGCCGATACCCGCGGAGCGCAGTGCCTTGAGCGCATGAGGCGTAATCTTGCGGCCGGTGTGCGCAATTTCTTCCTTGCCGTGCAGGATCGCGTGCGCCGGCTTCACACCCACAAGGTGCGTGCCCTTCGCGGCATCCTGCGGCACTTCCCACTGCAGCTTGCCGTCGGCGATATGCAGACGGTCAACGGTGTAGAAGGTCTTCAGGATCTCCTCGTCGGAGCGCAGGCCCAGTGCGCGCAGGAAGATGGTTCCCAGGAACTTGCGCTTGCGGTCGATGCGCACGTAGAGCGTGTTCTTCTGGTCGTACTCGAACTCCACCCACGAGCCGCGGTAGGGAATGATCTTGCCCAGGAAGTAGGTGCGGTTGTTGGCGGTCTCAAAAAACACGCCGGGCGACCGGTGCAACTGCGACACGATCACGCGTTCAGTCCCGTTCACGATGAAGGTGCCGTTGGGCGTCATGAGCGGAATGTCGCCGAAGAAGACCTCTTGTTCTTTAATATCGCGGATGGTCTTGTTGCCGGTCTCGGCGTCCTTGTCATAGATGGTGAGCCGGACGGTGACCTTGAGCGGCGCGGAGAAGGTCATGCCGCGCTCCTCGCACTCCTGCTGGTCGTACTTCAGCTGCAGGCTCACGGGGTCGCCGCACTTGTTGCAGAAGTCAGGCGTGTTCTTGTTGTAAGTGCCGCACTTCTGGCAGAGCACGTCGCCGGGCAGGAAGGGATTTGTAATTACCATTGCCCCGCAATGCACGCAGGCCGTCCTCAGATGGTGCAGGCCCTTCAGGTGGCCGCACTTGCACTCCCAGTTGCCGATCGCATAGTCCACGAAGTCCAGCTGCGAAATGCCCCGGAAATCGGTAATCGGAAACACCGACACAAATACCGACTGCAGCCCTGAGTCGTCGCGCTCGTTGGGCAACTTGTCCATCTGCAGGAAGCGCTCGTAGGAGCGGCGCTGCACTTCGATCAGGTTGGGAATCTGGGTTGCAGTGGGAATCTTGGAAAAATCGAGCCGGCTGCGAATCGCGCGCTTCTCGTTGGGCATGATCACTCCTGAGCCTCGTCGTTGCGGCGTCTGCCCTGGTTTCCAGTGGCCGCGCCGGGCCGGCGCCCGAGTCTCGGTGGCGCCAGCAAGATGCCGAATTAAATCGAAAGGTTCTGACGAGCGAAACTTGAGATTCCAGTTCCGCGCTTACGTTGCTGGTACGCCCAAGAAGTTTGCTTCGAAGCTGGCTTCGAAACTTATTTTCCGGGCGTCCCGAATTGAACCCGGGTCAGGCGGGTTCCCGTGAAAGCTGGGTCAAAGTTCGCGGTTGATCTTGCGTGCTTCGAGCGAGTGCGCTAGACTGCGCACAAATGGATGAAGCGAGTACAACGGCTGACTCCAAAATCAGGGTCGAACCGTAAAGGGAAGTTGTGTGCTTCTACCTGCCCGGCATTCGAGAATTCTCCGTGCAGGACAGCGGGAAGACACAAAAGGCCCGTAAGGACGCAATGCCTCACGAGCGCAGCTCAACGCCTGTGCTCCCATTCGAATTTTCTTCCATTGCCCTCGCCGATCGCAAAATCCGCTTCCGCCGCGAATTGCCAGCTACCCGACCAACTTCAACGGCCGCCCTGTCTGACCTCAGAGTAAACCGTTGACCGAAAAGAAGTTAACGAAATCAATCTGCCACGCCTGGAGGCTCTGAAAGGACTTCCCGGCTGCGAACGCTAGTGTGGAAATCGAGCCACACCGTACGCCGTCCCGCTACCCCCTCCGGCAGGAATCCGGACGGAGCGCGCAGAGACGCGCAACTTACATGGTAGCGCGTCCCGGCTTCCCTTGCAAGTCTCGTGCCGTTTACTTAACCTCGACGGTCGCGACGCCCTCGAACTTCTTCCTGATGGCCTCGGCCTCGTCCTTGGTCGCATTTTCCTTCAGCGGCTTCGGAGCGCCGTCCACCAGGTCCTTGGCTTCCTTCAGGCCCAGTGAGGTCACTTCGCGTACAGCCTTGATGGTGTTGATCTTATTGGCGCCAGCATCCTTCAGAATGACCTGAAATTCGGTCTTTTCCTCGGCTGCCGGAGCCGCTGCGCCGCCGCCTGCCGCTGCCACGGCCACCGGGGCCGCTGCTGCCGCTGAAACGCCAAGCCGCTCTTCCAGTTTCTTCACCAGAGCCGCCGCTTCCAGCAGGCTCAGGCTCACAATTTGTTCTTCCAACTGCGCAATATCCGCCATTTTCGTCTCCAATCAAAAATCGTTTGAATTTGTGTTTCCCCGGCCGCTCCGTCAAGTAAGAAGGTTTCCGATGCGCCAGACCAGCGCCCCTTTTGATTGACGTACGGCCAAAACCCTAAAAGCAGCTATCAGCTTTTAGCCATTAACTTTTAGCTCATTCCGTGGTTAGCATAGGAACTCAACCCGCCGCCAACTAAGCTAAGAGCTAATAGCTGAAAGCTCGCGCGGCTACGCCGCCGCAAACTTCTCTTTCTCCACACCCTGGTTCAGCACCACGGCCATGTCGCGGCCTGTGGCGTTGATCACCGTGGCCAGCCGCTGCGCCGGAGCGTTGATCAGGAAGAGCAGCTTCGAGAAGATCTCTTCTTTACCTGGCATCGTGGCCAGAGCCTTCACTTCGTCCACGGTCAGCAGCTTGCCGTCGACAATGCCCAACTTGAAATGGAACTCCGCCGCGTTCTCGCCGGCCCACTTGGCAAAGACCTTGGCCAGCGCCACAGGATCGCCCGCGGTGAATGCCACTGAGTTCACGCCCTTTAAGCCCTTCAGCGCGGCCTCAACCTGCGTGCCCGTGCCGGAAATCGCCGCCAGCTTGTTCTTCACGACGCGATACTTGCCACCGGCCTCGCGGATCACCTTGCGCAGTTCGTAGTCCTTGGTCACCGTGAGCTTGTTAAAGGTGCCGATAATTGCGGTGGTCGAGGACTGCAGCTCTGCGGCCAGCCCTTTCACCTTCTCCGCTTTCTTCGCTCTTGAAATTGCCATTGCCTTCGCTCCGCTCCGACCAGGTTTCAAGTTTCAGGTGTCAGGTTTCAGAACCTTGAACTTGCCTTGAACCTTGCTTCTGTCGTCGCCTCTTGCGCCGCACCTGGGCGCTCATCTCAAAATCGTCGCGCTTTCAATCCTGCGCGCTCAGAACCATTCCCGACGGTTCAAGGAATCATCTGAAACCTGACCCCTGAAACCTGAAACCTGTTTCTCAGTGCTTGCCTGCCGCGTCGGCGACCTGCGAATCCAGCGGAACGCCCGGCCCCATCGTTGAACTCAGCGTGACGCTCCTGATGTACTTGCCCTTGGCTGCCGCGGGCTTGGCGCGCACAATCGACGCGATCACAGTGGTCGCGTTGTCGATGAGCTTTTGCGGTTCGAAACTCAGCTTCCCCACCGGCACATGCACCAGGCTGGTCTTGTCGGCGCGGAACTCCACCTTGCCGGCCTTGATCTCTTTCACCGCCGCGGCCACATCCATGGTCACGGTCCCCGTCTTGGGATTCGGCATCAGACCCTTCGGTCCCAGCACCTTGCCCAACCGGCCCACCACCTTCATCATGTCGGGCGTCGCAATCAGCGCGTCGAAGTCAGTCCAGTTTTCCTTCTGGATCTTCTCCACCATCTCCTCGCCGCCCACAAAGTCGGCGCCTGCAGCAGTAGCTTCCTTTTGGCGGTCGCCGGTGGCGATCACGGCCACGGTCTTTGTTTTGCCCAATCCGTGCGGCAGCACGACCGTGCCGCGCACCATCTGGTCGGCGTGACGCGTGTCCACACCCAGACGCATCGTCAGATCGACGGTCTCGTCGAACTTGGCGTACTTCACTTGCTTCAGGAGATTGACTGCTTCAGGCAGCGGATACGCCGGCTTGTTGATAGCGGCGCGCGCCTTCGCAATATTCTTGCCGGTTGCCATCGTTCCCTCGTCTCCCACCGCTTTTGCCAGCCCGTCTTTGACGGGATCCTTGACCTTACCGAGCACTCGTTCAAAACGTTGCCCGTCCGGCCAGGACCAAAAGCCGTGGTGCAATTGACTGCGCAGGGATTCCCTTGCGTGTATCCATTGATGATAGCGAAATGGCCCCGGGATTGCAAATGCCGCAGTGGCTTTTACTTCCGCGCAAGGTAATCGGCAGGCGTCAGAATCTCGATCCCATGAAAAGGATGAAGAGTCAGCAAGTCCGAGTCTCCCGTCACGACGGTATCGGCGCGGCCGTGTACGGCGACTTCTAGAAACTTGTCGTCGCGCGGATCGCGGCAGGCATGGATGGGGCGAGGGCTGAAGATGTGTACGGAAAAACTCCAAATTTGCGCAAGATACGGATCGATCGTCTCTGGACGAACGTACGCGGCAAACTTTGGCCGCCGTAGCACAGTACGCAACTCCTCCATGGTTGGGAGCGATACGAGCGTAATGGCTTCCCGCCAGGCTCGCGCTACGGCCCGCCCGGCAACGGACTGCTCGGAAAGCAACCGGCTCACATAGACGTTTGTATCGAGAACGATCCGCTGCTTCATTCCTTCTCTGCCAGGAGTCGTTCAAGCAGCTCATCCGTCATGCCCTTTGACGCGGCATATCGGCTTGTTTCATCGGTAAACCGGATCAATTCCTCTGCCCGCAACCTGCGGATCTCCTCATACTCCTCGGCTGAAAGCAGGACAGCCACGTCCCGCTCGTGCCGCTGAATGAGGACCGGGCCCCTCTGCGCCTTTTCGAGTAGTTCGGCGAAACGTTGCTTGGCTTGGGTTGCGGAGACAGTTGTCATGGCTCAATTCTAGACGAAAATGATCAATTTGTCTATTTTGTTCATTTTAATTATTTTGATTATTTTGTCTATTTTATCCAAATTGATCATTCTCTAGCTCCCGCCCTGCCGCGTCTACCCAAACCCGCGTTTACAAGCTACCCACAGGTCCGCTTCCAGCCCAAACGATAGACTAGACTCAGGAACCTTCCCACCGGACTCGACGCTTTGCACCCGCTCCTCGCTCATCTCAATCCCGAACAACGCGCCGCAGTCGAGGCCGCCGACGGCCCTCTGCTCATCCTGGCGGGCGCGGGATCGGGCAAGACCCGCGTGATTACGCACCGCATTGCCTGGCTGATCCAGGAGAGGAACGTCGCGCCCGACGCGATCCTGGCCGTTACGTTTACCAACAAGGCCGCCGGCGAGATGGCCGAGCGTGTGAATCAACTGCTGGGTCACTCCTCTCTCGCCAAGCCGCTGATCTCCACCTTTCACTCGCTCTGCGTGCGCATCCTGCGCCGTGACGTCGAGGTGCTGAAGACCGGCGGCCAAGGCCTCACGCGCTCCTTTACGATTTTCGATGAGAACGATCAGCAGAGCCTGATGAAGCAGATCATGAAGCGCATGGGGCTCGACACCAAGCAGCTCACTCCGCGCAGCGTGCAGGGCCGCATCTCCTGGGCCAAAAACCACATGGTCGACCCGCAGGATTATTTCCTCAGCTCAAAGGATCCCACCAGCGAGCGCGTCGCCCACATCTTCAAGGCCTACCAGGACGAACTGCGCAAGAACAACGCCGTGGACTTCGACGATTTGCTGCTCGAAGCCGTGCGCGTGCTGAAGGCATCGGATGAGGTGCGTAAGCGCTACCAGCGCCGCTACAAATACTTGCTTGTGGACGAGTACCAGGACACCAATCGCCCGCAGTACGAACTGATGAAGCTGCTGGCGGACGAACACAAGAACGTGTGCGCGGTGGGCGACGAGGACCAGAGCATCTACTCCTGGCGCGGCGCCGACATTCGCAATATTTTGGAATTCGAAAAGGATTTTCCCAACGCACGCATCATACGGCTCGAGCAGAATTACCGGTCGACACAGATTATTTTGGAAGCGGCAGGCGCAGTGGTCGCCAACAACCTGAAGCGCAAGGGCAAGAAACTATGGACCGAGCGCCAGGGTGGCTCGCTCATCGGCTACTACGAAGCGCCCGACGGCGAAAACGAAGCGCTCTTCATCGCGGACAAGATTCAGGCGTTCCTGCGCCAGCAGGAAGACTCGTCCGAGGCCGAGAACCGGGGAGCGGGCCATTGCGCCGTCCTCTACCGCACCAATGCGCAATCGCGCCTCGTGGAAGAGGCGCTACGCCGGTACAACATCAGCTACACCATGGTGGGCGGATTCAGTTTTTACGAACGCGCCGAGATCAAGGACCTGCTTGCCTATCTGCGGCTGGTGCGCAATCCGCACGACTCGATGGCCCTGCAGCGCGTGATCAACACCCCGGCGCGCGGCATTGGCAAAACCACGCTCGAAACCATGGAACGGCTGGCTCTCGAGACCGGCGTCTCCACCTGGGACGCCATCGCCGCGGCGATCGCGAATCGCCTCATCTCCGCGCGCGCCGCAATCGCGCTCGACACCTTCCGCCAGCTCATTCTCGACGCGCAAGCCATGATGGATCCCGATTTCGCAGGCAAGCTCACGGCGGATGTCGCGGAGGCCGGTGATGCCGACACCAGTTTCGGTTTTGGCGCAGAGCCGGCGGGCGAGGCAGTTCCTGAGCTCGAAAGCGCCGAGGCACACTTTGGCGGCGATGAAAACCAGATTCCGCTGTTGGATTCGTCGCACTTCTCGCCCGCCGCTCATGCGCCGCAGAAGCCGTTCCTCAAAATGCCGGCGCCGGATGCTGTGGCTTCTGTCGCGGGCAACGATGCCGACCAAAACCCAGAACCCCGGAGCGGGTTTCGAGCGCCGGGAGACTCGGCCACCCTGCCCGAGCTCATCCGCTTCCTCATCGACCGCACCGGCTACATTAAGGCGCTCGAGACCGAAGGCTCGCCGGAGGCCTTCAGCCGCATTGAGAACCTGAAGGAGCTGGCCAACGCCGCGCACGACGCCGAGGAGCGCGGGGAGACGCTCGCCGAATTCCTCGATCACGCCGCATTGGCCTCCGACACTGATCAGTTCGATCCCAATGCCCGCGTCACGCTGATGACGCTGCACGCAGCCAAGGGGCTGGAGTTTCCCCTGGTGTTTCTCGCCGGCCTGGAGGAGGGCTTGTTCCCGCATTCGCGCACACTCTCCAGTCCCGACGAGCTTGAAGAGGAGCGCCGTCTCTGCTACGTGGGCATGACGCGCGCCATGAACACACTCATCCTGACGCGCGCCCACTATCGCCGCCGCTACGGCAACGACGTGCCGGAGATGAGCATTCCTTCGCGCTTTCTGGAAGAAGTTCCATCGCAGCTCGTCGAAAATCTTGGTGGCCGTAGTCCCGCGTGGGCCACTCCGGCATACGGCGTAGGCCGCCGGCACCGTCACGGCAGCGAAGCGGAGGGCGCGCACTTCAACTATGAGGACGAAAGCCAGGAGATCCCGCGCAGCCTTGCGCCGAGTCACTCGCCCAGCCGCGAATCTACTCCGAGGGGTAAAGGCGTGCGAACGCCGCCGCCGCCGGAGGGCAGCGCCGACAATATCGCCAATATCGCCCGCTTCTTTGGCGGAAGATCCGGCGGCGCTCGCCCCGGCGCCTTCGCGCGTCCAGCCATGGACATTCCCCCGGCCCACGGCGCGTCGGGCCTGAAGAAAGGCCAGCACGTGATACATGCCAAGTACGGCGAAGGCACCGTGCTGGTGCGCGAGGGCGATGGCGAAGACGCCAAGCTCACCGTCCTCTTCGCCCGCCACGGCGTGAAGAAGCTGATGGAAAAGTTTGCCAACCTGAAAAGGATTTAGCCGCTGCCCATCCTAGCCACAAGAACAAAGGCGTGGCGAGAGTGGGACGCCCCGGATCTTGGTGGGTTGACGTTTGTGCTATCCCCGGTCCCTAAATGCGAGGGACCGGGGGCACCCACATCGGTGGGAGTGGGACACCCGGCGCCTTCGTCATCTGCCCGGTTGTTCTGCGCCCGGCCGTTCTGCCTATTTCATCGCTGACCAGATTCCCAGATTCAAAATCACCATCACCACCGAGAACTCGGGGATAAGCAGCAATGCTTTTTTGAGGCGCAGTGGGTCGCCGCCAGCGATGGCGCCGATCAATCGGCTGCTTACGGCGAGGCCGGCCCAGCCGCAGGTGATGACAAAGCCAATGGCGGTGCCTGTCATTTGCGGAAATACTGTGCCAGTAATGGCGAGCACGGTGGGAAAGACCGGAGCCATCGACAATCCGGCAACGAAGACAAGCGCCGCGGCGACGGTCGGTTTGTCGGTCCGCAGCATGAGAAATGTTGTGACTGCCATCGCAATGGAGGAGGCCAGTGTGACCTCGATGGCTGGAACATGAATGAGGATGGGTGACACGCCAACGCGCCCAATGAGCAGGCCGAGCGCGAATCCGAGTGAGAGGATGTTGAGCGCCCGCGCCTCAGGGATGCCCCGCGCGATGAGATGGCGTGGCAGCCAATTCCATACGCCCACTTCGCACGAAACATAGAGGAAAAGAAAAAATCCCAGCATTAAAAGCAGAGGGCTGTGGAGCATGGGCCCGACCTGGGAGAGGACGAATCCCGATGCGGCGGCCGGCGCCGGCATCTGCGTAAAACACTGCACAGCCAGCGTGACAACTGTGAGCGCGGCAACCGAATAACAGAGACGGTGCCATTTGCGCTGAAAAAGATTGGCGGAGATAAAGGGCGTCAGGAGGCCGCCGAGGCCAAAGAAGAGATTCACCAGGTTGAGTGCGGAGGCGCGATGGGCCGCGCTTACGCCGCTCACCAGCGCGTTGGCTCCGGTGACAACAATGCCGCCGCCTACGCCAAGAAGGAAGAGCAGTACCACGATGCCGGCGAAGCTGCTGGCGCGCGGCAGCAGAAAGAGAGCGAGTGCGATGCAGGCCAGGCCGAGAATGAGGCCGATCTTGTCGCCTTCGCTATCGAGCAGCGGACCGACAGCAAGAGACGCGATCATCAAACCCAGAGCTTGCGAGAAGGCGATGGCGCCATTCTGTGACGGAGTCAGGTGGAAGCGGTCCGACAGGTCGGGGAGGATCGTGCCCAGCATTGCGGCGATCATTCCGTAGACAAAAATGGCGAGGACGGCGCAAAAAATGAGCACGAGTCTCAGTCCTTTCAGGGAGCGCGTTCAAAAATACAGCAGCGCGCATGGTCACGGCAAGGCTGGAGCGGCGGGTCCGATAGAATGGAAGGGCAATGAAATTGCTGCAGATATCCGGCCGGGCGCGCCGCGCGGCGCTGGCATGTGTTTTGCTGCTCAGTGGCCTGGCCCTAGCCGGCTGCGGCATGCCCGGCGCGCCGCAGCCGCCCTCGCTGCAACTTCCCGTTCGCGTCGGCGATCTCTCCGCCGTTCGCACCGGCAACCAGGTGGCGCTCACCTGGAGCATGCCCAAGAGAGACACCGACAAGGTGCCGCTGAAGGGCAACGTGACGGTGCGCATCTGCCGCGATGAGAGCGTCGCTGCTGCTTGTTCCGCAGCCGCATCAATCGAACTCGCATCGGATGCCGATGGTGCCTTCACCGACACGCTGCCGCCGGCGCTGGCCGTGGGCGCGCCGCGCGTAATCACCTATTTCGTCGAGCTCGACAATCGCAAAGGCCGTTCCGCCGGGCTCTCGAACGGCGCGCAAATTCTCGCCGGCGAGGCGCCCGCCGCAGTCGACGGTCTGGCAGCCGAGATGCGCCGGGACGGCGTTCTGCTGCGCTGGGCGCCCGCGCCGCCCGATGCAGCACCGGTTGCGGTACGGCTGGTGCGTAAGCTGGTTTCGCCGCCCGCGCACCCGCCTGCGCCGTCAAAGTCCAGCGAGGGCCCGCTCGCCCCGCGTCCCGAACCGCCTCTGCGCACTCTCCTCGTCGAGCCCGCCACGCCACTGGACCGCGCTGTCGATAACAGCATCCAATTTGGCGAGACATATGAGTATCGTGCGCAACGCGTGGCGCGCGTACCCGTCAACGGAGACACTCTGGAACTCGCCGGGCCGCTCTCATCCCCCGTGCGCATTGAGGCCGTGAACGTGTATCCTCCTGCAGTGCCCAGAGGTTTGGCGGCGGTGGCAACCGCCGGCGAAGCGGGCGCTGGACCTGCGATCGACCTGAACTGGCAACCCGGCACCGAGGCCGATCTGGCGGGTTACATGGTCTACCGGCGTGAAACCGGGGCGGAGGGCATCGCATGGAAGCGCATTTCCCCTGCGCAGCCGACGCCCGAGCCCGAATATCACGATGCGAACGTCGAAGCCGGCCACACCTATTTGTATGCGGTGAGCGCCGTCGATCAGCAAGGGCACGAAAGCGCGCGCTCGGCTCCGGCGGAGGAGACGGTGCCCGCGCCATAGATCTGCTCCAAGACAAGGAGAAAAATGAAATACTGCCGATTTTTGCTTTACGGCCAAACTCACTACGGCAAGGTTGAAGACCGCAGCGGCGAGCTGTGGCTTGCCGATGTGGTATCGGCCCCTGAAGAAGATCTCGCCTTTCGCGTTGAGCACGGTCGCTCCAGTTCTCTCGCACTCGGATTCGAGCCCATGCCGCTTTCCGCCGCCGACCTGCTTCCGCCCGTCACGCCGTCGAAGATCATCTGTGTCGGCCGCAACTATCGCGAGCACGTGGCGGAGCTAGGCAACGAAATACCCGCCGAGCCGCTGCTCTTCTTCAAGCCGCCTTCGTCGTTGCAGCGGCCCGGCGGCGTGGTGGTGCTGCCCGCCGCATCGAACCGAGTGGACTTCGAAGGCGAACTGGCGCTGGTGATCGGCCGGCGCACCCGCAACCTCAAGCCCGAAGACAATTGGCGCGAGACACTGCGCGGCTTCACGCTGGCCAACGACATCTCGGCCCGCGATTTGCAAAGGAAGGATGTGCAGTGGGCGCGCGCCAAGGGCTTCGATACGTTTTGTCCGGTCGGCCCCGTGGTGAGCGACGAGCTGGACCTCGATGCCGGCGTCACCCTCGAGACGCGCGTCAACGGCGAGCTGCGCCAGCAGGCTTCCACGAACGATCTCATCTTTTCTGTGCCGATTCTGCTCTGCCACATCTCCGCCGCCTTCACCCTGGAGCCAGGCGACCTTATTCTTACGGGGACTCCATCCGGCGTGGGACCGCTCAAGCCGGGCGATCGCGTTGAAGTTTCCGTTGCCGGCCTCGGCGTGCTGGCAAACACCGTCGAAGCCGAGACTGTTTAGTGCGGTCACGCCGAGACGCAACCGAGCTTCACGCCGCGCATCATATAAGAAGAGGTAAACTGGTGCCGTAGGGCGCCCGTCGCAATCGCCCCGTCCCCGCAGGAGGAGTTATGCCGCAGAATCTTCTCGAACAGCTACGCCAATACACCGTCGTCGTCGCCGATACCGGCGACATGGAAGCGATGGAAAAATTCCACCCCCAGGACGCGACCACCAACCCCTCGCTGATTACGGCCGCGGCGCAGATGCCGCAGTATCAGCCCATTGTGGACGGCGTGCTGAAGGCTGCGCGCAACGAACTGGGTGAAGGCGCCACCGACCAGGCAGTCGCCAATCTCGCCTTCCAGCGACTGGCCATCGCGTTTGGCAAAAAGATTCTGGAAATTGTCCCCGGTCGTGTGTCAACCGAAGTCGACGCGCGGCTCTCTTACGATACCCAGGCCACAATCACGCAAGCGCGCAGCATTATCAAGCAGTATGACGCCGCGGGCATAGGCCGCGATCATGTGCTCATCAAGATCGCGTCCACCTGGGAGGGCATTCGCGCCGCCGAAGTTCTTGAAAAGGACGGCATCCACTGCAATCTCACACTGCTCTTCGGCCTGCACCAGGCCATCGCCGCCGCTGATGCGGGCGTCACGCTCATCTCGCCTTTCGTGGGCCGCATTCTCGATTGGTACAAAAAAGACACGGGCAAGGAATACCACGGCGCAGACGATCCCGGCGTGCAATCGGTGACGCGCATTTACAACTACTTCAAGAAGTTCGGCTACAAGACCGTGGTGATGGGCGCGAGTTTTCGCAATATCGGCGAGATCACGGAGCTCGCCGGATGCGACCTGCTCACCATTTCGCCGCAGTTGCTGGCCGAGCTCGAAGCCACCGAAGGCAAGCTGCCGCGCAAGCTCTCGCCCGATGCGGCCACAACCCTGCAGATTGACAGAATCAACGTGGACAAGGCGACCTTCGACCGAATGCACGCCGCCGATCGCATGGCCAACGACAAATTGAAGGAAGGCATCGAGGGCTTCTCAGCCGCGCTGGTCAAGCTGGAGACGCTCCTGGCCAAGCGGCTGGCTGAGCTCGAATCGCGCACGCCTGCGGCGGTGTAAGCGAGACTCAGTCATCAGGAAATTCTCATGCAATGCCAAGAAAAGGCAGCCCACGCGGCTGCCTTCTTTGTTCCACGCTTAAGGTTCGCCGCGTCGCCACTCGCGCTGTTTGCAATCGAGTTACGCGTCTGCCAACAAAGTTGGCCCTCCCCTCTTGACCAACGCAACTCTTCCGATAAGCTCAGTGTTACAAGCATGTGAATCGGGCCGCGGCCGGCTACTTCCCCGCGCAGCACGACCAGGAACAGCCGGGGCCCCAACGACAACCGGCTGTTCGCGCTCAGCCGCAGCGGT
>Ga0326727_10020774_pt1 | contig 12984 bp, 10 predicted proteins | sample MB2enrmetagenome_FD_207643 | JGI IMG/M metagenome (GOLD analysis project Ga0326727, IMG submission 207643) | Lab enriched peat soil microbial communities from McLean, Ithaca, NY, United States - MB29MY | ecosystem: Environmental > Terrestrial > Soil > Wetlands > Peat | place: USA: New York...
GGAATCGTCCCCGCTTCTCGAAGCTTCGCTCGCCGGCGATCCCGAAAGCATGCAAGCTCTCCTCGAAAAAGGCGCCGAACCGAAAGAAGCCGGCACGGCGATCGCCAACTCGGCGGCGGCGAATTGCAACCGGTGCATCGATCTGCTGCTGGCGCAGAAAATTGAACCCATGGAGTACACCATCGCGCTGCAAATTGTCAGCGTCCTGAAAAACCCGGCCTTGACCAAGCTCATGCTGGATCGCGGCGCCGATGTCAACGCACCCGATCCTCTCGGCCGCACGGCACTGATGTACGCCGCCGTCTCCGACATGCTGCCCGTAGAGCAGGTCAAGATGCTGATCGACAAGAAAGTGGACGTGAATGCCAGGAGCACGCACGCGCACTCGGGCGAGTCGGGAATGACGGCGCTCGATATGGCCAAGCTCCACGGCCAGACGGCGGTGGTCGACATTCTCTTGAAGGCGGGCGCCACCAGTGCGGTTCCCGAATCCGCGGCGCAGCCGGTGAAGATGCGGGAGGGCAATACGATTCAAGCCGCGGTGCCGGCCAGTCTGGCGCTATTGCAGCGCGCCGATGCCAGCTTCATGCCGAAGGCGGGATGCTTCTCCTGTCACAACAACAGTCTGGCCGCGGCGACGGTCGCGATGGCGCGCAAGACCGGATTCCGTGTGGATGAAAAGACAGCGGCGCAACAGGTGGGTGCCAATGCCGGGGCTCTTCAGGGTACGCGCGACCGGCTGCATCAGGGCACTTTTGCCACGGGACTGAACGTAAATCCGGTGATTATCTCGTATGCCCTGCTGGGACTCGACGCCGAGGGCTACAAGCCCGACCTCAGTACCGATGCCGCCGCGATGTTTATCCAGACACACCAAATGGCGGACGGCCACTGGGCCGAAGGTCCGGGAGCGCGCCCGCCGCTATGTGCCAACGATATCGATCAGACCGTGCTCGCCATGCGCGCTTTGCAACTCTACGCGCCGCCGGTAGACAAGGCGGCGTTTGCCAAGTCCATCCAGCTTGCGGCCACGTGGATCGGCGAGTTCCGGCCGGAGACGAATTACGATATGGCGTGGCGGTTGCGCGGCCTGGTATGGGGCGGCCAGAGCAAAGAGGCCATTCTGAAAGCCCGCAACGATCTGCTGGCCATCCAACGCGCCGACGGCGGCTGGTCCGACCTGCCGTCCATGGAGAGCGGAGCTTACACTACGGGGCTTGCGATGATTGCGCTGCAAAGTTCCGGCCTGCCGGTTTCCGACCCGGCGTATCAGCGCGGCGTCCGCTATCTGCTGAGCACGCAGTTCGAGGACGGCTCGTGGCATGTGCGCACCCGCGCCGCCGGGCTCCAGCCATATTTCGAGAACGGATTCCCCCACGGCGTGGATCAGTGGATATCGGCCGCCGGCACGAGCGTGGCGACCATGGCATTGACGCTCGCGGCCCCGCCCGCCTCCAGCCGGACGACGGCAGGGGCTCCTGGAGAGCGATAAGAAAAACAGATTAGCCGCCGATGAACGCAGATGAACGCCGATAAGAAAGCACTTGGTTTTTGTCGGTGTTCATCGGCGTTTATCGGCGGCCTATAATGTTTTCCCGCACGCCTTCCGCAGTTCCTCGCCCATCGCCGACTGCTCGTCGATGGTGAGCTTCCGGCCCTTCACCGTCACGTAGAACACATCGATGGCGCGATTGGCCTGCGTGTCGATCAGCACTACTTCGATGTTGCCGCCGCTCGAAGAGATGGCCGAGGCCAGATCGTAGAGCAGCCCGGGGCGGTCCTCGGCGACCAGTTCCACCAGGGTAGCGGCCGCGCTCGCCTCGTCATCGAAACGAATAGCGGCGGGAACGCGCACCCGTCGGCTGGGCGGCTTCGGCTTGGGACGATTCTTCAGCAACTCACGCACGTCCAGCTTGCCTAGAATCACGCGCTCCGCGGTGGTGCGAAAGCGGTCCACTTCCGAGGGGTTCAGTTCCAGGGTGCGGTTGGGATCGGCGAATACGAAGGTGTCGAGAATCTGCCCGCGCCGGTTGGAGAACGCTTCCGCGTGCAGAATGTTCATGCCGAATCCGGCCAGCGTGCCGGCGATGCGCGCAAACAGGCCGGGCGTATCGGCGGTAATCACCGTCAACTGCCAGGCCATGTCCAGACTGCGGAGATCCATGGCCACGCCCTTCGCCTCACTCTTCGACGCGAGCTCCACGTGCGCGGCGATCTCGTCTTCCGAATGGGTGCGCAGATAGCGCACCGGCAAACCTTCGAGCAGTTCCGCGCCCGGTCCGAAGGCCGACTCCGCAATACGCTGCTCCGAAAGTTCGCGCGTGAGTTCGCGATATACCGCCAGGTAGAGGCGCCACAATTGGGCGGACCGCCAGGGCGTCATCACGTTGGGGTTTACCGCGCTGATGTCGGCGTAGGTGAGGAGCGTGAGCGCTTTCAGGCGCCCCTCGGTCCCCACGATCTGCGCCACATCCTCAATCGCCTTGGGATCGGCCAGATCGCGGGAGCGCATCGCCACCGATAGCTCCATATGATTGCGGATCAGGAAGGAGACGGTGTCCCGCTCCGGCGCCGGCATGCGGATGCGCCGCATGGCTTCGCCGGCGGCGGCGAGCGACGCTTCCACGTGGCCCGTGTATCCGGCGGATGCTTCGGAAGATGCTTTACCCGAATCGTGGAACAGTATGGCGAACAGGAGAACGCCTTTTTGCGGCAGCTCGCGCAGGAGCTCGCCGTACCCCTCCGGCGCGGAGCAGGCATTCTGAATGGCGACCAGGGTGTGCTCGTCGACGGTGTAGCGGTGATAGAAATCGCGCACCACCAGGCACTCGATCTGCTCGAGGCCGGGGAACAAGGCGAATAGGACGCCTGTCTCATGCATGGAACGGATGGCCAGGGGCGCGTGCGGTTGCGAGAAAACCTGGTTCAGTGCAGGCCAAAGGTGGCGCGGTTCCTCGAAGTATTCCCGCAGGCGGTTGAGGCGCGCCTCCAGTTGGTTGACGGCTTCGTTCGACAGCCCAATGCCGTGATGCGCCACGAATGCGAAAAGCCGCAGCACCAGTTCCGGATCGCTATCCAGCTGTTGCGGAGCGCGCACATGCACGCGTTCGCGATGGACCGAAAAGTCGGCGTTGGAGAGGCGCGATCGCCATCCCACGAATTGCGCGAAGAGAGCGCTCGACTGCGCGTCCCACAGCTCCAGCGAACGCAGGGCCGCGCGATGCACGGTGCGCGCATGGCGGTAATACTCGCGCATCCAGGCGGCGACTTCCTTGCCTTGGCCGTTCTCGGCCAGCCCGTCCTGGGCGTCGAAAGTAAGCTGATTCTGATCGCGGCCCGCCTGCGAATGAAGGGCGTATCGGAGCCCCGCCAGGAAGCGGAAGGCATGCCGCAGTTCCTCGGGAGCTGCGGGAGCGGTAATGCGATTGGCGTCGGCGTCGCGGAGTTGCTCCATCCAGCGGATGAATTGGAAATCGCGCAGGCCGCCGGGTGTCTCCTTCACGTTGGGTTCGAGATGATAATACGTGTCGGCGTACTTGGTATGGCGCTCGCGGGTGAGGCGGACCAGATTGCGCATCAGAGCGTCGCGATTGCTCTGCACGAAGCGGGGGAACTTCTTGCTGAGCGCCGCGAAGAGCGGCCGGTCCCCCGCCAGGAAGCGCTGGTCGAGCAGGCTGATGTTCAGCTCGGCGTTCTGGTCGTGCACCGCCAGGCATTCCTCGGGAGTGCGCACCGATTGGCTCACGCGCAGGCCGGAGTCCCACAGCCGCTGCAGGAAAGCGGAGATCTCTGGTTTACGGTCGCGGGGAATCGTTTCGTTCTGGCACAAAAGCAGCAGGTCGACGTCCGAAAACGGAAAGAGCTGGCGCCGGCCGTATCCGCCGACGGCGGCCAGCGCGAGGCCTTCGGGTATGGTGGGGAACAAAAGGCTGTCCGCGGCCTCGGCCACCAGGCGGTCCACCTGATTGGCCCGTTCGGCCAGCGAGATCAGGACGTCGGAGGGCGCGGCAAAGGCATGCGGTGCGGGATCGTGATGCGGCAGCAAGGCTGACATGGAAGATCCCGCGGCGCGGCGCTACAGGACCGATTCCCCCCGGTCGTCGTTACGAATGCGGATGGCTTCGAGCACGTCGAAGACGAAGATTTTGCCGTCGCCGATCTTGCCGGTGCGCGCCGAATCGATGATGGCGCGCGTAACTTCGTCCACGCGGGTGTCGGCAATCACCACCTCGATCTTGACCTTGGGCAGCAGGTCGACGGTATATTCCTGTCCGCGGTACACCTCTTTATGGCCCTTCTGCCGTCCATGGCCACGAACCTCGGAGATCGTCATGCCTTCGATCCCGATGGCCTGTAGCGCTTCCTTCACTTCGTCGAGCTTGAACGGTTGGATAATTGCCTCTATTTTCTTCATGGCGGAATCTTAACTGATCTTAGCAGCCGCGCAACCTGCCTGCGCCCGCCCCTGCACATCGCCCGCATCGAGAGCGAAGGAACAGCGAAGATGCGCTCCGGCCCTTATTCCGCCGTACTGTTTCTGCCATTTTGTACCATGCGGCTAGGAATCCCAAGACAGAACTTTCTATGACCCTGATCGCAAATGCCTATCCAGGTTGTTCCGGGTCAACGTGTGATAATGGTTGGGAATGGCGGCGTCGGCCCAGACTACTTCCCGGTACCAATTCAAAGCGGCTCCTTACAGCAGTCACACGTTGCTTCTAGCCGAATTTCCGGAACGCGGCGACGGCAAAAGAGTGCTGGATGTGGGCTGCGCCATCGGGTACTTATCGGAGATTCTGGCCCAGCGCGGGTTTTCCGTGACCAGCATCGATTGGCCGAATAGTCCGCACCCTCCCACGGTGGAGTTCGCCGGCGCCGACCTGGACGACGGCCTGCCGCCCCTGCGCGGCCAGTTCGATTATATTATTTGCGCCGACGTGCTGGAGCACTTACGCGCCCCGTTGGAGTTGCTTAAGGAATGCCGCGCGCGGCTCGCTCCCGGGGGCATTTTGGTGGGATCGCTTCCCAATAGCGGCCATTTCTATTTTCGTTGGAATGTCTTGAGGGGCCGTTTCCCGCAGCATCAGCGAGGCCTTTTCGACAGTACTCATCTTCATTTCTACACGTGGGACGGCTGGCAGGCGTTGTTGAACCGGGCCGGGCTCCGCGTGGAAACGGTTCGTTGTTCAGGGGTGCCGGCGAGCCTGGCCTTTCCGCGATGGGAAGGTTCGCTGGCGGTGCGCTCTCTGGAGTGGCTTTCCTTCCAGGCGGCGCGTGTTTGGAAAACCATGTGCGCTTATCAATTCATCGTGCGCACCCGCAAAGAGGAGACGGAATGAGTCCCAGCAAACCCAAAGTGGTGGTCGTGATGCCGGCCTACAACGCCGCCAAGACGCTCCACATGACCTACGCCGACTTACCGCGGGATATGGTCGACCTGGTCATTCTGGTGGACGATGGCAGCAAGGACGAGACCGCCAAGATCGCCCGCGAGCTGGGGCTGGAACTGTTCGTCCACGACCGTAACTACGGCTACGGCGCCAATCAAAAGACCTGCTATCGCGAAGCTCTGCGCGCCGGCGCCGATATCGTGGTGATGGTCCACCCCGACTATCAGTACGATCCTACGCTGCTGCCGGAGATCATTAAGCCGATTCAGAACGGCAGCGCCGATGTCGTCTTCGGCTCGCGCCTGATGGGCATCAATCCCATGAAGCAGGGTATGCCCTGGTGGAAGTACATTTCCAACCGCTTTCTCACTATCGCGGAGAACACGGTATTCGGGCTCAAGCTATCGGAATACCACACGGGATATCGCGCCTTCCGGCGGGAAGCGCTGGAATCGGTGAATTTCCAGATGGATTCCGACAAGTTCATCTTCGACCAGGAGATTGTGGCGCAACTGGTGAATATCAAGATGCGCATCACCGAAGTGCCGGTGCCCACGCGCTACTTCGCGCAGGCCTCGTCGGCGTCGTTCTTTGCGAGCACTCGCTACGGCCTCTCGATCCTGTGGGTGCTGCTGCGCTACGTGCTTCACCGCTCGGGCATGATCCATCAGAAGCAGTTCGACAGCCTGCAGCGGCGCTACCGCGGCGTGGCGGAAGCCAAGCCGCAGGCGCACTGAGTGCGGCATGCTGGTGCACGCCAAAGTGCAATCCGGACAACCCGTTTGTGCGATCCGCCGTGGGACATGCTCTAGCTTGTCCAAATGCCGGGCTGCCGCCCGGCGGCAAGCTGAAGCATGCCCCACTGCTCGGCGGCCCGGGAAGTGGACGTTCGCCGAGCACTTCCGGGAGCCACTGACGTGAGAAGCCGCCGCGCGGTCCTGCTCGATTGCGCCCTCCTATTTCTCCTGGCGTCGATTTTCCTGGCGCCCTACTACACCCGCAAATACACCGATCAATGGCCGTCGATCGAGAGCACGTTCATCTCCGACGCGCGCTTTCTGGCGGTCCACTGGCCGCATCCGCAATGGCAGCCGTTGTGGTACGGCGGAACGCGCTTCGATTATGTTTACCCGCCCGCGCTGCGCTACGGCACGGCGCTGCTTTCCAAGGTCTTCGGATGGTGGACCGTGAAGGCTTACCACTTCTACACCATCTTTTTCTATTGCGTGGGCATCGCCGGGGTGTACCTGCTGGTGCGCGTGGGCGGCCGCCGGCGGGTGGCGGCCTGGCTGTGCGCCCTGGCCGCGGGATTGATGTCGCCATCGTTCCTGTTGTTCAAAAACATGAGGGACGACGCCGGTCCGTGGCACGTGCCGGTGCGATTCGGCGTGCTGGTCCGCTACGGCGAGGGCCCGCACATCACCGCGCTGTGCCTGTTGCCTATCGCGCTGGCTTTCGCGTGGCGGGCGCTGGACGCCAAACGGCCCGGCTCGCTGGCGCTGGCTGCGATATTCTGCGCGGCGGTGGTATCCAACAATTTCTACGGCGCGACAGCGCTGGCGATTTTCTTCCCGCTACTGGTCTGGAGCTTCGCGGTGACGCGCTGGCATCGCTCGGAGCTCTTTCCGGCTCTCGCGATTCCGCTGCTGGCCTACGGACTGACTGCTTTCTGGCTCTCGCCTTCCTACCTGCGGATCACCCTGCACAATATGCAGTACGTGTCGCAAAAAGGCAGTTCCTGGTCGGGAGCGGCCGCCGCCCTTACCGTGGTGATATTCGCCTTAGCGAGCTATTGGTTCGCGCGTTTCCGCGAGAACCGCACATGGGCGTTATTCGTTGTAGGCTCATTGGTCTTTTTCGGCCTCAACGTAGTGGGCCATCATTTCCTGAATTTCCGCGTGATCGGCGAGCCCGGGCGGCTGATCCCGGAGTTGGACCTGGTGCTCATTCTTGCCGCCGCGCTGCTTTTGGAATGGCTGTGGCGCCAGCCCGCGCTGTGGCTGAAAATCGCGGTTGCGCTCGTGGTGACGCTCGCCTTCGCCACTACGCGGCACTACATCAAGCACGGGCGGCACGTCGTCGAGCCCTGGCCCGATTACCAATCGCGCGTGGAGTATCGCGTCACCGACTGGCTCTGGAAAAACACGCCGGACGCGCGCGTGAATTCTTCCGGCACGGTGCGTTTCTGGTTCGACGCATGGCATGACCTTACGGAATTGGGAGGCGGATCGGAACAGGGGCTGTCGAACCCCGCGGTGTACGATTCCATGTGGCAGATCAACGCCGGCAGCGATCCCGAGCTCGCCAGCCTCTCGCTCAAAGCTATGGCGGTGGACGTGATGTATGCCGCCGATGCAAAATCCCAAGAGCCATACAAAGACATTCAAAATCCCCAGCGGTTCGCCGCCTTGCCCCTGCTGTGGGACGATGGCTGCGGCAACCGCCTCTGGAGCACCCAGCGCCGCTTCCCGGCGCGCGCCCGCGTGGTCGATACAGCCGCGTTTAATACCCTCGCTGCGCCGCGCAACAATTACGACATCGAGCGCTTCCGGCCATATGTGAACGCCATCGAGAACGGGCCGGACTCGCCGGTCACCATCGATCGCCCGTCGACCGACGCCATGGTGCTGTACGCCAAAATCGCTGCCGGCCAGAGCTTGCTCGTGCAGGAGACCTGGGACCCGGCGTGGCAGGCTTGGGCGGGCGGCCAGCGTCTGCAGGTGCGCCAGGACCCGATGAATTTCATGGTGATCGACCCGCCTCCGGGCGACCGCCCCATCCGCCTGGAGTTCACCATGCCCCTCGAGAATCGCGTGGGCTGGGGCTTAACCGCGCTTACCGTGATTGCGTTGGCGGCGCTGGCGATTCGTAAGGAGCGGCACTAGGGTTTATGGCGAAAACGTTCGGATTCAGCGACGACGAATTGAAACTCCTGCTGGTGGCGGTACGGCAGATGCGCCGCACGTTCGCCAAGCCGCGCCTGAGCGACCCCGCGCTGGAAGCCTACGCGTCGTTGTACGACGCCCTCTTCGAGAAGCTCCACGATTTGACGGGCCCGCTGCCGGAGGCGGTGGAAGAGCAGCTGGAGTAGACATGTGGGGCATGCTTCAGCTTGCCCCGGCAAGCGAAGCTCGCCGCTGCACTTTGGCCATTCCTGGCATGCGGTTGGCCAACCCTGTGAGCAGACTTCATCAGTCCGCGGCCGGTTTCAGCCCGCCTCGCAACAAGCCAGTCGACGAAGCCGGAGGAATTTGTTGGGCGGCGTGCAAGCCGGTAAAGGGCGAGCTCGGCTCGCCTGACAAGCTGAAGCATGTCCCACGTCCCCGGCGAGCGGAGCTCGCCGCACTAAAACCGGCCAAGCCCGTCCGTCTCCGGATTAGATGAAACTGCCTTCCTGGTTGCGCCCCTCAGTCGCCGGCGAGATCGCCGAGATCAACCGCCGCCGCTCGCTGTTCGCCGGCTGGGCCGACGAAAAGCTGCGCGCGCATTTCCACGAATCGTCCGATCTGGCGGACGCTGTCGCGATCGTCGCCGTGGTGGCCGCCCGCACCGTGTGTCTCGACATGTTCGACGTGCAATTGCAGGGGGCGCTCGCGCTGGCGCGCGGCAAGATCGTCGAAATGCAGACCGGCGAGGGCAAGACGCTGGCTTGCACGCCCGCCGTCGCCTGGTACGCGCGCCCGCGCGCCGGCGTCCACGTGATGACCGTAAACGATTACCTCGCCCGCCGCGATGCGCGCTGGATGGGCCCTATCTATGAGACGCTCGGCCTGTCCGTGGGATGCGTTCAGCAAACCATGAGCCCGGCCGAGCGGCGCGCCGCCTACCGCTGCGATATCACTTACGCCACCGCGAACGAAATCGGCTTCGACTTCCTGCGCGACCAGATCGCCTTCCGTCCCGGTGAGCAGGTGCACCGGCCGTTCCAAGCCGCCGCGATCGACGAGGCCGATTCCATCCTCATCGACGAAGCGCGCATCCCCCTGGTGCTCGCCGGCGGCGCCATGGATGAAGAAGTGCTGGCGCGCCGCGTCGACCCCATCGTCCGCCGTTTTCAGCGCGGCGCGCATTTCACTCTCGACGAGTTCGGCCGTAACATTTCCCTGGCCGACCCCGGCATCCATATTCTGGAAAGCGCCTTGCAATGCGGCAATCTCTTCGCCGAGTCGAACCTGGCGCTCTACAGCGCGGTACACAACGCCATCCACGCGCATTTCCTTCTGCACCGCGACGTGGATTACCTAGTGAAGAACGCCGCTATCGAGTCGGTGGATCAGTTCAAAGGCCGCATCGCCCAGGATCGCCGCTGGCCCGCCGGCCTCCACACCGCCATCGAGGCCAAGGAGGGCGTGCCCTTTCGCCGTCAGGGCCGAATTCTCGGCTCCATGACACTGCAGAATCTCGTGGCCTTATATCCGGACGTCTGCGGCATGACGGGAACTGCCGCTACCCAGGCGGCGGAACTCCACCAGTGCTACGGCCTGGACGTGGAAGTAATCCCCACCAACCGGCCGGTGATCCGCATCGACCATCCGGATGTGATCTTCCCCACCAAAGCCGCCAAGGAAACGGCCGTCGCGGAAGTGATCCGCGCAGCGCATTCCGCCGGCCAGCCCGTGCTTGCGGGGACGGCCAGCGTGGAGGAATCCGAGCGCCTCAGCCGCGCACTCCCCGACATCCCGCATGCCGTGCTCAACGCCCGCAATGAGGAAGAGGAGGCCGGCATCGTGGCGCGCGCCGGAGAGTTCGGCGCCGTGACCATCTCCACCAACATGGCCGGCCGCGGCGTGGACATCCAACTCGGTCCCGGCGTCGCTGAATTGGGCGGACTTCTGGTCATCGGCACCAATCGCCACGAGAGCCGGCGCATCGACAACCAACTGCGCGGGCGCGCCGGCCGGCAGGGCGATCCCGGACAATCGCGCTTTCTCATCTCGCTCGAGGACGACCTGCTCGTGCAATACGGGATCGACAACACGAACTATCGCGGCGATGTCGAGGGCATCCAGCGGCTGGTCGAAGGGCAGAACCTCGACGTCCGCCGTTTTCTCGCCAAGTATGAAGCGGTGATCGAAGGCCAGCGCCAGCGCTGGCAGGAGCGCCGGCAGGCGATTCTGACGTCCGGCATGCCGGAATTCGAACGGGTGGTGACCCTCGCCACCATCGACGATCTCTGGGCCGACCATCTGGCCGCGGTCTCGGAATTGCGCGCCGGCGTGCAGTGGTATTCCTACGGCGGACGCGACCCGCTGCATGAGTATCTGACGCGTGTCGATACCATGTACCGCGAGATGGAGGACGGCCTCGACGAGCAGGTTGCCGCGCGCCTCGAGGAAGCGCAGTCGAAGGGGCTCGACCCCACCGAGCGCGGCGCCACCTGGACCTATCTCACAACCGACCAGCCGTTCGGCGACTGGAGCCAACGTGTCCTCCGCGGATTGCTGCGCAAGGTGCAAACTAAGAGTTTATGGGGATGAACCCGCTGGACGGAAGAACCGCGCTGGTAACCGGTGCGAGCCGTGGAATCGGCCGGGCGATTGCGATCGGGCTGGCGCAAGCCGGCGCCGCAGTGGTTGTCAATTATTTGCGGCGCGCCGAAGAAGCCAAGGCTGCCGAGATGGAGATCGCCGCGTTGGGCCGGCCGTGCGTCAGCGTGCAAGCCGACGTCTCGCTGGCCGCCGACGTCGAGCGGCTGGTGCGTACCGCGGAAGAGCGCGCGGGCGCGATCGACATCCTCGTCAACAACGCCGGCATTGCGCGCGTTCAGCCGGTGGAAGAAATCAGCGAGCGCGATTGGGACCGATTGATCGACGGCAACCTGAAATCCTGTTTCCTGGTGACGCAGGCCGTGCTGCCGGGAATGCGCGCGCGCCAGTGGGGGCGGATCGTGAACGTCTCTTCGGTGGCGGCGCAAGTGGGGGGCGTGGTTGGCCCGCATTACGCCGCGTCGAAAGCCGGCATGCAGGGGCTGACGCATTTCTACGCGCAGCGCTTCGCCAAGGAAGGCATCACCGTGAACGCCATCGCGCCGGCGCTCATCGAGACGGAAATGGTGACGTCGAATCCGAACGCGCGGCCGGAGCGGATTCCCATCGGACGATTCGGCGCCGTCTCCGAAGTTGCCGATGTGGCGGTCATGCTGGCCGGCAACGGGTACATTACCGGCCAAACCGTCAACGTGAACGGCGGATGGTACATGAGCTGAATATGTCCCTGCGCCCGTCCTGGCGCTTTGGGCCGGAAAGGCACGGTGGGGACGCTCTACCGCATCCTGGCCACCTGGCTGGAGGCCATCGACGTCTCGGGCCGCGCTCTCTCGATTGCGGGCGCCCGTTGCCCGAAGAACTCAGGCGGGAACTGCAGCGGTGGTGTCGACCACCGTCTCGATCGCCGGCGCATGCAGCAGGGTGTTGTGGATGAGGCAGGCTTTCACCGCCCGTAGAATGCCGGCTTCGTGATGGGCATCGAGGCCGGGGACGAACACTGCGATGCGAAACTGGCCCACCCGCGCCGGCTGCAACAACTTATCGCCATGGACCGTGACCTGCAAACCCTCCGCCGGCAGGTTTCGCGCCTTCAAATATTGCGCCGCATAGAACCCCGCGCAGGTGCCGAGCGACGCCAGCAGGAACTCCGGCGGCGTCATGCCCTGGTCGGACCCGCCATTGTCGGGCGGCTGGTCGCAGATCACGCTATGGCCTCGCGTGCTGGCTTCAAATTTCACATTGCCGAGATGTTTGACGATGACTTCCATAGGTCCTCACCCTAAAAGATGCAATCGCGAACCGAACGTTACAAGTATTTAGGTTCTCAAACTACCAAATAGTTGCAAGCCAATTGTGCCAAAGTAGAGGTAAAGGTATGAGAATTCTCATCTTGGGAGCGGCCGCGCTCCTCACCGCCAGTCTCGCCGCCGAACTGGCTTTGGTCCAGCCGAACGAAGTGTCCGCGCAACTGGCGGCCAAAGGCCCGCACCCGGCGATTTTTCAGGTCGGCCCCAACGTACTCTATCGCGGGAAGCATATTCCCGGCGCTGCGTATGCCGGTCCGGCATCGCGGACCGAGGGACTGGAACTGCTGAAAAACGCCGTCGACAAACTCCCGCGCAACAGCGAGATCGTCGTCTATTGCGGCTGCTGCCCGTGGGGCAATTGCCCCAACGTCAAGCCTGCCATGGCCCTCCTCAAGGACATGGGATTCACCCACGCCAAGGCCCTATACATCGAGACCGGCTTTGCCAAGGACTGGACGGAGAAGGGGTACCCCGTCGAAGCCGGCGCGGCCAGGCACTAGAGGGACTTGCAGATTTCCGCTGAATCGGCGAAAAGCACCGCTCCCTCGCGGTCGCGGCCCAGTAAGAGCTGCTGTTTCAACGCGCGAATGAGCCGCGCGCGCAAGCAAGGGGTTTGCGGAATTCTATAAGTCCCTCCATCGCGTCACCCACCGGTGACGGGCGCGGCGATAACCGCAAGAGCTGCGCTCAATTCTTCTACCCGGATGGGCTTCGACAGATAGCCGTCCATCCCCGCGGCGAGACATCTTTCGCGATCGCCCTTCATGGCGTGTGCGGTCATGGCGATGATGATTTGGTGCT
>Ga0326727_10020775_pt1 | contig 12983 bp, 10 predicted proteins | sample MB2enrmetagenome_FD_207643 | JGI IMG/M metagenome (GOLD analysis project Ga0326727, IMG submission 207643) | Lab enriched peat soil microbial communities from McLean, Ithaca, NY, United States - MB29MY | ecosystem: Environmental > Terrestrial > Soil > Wetlands > Peat | place: USA: New York...
GCGTGAGTTTCGCAATCCTGCACCAGCATTTTCTATATGTCACAAATTTTGTTACATACTTACGCAGCCCTCACATTTTTCCAGCGTGCTCGCATTTGAAAGTTGGCTGTAAAGCTCGCATTCGATGGGGTTTATTTGAGCTTCAATTTGTCTTGCGCCTCACTTGCGCGATCTGCCTCCTTGCAGAATCGTTTGCGAACCGAGAAACGCAAATTCGTCGCTGCCGTTTGCGACACACCCACCCCGGACAATCAACCGCTCTCCGCAAACGACCGGACGCCCACCGGCACAGCACCTCCGCTAGCCCTACAGATAACCGCCGTCGCGGTCCTGTGACGCTAGAGGCGTTCGAGGCATGGCCGTGAGGCTCAGGGCGCAGCCGGATGCTGTGCGGCCCTCTGTGGCCGCGCAGCGCCTCAACTCAGTGGCGCGTGCGGCAGACATCCCCTTGGATTACCATCCCAGCGATTACAGGGGGCCAGAGCAGCCCAGAACTCATACCCCCCTTCCCATGGAGTCGCGACGGAGAAGGACCTGGCGGGCAAGGCGCGGCGGGGCAGAGCAGGGTAGGTGCTCACAGTCGCTAGGGCAGGCGTATTGCGCTACGGCGGGCGGGCAAGGGATGAGCTGGGATGGGCCGGGGGAAAGTTGGGGGGCCGAGCTGCCCACCGCACCCCTTGGAGCGCCGTCCCGGCGGTCGTAGGGGGCAAAGCTGGAGGCAGACCGGAGTGATGCTGGCTCTGTCGCAACAAGGTCGTGCCAAAGTGTTGATCCTATCCAATACCTTCCCAGCTATTTACTGGTTTAGTTTTATTCTGCCCCACTGGTCTGGTTTTGCTCCGCCCTTGACACCGGTTGAGAGCTTGGCTGGAACCCGATTGAAGCAAGTAAACATAACGGATCCAGTTGGCGAAAAGAACAATACTGAAGTCTTTCAGCTAGCCCATCACCACTTGTGACGCCAATCGCTCAGCCCCCCGTGACAATAGTCACAATTGCCGCATCGCCCTAAATCCAACATATACTTTTTCTTTCAAGCAAGCTTTAATTGAGGATATTCTTGCCTAAATTCTGTCGCTTATCGACTGCCTCCGCATACCTTCTGATAGCAATAGTGAGAACAATTGTATATTTACTATTGTGTCAATATCGCGGTTACTATGTTTTTTCCCACAGATCTTTTTCTTCTTTTTACTTGACAGTATGGCAACTGGTGTTATCGTTGCACTCTGACTCCAGAATCAGACATCGCAGAGCATCATACTGTCGCGCTATTGTCTTCCCCAGGTACCCCACACAATTCAGAGGATGTCTATGTTGAGGACACGAGTGCGTCCTGCGGCGCTGCTATGCCGCGGTGGATTCTTGCTGCTGTTTGCGGCGTTCAGTAGCCCGCTTCACTCTCAGTCTGTGCCCGCTTCCAGCCCCAGCGCGGCAGGTTTACAACCGTCTGCGACAACGTCCGCTTTGAATAACCCACGCGCGGCGGTGGATCCAGCCGCAGTTACTCTGATGCAACAGGTCTTGAGTTCTCTGGGAGGGGCCCGCGCATGGCAAGCTGTGGGCGCAGCGACGAGCGACGTGACTGTGCCGCTTCCCGACGGTACGCAGCGAAAGATTCGTTGGACCGATGATTGGAGTGGATCTTCTGTGCTCTCAAGGAGAGACGCTATTGATTCTACGCAAGGCTCAAACACAGTAATCACGTCTGGTCAATCGCAAATCCATTCACAGACGAACGGTACACAAAAGCAATACCCAAGAGATCCTGATCTTGTATTACTGGCCGTAGGCTATCCTGGAGCGGCAATCCTTCGCTCCCTGCAACATCCGAATTGTACTTTCTCCAGCAAGCTTACATTGACAGGGCGTTGGCCCCGTGCACAGCTGACCCAAAATCAGGATGAGACCGTCGTCTATGAGCAGTGCATCGAGCCGCAGTACCCTGACGGACGATGCGATATCGCTTGGATCGTAAGTGCGGACACGGCGACTCTCCGCGGCGTGTGGCTGCCGGTGCGTGGAATGCTGGACAACTCGGTCATATACGAACAGGTTCGCTTCACCAAATTCCATCCTGCTGGAGACCTCTTGGTGCCAAGCAACATAGCGATCACCCGGCCCAATGGGCGTGTCGATACCTTGACCGTAGATTCTCCGACATTCACATCTCATCTGCCGCTGTCACAATTCGTTCCCAAGAAGAATTGAGAGGAGCTGTTTTAATGAAAATGTTCAAGATGATGTGCATCCTCGCGATGTTCGTTGCCGCGTGCGCAGCACTGCACGGACAGGCAGTCAACCCATCGGATGTTGGCTTTGTTCCGGCCGGCATGTATCAACACACCGATATTGACTCCGTGAACATGGCGAACGGCAATGCAGTCATCCATATTCCGCTATTCGGCTACCCTCAACTCGGCAGCAGCCTAAAACTCGATTACAGCATCATAGCCAACACCTCGCTATGGCAGCCAAATATTGTGTGTTACCCAGATGGGGCCGGAGGATCGGTCTGTGAGAACACATATACCATGGGGAACACCCCTCTTGGAGGAGGAGGACTTACTACTACCAATCCTTGTGGGTTTGTTCCTAACGCTAGTCCAGGAATCGCATATCTTCAATCTGCAACATGGTGCGAAGACATTACTTTGGCACAATTATGCCAGCTTGAAGACCCACTTATGATAAACGTGGGTACTGAATTATTCTGTAATCATTTCATGGCGGGAGAGTTCAATGTTGTCGAGCCAACCGGAGAAGAGCACCGCCTGCAGTATGATGCAAGTAATCTCAGTATATTGCGAACGACGGACGGTTCCGGTTATCGACTGCAAGTAGATGATCCACAGCCGTACTTCCCATACTACCCTAGCGGTGGTGGATGGGCGTTAAAGGACATCTCAGGTTCAGTACTGACAGACTCCAAAGGGATTAATCTGTCGGCCAATGTGCTAGCTGACCTTAACGGAAACACAATCCGCGGTAACCCTCCCAACGGTATCCTTGATACCGTGCAAAGACCAATCCCTTATCCACCATCTGCACCGACCAGTGGGAGTATCTTAGGTTGCCCGACTCTGAATGCACAATACCAGCCGACGATCGGCAGTGCTACATGGACGGTACCCGGGCCAAATGGTCAGCAGACGACATTCCTGCTCTGTTTTGCAAATGTTGCGTACCAAACCAATTTTTGGAGTTATGGCCCTCGGGGCTACACGCAGCAAAGCATGGACGGCAATGGAAACATGTCTATAAATGTTTATTCGGAATCGAATGGTACAGAGATTGTTCTCCAGAGCGTTGTCCTTCCAGATGCAAACCTTCAAACCCCAATCTACTGGGGCTTCACATATGATGCGGCCAACCCTTCGGATCCATCTTCAATTGCATATGGAACACTCACGGGAATACTTACTCCACAAAAAAGCTCAATCTCCTATCAGTACTCTACGATCGCCGACTGTGGTGTGTACATTGAGGAAGAGCCGGTATATGTTCAACGAATATCTCAGCGTACGCTGACCGACGCGGGTGGCATTAAGGCTACATGGAATTACAACTTTGATTTTCCTCTTGACGCTGCCACGTACCCTCTGCAAAGTATCTCAACTGATCCATATGGTAATGATACGGTTTATGGATATAAGACTTATCAGTGCCAGACTCTTCTTGCTACCACTGTCCACTACGCAGGTTCGCACTTGCAAAACCATGTGCTTAGGACGGAGAATACTGACTATCAGACCGTACCGAGCCTGCTTCCAACGCCGTATGACACAGAAAACAACATTTATGCCAATTCATTTCCCAAGACAGCCACTGAGATAGATGAGATTGGCAATCAGGCAAAAACAACATATTCGTACGATCCCGGGTTTATTTCAGCAGCACCTTACTGCTATACCGGTGATACCTACGACATTTATTATAATGGAGAGAGTCAGAGTCCGTACAATGCATTAGGGTTCTGTATTACTTATGAGAACACTCTACCTGTCTCGTTTGGACTGCAAGCGTCAAAATCAGTGTTCAACTATGACGGAACGCCGGTGGCCACCGATACAACCACCTATAAATGGCAGGATGGACCGCTTAGTAGCAACCCATATTATGCCCAGAATCTATTGACTCTTCCGTGCCTTCAGTCAGTCTATAGCCCAAGCCAGCCTGCCGGAGTTCCCATCCAGTGCGCAATAAGCGCTCAAACAAACCTTCTTGCCGAAACCAGCTACGGTTATGACGAGCCCAACGGAAGTCCGTCTGGAATTCGAGGCAATCAGACATCGGTAAGCCGGTGGTTGAACACAGGTGGAGGCCCGGTAAAAACCACGGTGGTTTATAACAGCCAGGGCATGCCGACCGATACCTACGACGGAAACCTGAATGTCGGCCTGCCCGGTAACCATGTACATACTACATACGATACGACCGGGCTTTTCCCTTGGTCGGTCCAGCAGGGCAATACTGGGAGCACGGCTTACATTGATTACTATTCTTACGACCTCAACACCGGGAATGTTCTCTGGCATACGGACGAGAATGGTGCGGCGCCTACTGGGAATACTCCCGGCCCCGCGCACACAACGTTTTACACTTACGACAATGCATTTGGCAGACCTATACAGATTCTCGATCCGCCGACTCCAGCCGGGCGGGGAGAGACGGACATCACATACGACGATACCGCGCTTACGGTGACTACGCAGGTACACGCCGACCCGAACCCCCAACAGACATCAGTGAAAAAATATGACAGTCTCGGCAGGTTGGCGCAGACCACCGCGGCCAGTGGTGCAACGGTGGAAACGGGATACGACCTCCTGGGTAGGGTCACTTCCGTGTCAAATCCTCATTTCGGCACGGCGTCCTCCACAGACGGGTATACAACGTATGCCTATGATCCACTCGGACGAAAGGTGTATCAGTGCCAACCGGACAACGGTACCGGCTCCGGGTCGTGTACTCCAGGAAGCAGTTATCTGCAATGGTCATACGCTGGAAATGTCACGACTTCCTACGATGAGTTGCGCAACGCGACGCAACACACAGCCGATGCGCTCGGCCGACTGACGAGGATCGTCGAGCCTGGTAATTTGACAACCAACTATAGCTACGATGCCCTAAGCAATTTACTTAGCATAAGTCAGCTTGGCAATAGCTCCAGCGACACACCACGGACGCGCACCTTCACCTACGATTCGTTGTCGCGGCTGATCCAATCGTACAACCCAGAAACAGGATGGATCTGTTACGGTCAGTGGTCCGGTGGTAACTGCGTTAATGGGTACGATCCCAACGGCAACCTACTGTTTAAGACGGACGCGCGCGGAGTCACGACCAACTACACCTATGACAATCTGAACCGGCTGGTTGCAAAGACGTACTCACCCAATGCGCCAGCAGGATCGTTATCGTCTTGCTATGCATTCGACACAGCTACGAATGGAATCGGCAGGCTTGCGGCAGAGTGGACAAAGGCGGGTTCATGCACCACAACCTCGGGTTATCAAACAATGAGACAGTACCTAGCCTATGATTCCATGGGACGATTATGGAACGAGCAGCAATGCGTGCTGGGACACTGCACGAGCGGACCAACTCCTCCATGTGCAGCGAGTGGCAATATCGCTCCGTACTACCAGACATACTGCTACGATCTTGCGGGAAATATGACCTGGAACGTTAACGGTGTCAGTAATGTTCCCAATGTTCCCGGTGCGAATACCATCGGGTTTTCTTATACATATGACGCGGCTGGCCGACTTTCAACACTGGGCAGTACCTGGAGCGATGGACTGCATCCCTCGCCATTGTTTACAGCTGATCCCACTAGCGGTTATTCACCAGCCGGGGCGCTTCAGAATTTAACTCTTGGGAACAGTATTTCTGTGATTAAGACATACGACAATCGTCTGCGAGCAACCGGGGAAACGGCAAAACAGCAATAGACTTACTGGATTATGACGGCTCCGGAATTGCACACGAGCTACGTAACGGTCGGGCAAAATCGTCAACACAGAGCGTTCTGACGAAAGGGCTGAACAATGATGGCCAGGAAATCACAATACACTTCACTATCGATTCTATTTGGATTCATGCTGATGATGTGCGGACTGTTGCATCCGGCAGTGGGTCAGGCGGCTCCAGCTCAGGGCCAGGTGGCTCCAGCGCAACCACAGCAGCCTTCCAAAGGGTCTTCTCAGTTCAAGCCCGTATCGCTGGAACACCTTTATTGGCATTTCCTGGTCCTTCAGAATTATCTGGATACAAAATCCGTCGAGCTGGAATCAAATGGAAAAGACGGAAGAGGGCTGCGCAATAATCTGCAAAAACAACTTGGATGGTCTGACGCGGACTATGCATTGATCCGTACCTCCTCCGTGCGGTTGACTGCCGAGTTGAAGGATCTGGACGCGCAGGCTGCAGCGATTCGGACTGCCGACATGTCTTCGTCGAGTCACGAACAATTGAAGGCGTTGACTGTTCAACGGGAAACGAGCATCAATTCCGAGATTACTTTTCTAAAGCAGAATCTGCCGCCAGATAAGATAAGAGCGTTTGAAATCTTTCTGATTCAATTATTTGCCCCGAAATCTGTTTCGCCACGACCACCTTCACCGGCGAAACCCGCTGTTACCGGGCAACCAGCCCCTGCGGCGGTGCAGAAATGACCGCCCTTCAGCAGCTCCTACATCGCCGAACGCAGTTCCTGCACCGCCAGACATGGATGGTTCTGCTCGCAATCGCCGCAGTTCTTATACTGCCGCCATCCTTCGCGTATGCCCAAAATACCGTATGCAGTTCTCAAATGTTGAGTGATCCTGGGGGGTGGGGCAATGTTGAGCAAATAGCTTGCATTACGCCAGGTGTCTCTGGCACTGTCGAGACCGACAACGATAGCTATGATGGGAATCTTAACGATCTTACAATGTATGGAGTCGCTACGGAAGCGGTCGTTTCTGATTACTTCGGAAATACCCAATATGATTCCGGCATGCAGTATGGAGATACGTCCGCCACGGGCGGTTCACCCGAGATTGTAGAAGTTCCATTCCCGTCGAATGCTTACACGCTGACCGGGTATGCTAGCGACTGCACGTGGTCAGCAAACTCTTACAGTGATGATTACGATTTCCAGGATTTGTGCTGGAATAACACATTCCCGGGTACATCTATATCTATGCAACAAGTACCAACGCAGTCGACGACATTAAGCCTGACAGCACCCAGTGCGCAATCTACGCAGGGACAATCGGAGACTTTCACAGTAACTCTCAATACCAACGGTGCAGACGGTGAGCAGGTTGAGCTTATGTACGGCTATTGGGGAATTGCTGGTTCTGCAACGCTCAGCGGCGGCATAGCTGAAATCACCATAAACACCCCATTTCCTGCGGGCGTAAATGGGATATACGCTGTATATCCCGGCGATCCGATTTATAGCCCGGCGACGTCCAACACGGTCACTCAGGTCGTCATTCCGGCAATTACACTGAGCTCATCCGCCAATCCCTCTGGGTTCGGTCAACCTGTCACCTTCACGGCTAACGTCCCAAACGGCGTCAGCGGAACAGTCACTTTCTACTACGATACATGGTGGTTTGGCACGGGGACAATTAGTGGCACCACGGCGACGTTCACCCCTTATCTTCTTGATGTGGGAGATTATTCGATTACTGCCGTTTGGCCTGGAGACTCAAATTATAGTGCGTTTACGTCCAACACCATTACGCAGGCCGTCGTGCCGGCTACGCCAACCGTCACGGTATCCTGCTCGCCAAATCCGGCCACCTACTCACCCAATCCGTGGGTCAACGGGGAGGCGATTAGTATCTGCACGGCGTCGGTACGTGTGGGGTCAGGAAGCGTGGGGGGAGATGGCTACGTAGATTTTTACTATAACGGCCAGCTTTTTGGTGGTGGCTGGCTCAACGAATACGGCAATATCTCGACTAAAGCATTCAATTTATGTACGATGCCAGCGGGTTCCTATAACGTCGTAGCCAGCTATAATTCCTATGACGGCTACTATAATCCGGCCTCCGGCTCCACAACATTGATCGTTCAGAACACTTCGCCTTCACCGATCACATATGCTCCGCCACCACCGGGCACTATGGACTACAGCTACACCATCACCCCGCCGGGCGGGGCTAGCGGCTACGCGGCGAATGGCAATCTGTTGAGCTACACTGATTGGGTGAACGGGGCGTGGAGCTTCGGTGCCGGCGGGTACGACTCGCTGAACCGACTGGTGAGCGGGTCGTCCGGGTCGGGGCCTTATCAGGGATTGCAGATGAGTTGGAGTTACGACAGCTTTGGCAACCGGACGAGCGAGAGCTTCGGAGGAAGTCCGAGCATATCGTTGCCCACAGGCACCACGGCTTATTACAATGCCAATAATCAGGTAACGGGCGGATCCCTTGGTTACGATCCGGCGGGCAACGTGACGGCTGACAATGCCAACCAGTATCTCTACGACGGCGAGGGGCGCATCTGCGCGGTGCAGGACCGGACATTCGGCGGCATGACCGAGTATATCTACGACGCCGAGGGCACGCGCGTGGCCAAAGGCACGATCTACGCGTGGACTTGCGATACTACACAGAACGGCTTCGCTCTCACCAACACCTACATCATCGGTCCGTCGGGCGAGCAGTTGACCGAGACTGACGGCCAGGGCAACTGGCTGCACACCAACGTCTACGCCGCGGGGCAACTGCTGGCCACCTACAGCTACACAGACAACTCCCACGCCGCCACGGACACCTACTTTGCGCTCAGCGATTGGCTGGGAACCAAGCGCGCCGTCGTCAGCGCAGGCGGCTGCGGGACCGGCTACGTCGGCCTGCCCTACGGCGGAGACTTGACCGCTACCAACCTGCCTGGCTTCACGCAATGCCCGGATGCCACCGAGCACCACTTCACCGGCAAAGAACGAGACGCCGAATCAGGTAACGACTACTTCGGGGCGCGGTACTACTCCAGCAGCATGGGCCGGTTTATGTCGCCCGACTGGAGCGCGAAAGTTGACCCAATACCATACGCGCGGATGGGATATCCGCAGAGTCTGAATCTGTATACATACGTTGAAAACAACCCGCTCTCACGCAGAGACATCGACGGACATTATTGGTGCAATAAAGCGCCTGGTTCTCTTGCCTGTCAGAACGAAAACGCTTGGGATTCACAGCATGGAATTCTGACTGATGGTTCCAAAAACGCCATTGCAAATTCTGCACTGTCAGGTCAACAGCAGAAGGACTTCACAAACGCTGTTGAGAAATCTGCTGGAAGTGCCAATATCGATCCGAACATATTGGTCGGAATGGCGCAGAAGGAATCTACTCTTGGTGCGAACATGAATCCCGATGGTGCAGCCAAGGGACTCTATGGAATAGAAGATGGGCAGATGAATCAGATGAACAAAATGTTCAAGCTCAACATGACAACTGCGGATTTGTTGAGCTTGTCTGCTGGCAGCATGATGAAGGTGTCGACGGGGGCTGCGGATTATCTTGGGCACTACGCTGATATTTTCTCCAGCAGGACGGACCCGCGAGGCATCGACATTGCGATTGGTGTATGGAGAGTGGGAATTGGCAACGCTCGAACGGCTCTCAAAAACGACAATTTCTGGGACTACGTAGCCCCCAATGATCGCTACAAAGAGAAGCTGTCAACCTACATCGATGCCGTGGAGAGATATGACCATTAATAATGCAAGTAAACTCGCGCTGTTATTGTGTGCCGTGTGCTTGCCTCAAGCAATCGGACAAGCTCCGCTTCCAGCCTCGGACATGCGCTCCGTTACGAATATTATCGAGAGAGATTTCGGCTCTGTAGATAGCGTTCGTACGATTGGAATGACCGACGATCCGCTTGGCAGATTTGATGTTGTCGTGATCGGCAGCAAACCGCATAATGCTGGCTGGCGGGTGGAGGTAATCAGCGTCTCAGATCACAAGGCCACAACGAAATGGGATTCTGCAACAACTGTTGACGGTCTAGAGTTTTCAAATTCAGGGTCTAAAAGCGTTGCCATAAACGCGAAGGAATATGATTACGACCTGACGATAGAAGGGTGTGCCCCTCATTTGTGCTCCGATGGCGTTAGCGGGTTCCTTATCTTTTCGGGAAAAGCAGGAACAACGGTTAAGGCTAAAGTTGTCACTGAAGGCTTGGATCAGGCGTTCTCCCAAACTCCGAAGTATGATGTGACGTTCTCTGCCAACGCCGACAGCAATGCGAGGACTGCGCTAGAGAGTTTAATCTGCCACGCCCGTACTCTCAGTAACAAGTCCGGCCTCCCCTTTAGCTGTCATACTCCCTGAGCCGCTGCTGTTCAGGCGGGCGGCCCACCCATAAGATCATCCTGGGTGCCCCATTTATCGCGGTCTCATCGCGATGGGTGGGGTCGGAAATAACGTGCTGGCATATACTGACACGGTGATGGATACGATGACGTGCGATACTACACAGAACGGCTTCGCCCTCACCAACACCTACATCATCGGCCCCTCCGGCGAGCAGTTGACGGAGACCGACGGCAACGGCAACTGGGTGCACACCAACGTCTTCGCCGCGGGGCAACTGCTGGCCACCTACAGCTACACAGACAACTCCCACGCCGCCACGGACACCTACTTTGCGCTCAGCGACTGGCTGGGGACCAAGCGCGCCGTCGTCAGCGCAGGCGGCTGCGGAACCGGCTACGTCGGCCTGCCCTACGGCGATAGCCTGACCGCTACCAATCTGCCTGGCTTCACGCAATGCCCGGATGCCACCGAACACCACTTCACCGGCAAAGAACGGGACGCCGAATCCGGCAACGACTACTTCGGGGCTAGATACTACGCGTCCAGCATGGGAAGGTGGATGAGTCCCGACTGGAGCGCCAAGGTCGAACCCGTACCGTACGCCTGCCCATCCTTCTTCAGTCACGTGATCACAGGTGACGCACTCGCGTGAGCGCTGCTATTTCAGCGCCTGCATATTCAATATGTCACACTTTTTGTTACATTCTTGCGCGGGCGTCACATTTTCGCAGGGCGCCCGCATCAGGCAGTTGGCCGTAAAGTTGGCATTCTATGGCGTTTATTTGAACCTAAATTTGTCTTGCGCCTCACTTGCGCTCTCTCCTTCTTTGCAAATTTGTTTGCAACCAGAGAGACGCCAATGCGTCGATGCCTTTGGGGACACCCCCGCCCCGGACAATCAACCACTCTCCGCAATCGACCGAGCGCCCACCGGCACAGCACCTCCGCTAGCACTACAGATGGCCGCCGTCGCGGTCCTGTGACGCTAGAGGCGTTCGAGGCATGGCCGTGAGGCTCAAGACGCAGCCGGATGCAGCGAATCCCTCTGTGGCCCGCGCAGCGCCTACATGAAACTTGCGCCCTGTCCAGAGCGCCATTCAAGCCGTGGGATTGTGTGCTTGGGGCGCTCATGCCCCCAAATGACCGGGCTGAAACCTGCGCACTCTATGTACATCACCTGATTTAGCAAGATGAGAGCGGCACAGGGAAGCGCCGCAAGTCCAATATTGGACTCTAGTGGCATGACGACCTCTGGAAACACCGGCAAGCGGGCTATGGCGCAGGGGCAGACCCTATGCTTTGCGGAGTATCATTGCCCGCAGTGTGAGTAGCGGACAGTCGGCGGACAGTTGCACGCAATGCACAGTGCTGCTTGGAGTTGCGGCGGCACGTTAGGTTGTACACCCAAGGTGCAGCGTCTCCATAATGGCTTGTCAGCAGCGGGATTGCTGTCCGTTTTCTGTCCGTGAACTGCTGCCAACGGCACCCAAAGTGAGCCGAAGGAGCTGCAAGAGTTTTCAATGTTTGGTTGTACTTGGTTGGGGGTCTATGTTCGGCGTCGGGGGTGGAAATTCCCTTCGAACCAAAGGGTCGGGAGTTCGAATCTCTCCGGGCGCACCATGAAATCAATTCCTTACGCACTATCTATGCGGCTCTCCTCTTGAGCTTCGTAGTTGGCAGTGATGGGCATCACTGATCGGGGTGGTGTGCGAGGCGAACAATCGAACCTGGTTCGATTCGAGGCTGTCGGGGCTGATGGAATTGCCGAAGCTGCTGCGTCTGTTGGCGGCTGATGCGTCTGTTGTCGCGGCGGCTGCGTCTTTGGTAATGGACGCGGCGATTGCGTGCAGCCGCGCGGCATGGTTCGAATGGGCCAGTGCGTTGGCGCGGAGAGGGGGCTGTCGGTCCGAGCTATGTTCGCCAGATTCCAGATGGGACGATGGTTCGCGGGAGAGCGGGGCCGAGGGCCTCGGGTGGTGGCGCTGCGTCGCGCGTCGCAGGTCTTCTTCCTGCTGCTGTTTCTGTTCCTGCTGCTGCGGACGGAGTTTCGCGGGACGGTGGGCGCGGGCGGCGACGTGCGGTTGCACTGGCCGGTGCGGCTGTTCTTCGAGATCGATCCGCTGGCGGCACTCAGCAATGCGCTGGCGACCCATGCGCTCTATCGCGGACTGCTGTGGAGCTTGATTATTCTGCTGCCGGTGATTTTTCTGGGGCGGTTCTTCTGCGGATGGATCTGCCCGCTGGGGACCCTCCACCACTTCTTCGGCAACTTCAAGTCGGAGAGCAAGCGCGGCAAGCAAGGCATCGAGGCGAACCGTTACAAGCCGTGGCAGAGGACGAAGTACGTCATTCTGATTGCGGTGCTGGTGGCGGCGGCGTGCGGAACGGGGCTGGTGGGGTGGTTCGACCCGTTCAGCCTGCTGGTGCGGTCGATGGGACTGTCGATTCTGCCCGGCGCGAACTACGCGGCGAATGCTGGGCTGAACGCGATGGGGCACAGCGGCGTGGGATTCGTGCAGTTGGCGGGCATGGGGCTCCATGCGGCGCTGGCGGCGACGGTGTTGAACTTCAAGCAGCCGCACTTTCGCCAGGGCGTCTATCTGGGGCTGATCTTTTTAATCCTGCTGGCGGCGAACCTGCGGGTGACTCGCTTCT
>Ga0326727_10020776_pt1 | contig 12983 bp, 16 predicted proteins | sample MB2enrmetagenome_FD_207643 | JGI IMG/M metagenome (GOLD analysis project Ga0326727, IMG submission 207643) | Lab enriched peat soil microbial communities from McLean, Ithaca, NY, United States - MB29MY | ecosystem: Environmental > Terrestrial > Soil > Wetlands > Peat | place: USA: New York...
CTTATCGCGGCGCGCATGAGTACGATAAGTCGCTCGATGTGGCCAGGAAGGCCGTGGCCGCCGATCCCAAGGATCGCGACCTGAAACTGATGCTGGCAGGAGAACTCGCCGACCAGGGCCATCCCGATGATGCACTGGCGATGGCCAAGAGTTTGCTCGACGCCGCCACGCCCGACGAGCAGCGTGGCATCTGGTTCGCAATTGGGCAGATGAACGTGCGTCTGCGCCGCTGGAAGGATGCCGAAGAGGCGCTCGACAAGGGCGAGCCGCTGGCGACCAAGAAGGAAGACCGCACCTATCTGTCCTTTCTGCGCGGCGAGCTGGCCGAACGGCAAAAGCATTACGACCAGGCCGAACAATACTTCAATCAGGCGCTCGCGCTCGATCCTGAGAACGCCATGACGCTCAACTATCTCGGGTATATGTGGGCCGACAAGGGAGAAAAGCTGCCTGAAGCGCTGAAGATGATTCGCAAGGCCGTCGATATCGAGCCGATGAACGGCGCGTACCTCGATTCGCTGGGCTGGGTCTACTTCAAGATGGGCGAGTACGAACTGGCCGAAGATAATCTCCGCCAGGCGGTAAACCGCGACCAGACCGATCCCACGGTGCACATGCATCTGGGCGATCTGTACGAAAAGACAGGACGGATCCGGCTCGCAGCAGCGCAGTGGCAGCTTTCGGTTGACGAATTTGCCAAGTCGTCGCCGGCCGACATTGAGCCGAGCGACGTGGCCAAGGTGCAGAAGAAGCTGGAAAGCGCACGGGAGAAGCTCGCCAAAGAGGAAGGCGCTCTGGGGGGCCAGCCCAAGCCGGAGTAGGCGGAATTCCCGTTTCCACCGCCCGAATTCTCATTCGATTGCATCTCAGCTTCGGGTAGGCTCATGGCAATGGCTGGCGATTTCGAAGTGGCCTTTTCCGAACTGAAGCGTGTCTTCGCCGGGCATCTGTCCCGCTTGGCGGTCAAGAAGGACACGGCCACCGAATACTCCCTCAACACCCGTGTGCCCTCGCCGTTTCCCCAGCACAAGGGCCAGCCGATGTGGTTTGCCTCTGTGCGCCAGGGCAAGGCCTACGTCAGCTTCCACCTCATGCCGCTTTATATGAATCCCCCACTGCTGCGTGCCGTTTCCCCCAGCCTCAAGAAACGCATGCAGGGTAAGACTTGCTTCAACTTCAAGGCCGCTCCGGAGCCTGAGTTACTCAAAGAACTGCGGCGACTCGTCGAAGCGGCCATGAACGATTGGACCGCGAAGAAGTACGTCTAGTTTCTGCGCCCCCACGCCGAATCGCGCCTACTGCGCGTGCGCCGTCGCATCGGCCAGGAACACATCCACGTTGCTCTTATCCACGAGCGCCGTGCCGGTATCGATAAACGCCGGATAGGGCGCGAAGGCGTCGACGCTGAAGTCCTTGCTGAGCTGTACGGGCGGATCGTGATAGATCTCGTCCAGCGCTTTTAGCCCGACGAAGCCCATCGTGAAGGGCTTTTGCGCGATCGTGGAGTCGATCACTCCGTCCTTGATTCCGTTCAGCGTATCGGGATTGACGTCCCACGCCACCACGACGCGACTGCTGTCGCCGGTGCGCTTCACGGCATCGGCCACCAGCTTGCCCGAAGCGGAATCAAGGCAAACGAAGGCATCGATTTTCTTGGCGCCGGTCAGGGCCAGCAACTGCTGTGTGCGGTCGAAAGCCACGGTGGTGTCGCCCTTGATATCGACCACTTCGACGATGTTGATGCCGGGGCGGGTGGCAAAGACGTCTTTGAAGCCCTTCAGGCGCTCTTCAGTGTTGGGCTGGCCGGCGATGGTATAGAAGACCACATTGCCTTTTCCACCCAGCTTCTCGATGATCCGGCGACCGCCCAGGCGGCCGGCCTCCAGATTATTCGTGCCGATGAAGTAGAGCCTGTGGCTGGCCGCGGCGTCTGAGTCAATGGTGATCACGGGAATGCCGGCATTGATCGCGGCATCGATTTCCGGCGCAAGCACGGAAGCGTCGGAAACCGAGATGAGAATGCCGGCGGGCTTGGCCGCAACCGCGTTCTTCAGTTCCTTGAGCTCTGCCTGCGGGTCGTAGTTGTCGGGCCCGGCTACCTTGGCTGTCACCTGGTATTGCGCCGCCGCCTTCTTGAATCCCTCGACGGCCGTTTGCCAATAATTGGACGACATGTTCGAGCCGACCAGGTAGAAGACCTCTTTGAGCGAGTGTCTTGCTTCACATCCCGGGATCAAAATCACTGCCAGCGCCGCGAGTGCCAGCGCCATTCCCTTCATCGGTTTCATCGTTTCCTCCCCTGAAGCGGGAATTGATTTGAGAAGTTTTGCCCGGACCGGCGTTGGCCGTTGCGGGCATGCGCCGGTCCATCAAGAAATCCGGCAGGATAGTACTCCCGTGAACCCGGTATTGTCCATCTTGCGGCGCACAGGCCTCTTGTAACAGCCGCGATGTGCATGGCCCCGTGATACAGGGCACAGGGCTGCATCCAGTGTGCCGCAGCGTCCCCTTTTGCGGTATAACCAAACGAGAACCGATGACCGCGCTCAAGAATGAATCTCCGGCCCCGCTTCCGGCGGGGGTTGCCGCAAGCGGCCAGGCCGGCAGCGAACTGGTGCGCCGCGTTCATGCGGAGCCGCCGCACGCCTATCGCACACCCTTCGCGCGCGATGCCGCACGCGTTTTGCATGCGCGCGCCTTTCGCCGCCTGGCCGGGAAGACGCAGGTGTTTACCCGCCTGCCCGCGGAGGGACTTTCCGATCACTTTCGCAGCCGCCTGACGCACACCCTCGAGGTAACACAGATTTCCCGCACCGCGGCGACCGCCCTGGGACTGAATGCGGAACTCGCCGAGGCCCTGGCGCTGGTGCACGACATCGGGCATCCGCCCTTCGGCCACGCCGGCGAAAAGGCGCTGGACCGCGCGCTCCGCAGCCAGGGCCTGAGCTTCGATCACAACCTGCACGCGCTGCGCATCGTCACCTGGTTTGAGGAGCGTTATCCGGCCTTTCGCGGGCTCAACCTCACGCTCGCGGTCCGCGAAGGCATCGTGAAACATTCACGCGATTACTCCGTTCGGGAACATCCCGAGCTCCAGGAGTATTTCCTCGATGAGCTTCCGCCGCTGGAGGCGCAGTTGATCGACCTGGCCGACGAAATTGCGTATCTGACCGCGGATCTCGACGACGGACTGGACTCGGGGATCATCGCGCTCGAGCAGGTGCGCGAAGCCGTGCCTCTGTTCCGGGGCTTCCACGACGCCGCACTGGCCAGTTATCCCTATGCCGCGCCCAAGGTCGTGGTTTATGAAGCACTGCGGCGCGTGCTGAACGTGTTGGTCACGGATTTGATTGAAGAAGTGCGCGCGCGCGTGACTGCGCTGGGCGCAACTACGCTCGACGAGATCCGGCACGCACCCGAACGGCTGGCCACGCTCAGCCCGCGGATGGAAGCCGCGCGCCTGGTGATGAAGGACTTTCTCTACGCCAGCCTTTACAACTCTCCCGGGCAGGAGCACGTGCACGCGCAGGGAGAAAAAGTGATCGTCGAACTCTTCGATTTTCTGATGGCCGAGCCGGGGTTGATGCCGGAGGACCACCAGGCGCAAATCCCGACCGAGGGTTTGGCGCGCACCGTGGCTGACTACATTGCCGGCATGACCGACAGCTACATTGTGCAGTTGCGGCAGCGCTGCGGGGGCAAGTAGCTATTGCGCATTGCGCGACTACTTTGCAGGAAGAAATTCGATCCGCGCCAGATCGTCCACGCTCTTGAATCCATAATCCGCCGTCACGAAAATGTGTTCGGGTGAATCCATCGCGAGATCGAGAGCGAAGGCGTCCGCGTAAGCAATGTTGCGGTCGACCTTGAGCGCGGCAGCGTGAACGGCTCGATCGGCGGAAGCGGAAATGATTGTCGCTTCGCTGGGAAGCAGGCTACCAAGAAGCCTTAATTCATCCGATTCCCCGAAACGTTTGCGTAGTTTGCCCGCAATCTCTCCCCATTGCACCGCGGACATCGTGAGGTTCGCTCGCCAGCTTGCGCACGCGCTCAAGACCTCTTCGACGCGGTCGGCTCCTGCTCCGTCGTCGAAGTATCGCAGCGCTGCTGAAGAGTCCAGAACGTAGGTGATCATCGGGCCGTCTTACCAACCCTCTTCTCTCAACTCCCGCTCACGTTCCCGGCGCCGGTCTTCGAGCAATTCATCGCACATCGAGGGGCCACCGGCCGTGATACCGCGCAGTTTCTTGATCATCGCGAGCTTTGCCGTCAATGTCTCGGGCTTCAAAACCACTTCTGGCCCCTCCCGTCGAATCGCAACACGGGTACCGGGCTCAATGCCTAGCTCCTCGCGAATACGAGCGGGAATGACGAATTGTCCCTTCGTGCTAACCGTTACGTAAATCTGCTCCATGGCTTACATCTTAGCACAAGTAAGATAAAATCGTAAAGTAAGGCTAAATAAATAAGTAAAGCAACAGATGTATAGCTTACTTCCGATGCTTCGTCTTACTGAACTGTCCCCTGCGGCCTTAACCGCCGCAGATCCAGCGCGCACTGCACGGCATTTTGCGCGCTGAGGCGCAGATTATCGGCCGCGGCCCAGAGCCACAACCGCGATGCCTGACTGGAGTTGCGGCCCGGCAGCTCCAGACGCAGCCGCACCAGGACGTCGTTCTGTCCCGTGGCCGCCAGATTCGAGGGTGAATCCGTGTCCTCGAGCACCAGCTCGATGTGTTCGCCGGTAAGCGCCTCTTCCAGGGCAACAATTTCCACGGCCCGCTCCAGCTCGACGGCGATGGAAAACGCAAGGCCGTGAAAGACTGGCGCGTGGAGGACCTGTACGGCCAGGGACGGGCCGCGGCCGGCGGTAAGCGCTTCGTATTGGCGGCGAATCCGCGCTTCCACGTGAGGCAGACTGACAGTGGCATCTTCGCCCATGCCACCCAGCAGGTTAAACGCGACCTGCGCATCGTAAATGCCGGGCGGAACTGCCTGGAAGTTGAGCAGGTTGACCGTCTGCTGATGCAGCTCATCCATGGCGGTGCGGCCGAATTCGCTGGCTGGCTCAAGGACCGTGGCCGCGGCAAAACGGATGGGGGCGGCCGGCTGCAGCCTCTGGAGCAGCAGGGCGAGCGCGATGACGGCGGGATGCGCCGGCACCACGGCAGGAGTGAACAGGTCGACGGCCGCGGCTTCAGTCCCCAGCCAGGGAGCGCGGATCAAAACTCCGGTCTCCCGATCGAGTGCGCCGGAGAGATCGAGGACCGTGGAGCCGGAGCGCAGCGCCTGCTGCCAGTAGCGGCGCGTGAGGCTCTCGGAGCCGCAGAAAAAGGTGAAATCGGCGCGTTCGAAGGCCTCGGCGCTGATGGCCTGGATGAAGGTGACCTCGTCGCCCACCTGCTCCAGCTGGCCCTTGGTTTCTTCTTCGTCGAGGAGGGTAAAGTTGGAGCCGGCAAGCGGCGACTCGGAGAGAACATCCTTCAACTCACGGCTGAGCAGGCTCGATGCGCCGGCGATGGCAATCTTGTACACAGGAATCCTCAAAATCAGCAAGTTGGCAAGTCAGCGAGTCAGCAAGTCAGCGTGGCGGCCTTGGTGCCGATGGCCCATTGTAAAGCGAAATCTAGCCGGACAAACGCGGCCCGAGTGACTCCGATTCCTCCGGGGCGCTGGGCGCCGGCAGCGCAGCTGGACGGCGGCGGCGGCGGCGCTGCCACCCATAAGCCGCGCGCGCCCAAATCCCCGAGAACATATACACCAGCGCGGCCAGGAACAAGGTGACATTCGAATACCGGATCACGACGTAGAGAAACAACGCCAGGGGCAAGAGCCGACGGAAGGGATGGCTGCGGGTGAGGGAGAGATTGATCTCCTTGGCCGACCAGAAGCGCCACGTGCTGACCATGAGATAGCTGCAAAGCCCGACCAGAACCAGCCACGGAACGGCGACCCACCACTCTTCGACGGGATAGCCGTTGAAAAAATGGACGGCGGCGGCGAGCAAGCCGGCGGCGGCGGGAATGGGCATGCCCACAAAGTACTTGCGATCGGTTCGGCCAGGGTTGCGCGGCTGCGGGTCGTGGCTGATGTTGAAGCGCGCCAGACGAGAAGCTCCGCTGAGAAGAAAGAGAAAACAGATGAAGGCTCCGGCTTGCAGCAGATGGGTGTGCAGTTGCGCATTCATCTTCATGGAGTCGGGCAAAAAGTGAAATCCCCAGATGAAGGCCAGCAGGCTGGGCGCCATGCCGAAGGTGATGACGTCGGCCAGCGAATCCAGCTCCCTGCCGAAATCGCTGGTAGTGTTCGTCATGCGCGCGATGCGCCCGTCGAGCGCGTCGAAGGGAATGGCGAAAAGGATCGCGATGGCGGCCCAGTCGAGATGATGCGGCGCGTCGCCGCTGATGGCATCGATGGTCTGGGTGATGGAAAAGTAGCCGGCAGCAATGTTGCCCGCGGTGAAAAACGATGGCAACAGGAACATGCCGCGGCGCAGGCGGGGATGCGGCTTGGATTTGATGTGCGCAAAATCAAAGTGGTTCATGCGCGCTCTCCGGGCGGGACATTCGCGGTCCCCGGCGGCAGGTCTTCGCCGGCGGAGTCAACGGCGGCAAGCACGCTTGCGCCGCCTTTCACCCGATCTCCCACTTTCACACGCAGCTCGGCGTTTGCCGGCAGCAAAACATCGACCCTGGAGCCGAATTTGATAAGCCCCACGCGCTCGCCGCGCTCCACTGTCTGGCCTTCGGCGCAACGACACACGATGCGCCGCGCCAATAGTCCCGCAATTTGCTTGAAGGTGATTTCGAACCCCAGATCCGCACTCTGGCCGCGCAACGTAACCACGCTTTGCTCGTTGCGCTCGGCCGAGACCGGGTTCATGGCGTTCAGGAACTGGCCCTTCTGATAGTGGACGCGGCTCACCGTGCCACTGATGGGCGCACGGTTGACGTGCACATCAAAAACGCTCAGGAAAATACTGACGCGCTGCAGTGCGCCTTCCGTGGTGGTGATGGATGCAGTTTCCGTGACCAGGCCGTCGCCCGGAGAAACAATCAAACCTTTGCCCGTGGGGATGATGCGATGAGGATCGCGGAAAAACCATAGGAAAAACGCCGCCAGGAGCACCGGGGCGATGCCCCACGCCCAGGCGCCTGTAAGCCACGTAAGCGCTGCGGCCACGGCCAATAAGCTGAGCGCGTAAATGTAACCGTCACGAACCATTGTCCCCAACGATTATACGGTGCTCGCAGGCAACGGTTCGGCGGACAAAGCACTTGCCAGGATACGTATCGGGCACACAGTACACACGGTAACGCCCCGGGGCGTTGCAATGGGCAATTGACCGTCAAAAACCCTTGAGCTGGCGATCTAGGCCACGGCCGGTATACGCCGTTCGATTGCGAAGATCAGATCCTTGGCGTGCAGCTTGAGTTTCTTGAGTCGCACTTCCTCAAGCTGTTCGTCTTCGGTGAGGTAGGGCTTTTGAAGCAATTCTTCCAAACGCTGAGCGTAGCGGCGATGTTCGGCGTGCAAGCGATCGAGCTCATCGCCCAGCGTGGAACCCTGTACTTCGTCCATCAAGCACCTCCAGTGGCGACTCAGTTTGGACAATCTGCTGAAACCGCCAATTTTCTTAGAACATTTACATATATCGCCTAAAAGGGGGAATGGGCAAGCAGCAAAATCACCGATGGTAATGGAAGCCTGTGGATTTCATAAGGAACGATAGCGGAGTTAGCGGCGTTAGCGGTGTTGCCGGAGTTGGGCCGAATCGGCCGGCGCTCATGAAGATATCGCAGCGAGCGGGAGGCTCATGAGAACCGCATCTTCAATCGGATCTGCATAATAGCCCGGCCGGAGACCGGTTTTGACGAAGCCGAGGGCGCGGTAAAAAGACTGTGCCGGCCGGTTCGAGGCGCGCACTTCAAGCACAAGCTCGTCCACACCTGCGGCCTTGAGTTCAGCGGCCAGCGCCTGAAAAAGACGTTCGCCAAGGCCGAGCCGTTGGCTCTTTGGGGTCACCGCGATGGTTTCAAGCTCGGCCCGCGGGGGCAGGAGGCTGGCGACGGCAAAGCCGTGGATGGAGCCGGGCTGGGGGCCTGCCCACGGCGCACAAATGACCAGGGCGATGCGGCGCGGCGTGGATTCTGGCTCAAATTGCGAATTGATGGCGTTCAACCAGGCCGACTGCGGCCACTGCGGCGCTTGCGGGAGATGGTGGGCGATGGCCTGCACGCAATCAAGGTCGCTGGCGGTCATGCGCCGGATCTCTATCTCCGAATTCACGCGCCCTTCGATTCTGGGACAACTGGGTCTGCGGCTGCTGGGCACGCCGTATCCGCCTGGGCGGCAACTTTGGCGCCGAAGATCTCGGCATCGGAGCGGCGCAGGTAGTGGCCGTCGAGCAGCGCCAGGTCGACCGCCGCGCCAGCAATGAGCCGCGCCTCGCCGGGACGAATCGCGTCGGAGGCGAGAGGCGGAGGCGTGGTGACGAGCTGCGTTTGCGGCCAGACGCGGGCCAGCAGGGCTGCGGCGCCTTCGTCGCATACGGCGACGCGTGTGGGGACGGGATGGACAGAGGCGAGTTCCTCGGGACCGGCCAAAATCTCGACCGGCACCGATCCTGTGCGCTCCAGACGTAGATAGACTTCGCCGCGATGCGCATCGAGCGCTGCGGAGGGGACACCGGATTTACGCGAGAGTATTTCGAGCCGCGAGATCGCCACCACGGGGATTCCGACGCCCTGAGCGAGGCCCTTGGCAGCACTCACGCCCACACGCACGCCGGTAAAGCTTCCGGGGCCGTTCACGACAACAATGCCGCCAAGGTTGCGGAGTTCGAGGCCGACGTTGTGCAGCAAATCAGCAACCGCCGAGATCAACGTCGCCGAGTAGGTGCGCCCGGCCAGCTCTATCTGCCCAAGAACTTCGAGATCCCGGCCAGGAATCCGCCCCAGGGCCACCGAGCCCGAAGGGCCGCAGGTGTCGATTGCCAGCAGGAGCGGAAATTCAGGCATGATGCTCCGTCAAACTGCCTTGAGCGCCTGGTCGAGATCGGCGATCAGGTCTTCCTTGTCCTCGATGCCGATGGAGAGGCGGATGCGGCCCTCGTTGATGCCCATCTTCCGGCGCACTTCCTCGCTCACCGACCCGTGCGTGGTGGTGGCCGAGTGCGACGCCAGCGATTCCACGCCGCCCAGCGACTCGGCATTGATGAAAATCTTGATCGCTGTGAGGAAACGCGCCGCTTCCTCGCGGGATTTGAGCTCGAAGCTCATCATGGAGCCGAAGCCTTTCTGCTGCTTCACGGCCAGTTCGTATTGCGGATGGCTCTTGAGGCCGGGATAGGCGAGCTTGCTCACCTTCGGGTGCCCCGAGAGGAACTCCGCCACCGCGCGGCCGTTTTCCTCGTGCTGCTGGATGCGCAGCGGCAGGGTCTTGATGCCGCGCAGCACCAGGTAGCACTCGAAGGGCGACATCACGCCGCCGGCGGCTTTCTGGATGAGCAGAAAACGGTCCTTGTGCTCGGGCTTGGAGCCAATCAAGGCGCCGCCCAGGCCGTCGGAGTGGCCGTTGAGGTACTTCGTGGTCGAGTGCATCACGATATCCGCGCCCAACTCGAGCGGGCGCTGCAGCGCGGGCGAGAGAAACGTGTTGTCTACGCTCACCTCGGCGCCGTGCGCGTGGGCAATCTTCGCGACGGCGGCAATGTCGGTGAGCACCATGAGCGGATTGCTCGGCGTTTCGATGTGCACGAGTTTGGTGTTCGGCTTCATGGCCGCTTCAACGGCTGCGAGGTCGCTGGTGTCGACGTACTCGATCGCGATGCCGTAGCCACTCACAATCTGGTCAAACAGGCGGACGGTGCCGGCGTAGACGTCCCTCGAGCAAACGATGTGGTCGCCCGAGCGCAGCATGGCCACGAGCGCGGAGATGGCCGCCATGCCGGTGGTAAACGCATGACCGCTCGTGCCGCCTTCGAGCGCAGCCAACGCCGTCTCCAGACGGTCGCGGGTGGGGTTACCGGCGCGCGAGTAGTCCCAGCCGCGGTCGCTGCCGATGCCGGTGAGTTCAAAGGTCGAGGAAAGGTAAACGGGCACGTTCACCGCGCCCGTCAGCGGGTCAGGGTGCTGCCCGGCGTGGACGGCAAGGGTTGAGTACTTGTACTGGGCCATGATGGGTTTTGCTGCGATCTCCTGCATTTAGAATATCGTGGCGAACATGGATGCAGCCCTATTGTTTTCTGCCAGCGGGGATTTGGGGGGCGTCAGATGCGGATAAGACGGTTAGGTTGCGATATGAAGCCGGACTCGCACTCCTGCTCGCGCAAAGAACTTCAACCTGACTGTGATTTGCATCGGGTCGAACCCCGGCGAGCTCACATGCAAGTAAAATATCTTTCCTGTTTTCGCCTTGGGAAGCGAAAAATGCCCGTGCGGGTTCGTTTCCGTTGTGGCGACGACGTGGCTCGGGGCTTGAGTGCAATCCCCGTGCAAAATCTCGCCGTTGGGCTTGCCTTGAGCATCCTTGGCCTCAATCGGAGTGAACGGCGCTTCGCATTCCTTAACAACAGCGCCCGGTATGGGCGATCCGGTCTCGTCAACAACGACGCCTGATAGGCTGTGCGCGGTGAACGGCTTTTCGATGGTGATCAATTCGAGCTGGGCATTCGCCGGCGGCATAGCGAGAAATATTGCCGCGATAAGCCCAAGCAAGGTCGTCGGAATTCGCATGCTGCCTCCGCAAGCACTTACGTAAACTGGCTCCTGAACACCGCCTTGATGTGCGCCAGCCGCTCTTCGAGCGCCTCGGTCTCCCCCACGAGCCCCAGCCGCCGGGCCAGCCCGATGGCGTCGTAATAGCACTCCTTGGCATCGCTGTAGCAGGCGGTTGCGCCGCTCGAGGAGTGGGCTTCGTACATATCATCGTAGGCCTTCTCACCCATGGCCTTCAGGTGCTTCAGTTGCTCCAACTGCGCTTCGCGTTCCGTCTCATCGGCCATTTTGTGCCCTCACTTTCATGGCATTGAACCCTCACTGGGCCCTGAACCCCATCCTGCGCTCACTTCGGCGACCCGTGCGTGCCTTTCAGCTTGCCCATGCTGCGGATTTCCTTGTCCTGCTTGCGCTCTGTCAGTTCGATCCAGCAGCGCAGGCAGACGGGCCGGTCGTCGCGGCGCATTGTAGTGGGCTTCTCGCAGCGCACACACGGTTTTGCGGGCATCCTGCGCTGCGCGGTCCCTCTCGTGCCAAGTCCGCTCACGGGAATCTCCCTTATTTTGAAGCTGCCGCAGCCTGGCCGACCGGCCGCGGCGTCGGGTAGTAGCCGGTGCGGGTGCGCACCGTGAGCTTGCCCTCGCCCTTGGATTCGGCGGTCACATCCACCTTGCGAAATCCCGGCACCGAAGTGGGCTTGGTGGAGTGGTAGCCGATCGTGTACTGGCTGCGAATGTCGCGCGCCACTTCGGCGGCGATCTGATCCACCTGATCGATGGACTTGGGGAAGAACGCCAGGCCTCCGGTCTCCTCAGAGAGCAGCTCCAGCGTGCGGCGCGCGTTGCGCACCTCGGCGCGGGTCATCTCAGGGCCGAAGAGCAGCCCGATGGTGTAGATGACGGGACCGGAGAGCTGCTGCACGCGGTAGATGGTCTGCTCTCGAGTGAGGCTGGAGGCGTTGTCTTCGCCGTCGGTGATCACGATCAGCACCTGTTTGGGCCGCTTGGCCTTGCCGGCCAGCTCGTCAGCCGATGCCACCACGGCGTCGAAGAGCGCGGTGCCGCCGCGGGAATCGATGTGCGAGAGCCCGTCGCGCAGTTTCTTGATATCGGAAGTGAAATCGCAGTCGATGAAGGCTTCGTCGGAGAAATCGACCACGAAGGCTTCGTCCTGCGGGTTCGAGGCCTCGATCAAATCGAGCGCGCTCTTATTCACCGAGGGCCGTTTGAGGTACATCGACCCGGAATTGTCGATCACCAGTCCCATCGACACGGGCAGATCGGTGTGCTGGAAGCTGATGATAGTCTGCTTGACCCCGTCCTCGTAGACCTGAAAATCGTCTTTGGTCAGGTTCTCCACCAGCTGCGTGCCGTTGAGCACGGTGGCGTTGAGCACCACTTCTTCCACGTCGGCATGGAGCAGGTAGCCGCCGCCCTGCTTGCTGATGGTTCCGGCGGGCGCAACCGGGGGCACCGTGTCCGGCGAGCGTACCGGATCGGTATCCTGCGTGAGCGACGGCGACTGCGCGGCCGGGGGCGTGCCTGCCGGAGCATGCGCCTGCTGGGCCGGAAGCAGAAGCCCCGATGCGACGAAAATCGCGGTGAAAACCGCTTTATTGCAATGGCGCATAGTACCCGGTACGAGCATAAACGGTGAGCGGAGGCAGTCCTGGTGGAGGATTCACCTTCACTTTCACTTTACGCCACTTGCCGTCGCGGGCCAGGTCCTTGGGCTTGTAGCCGATCACGTACTGGTTGCGCAGTTCGGTGGAGATCTTCTCGGCAATGTCGCTCATCTCGTCCACATCGTCCACGCGGAACATGCGCCCGCCGGTGGCGGAGCTGATGTCGTCGAGCAGCTGCGGACCGGTGCGCTCCTCGGGGGTGGGCGCATAGGGATCGAAGATGCCGATGGAGTAGATCTCCACATCGGCTTCGCGCACCTCAGCCCTTACCTCGCCTTCGGTGTAGCGCGAACGGTTATCGCCGCCGTCGGAGACCACCAGTAGCGCCTTGCGCTCGTGATGGGCATCCTTCATCTTGGCCAAGCCGAAGTAGATGGCATCGAGAAGCGCCGTCCGGTGCTCGGCGTGCTTGTTGGCCAGCGCCGCCTGGATCTCTTCGACGGAGCTGGTGAAGTCCTCAATCAGCTCCGGCCGGTCGTTGAAACCGATGACGAAGAACTCATCCTGCGGGTTGGCGGTCTTGATGAACTGCAGAATGGATTCCCGGGCGCGGGTCAGCTTGGAGGTCATGGAACCCGAGA
>Ga0326727_10020777_pt1 | contig 12983 bp, 9 predicted proteins | sample MB2enrmetagenome_FD_207643 | JGI IMG/M metagenome (GOLD analysis project Ga0326727, IMG submission 207643) | Lab enriched peat soil microbial communities from McLean, Ithaca, NY, United States - MB29MY | ecosystem: Environmental > Terrestrial > Soil > Wetlands > Peat | place: USA: New York...
AGGCGGAAACCGTACTGTGCGCGCTGCAACAGGCCAAGAGCAGACTCGGCATTGCCGACGACAATCTGCGCCTTTTTATGACAGGAAGCGGAGGCCAGCAACTGGCCGAACTGTTGGGCGCCCGCTTTGTGCAGGAGGTGGCCGCGGTAACTCTGGCGGTGGAAAACTCTTACCCGGAAGTGCGCTCGGTGATTGAACTTGGCGGGCAGGACGCCAAGATGATCTTCTTTCAGGAGGGAGATATTAGCGGACGGCGCAAGATGATTGCCACGATGAACGATAAGTGCGCAGGTGGAACTGGCGTTGTTATTGAGAAAATCGCGGCTAAACTGCACATTCCCTCCGCCGATCTTGTAACTCAGAACTACGCGGACGCGCAGATTTATCCCGTAGCCGGAAAGTGCGGAGTCTTCGCGGAGACCGATATTACCGGGCTGCAGAAACAGGGAGTGCCGCCTGCTCACTTGATGGCTTCGATGTTCCACGCCATTGTTCTGCAAAATCTGAGCGTTCTTGCCCGCGGTTATACGCTGCGGCCCACGGTGTTCCTGCTGGGCGGGCCCAACGCTTACTTTCCCGGCCTGCAGGTTGCCTGGCGCAAGGGTTTGCTGGACTTATGGGAGCGCAAGAACATTGCCCTGCCTGAGGGAGCAACGCCGGAGACGCTGATTAGCGTGCCGCCCATGGCGGAGTACTTTGCCGCCATCGGAGCGATCGAGTTTGGCACCGCGGAGACGGCGAATGCGGCGCAGTATACTAACGCGGGACAGTACCAAGGAACGCGTGCTCTGGAAGAATACATTCGCAAGAGCGATGGAGCTTGGGGGCAGAGTGCAGATTTGAATGGCTTATGCGCTAGCAGCGCAGAACTCGATGAGTTTCGCCGCAGTTACTCTTTGCCCGCCGCGCAACCTCCAACTTATGCTGAAGACGAGATGGAGGTTTTTGTCGGCCTCGATGGCGGCTCAACCTCCACCAAGGCCGTTGCGCTTTCTCGCGAGGGTGAGATTGTTGCTGCTTCCTACCGGCTTTCCCAGTCGGACCCGATTACCGACGCGGTGGCCGTTCTGTGCGATTTGCGCGGCAAGCTGGAGTTATCCGTTAGGCAACTTAGAGTTCTGGGCATGGCGACCACTGGTTACTCCAAGAGTTTGCTGAAGAAGGCTCTCTCGGCCGATGTGGACCTGGTGGAAACCGTGGCCCACGCCAAGTCTTCCCTGCGCTTGTATCCCGACGTGGACGCTATCATCGACGTGGGCGGCCAGGATATCAAGATCATTATGCTTCAGGATGGGGCAGTTAGAGATTTCAAGCTGAATACACAGTGCTCGGCGGGCAACGGCTACTTTTTGCAGGCCGCCGCGGAGGGACTGGGAATCCAGGTCGAAGATTTTGCCGAGGTAGCCTTTCGAGCGCGGAGAATGCCGCAGTTCAGTTACGGTTGCGCGGTTTTTCTTCAGTCCGATATTGTCAATTTCCAGCGCCAGGGCTGGAAGCCGGAAGAGATTCTGGCCGGTCTGGCCACCGTTCTACCCAAAAATGTTTTTCAGTATGTGGCTGGGGTTACCAATGTCGCCACGCTGGGCAGGCACATTGTGCTGCAGGGCGGAACACAGAAAAATCTGGCGGTCGTCAAGGCGGAGCTGGACTTTATTCAGCAGCATTATCACGGAAGCGGGCAGCCGGAGGTGGTGGTTCATCCCAACTGCTGCGAGGCCGGCGCCATCGGCGCTGCGCTGCAGGCCATGGAAAACTACGCGGCAGGCCATTCCACCCGATTCCCCGGCTTTGAATTACTTGACACGCTCGAATACTCGATCCTGCGCGACGAAACGACGCGCTGCCACTTCTGCGCCAACCGCTGTCTGCGAACCTTTGTTGAACTGAGTACCGAGGCTGGCGGCGCAACGGGTAAGAAACGCATTATCATTGCTAACTGCGAACGGGGAGAAGCGGAAAGCGCGGAGGCTGTGAAGGAAATCAATTCTTCGTGGAAGTCGCTGCGCGAGAGCTGCCCCAACTACGTTCAGTTAGCCGGCGAGCAGGCGTGGCTGCCCACGCATCCCGACTCGGCTGTCATCCATTCGCAGCGGAAGCTGACCACGCTCTTTTCCTCAAGGGATACAACCAGGAAGCAGCGCCGCTCTCAAATACAGATAGGGATTCCAAAGGCGCTGAACTTGTTCACTTATGCGCCGCTTTTTTCCGCTTACTTTGAAAGTCTTGGCGTTCCAGCGCAAAACCTGCATTACTCCAGCTTTTCCAGCCCCGAGCGCTATCAGCAAGCGGCGGGTTTTTCCGCTGTCGATCCCTGCTTCCCCTCCAAAGTCGCCATTGCTCACGTTTTCGAGTTACTCCAGCGTTGTAAGTCGGAACCTCTCGATGCGATATTCTTTCCCATGTTCGATGTGCTGACGACGCCGCTCGACGATTGCAGCGGCTCCAATGCCTGCCCCTCCGGCTCGGCCACGCCGGAGGCAGTCAAAGCCGACTTTTCCCGCACTGTGAACTGGTTTCAGCAGGCAGGGGTGCAATACCTCAACCCGGTGCTGGACATGCAAGATCGCGAGCTGTTCCAGTACCAGATATTCTCCTGCTGGAAAGACTTGCTCCAGTTAGACTGGCAGGAAAACTCGCGCGCGGTGGAGATTGCTTTTGCCGCCTGGGAGGATTTTGAAGCCAGGATGCGCCGGCAGGCCAGGGTTATGCTGGAGGAACTCGAACGCAAGGGAGAGATTGGGCTGGTGATGCTGGGCCGCCCCTATCATCACGACCCAGGGCTGAACCAAGGCATTCTCGATGAACTTCAGAAGCTGGGCTATCCTATCTTCTCGCAGAGCCTGCTGCCGATGGATGCGGATCTGCTGGAGCGGCTTTTCGCGGCCGACATCGAGGCCGGTTTGATTCGTTCACCGCTGGAGATCTCCGACGTGTGGAAGAACACGTTTTCGGCCAGTTCCAACCACAAGATTTGGGCTGCGAAGTTTACCGCGCGCCACCCCAATCTTATCTCGGTGGAACTGTCGAATTTCAAGTGCGGGCACGATGCGTTCATCAGCCGGGTGATCGAGCAGATTATCGAGCAATCGGGCAAGCCGCACTTTTCCTTCCGCGATTTGGATGAAAACCGCCCGCTGGCCTCGATTCGCATTCGCGTCGAGACGATGCACTATTTCCTTCGCAATTACCGTGAGCAGTTGCAGAAAAACTTATCCGAAAAGCCGAAGTCCCCGGCTAAAATTGTGGCTCTTCCTGTTTTGTAGGTGAGCAATTAGCTGCATCGCCAAAGAAAGCCTCCACATCGGTAATCGTCGCGGTCATGCGATAAGGGGGCAGGCTGGCGAGGAAGGTTTTGCCGTACCTTTTTTGGCGAATGCGCGGGTCGAGCAGCACTAAGACGCCGCGGTCTTCGAGCGAGCGAATGAGGCGGCCGAAGCCTTGCTTCAGAGTTAGCACGGCCGTGGGAACCTGATAGTCGAAGAAAGGCTTACCGCCAGCCTCTTCAAGGGCTTTCATGCGCGCCGAGACTACCGGGTCGCTGGGCACGGCAAAAGGCAGTCGGTCGATGATGACGCAACTCAGGGCTTCGCCCTGCACATCGACGCCCTGCCAGAAACTCGAAGTTCCGAAGAGAACGGCATTCGGCGTGGCGCGGAACTCTTCGAGCAGAGCCTTGCGCGGCGCCGTGCCATGCAGCAGGATGGGAAAGTCGAGAACCGGCAGCAAGCGCTCGTACAGGTCGCGCATCTGGCTGTAACTCGTGAAAAGACAGAAGGCGCGGCCATGGGTAATTTCGAGCACCCGTTGAATGCAGCGCGCCGCGGCCTCGGGGAATTCCGGATCGCGCGGATCGGGCATCTCTGGCGGCAGATAGAGCAAGGCCTGCTCGCCGTAGTGAAAATGCGAGGGCACGACCAGTTCGCGTGCCTCGGTGAGGCCCAGCCGCTTGCGAATGTGCTCGAAGCCGCCCTGCACGGTGAGCGTGGCCGAGGTGAGCACCACGGTGGGAATCTGCTCGAAGACCAGCTCGGACAGCAGTTCGGAGACGTCGATGGGCGTGGCCTGTAGGAAGGTGGCGCGCGATTGCGGCCGGAAGCCGCCTCCTCGCCCCGAAGTCTTGTCGCCCACCGCCGAGACGCGCCGCTCCATCCAGAAGACCATGTTCGTGGCGCTTGATTCGAGCAGAAATTCGAGCTCCGAGCGCAGCCGGGCGACGCGCTTTTTCAGCCCTGGCGCCTCGTCGACGCCCTTCATCCCGTCCATTTCGCTTTCCAGCCGTCGCAAGGTGGCGCGCACGGCCATGTAAAGGTCGCCCTGAGTTTCGAGGAACTCCTCGCGGCCGGTGAAGGGCTGGCGGCCGTCGCCGGCCATGGGCAGGCCGGCAAAAAACAGCCGGGCGCGTTCGCGCAGTTGCTGCGTCGCGGCAGGCAGGTTTTCCGCACCCTGCTTGCCGCGCAAGAGGACGTCGGTGTCGCGCGCCAGCTCTTCAAAGCGAATGTTCGAGACCGAGAGGCCGAAGTAACTCGAAGCCACATCCTCCAGCTCGTGCGCCTCGTCGAAGACCACTGCCGCAGCCTCGGGCAGAATGCCAGCGTCGGGTGCGCCAGTGGCCTCGCGCTTTACGGCCAGGTCGGCGAAAAAGAGGTGATGGTTGACGATGATGATGTCGGATTCGAGGGCCTTGCGTCGCATCTCGGTGATGAAGCAGCGACGGTAGTCGGGACAGGTCGAGCCAAGGCAGGCCTCGGTGCGGGCATCGAGCTTCTGCCAGAGGAGGCTCGTCTCGGGCATCCCGGAGAGCTCGGCCCGATCGCCGGTGTCGGTCTTCTGCTCCCACTCGGCAATCTGCCGGTACTGGTCGATCTCCTCCAAACCAGTCAAAATCGGCTGGCTGCGCAGGGCAGCCAGCTTGTGGCGGCAGAGGTAATTGGCGCGGCCCTTCATGTAGCAGACGCGTAGCGGACCCAGCAGCGTTTCCAGGAAGGGAAGGTCGCGGAAGTAGAGTTGATCCTGCAGGGCCTTGGTGCCGGTCGAGACGATGACGCGCTGGCCGGTGCGCAGGGCAGGCAAAAGGTAGGCCAGCGTCTTGCCGGTGCCAGTGCCGGCCTCGACGATCAGGTGGCGATGCTCGGTGAGAGCCCGCTCGACGGCCTTGGCCATTTCGAGTTGGCCGGGCCGGTACTCGTAGGGTAGCGGCGAGCGTGCCAGAATGCCGCCGGGCGCGAAGAACTCGTGCAGCGTGGGCAGGGCACGGGTTGGGCTGTCAGTGGCGGGCATCGGGACCGGGTGCTATCCCCATCATAGTGATGCGGCCCGGCCTGGCCGGCTACCATTGGGTGATCCCGGCCTCAAATTTCGATCTGCACCTCAGGCAGCGTTTGCAGCTTTACCGGAGGCGCTGCGCGACAGGGGCTTCCGGTCAACGCCTGCCTGGCCCCCGTTCATCCACTGGCCAACCGCGCAAGCCAGCTCCGATCTGCCCAGGAATTGTCCGCTGGCTGCGCGTTTCACTGGTTTTTTTCTGACTTGAAAGGGCTGCCGCGCCTCAGTCGCCTTCTCCGCTGCGGCGTAGTAAGGATTGACTGGATTAGGGCTTGTGGAAGTACCGTCGGTGTGCATTGTCGCCTCCTGACTCTTGCAGGGCAAAGGTGCAGCGGACGGGCCAAAATCGTGGCCGTAAAAGTTAGGAAGCTCTCATTTGGAGCCAGACCGGCCGTTGTGGCCGACGGCGGAGTGCCTTTTGGCGGCCCTGACCAGGTCTCTGACCGCGTAAATTTGTGCCTTCCCACCCTTGCGGAAACAATTGAAAACGCAGATTCTTCGACTTCGCTGCGCTTCGCTCAGAACGTCGCAAGGATGGGGCACCCAGACCTTACACCATTCGCGAAAATGCCTTAGCCGAAGTCCGAGTCCTTGCCGGCGGTGCTGGTGTGGCGCGGCTGCGGACTCTCATACTGACTCTGGGACTGGCTCTGGACCTGACCTTGGACCGGGCTGTGCCGCGAGTCCATCCAGTAGTCGATCAGCAGAGATTCATCGGGGATGGCCGCGCCCTCGATCTCTGAGACGCTCTTCAGCAGCTTTTTGCGGACCTCGGCGGCGCACTTGGCCGTGACAGCCCTGTTCTGCGCGGCGGAGTAAAAATCGGCTGCGTTGACGTTCATGGAGTTCCCGTGGATGTGCATTGTTCCCTCCTGAGAAGCAGGAGGGCAATAGCGACGCCGGAATTCTGCCAGAAAGATTAAGAGTAAGCTTAGAAAAAGCCGCCTCCCGATAGAATAGATAGAGAGATGCCGTTCGATCCGAAGAAGGGGCTGGACGGCGATTGGAGACAGGTTTTGTCGAAGTATCATAAGTCGGTTGTGCCGGTGAAGTCGCGAGCGATCGCGCTTCCGCTGGTGGCCATTGTTGGCCGCCCCAACGTGGGCAAATCCACGCTCTTCAACCGGCTCACCAAGAGCCGCCGCTCGATTGTGGGCGACGAGCCGGGCATTACCCGCGACCGCATCTACGGCGAGTACGAGTGGATGGGGCGCGAGTTTCGCGTGGTGGACACAGGCGGCATCGTGCCCGACGACCCGGAGCTGATTCCTGCCGAGATCTACGCCCAGGCCAAGGTGGCGCTCGAAGAGGCCGACGCGCTGGTGCTGGTGGTGGACGCGCGCACCGAGCTGGCCAGCCCCGATTACGACCTGGTGCGCCTGCTGATTCGCGGCGGCAAGCCGCTGTTTCTGGCGGTCAACAAGGTCGAGGGCGAGGCGATGGCCCTGGCCGCGGAGAACTTCCGCCAGCTGGGCATTCGCGAGGTTTATCCCATCAGCTCCGAGCACGGGCTGGGGATTGGCGACCTCGTGGAGGCTATTTCCGAGGCGATTCCCGCGCCGCCGGAAAAAGTGCCGGTCGAAGAGGAGATTCTGGCGGCGGAAGAGGCCGAGGCGGGCGCGGAAGCGGAAAAGTCCGGCGATGACGCTGCCAAGATTGACGCTAAAGAGGCCGCGGAGGCTCAATCCAGGGAGGACGCCCAAGCCGAGGAGGCGGAAATCTCCGAAGGGGGGCCAGTCCCGCCGGAGCCAACCGCGGGCGAGCCCAAAAACGGGTCCGAAGACGAACCGCTTCATCCGCTCCACCCCACCCACGGTGAATATGAGCAGTACGAGACCTCGGTGGCCATCATCGGGCGGCCCAACGTGGGCAAATCCACGCTGCTGAACGCGCTGACGGGCACCTCGCGGGCCATCGTTTCGCCCGTTGCCGGAACCACCAGGGACGCCGTGGATGAGGTGATCGAGTTCGAGGGCAACCAGCTTCGCTTTGTGGACACGGCCGGCATCCGGCGCAAGAGCAAAACCCACCTGATGGCCGAAAAGCTGAGTGTGGTGATGGCCCGCCGCCACCTGGAAGCAGCTGACGTGGCCCTGCTGGTGCTCGACGCCACCGAAGGCGTAACGGCGGCCGACGCCACCATCGGCGGCTACGCTCACGAGAGCGGGCGTAGCGTCATCATCGTGGTGAACAAGTGGGACGCGGTGACGACGGGACGAACCGACGGCAAACCGCCGGCCGACCGGGAGATCTTCGAGCAGCAGTTGCGCACCGTGCTGAAGTACCTGAGCTACGCGCCGGTCGTCTTCCTCTCGGCGCTCGAAGGAACGGAAGAAGGAACGGGCGCTGAAGCGAAAAAAATGCTCCGATTGCTGCATGAAGTGGTGGCCGTGGCCGCCGAAAGGCGCAAACGCGTTTCGACCGGGCAGATGAACCGCTTCCTGGACAAGATCGACTTCCAGCGAGCATCGGTGCCGATGGCCAAGCGGATTCGCATCTTCTATATGACCCAGGCCGCCGTGGCTCCGCCGACCTTTGTGCTCTTCACCGATCGGGAGATCAAGCTGCACTTCAGCTTCGAGCGCTTCCTGGAAAACCAGATCCGCGCGGCCTTCGGCTTCAGGGGCACGCCCATCTGGTTCAAGGTTAAGGCGCACAACGCGAAGAAGGACAAGTAGCGTGGGAATAGGCTGAGAGGTTATCCCAGGTCCGAGAATCCGGACCTGGGGCACCCAGATTTTCATCTAGGGACACGGACCACCCGCCTTCGCTCAGAATGCCGCAAGAATGGGGCACCCAGACCCTACACAATTAATGAAAATGCTCTACTGCGGCGTCGGGTTGGATTGGCTCGATGAAGACGGAGCTGCGGCTGATTCGTCGAGGCGGGTAACGTGGACGCTGGCCTGGGTTTCGGGAACGGTGCCGTCGTTGGCCTGGACCTCGGTGGGCTTGCCGAGAATGAGAATGCGTTCGGTCACCTTGCCGCGCGACGGGACCAAAACGTGCCGGGTGACGGAGGTCGCGCCGGAATCGGGGCCAGAGACGGCGCCAGAACCGGAGCCAGTCCGGACGGTGACCGAAATTTCGGCGGCGGCGTAGCCCGCGTTGGCCAGATCGACGGCCACCAGCCAGTTGCCGGCCTGTTCTGGGCTGGGATAGACGCCGGCAATGCTCAGGTCGGGCAGGCCCTTGTCGGCGTCGACCCAGTCGGCGAAGAACCAGCCAAGATCGAGGTGGTTTCCGGCCGCTTCGAGCAGCTTCTCAAAGCGGCTGCGGCCAGAAACTTCGTTTTGGGCCGGAGCTGCGGCCTGGACCGGAACCGCAACCTGGGCCGCAGCCGGATAGTAGGCGCGCAGAGCGGCCGAGAGGGCTTGGTCGCCGGCCAGATCGCGCAGCATCCACAGCACATAGGCGGCCTTGGTGCGGTAGTAAACGGGCGAGATGGCCTGGGCCAGGGGCTGACCGGCGCTTTCACCGGGACTGGCGGGCTCGGCTAGAGCCAGTGCTGTGCGGCCGGCCTCGATCAGACGCAGGGCGGCGGCGCGCCCCTGCTGCTTTTCCACCCAAAGAGTGCCCATGAAGGTGGCCACGCCCTCGTTGAGCCAGGCCGGGGAGGGCGGCGGCGCGCAGGGCGGTTGGGCCGAAGCCGGCGGCGCGGGCGAAGCTGGCGATGCGGATGAAGTCGACGAAGTGGGCGTGATCCAGGCGCGGGCGAGGGCGTGGACCAGAGCCTCCTCCAACCGGTCCGGTTTGGCCTCCGGAGCGGATTCGCGGAGCGGAGCGGCCAGCAGGGCGCCGGTCTCGAAGGGCGCGTCTTCGGAGTCGGGCAGGTCCAGGAGGGCGAGCTGGGTGCGCGGCTGCCGGCCTAGCCAGCCTTGCAGGAACGGCGTCACCGCCTCGGCCGCCGCAGTCCAGAACTCGACGGCGACATTGTCCTCGGGGAGGGTCCAGGCGGTGAGATTCGGTCCAGGGTGGGGGGTGCGGATGGCCACGAAGAGGCTGGGAGCCTCGAAGCCGAGCGCCGGACTATCAAAGCTGGCGGTGGCTACGCTGGCGACCTCCTGGCTCTGATCGAGACTGGCTCCAGATTCGGTGACCGTCAGCGGAACGGGGTGCCCGTTGATGAGGGCGACGGTGGGGGCCTGACCGTGCGGAAATTCGTCGGTGAGGCGCAGGCGGAAGCGCGCGCCGGCCATGCGAAGCTTCTGCCGGCCCATTTCGTCGAAGAGTTGCGCTCCGTCGCCCAGGAAAACCGGCTCGCTGGAGACCGGGTACCAGACTACGTTGCCGAAGCCGCGCAGGCCGGTGAAATCGACGCCAACCTGGTCCCAGTCCGAGTGGAGGGCCGCATCGTCCGGGGCGCCGATGGCCACGAGGCGCTGGGCGGAGGCGGCGATCGGGCCGGAGTAGGTTACGTCGAGCCGGAGGCTCTGGCCGGGCAGAAGCGGCTGGTGGAGCGAAATCAGGGCCTCGTGCAACTGGCCGGTGTGGTCGGCGTCGGAGTTAATGGTAGCCGCCTGAAAGGCGGCGTTCTGAAATTGGCCTTGAGGGCTGTCGAGGCGAATCTCCTCCCAGTTGAGCGAGGAGGAGATTTGGAGCGGAATGCGGCTGAGCGGGCTCTTGCCGTCGTTGCGGACGGTGAGGAGAGCGCGGACGGCGATCTGCTGGGCCGCCGAGTAGAGCCGGAGGTCGAGGTCGAAGCCGGTAAAGGTGACGGCCTGGCGTTCGGCCACCTGCGCCGAGGCCAACTGCGCCTGCGGCGCGATGGGTTGGGCGGACTGGGTCGTCGTCTGGCCGTTTTCGTCGCTGGAGCGGGAGAAGATGATTTTTCCCTGGTGGGGCGGAGTTGCCGGGGTCGCCTGCTGCGGAGCGGGCGGGGTGGAAGTTGCGACCTGCGCCGCGCCAGGATAAGCCGACAGACTGAGTACCACCAACACTGCAAGGACCGCCGCTTTGAATAGGCTAGTTGAGGTTTGTGGCCTCCCACCCTTGCCGCAAGGACAAGGGCGCGGCAAGGATGGGGCACCCGGCAGCGTCGTCGTCCCGGCGTTCCGGCTGAAGCTGCGCCCTCTCCAAGCGAAAAGCCTTTCAACTTGTGGAATCCGGGTAGGAATTTCCGTAGTCCGGGCGAAAGTGAGCCTCATGAGCCCAGGCCTTTCTGTTTCTTTGGTTTGCCGCTTGCGGTGGGAGAAACTCTGTCTTCGGCTCCAGGTTGGACGCGGCGGGCGGCCAAACGGCGCTGGCGGCTGGCTTCATAGAGCACCACGGCTCCGGCGGCGGAGACGTTGAGCGAACTGACGCCGCCCTGCATGGGAATACGCAGCAGGTGGTCGCAGGTGCGGCGGACCAGATCGTGCAGGCCGGCACCCTCGCGACCCAGAACCAGGACGCAATCGCCGGTCAGGTCGAACTGGTCGTAGTCGCTGCTTCCGCGTTCGTCGAGGCCGATAATCCACAGATTCTTCCGCTTCAACTCTTCCAGGGCGCGCACCAGGTTGACCACCCGAGCAATGCGCAGGTGCTCGGCGGCTCCGGCGCTGGCTTTGACGGCGACCGGACTCAAAGGGGCCGAGCGGCGCTCGGTGAGCACCACGCCGTCCACCCCGGCGCCATCGGCCACGCGCAGCAGGGCGCCCAGGTTCTGCGGGTCTTCGACGCCATCCAGAGCCAGTAGCAGGCGGGCCGCGGCGGGCTGGTCCGGTTTGGGCTGCGGCGGCGCAAAGAGGTCCTCGATCGAGAGAAACTCCTGCGGGCGAACCAGGGCCACAACGCCTTGGTGAGCGGGGGTTTGCGCCAACTGCGTCAACTGTTCGCGGCTCTCCTGGCGGACGGGGACGCCGCTCTCGCGGCAGAGGGCCACCAGCCGCTCCAGGCGGGCATCTTCGCGTTCGCGGGCCACCAGAACGTGGTCAAAGCGCCGCCGTCCAGCCTTGATAGCCTCTTCGACCGGGTGCAATCCGTACAAAACTTCCATAAGGATAGTGTAGAAGATTGATGGCTTCGGGAATGTCTTGGGAGATGGTTTCCACCCGATGGAATGGCTTTCTGAGGCTGCCCATTTCGCAACTTAGGCTCCAGCATCAAAAATCCCGTCTACTCTATAGAAGATGAGTGTTGCTGCGTTTGTTCGCCCATTATTCGGCCGGGGTTCGACCACCGCTCAAGAGGAACAGGCGCGGCAGGAGAACCTCGCCGTAGCCGCCGGGCTGAAACGCCAGGAGGCCGGCCTGCTGGACGCGTTGATCGTCCGCTATCAGCACCGGCTGTTGCGCTATCTGCTCTATCTGACCGGCAATCGCGAGCTGGCCGAGGACCTCTTCCAGGAGGTCTGGATGCGGGTGCTGCTGCGCGGAGCGCAGTTCAACGGCAAGGCGCGCTTCGACACCTGGCTGTTCACCATCGCCCGCAACCTGGTGATCGACCAGCGGCGCAAGCGGACCATGGCCAGCCTGGACGAACTCTTCGAGAGCGGCGGCGAGGACGACCGGCCAATGAGCTTCGAGATCGCCGACGGCAAACCGACGCCGTTTGACCGCTTTGCGAACCTCGAAGACCGGGAGCGTGTGGCGGCGGCGCTGCTGGAGTTGGACACGATCTACCGCGAGGTTCTGGTGCTCCGGTTCCATGAGGAGCTGTCGTTGAACGAGATTGCCACGGTGACGCGAACTCCGCTTTCCACTGTGAAATCAAGGCTTTATCGCGGCCTGTCTGCCATCAGGCCCAAGCTGGCCAACTGCGATGAGACCGAGTGCGCCTTCGGCGCGGCACCTGCGGGGCGGCTGGAGATGGGAGCTCCGGCCCGGCTGACAGAGCCAGCGGCGCGGCTGGTAACAGCGGATGCAGTGCCGGGAGCGGCATGAAACCGAGTGAAGACGCCAGCCGTTCGGCCAACGACACTGGCAGCGTGGCCAGCGGCGCAGGCGGTGGGAGCAGCGATTCGCAGACGGGCGCGAACGCCAACCGCGATCTGCTTTCGGCGCTGGCAGGCAAGCAGGCTGACCGGGAGTGCGCCGTGGCCCATCGCACCCGGCGGGTGGTGATCGCCTCGCAGGGCGTGATGAAGGAGCAGAAGGCCGGGTGCAGGCGGACTCGCGCCGTGGCGCTGGCGGCCGCGCTGGTGGTTTTGCTGGTGCTGGGTCCGCTGCTCTGGTGGATCGCCGACACCTTCATTGAAGAAGAGCACCTGACCGGTCTGGCGGGCCAGTTGAGTGTGGGCATATTCTTCCTCAGCGCGGCGTTGCTGGGCGCGGCGGTTCTAGCTGGCTGGGCGCGGCGCAAGCCCTGATCCGGTAAAACTCTCCAAGAGATTTTATGCGGCGGGCAAGCCTCCGCAACTTACCGATTCCCCTTTCCGTCCATTCACTAGGGTTTATCGCGGTTTTTCCATTTGCCGTGTCCCAAAATCAGGGTTGCCAGGAGGCTTTTTCTCTCTGGAATTCCCGGCGGCAGCTCTTCACCGCTGGTGTGGAGGCAATAAACCGCCTTGCACGGCTGGGGCAAGGGCGCGTGCATTAGAGAGTTGCCGCGAACTCTGAGAGCTGTTGCAGCCTGTGATCGATCTCCAGAAAGCCCTTCGGGGAGAGGGTTTGTTCATGCGTAGTCCACAATCCATTACCGTCAACGAAGACGCCCACCTGATTCCGGTGTGGTCGATCATC
>Ga0326727_10020778_pt1 | contig 12982 bp, 11 predicted proteins | sample MB2enrmetagenome_FD_207643 | JGI IMG/M metagenome (GOLD analysis project Ga0326727, IMG submission 207643) | Lab enriched peat soil microbial communities from McLean, Ithaca, NY, United States - MB29MY | ecosystem: Environmental > Terrestrial > Soil > Wetlands > Peat | place: USA: New York...
GCTTACGAACCAGAAAACGCTTGGCAATCTCCAATTTCTCGGGCTCGGTATATCCCTCCAAACGCAGGATCTCCATGCGGTCCTGGAGGGGCTGAGGAATGGTGTGCACGACGTTGGCCGTGGTAATAAAGAAAACCTTGGAGAGGTCGTATTCCACATCCAGGTAGTGGTCCATGAAAGTGTTATTCTGCTCGGGATCGAGCACTTCGAGCAGCGCAGCGGAAGGATCGCCGCGGAAATCCATGCTCATCTTATCCACTTCGTCGAGAAGGAAAACCGGGTTGACGGTGTTGGCCTTCTTCATCATCTGGATGATTTGACCTGGGAGAGCACCAATGTACGTCCGGCGGTGGCCCCGGATTTCCGCTTCGTCACGCACTCCGCCCAGAGACAGGCGAACGAACTTCCGCCCGGTGGCGCGCGCAATGGACCGGCCCAAGGAAGTCTTGCCCACTCCCGGTGGTCCCACGAAACACAGAATAGAGCCGCGCGGATTCTTCACCAGTTGGCGGACGGCCAGGAATTCCAGTATTCGCTCTTTGATCTTTTCCAGTCCGTAATGGTCTTCCTCGAGAACCTTTTGAGCGCGGCTAATATCGCGGATTTCTTTGGATTTCTTTTTCCAGGGAACGGCCAGAAGCCAATCAAGGTAGTTGCGCGAGACGGTGGACTCCGCTGACATGGGGGGCATCATCTCGAGGCGCTTGAGCTCAGCCATGGCGTGTTCGAGGGCGTCCTTGGTCATGCCCGCGGTTTCAATTTTCTTTTTGAGCTCGTCAAGCTCATTCTTTTCGTTGCGACCCAGTTCCTTTTGAATGGCCTTGATTTTCTCGTTGAGATAATACTCGCGTTGGGCTCGTTCCATCTGCCGTTTGACCCGGCCCTGGATGGTGCGGTCAACATTGAGTTTCTCAATTTCCACATCCAGGATATCCGCCAAGCGGGTGAGACGGTCCACGGGATCGAAAATCTCGAGGAGTTCCTGCTTTTCCTCGATGCTGACGTTGAGATTGGCGGCGATGGTGTCCGTAAACTTACCGATTTCATCCACCTTGATCGCCGCGATCATGGTGTCGTAATTGAGGCTCTGGGAGAGCTTCACATACTGCTCGAAGAGCGAGGTGACCCGCTGAACGAGCTGTTCCAGGCTGGGAGTCGTGACGGTGCGGAAAATCTTGGTCTGGATGGTGACCCGGAAGTACCCGTCCTCATTGGAAATCTTCAGGATTCGCCCGCGGTCGATCCCTTCCACAAGCACTTTGATATTGCCATCGGGCAATTTCAGGCTTTGCACGATGTTGGCCACGGTTCCCACCTGGTAAATCTCGTTGGGTTTGGGATCGTCAACGGAGGGGTCGTGCTGCGTGGCGAGAAAGATCCTCTTGTCACCCGCCAGGGCTTCTTCCAGGGCGCGAATGGAGGCCTCCCGTCCCACCACGAAGGGAGTCATCATGTGAGGGAAGATGACCACGTCACGGATCGGCATCATGGGCAAAGAACGAGTTTCACTCTTCTCGCGGCCTGAAAACATAGTGTTTTCCATTAACCTGCCTTCTCGAGGAACGTCGAATTAAAGCTGATTTCGTGGTTCTGAACCATCTCTTCGGTCACCACGAATTCGCGCAACTTACGCTGGCTCGGCAGGTGGTACATGAGGTCCAACATGAGGTCCTCGAGGATCATTCGCAATCCGCGAGCGCCCACCTTCCTTTCGATAGCTTGAGTAGCGACTGCTTTCAACGCGCCTTCAGTAAATCGGAGCTTAACATTTTCGAACTCGAACAGTCTCTGGTACTGACGGACTAAGGCATTCTTAGGCCGTACTAGGATCTCGACGAGCGCCGACTCGTCCAAATCGTTCAGCACGCTGACCACGGCCAGGCGTCCTACGAATTCCGGGATCAAGCCGTAACGAATCAAGTCGGAAGGCTGCATTTGCTCGAGGAGTTCGAAGTTTCTCTGCTCGCTCGTGGTGAAACCGCTCGGGTTGTCGCCACGGAAGCCCACCGTCTTCTTTCCCATACGCTGCTCGATGATCTTCTCCAGTCCTACGAAGGCACCTCCGCAAATGAATAGAATGTTGGTGGTATCAACCGGCGTGCACTCCTGATGGGGATGCTTGCGTCCGCCTTGCGGCGGCACGTTGGCGACGGTCCCTTCCAGAATCTTCAGCAGGGCCTGCTGCACTCCCTCGCCGGAGACATCGCGAGTGATGGAGAGGTTCTCATCCTTCTTCGCGATCTTGTCGATTTCGTCGATATAAACGATGCCCTGCTGGGCGCGCTGCACGTCGCCCCCGGCATTCTGGAGAAGTTTCAAAATAACGTTCTCCACGTCTTCGCCCACATAGCCGGCTTCCGTCAAAGTCGTTGCATCCGCGATGGCGAAGGGAACTTCCAAAACGCGGGCGAGAGTCTGAGCCAGTAGCGTCTTCCCCGTGCCGGTGGGACCGATTAACAAGATATTGGACTTGGTGAGCTCGACCTCGCTGCGCACGCGGGTGAGAATGTTGCGTTTGTAATGGTTGTAAACAGCCACGGCCAGCTTCTTCTTGGCCTTTTCCTGTCCTACGACGTACTGGTCCAGAAAAGACTTGATATCGGGCGGCCTGGGTGGCCGGGCCTGGGTGGTGGGAAGGTCTTCGCTCCGCTTCTCCTCCAGGATGGAATTGCAAACGGCCACGCATTCGTCGCAGATGTAGGCGCGAGGAAAATCACCCGGCGAAGAAATCAGCTTACCCACCGCATCCTGATGCTTCCGGCAGAACGAACAGTGGAGCGCTTCCTCCGAGTTGAGACGTTTCGTGGTCATGGTCGCAAACTACTTATGCTTGTAAATGATCTCATCGATGATGCCGTATTCGCGAGCTTGCTGGGCACTCATCCAAAAATCGCGCTCCACGTCTCGCTCGATCTTTTCGATCGGCTGGCCCGTATGCTTGGCCATGATTTCATTAAGGCTGGCGCGAATCCGCAGTATTTCGCGAGCGTGGATGTCAATGTCAGTGGCCTGTCCCGAGAGACCGCCCATGGTGGGTTGGTGAATAAGCAGGCGCGAATTGGGGAGGGCAAAACGCTTCCCGGGAGTTCCCGCCGCCAGCAATAGCGCCGCCACGCTGGCCGCTTGCCCAATACAGATGGTTGCAACGTCGGGGCGGATGAACTGGATGGTATCGTAGATGGCCATTCCTGCCGTGACCACCCCACCCGGCGAGTTGATATAAAGCGAGACGTCTCTTTCCGGATCCTCGGCTTCCAGGAAGAGCAGTTGGGCCGTCACCAGGTTCGCCACATTATCGTCGATCGCAGTTCCGATGAAAATAATATTGTCCTTGAGCAGCCGGGAATAGATATCGTAAGCGCGTTCTCCGCGGTTAGTCTGCTCCACAACCATGGGAATCAGAGTCATGTTGGGCTGGCTGGTCATGGCCTTTTCGCTGGGGGAAACACCCTACTGTTTCCAAAACCTAGTCACTTTTGCGAGTGATTTTGGCGTTGCGGTAGATGAAATCAATAGCCTTCTGGTTTCGGCGAGTAGACTTCAGAGTATCCAACTCGCCCTCTCGTGTCAAGCGCGTCTTGAGCGTGGCCGGTGGCTCATGGGCCTCTTGCGCCATTTTCCGAATTACTTCATCGACCTCTTCTTCCGAAACTTCCAACCCTTCCGCGTCGGCAATCTTGCCCAGCAACAGGAAGCCCCTCACTTCCTTCTCGGCGGCCGGCCTGGATTCCTCGCGGAGCTTGTGCCAGTCGAGCTGTGTCTGGCGGGGATCAATTCCCTGGGAAATAAGCTGGCGCAGCACGCGCTCGAGTTTGTCATCGAGCCTCGCCTCCACCATTGCTTCCGGAACGGGGAATTCGTGTAGCCGGAGAAGCTGCTCCACGAGTTCGTGTTTGGCCTCCATTTCCGCCTGCTGCCTGGCTCGTTCCGCAAGATCCTTGCTCATCTTGGCTCGGAGCTCCCCCAGCGTGGAGAACTCGCTCACGGATTTCGCCAGTTCGTCGTCAGCCGCGGGAACCACCTTATGTTTGATGCTTTGAACCTCGACGCGGTAACGCCAAGTTCTCCCCGCCAGAGATTTTTGGGGGGAATCCTCAGGGTAGGTTACTTCGAACTCACGGGTTTCGGCTGGCCGAGACCCCAGCAGATTCTCGTTGAATGCAGCGGGGATACGTTGGCTGCCCAACTCGATGGAGAGGTCGCGCGCTTCCAAGGGGCGGCTCCCAGGCTCCTTGACGTCATGGGCCTTGTAGCTCACGGTCAGGCTGTCCCCGTTCGCCGCCGCACGGTCGGAAACGACCTCGAAAGTGGCAGCTTGTTCACGGACTTCTTCGATCGCCTGGTCGATCTCCGCCTCCGTTACTTCGGGCGTTTTTTCCTCGATTTCCAGCCCCTTATATTGCTGCAGCTCGACTTCGGGCACAATCTCGAAGGTAGCCTTGCACGCCAAGGGCTGGTCCTCTTCGAATCGGAGGTCCTCGAAACGGGGGCGCCCCACCACCGACCACTTCTGTTCTTTGACGGCATCCTCAAAAAACTTGGGAAGCAGCGCTTGCACCACCTCGTTTCGAATCTCGTCCCGGAAGCGCCCCCGCACCACCGAGGCAGGCGCGCGGCCAGGGCGAAACCCAGGCACGTGCGCCTTGCGCGCATATTGCGCGGTCACCGTCTCGGCCTCGCGCCGGACCACTTCGACAGGAATCTCAATCAGGAGTTCTTTCTTGCAATTTGCTGCATCCACAAGCCCTCAATGGTTGTTGGAGTGATGGAGATTAGGATGGCGAGTTTGAAGCTGCACTCAAACCAGCGCTAGTGACTCGGCAATAGGGAAGCCACGTTTGTAACGGGCAGGCTCTAGAGCCCCTCGCGACCCTAGCAGAATTCAGTATAGCACATGACTCCGGGCTGTCAACGCCCGGCTGAAACCGTGCCGGCCAGCGAGCTGGCCTGGAAAAGCGGCAGCAAGCTGCCGCACTCCAAAGCGCCGCTATGCGAGCATTATCCGCATGGGTTGCAACTGACGGCTGTACGGATTCAGGATCAAACCAAAGATTTCCAGCGTGACCACGCCCAAAAGTGCCTCGTCGCCCTTTTCCCCCAGCATCACGGGTGTATGCCGCTGTCCCTGAGGAAGGGCGATGCGGCATTCGGACACTTCTCGCTTCACCACCGTGCCGTCGGCTAGGACGCTCTTGAGAGAATCCATTGGCCTCAAACCAATAGCGCGCCAAACCTTCCTGGGCAGCAGTGTATAAGTGGCGCCGCTATCCACCAGGAATTTCAGTTTGGCCTGTTTTCCTGTCGGGCCAGTTACCGTCCCTTCAACGAACACGACACCCACTTTCGATTACCTCTCTTGCGTTCTCCTCTAAGCTTACCTCACTTGCAAGTATAAATCCTCACCCATTGGCCGCGCCTTCCGAGGCTCGCCTGCAGGCGCAGATGATACTTGGCGGCAAGTTCAACCTCCGGAATTTGCGGCTGATACTCGAAATAGCGCTGTTGCAGCCTTTGTAGCCAAGGGAAGCGCCTGAGCCAGTTGTTCGAGGGCTCCCAGTGGCGGGAGAAAAGGTACACACAGTCGAACGACCCCTGGGGAACATTGTCGAAATCATGCCGGCCGAAATCCTGCACGGCAACCACCTTAAGGGGTTTACGGACGTACCCCAGGAACGGGTGTACCAGCTCATCGGTGGCGGGCCAGGCAGTCAGAATTCGCTGCTTCCCGGCTTGAGCCTCGAGGAGCTGGGCGGCGCGCTCGTGCAGGCAAATGAAGTCCGCGTAGGCCAGGTTATCCTCAAACGGAAATGGGTAAGGAGGATTCAGAAACCACGCCCAAACAAAGCAGCCCGCAGTAACGACCATAATAGACCTCGCCACTTGGCGCGGTAGACGCCAGATCAGGACCACGGCGATCAAAACCAGTGGCGGAAATATCGGCAGCAGGTAGCGAGGCAAGACTGCGCCACCTACCACGCTGAGCATCAACAGATAAGCCGCGATGAGCCCACCCCCAAGAACGTAAAATGCATGGATTCCCGCTTTCGCGGGAATGACGGGTGTGGGGGGTATGACGGCGGGCGCGGGATTGGCTGCCGTTCCGGGGTTTGGCGAGGGAATTCCCGTCTTCGGGGGAATGACGGGCGTGGCGGGTATGACCTGTGGTTTGCTCCTCCCAGCCCAGGAGATTCCCGCGATTCCACCGGCTGTAAGGAGCCAATTGAAGCCGCCAACGAAGGTCTCATAAAGGCGGCGGAGAAAAGTCAACAAGACGCGAGTCGGAGTAAGCGTAGCGTAAACGTTATAGCGTAGATAGTAGCCGTTGCCTGTCACAAATCCTGTGGCATGGTTGTAGAAACCCACCCACGCGAGCAGGGCGACGAGGGGAGCGAGATAGGCAGCCCACCAGGCCCGCACCCAAGAAGTGCCCGTTCTCCGGTGCTGCCACCAGGTGAAAATCCAGGCCACAGGCAATAGAACCACAGAAGTCTCTTTGCTTAGCACAGCAGCGGTGGAGGCGAGGGCGAAGCCTACGGCATGGTCGTCAAGCAGGGCCAAGAGGGCCAGCAAGGTGAACAATCCCGCTGCAAGGTCGAGATGAGCCAGGGTACTCTGCGCGAAAAATAACGGCGAGAGCGCCAGAAGAAGCGTGCTCCAGCAGGCGATTTCCCGATTGGCGACGCGGCGCCCCAGCGCGTAAACACCCGCCAGCGTGCCTGCGGCAAGAGCAATCACCGCCGCGCGTGTAACCAACGGTGATACCCCGAACGCCCGCCAAACCAGAGCCAGGTAGACGTTCACCAAGGGAGTGTGTCCCGTGAGAAGCGTATTAATGGGAATCAACCGCCAGAAACGCAAGAACTCCATCGCAGCAGGTATGTAGTACCCCGCCTCGTCCCAATAGTAGGGCAGGCGAAGCAGCGGGTAGTGAAGAAGTACAAAGGAAACTAGAAAGCAGAAAGCGGAAATCAAAAACCGAAGGTCTTGTTTTCCGCTGCTCTGCTTTCTAGTTTCCAGTTTCAACTTCGACTTCCTCCGAGGGCTGGCTTTCATTGCCCGAGAGGTCCACCGCAGTCACCCGATAGAAATAGGTGTGGCTCGGCTGGACGCTGGCATCCCGCAGGATTGGAGTTCGGAGCAATTCCTTATTCAGCCTCCTGGGTTGCTCGCCGTCTTCACGCCGGTATACGTAATAACCGGCCAAGTCCTTCTCAGTATTGGCCGTCCAAACCAATTCCACCGCGCCGTTCGTGTACAATGCGGTTAATCCGGCAGGATGCGCCGGCGGAAATATATCGCGGGCGATCACTTCATAGGGTTTCGAGGCTTCGCTTTCTGCGGTGGTTCCACCCTCCTTGAACACTGCCGCAACCTCGTAGGAGTATGCGCGTCCGAATTCAAAATCATGGTCGATGTAGGGCGGCGCTTTGCTCTCTCCGACCAACTGGAAGGACCCCGGCTTTCCTGTAGCGCTCCTGTAAACCCGATATCCGGAAAGCCACTTGGCCGCCTCCCCTGCCAGCGTTTTCGCCGGCGACCGCCAACCTAGCTCTATCGCCTCTTCCGTGGTCTTACTTTCGATATGGTCCACGGGACCTGACACGTCCAACACCCGAAGTCGAACAAGATTGGAGACTTCGCCTTCGACCGGCCGATGCCGAAACCCGCGGGTGAGGGTGCGGATCCCAATAAGCGAGTCTGCTGCCTGCCAGTTCTTGAATTCCTCTTCGGAAAGACCCGCGGGGTAACTGACCCTTCGGTCCTTGGTGTAAGCAGCCCACTGAGCGGGCTGAAGCCAGATCCAAACCGCCAAAGGCGGGGCTTTTAGCTCTTGTAACCGAGGCGGGACTTGGGCGCGGAGAATTTCGATCTCCAGAGGTTTAGTCAACCTTTCCCCGTCCTGCGCCTGTCGGGGGAGTGTGAAGTGAATCTCTAATTTCCGTCCGACTTGATCTACCGTCAGATCGGTTACGCGCCCAGGCACCTCCAGACGGGGCGGCTGCGGCGGTCCCTGCACGCCGCAGCCGAGCAAGACGCAAAGACCGACGGCCTGAGCCAGCAGAAGCACCAGGCTGACCGTCGTCACCCCTTTGAAACCACGGGTCCAACTCCCTTCACGACAAACTGGTTTACCGCCGTCGCGGGAGTGACGTCGCTTGGGAACCCTCGCAAAGGCGGGGGCCGAGGCCCGGATTCCCGCCTTCACGGCAACCACGAGCTGATGATTATGTTCAGCGGAGAGAAGCGAGGAGACTCGCATTGGTCACAGGATATACCGGCTGAGGTCCTGGTTCTTAACGATATCCGCCAATTGCTTCTGCACGTAAGCCGCATCGATGCGGACGGTTTTCTTCTTCAGGTCGGGACCCTCGAACGAGATTTCGTCGAGAAGTTTTTCCATAATGGTGTGCAAGCGCCGGGCCCCGATGTTCTCTGCCTGCTCGTTAACCGCTGCGGCAAACTTGGCAATTTCCTCCAGCGCGTCGTCCGCGAAGGAGAGCTTGATGCCTTCTGTTTCCAGCAAGGCCGCGTACTGCTTCACCAGAGCGCTCTTGGGCTCCTTAAGAATACGGATAAAGTCATCCGTGGTGAGCGAGTGCAGCTCCACCCGGATCGGGAATCGCCCCTGGAGTTCGGGTATCAGGTCGGACGGCTTGCTCACGTGGAACGCACCGGCTGCGACGAAGAGAATGTGATCGGTGCGCACCATGCCGTAACGCGTGTTGACCGTGGTGCCCTCCACGATGGGCAGGATATCGCGCTGCACCCCTTCCCGGCTCACGTCCGGTCCGTGACCCCGCTCCCGGCCGGCGATCTTGTCGATTTCATCGAGAAAGATGATGCCCGACTGCTCGGCACGCTCCACCGCCACGCGGGTCACCTGATCCATGTCAATCAGTCTGTTCTCCTCCTCCTGGGTCAGGTAATCCATGGCCTCGACCACGCGCATGCGGCGCTTCTTGGTTCTGGAGCCAAAAAGCCCAGGAAGAATGTCTTTGATATTGATGTCCATCTCTTCGACGCCTTGCGACGAGATGACCTCAAAAGCGGGGAGACTGCGGTCCCGCACTTCCACATCGACCTGACGCTCGTCGAGTTTTCCCTCCCGAAGCTGGGCACGCAACTTTTCCCGCGTGCGGCGGAACTGTTCCTGGGCTGTGGCGGCGCGCTCCTCGTCTTCGCCGCCGCTCTTCTCATGCGTCCTCATAGCAGAGGGAGGAGGGGGCAGAAGCAGATCCAGCAGCCGCTCTTCCGCGTTCTGCTCGGCCTTTTCAGCAACCTCATCCACTCGCTCTTCCCGCACCATGTCGATGGCGATTTCCACCAGGTCGCGGACCATCGACTCCACATCCCGGCCAACGTAGCCGACTTCGGTGAAGCGCGATGCTTCCACCTTGAGGAAAGGAGAATTCGTCAGCCGCGCCAGGCGCCGGGCGATCTCCGTTTTCCCAACGCCGGTGGGGCCAATCATGATGATATTCTTGGGAAGGATGTCTTCTGCCTGCTCGGGGGGCAGCTTCTGCCGGCGCATGCGGTTGCGCAGGGCCGTGGCCACGCATCGCTTGGCTTCATTTTGGCCGATGACATACTTATCCAATTCGACGACGATCTGGCGCGGAGTCAAGTCGTCCAGCGAGGTGGCGGTGTCGAGACTTTCCGGCAAATAGAAAACCATAAGATTCAGCGGTCGCGGCGCCGTTCCCCTATCTTCCACCATCCGCGTAGGGGCGGCTCTTGTGGCCGCCCTCGGGCAACCACAAGGGCCGCCCTACAGTGATAACGGATGGCGGGTTGGCACTCACAATTCTTCGACCGTCACTTGGTCGTTAGTAAAAATACAAATCTGGCCGGCCAATCGCATGGCCTCCTCGACAATCTCCTTGGCGGTCATGGGGGTGTGTTTTGCCAGAGCGCGGGCCGCGGCCAGGGCGAATGGTCCCCCGGAGCCGATGGCCACAATCCCATCATCGGGCTCAATCACATCTCCGTTGCCACTCACCAGGTAGGTGTTCTTTTCATCAGCGACCAGGAGCAGCGCCTCGAGATGTCTGAGGGCGCGGTCCGTGCGCCAGTCTTTGGCCAGTTCCACCACAGCGCGGTTCAGGTTTCCGTGATACTCTTCGAGTTTCTGTTCGAACCTGGAGAAAAGCGAAAGGGCGTCGGCAGTGCTCCCGGCAAAGCCCGCCAGAACTTTCTCGTTAAAAAGACGGCGGATTTTGCGGGCTTTCTGTTTGACGATATTCTCCCCCATGGTCACCTGCCCGTCGCCTCCCATGGCGAGCCGTCCGTCGCGCCGGACGCAGAGGATCGTAGTGTGCCGCATTCTGAGATGATTCTTCACGCGCGCTCCAATAGGCCATTATAACAGATGAAACTCCTAGCGGACGGGCTGGAAATAGGTAGGGGGAAAATCGTCATCATAGTGGGCGAAGCTGCGAAACACCTCGGAGACTCGATCACCATCCATAAATCTCGCAATGTGCATGGGGGTGATGACCCCATCGATATTCTTATAGTCACTGTAGACGTCCGCGAATTCGTTCCAGTCGTCTGTCTTGGGATCGCGCACGCGATACACGACGCTCACCGGCAAAAACGTCTGGCGATTCAAATCCAGCTTCAGTTGAGTTGCTTGCGCGTCCACCATGTCCAAGGATTGAGTAGCCACGTTATCCACGAAGTCAACACCTCCCGGCTGAATCAGCATTCCGGGTTCCTGGATGCGGAGACGGAGGAGATTCTCCAGTGAATAGTAAGTGGAAATCTTCCAGCGCCGGACCTGCTCCGGCAATTGCGTCGTCTGGCCCATCCGGTCCAACTCCCAAGCCTGGTCGCCATTGTTGATTAGAATGACAGGAGGGTTCTTCCCATAGCTAAAACGGCGTTTGTCCGGATATTCGACGAAGCTATCGAAAGGGGCGAAGGCGGACGTGGCTTCGTTCCTGATGGAATAGATGCGGCCTTTGGTGGTCAAGCGTTTCACTTTCAAGAAAGCCGGACCGCCCAATGCCTTAATGACGCGATCGAGGACTTGCTGGGCCTTGGGGTCGATGCGCGAAGGAAGGGGATTCGAAGCAGCGGGATTGGCAGGCGCCGCCGCAGGATTGGCCGGAGCTTGGGTGAGATTCTGACCGGCGCACAGTCTCATCCCCTGGGCTGCTCCAATCAGAAAAACCAGTGCCGCCGCCCGCGTGGTTATCGCTATGACCCCACACCATCGCTTAGGCATAAGAAGGTCCTTTCTTCAGCCCGAAAACCAAACCCATGTCATTCCGAGCGCAGCGAGGAATCCCGCCCTGGATTTTTGTGAGGGAACGAACCAGGGCGAGATTCCTCGCTGCGCCCGGAATGACACCGCTCGGGCCGCGGCGGCCCTTACGGGCCTCCATGAAGACCCTGCTAACCACATAAAACGCTCCCGCCATTCACGTTCAGGACCTCTCCCGTGATGAACGTAGCCATGGGCGAGGCCAGGAAGAGAATAGGTTGAGCGATCTCCTCCGGCCGGGCAAAGCGACGAAGCGGAATGGTGGATACGGCTTTCTTATACTCACGCCTGTTTTTCAGCACCGGCGTGCTCATATCTGTTTCTACCCAACCCGGAGCGACGCAATTCACCAAGATCTGGTATCGAGCCAGTTCGGTAGATAGTCCCTTGACGAAGCTGATCGCGCCGCCCTTGCTGGCGCCGTAGGGCGTGTGAAAAGCCTCTCCGCGCTGTCCGGCGGTCGAGGAAACCACAATGATTCGCCCGCCGCTTTTCTGGCGAATCATTTGGGGAACGGCGTGGCGCACCAGCGAGTAGACGCCTTTGAGGTTTACAGCCATCATTTCGTCCCACTGTTTCTCCGTGACTCTCTCGATGGGAGAGGGTTTGTGGTTCCAAATCCCTGCGTTCGCCACCAGTATGTTCAGCTTGCCGAAACGCTTGACCGCCTCCTCAACCAACCGCCTGGCGTCGACTAGACTCGAGACATCAGCCCGCAAAGCAACCGCCTCACCCTCTAAGCCTCTACAGCATTCGATGACCTGCCGGGCGGCGCGGTTTTCTCGCCGATAATTGAAAACCACCTTCGCGCCCGCTGTAACCAACGCCTTCACGGTCGCCGCGCCAATCCCACGTGACCCGCCCGTAACCAGAGCAACTTCATCTTTGAGAGTGATCTGCATATGCTTCGGAGTCCAACAAACACCCGCGCCGCCGGCGCCTTAGCGAATTCCCTTGCTTGCAGTTTATCACTTCCCGGCCTCGGCGACACTGGGCCGAGTCCAGAATTTGGAATGCCGAGTCTAGAATTTGGAACGCAAAGTCTAGATTTGCAATCTTGAATCTTGAATTTTGAATTGTGGCTCTGCCGCAGAGTGGCGCTACTTGGCGACAACTTTGGAGGGCGCGGATGGTAGCTATCGCCGACCCAGTGGGCTGGTCGTCATCAATAGGTTTGTCTGAACAACAAGTACCCTGGGGTGGAGACCGCCCGACGCCAGCCGCCACCCGTTGCGCAGGGCTGCGCGCGACTGCGCCCCGTGTGACTACACTCTCTACGGTCGCGGTTGCAAAGCATCCACGAGATTGTACGGTGGCCTGGGACCGCTCAAAGACAGCTTGACAGAGGGGTCTGTCTCTGCCAATCCCTCCAGTTGGTGGAGAAGATTGCCATACTCGTCGTGATTCTCTCTCAACAAAACAACTGCGTCGTACGGACACTCGACCCGACACCCATAGCGCATCGGAATAACGGTCAGGTGGCGATAAAAAGACTCCACCACCCGCTCGAAGGCTGGAACGTTCGCGCTCTCGGGAGGAGGGTTGGACTCAGGAAGCTTGGAAAGCGCCGCGCCCAGGCCATGATAATTCGCAGTGAAGACACGATACCCCGCCACGCCGTCGGGGATTTCCAGGGCCGCCGGAAGGGGCCCGCGAAATATGCAGTAGATGATATAACTCACAGGAATGCTCCCCTCGCTGTTCCTCTCTCCG
>Ga0326727_10020779_pt1 | contig 12982 bp, 8 predicted proteins | sample MB2enrmetagenome_FD_207643 | JGI IMG/M metagenome (GOLD analysis project Ga0326727, IMG submission 207643) | Lab enriched peat soil microbial communities from McLean, Ithaca, NY, United States - MB29MY | ecosystem: Environmental > Terrestrial > Soil > Wetlands > Peat | place: USA: New York...
TAACCGCTGAATGCATATAAGCGGGAAGCACGCCCCAAGATGAGATCTCCCTGAAGGGCCCAGGAAGACGACCTGGTTGATAGGCTGGGTGTGGAAGCGCTGTGATGCGCGTAGCTTACCAGTACTAATCGCCCGTTTGGCTTAACCATAGAATTAACTCCGCGCAGTTCAGCGGATGCTCTTCTAGCCTTGTATCCCAATCCATTTCGTTTCACGAGCGCGTTTCCAAATCGAAGACGCGCTCGGCAAAGTTTGTTGGCGCCAGTTTGTTGACCGTGTTCCTGAGCGGCCCGGGAGAAACCATCCGGGACAAATCAGATGTCACGGCCCGCTGCGGGGAACCACCCGCCAAGCGCCATCCAAGTTGAGGCGTTTTCGGGGCGTCAGCCCCGAGCCGAAATCCTGAGTCCGCCGCGGCGGACGAAGGATCTCGTCGCCTCGGACAATTTGCCGGTGACCATACTGCGAGGGATCACCCGTTCCCATCCCGAACACGGAAGTTAAGCCTCGCTGGGCCGATGGTACTGCACGGGCGACCGTGTGGGAGATTAGGTGATCGCCGGCAATTATTCCAAGCAAAAAGCCATGCCTTCGGGCATGGCTTTTTTGTTCCCGCAGATTCGTCGGTGACGCACTATTCTACCGTCACGCTCTTTGCCAGATTGCGCGGCTGATCCACGTCGCAGCCGCGGCGGACGGCAATGTAATACGCCAGCAGTTGCAGCGGCACAATCTCGATGAGGGGCGACAGCAGCTCGGGCGCCGGCGGAATCGCAATCACGTGTTCCACCAGCCCGCCAATCGTCGTATCCCCCTCCGTCGCCACGGCGATCACGCGCCCGCTGCGCGCCGTCACCTCCTGAATATTCGAGAGTGTCTTCTCGTAGCGCAGCTTCGACGCTGGATCCGCCTCGTCGCGCGTGGCCAGCACCACCACCGGCAGCGTCTCATCGATCAGCGCGTTGGGGCCGTGCTTCATTTCGCCCGCAGGGTACCCCTCCGCGTGGATATACGAGATCTCTTTGAGCTTCAGCGCGCCCTCCAGAGCAATCGGGAAGTGAATGCCGCGCCCCAGATAGAGAAAATCCCGCGCCGTCGAAAAATCCTTCGCCAACTCCTCGCACTGCGCCGAGCAACCCTTCAGTACCTCCTCAACCTTCGCCGGCACGCGCCCCAGTTCCTCGATCAATTTGACTGACTGCGCCTTGTCCAGCTTGCCGCGCAGTTGCCCCAATTTCAGCGCCAGCAAAAACAGCGCGGTCAACTGCGCCGTAAACGCCTTCGTCGAGGCCACGCCAATCTCCGGCCCGGCATGCGTATAGATGGAGCCGTGCGCCTCGCGTGTAACCATGGCGCCCACCACGTTGCAAATGGCCACGGTCTTCGAACCGAGCGCCTTCATCTCGCGCTGCGCCGCCAGCGTGTCGGCGGTCTCGCCGGACTGGGAGATGAGCACGCCCAGCGTGCCGGGGCCGGCGATGGGATCGCGATAGCGGTATTCACTGGCGTAGTCCACATCCACGGGCAGCCGCGCCAGCCGCTCGATCATGTATTTGCCGGTGAGTGCCGCGTGCCAAGCAGTGCCGCACGCCGCGATGCTGATGCTCTCCGCACGGGCCAACTCTTCGTCGGCGATCTCCATCTCGCCCAGGAAGACTTTGCCCGAGTCCAGCGAAACGCGGCCCAACGTGGTATCGCGAATCGCTCGCGGCTGCTCCCAGATTTCCTTGAGCATGAAGTGCTTGTAGCCGCCCTTCTCCGCCTGGATTGGATCCCACTGGATGTGCGTCAGCTCGCGCTGAATCGGCCGCCCCTCAAAGTCCGTCAGCGTCACGCCCGCCCGAGTCAGCACCGCCATCTCGCGGTCGCCCAAAAAGTACACGTTCCGCGTGTGGTGCAGAATGCCCGGCACGTCGCTGGCCACAAAACTCTCGCCCTCGCCCACGCCGATGATCACCGGCGGGCCCATCCGCGCCGCTACAATCTTGTCCGGCTCGGCCGCGCTGAGCACGCCCAGCGCAAATGCGCCCGTCAGCCGCTTGACCGCGCATCGCACCGCGGCTTCGAGCGGAATCGGCCGTCCCGCGGCTTCGGCTTCCTTCTGAACTTGCTCTATTAAGTGCGCAATGATTTCGGTGTCGGTCTCGGTGACAAACTTGTGGCCCTGCGCCGCGAGCTCGCGCTTCAGATCGAGATAATTTTCGACAATGCCGTTGTGCACGACGACGATGCGGCCGGTGCAGTCGCGGTGCGGATGCGCATTCTCCTCCGTCGGCCGGCCATGCGTGGCCCAGCGGGTGTGGCCAATGCCGAAGGTGCCCTCGAGCGGGTGCTCGCGCAGAACCTCTTCCAAATTCGACAGCTTGCCCGCCGCGCGCCGCAGATCGAGCTTCTCGCTCCCGGGATGGCCGACGGCGATGCCCGCTGAGTCGTAACCGCGGTATTCCAGGCGCCGCAGCCCGTCGATGATGACCGGGACGACCTTCTTCGGACCGACATAACCGACGATTCCGCACATGCTTCGATTTTAAGCGACTTGCGCCCAGCCCGCCGTTCCCCAAAGGTGGAACCACACCTGGCTCGCACAGCAGGAAAACCCTCCCATTTTTTCCTTGCTTCAATCGCAGCTGCCGTTAGATCGTGTTTTTATGCGTGGCTTTGCTCGATCGCTTCTCTCGCTCGCCCTCCTCGCCGGCTGCGCCCTCGCCGCCCAGACTTCTCACGCCGCACCACCCGCCCCGCTGCCAACCGCCCGTCCCCCGGTCACCAGCAACTCCACCTTTACCGTCTCCGGCCCGGCCGTCGGCGGCACGCGGACCATCGCGCTTCCGTGGATGAACAATTACGCCAACAAAGGCGACTGGTACGTCACCCCCACCGATGCGCACGCCGCCTTCCTCGTTGGCGACGCACTCGAAATGAAGCAGGGCAGCATCTCCATCGAGTTGAACGGAACCGGCAAGACCTTCGTCATCACCCAGGACAACAACAAAGACACGGGCCACAAAACCGACCAGTGGTTCTCAGTCAATGTCGGCTCCGCGCAAAAGAGCACAGCATTTTCTCCCGGCGCGGGCGACATCCTCACCGTCACCGTCACCCGCATCGACAACCTCAACTTCGAGGCCACCTTCGCGGGCACGCTCACGCAGATGGGCCTCATGGAACGCAACGGGCAGGATGCCTATCGCATCAACGTCAACGGCGTCATCAGCCTGCACCGCCCCAGCGCTCCAACCCCCATCAACGCCGGCGCCTGGGTCAACTGCGACCCCATCGTCCACGACTGGCTCAACCAGGCGGAAAACCGCGCCGCCTCCGAGTGCGAAACTGCCTACGATCTCCACGTGCGCACGGCCATCAACGCGGCCTTCGCGCCCATGATCTCCGTGTTCCAGTCCCAGCAGTGGCTCGTCCCCAGCCCGCCCAGTCTCGACGTGCTCGACACAGCGGTTCCTCGCGGATCGGAGAAAGACCCCTTCCACGGCCAGGGATTCACCCTCCAGATGAACCTTGACCCGGGCACTCCCCGGTATCAGCAGTTGAAGGCCGCCGCCGATGCGCCCGACCCCGCCATGGCCCGCGTCATGGACCTCATGAAACAGGGCAAGTACGCCGAGGCTCAGGCAGCCGAAAAGGATCTCCAGCCCAACACCGCTCTCGCCGATTTCCGCGACAACACCCAGATCGGCATCCGGGCTTCCATCAACTACGCATCCGAAGGTCTTCTCAACTTCCGTGGCGCAATCTCCGCCATACCGCTCTCCGGCGGAGGAACCGTCCTGTTTCTTCCTGCGGCGCAGCCTCTCTCCGGCGGAGCCGACGGTGACGCCACCACAAGGGTGCTTCTCGGCCCGTGGGGCGCTCCTTTGTCCGCTGCCTCCGGCGGCGGCGAGACCAGAGTCTCCATCAAGGCCCCGCTCAAGCCATCCGCGCCGCGCCTCAGCACGCAGACCGTTGTCGTCATGTTCCGCTGCAGCCGCCCACTCGCCCAACAGGCCATCCAGTTCATCGACTGGTCCGCCCTCCGTGCGCTCCTCGCGGGGAATTGAACGACCGGGGAACGAGGGGACCCCGGTGGGGCGCCCGAAGTCTTCCTGCGTCACCCTGCACGTTCGGCTCGAGCGACCGGCATCGCTGCGGCACGCTATTGGGGCGTGGCGATTCTTTACGGTGCAGGATAGTAAACCATCACGTAGAACTGTTTGGTGTCCTGATCAGTTCCCAGGAACCCGTCATCGAAGTTGAAACTAAACTCCATGGGAGGTGAAGCCGACGATGGTGGCGCATTCTGGCTGTAGTCGCAGGGTGCGTTCCCGCTTGTCAAGGGATCGCGCTCGCAGCCCCAGTAAAACCCCGGTTGAAGATGCAAGAACGGGCCGCTGGACAATGGCCATTCCAGGCGCGGGACGCCGGCCTCGATGCCGAGGTCCTGGTAAAGCATTTCCAGATCGCCAACGCAAGGCAGCATCCAGGTGCTGGAGCCGGCATAGTTGGCCACGTTCATGGAGACGATCCAGCCGGTAGCCGCTTTGGGATCGATGGCCGAGAAGTGAACATCCCCGTCGCGGTCGACCAACGGCACAGTCAGCGTAATTCCATTGATGTCGGGAGGGCTAATCGTATTGTCTGGAGGCAGGGTCGTCGTCCCGGTGACGCCGAAGTTGGTATCGGCGGGCAGATTCGCGTTCAGGGTCCAGGAGATGCCGGTATTGGTGTCGTAGACGGCCTTGCCCGCGCCGGGACCGCCGATATACGGGAGCACTCCGGAGCCGGGCGGCAGCGGGCCCAGCACGCTTTTGGTCATGGGCAGGACGTGAAAGAAGTTGTATTTGGTTGTGTTCCCTCCCGACTGCCCGTTATTGAAGGAAAACGTCGCTTGCCCACCGGAGTTTGTACTCGACGTCCAGTAGAGCCCGGGCTGCAGATTGAAGAAAGGCCACACGATGGTGAAGAAAACGGGCACAACGCTGTTGGGGTAGACGTCCGCCAGCCCCACGTTGTAGAGGTTCCCCATGGCGCTGCCCTTGCATAAGACGCCGAAGTTGGCAACGTTGAGCGACGAGCAGGTGGGATCCGACTCGGGAGTCGCCGGAAGCTGCCAGTTATTGTGATTCAGCCATCCCTTGCCGTGGTTATAGGAATTCAGCGCTGCGACCCAGTTCAGAGCGGTCTGATAATCCATGGTTCCGTCGGGATTGATGACCGGCGGGGATCCATCGGTGTTGGCGCCGGAGAGCTTGACGGTCGCGCGCACCAGGGGGTTTCCGGCCAGGTTTGCGTCACTGAGCCAGCACAGCCCAAGATTGGAGTCGTATACGATCGCACCGCCTTCGACGGGCTGAAGTCCGCTGGTTCCGGGCCAAGGAGCACTCTCCGGTGCGACCCCGCAGGGTGTGGTGTTAAGGGAGGATTGGGCCACTGAAACCCCGATGCACGAAAAGGCAATCAAGCCCCAAGCCGCAATGGACAGGCCTCGCAAAAATCGCATCATTCCCCTCCTGAAGCGAGATTCTCGAACTTTATAGGGCCGGCGAAGAGTTGACAAGCTAAAAAACGGGGAATTCCGCAGCCGGGGTGCCCTTGCGAGGTTCTTGCCGGGTGGACTACTCCGGGGATGGTTCCACCGCAACGACGACAATCGTCGTCGGGGACCCCGGATGGTCGCATCGACTTAAGTGAAGTGGCTTCGGGGTACGGCGATCCTGGAACCGCTATAGCGGCGGATTGGGTGGCACGATTCTGCTTTATCCAGCAGCAGAGGGGACAGAAATCGGGATTAGGGCAGGGCGTTCAGGGGAGCAGTGGCAGTGGCGTAGTAACCACAGCGACAACGACCCATCGCTCTGCGCTATTCGACGCCGGTTGTGGAGCTTGAGGGAATTGGCTAGCGAAGCTGCCAGAGGCTCCATGTGGCGTAGAGGGCGAGCGCGACCGCACCTTCGATGATGAGCGCGGAGCTGATGCCTGCGACCACGTGCCTGGAGTTCGCAATTGCCTCCGCGGCCCATTCCGCCTTGGGACCGGCGACGGCACCAGGAACGCCGGCCGGGGCGGATGGGGCGGCATAGCCGGGCGAAGGAAGGGAGGAAAGAGGGAATGAGGATGCGGGGAGGGAGGACGCAATCAGCGAAGGCGAGGCGGTGGCGAGATTCCAACTTTCAAACTGTGGCTTTGACATGTAAACCCTCCTATGGCGCAAAGAAGCAAGGCGCCACGAAACCAGTCTTCCGATTGGCTTTAGGGGGAGGACTGCTGTGTAAAAAAGGCAGCAATCGCCTTGCCAAAGAGGCGGCGACGGGGGTGAATTCTCTATCCTGCTCGTGAGGGTGACATTAGGTTGTGGAAAATTCTTGAGCCTGAGGACCGGCGGCGATTTGGGAGCGAAGGGGAGCAGGTAAATTCTGTCCGAGAATGTAAACTTTTCCCGAATTTTTCTCTCATGAACGGCCGGGGGGGGGCGGCCAGGAGGGACTAGGGACATAGGGACTAGGGACTGGGAAATAGGGAGTCGTAAGCGGAATGCGTGGGGGCTGCCAGGCGTGCGACGGCCCGATGCGGAAGCTGCCGGCTGCTGGCTGGGCTACTCCTCGATGCGGTAGGTGAATTCCTCAATGACGGGGTTGGTGAGGACTTCGCGGGCAATACGCTCGACCTCGGCGCGGGCGGCGTCGGAGTGAAGGCTGTCGGCAAGAGAGAGCGCGAAGTACTTGCCCTGGCGGACGGCGGTGACATCGGCGAATCCGATCTTGCGCAGGGCGTTGTGGATGGTCTGGCCCTGCGGGTCGAGGACCGATGCCTTCAGCGTGACATAGACATGCGCCTTCATGATGAGATTATAGAAGCAGGGAAGGGAAAACAGGGAACAGGGGAACGAGGGAGCGAGGGAGTGAGGGAGCAGGGACTAGAAAAGCAGGGAACAGGGAACAGTAATCAGTGGTCAGAAACGACCGCGGCGAAGCGCAGGAACTTGAGCTGCAAGGAAAGAGAGATTGGGCTTGCGTGATTCCCCAAAGCTGCGCAACTTCCCAGACTGCTGCAATTCCCCAAGGAGAGATGAAGCGCAATGGTGAATTATCTGGAACTGCCGGTGGGCGAGCGGGCGCCGGAGGTTTTTCGAGTGGTGATCGAGATTCCTCTGGACGGGACACAGAAGTTTGAATACGACAAGCAACTGCACGTGTTCAAGCTGGACCGGAACCTGCACTCGCCGGTGCACTATCCGGGGGATTATGGATTCATTCCGTCGAGCCTGAGCGACGATGGCGACCCGCTGGATGTGCTGGTTCTGGTGCCGGGGCCGAGTTTTCCGGGTTGCGTGCAGGAGGTGCGGCCCATCGGCCTGCTGGAGATGCTGGACCAGGGAATTCTGGATGAAAAGGTTCTGGCGGTGGGCAAGAACAATCCACGGTTCGCGAATATCTGGAATTACACCGATATCTACCCGCACATGCTGAAGGAGATTACGCACTTTTTTTCGATTTACAAGGACCTGGAAGGGAAGCGCGTGGAGATGAAGGGCTGGCGCGATGCCGCGTATGCACGCGACCGCGTGGCGTACGCGATCAGGCAGTTCGAGGAGAATAGGGCGAAGCAGCACGAGGGGAAGAAGGCGGCGGTGTAGAAGGCAGGGCCAGGGACTAGGGGCACAGGAACAGCTATTAGCTCTTAGTGGTCAGTGGTCAGTGATCAGTGGTCAGCAGAAGGCGCTGGCCGTGTATGGATCAGACGAGCGAGGCTTTCCAGAGCTGCGCTACTTGGCGGCGGGTGTGGCGGCGAGAGCGCGGCGGCGGGCGAGTGGAATCGCGGTGAACCAGTAGAACAGGGGCCCGAGCAGGGCAATCCCAGACGCAAAAAGAAGAGATGAGACGTTGGCGAGGGCGGTGCCCGGATCGCCGAGCTTCTCGCTGCGCGAGGCGTAGAGCGCATAGGCGATGAGGAGAGTGGGGCCGACGGCGAGCAGGCAGGCGAAGGCGAAGCTGCCGGCACGGAAGGGCCGCGGGAGTTGCGGCTCACGAATACGCAGGGCGATAAGGGCGAGGAATTCGAGGATGAGGCTGGTGCCGTAGAGGATGAGGTCGATGGAGATGAGGCGCTCGAAGGGCAGATTGAGCGCGAGGGCCCAGCCGAGCGCGCAAAAGAGCACGCTGATCCAGGGAACTCCGCGGCTATTGCGGCGCTCGAGGATGCGCGGCAACATGCCGTCGGCAGCCATGGCGATAGGCAGGCGCGTATAGCTCATCATGAGCGCGTTGAACATGCCGATGCCGCAGATGACGCCGCCGGCAACGACGGCCATGGACAGGAGCGAGCCGCCGATTGCGCCGCCGGCAATGACCCACGAGCCGGTGGTGAAGCCGTCAGGCGAGAGGCCAGCCACGGCCATGGCGGCAACCGGAAGAACGTAGGTGACGGCCGTGATGGCGGCGGCACCGATCATGGCGCGCGGGTAGCTGCGTTGAGGGTTGTCGACATCGCGCGCGACGGTGGAGGCATTGTCCCAGCCCATGTAGTTCCACAAGGCAACGAGGATGGCGGTGGAAAGGCCGAGATCGGCGTCAGATCCAGCGGTGGGACGGCCCCAGTGCATGGCGGGGTGCATGGTAAGGCCGTGCCAGAAGCAGAAAACGACAAAGACGGCAAAGGGCGCAAGGAGCAGCGCGGACATCCAAACGGAGTCAGTGCCGACGCGGGGCGCGCCACGAAGGTTCCACGCGCAGCAAAGGACGACGACAACCAGCGACCAGAGGTAATCGCGAGGGGCGGTGGTGAACGCGGGGCTGAACTTGCCCAGGTAGAGGACGAAGATGGAGGGGTAGAGCGCCATGTCGAAGATGCTGGCAGTGAGTGAGAGCCAGCTTTCCTGGTAACCCCAGAACGGCCCGAGGCCGCGGCGCACCCAGACGTAGAAGCCACCTTCGGCAGGGATGGCGGCGGCGAGTTCGCCGATCATAAGCGCGGTGGGCAGGCTCCAGACGAGCGGCAGGACGAGCAGGATGAGGATGGCCCAACGGAAGCCCGCACCGCCGACGATGTCCTCAATGCCATATGGGCCGCCCGAAACCATGAAGTAGGTGGCAGCGATCAGAGGCAAAAGGAGCAGCTTCTTGGGCGCAGGCTTGAGAATGGAATGCATACATGTGAATCTACATGGGCGCGCCCGAGCACAGAAAGAGGAAAACGCAGACAAGAAGAAGATGCCGGGGCGCGGGGCGAACACGAGTTCCGGTATAATCCAGTGTGAGAGCCGGAGAGATGGCCGAGAGGCTGAAGGCGGCGGTTTGCTAAACCGTTATAGGGTCAAAAGCTCTATCGGGGGTTCGAATCCCCCTCTCTCCGCCATGATTTCCCCTATCTACTTGACTCCATTGTTAAATCAAAGAAAGTAAGCAGCTTAGCTAGATTCCGTATTGTCCGCATTGTCCTGATCGTACGGCCCATTCAGTCCTGCAGGCCGATTTTGCATGACAATGGCGGGGCTGCAGGACAACGGCGGAGGGCACTCGTCGCCCCATCTCGCTGAGCCGGTTCCATAGGCGCACAAGGTGATGGCCGATTGTGACGTGCACATTCTCCTTGGCACACCCACATGGCCGTGGCAGGCTGTAGGCTCTCACCGAGTCGCGCCGACTTGTCGAATTTGACCTTGGGCTTGTCAGTGCAAGCAGCTCACGTCGACCGAGCCCGCCGGAGGAGGTTCAGCAGCAAGACCGCCGGCCATTTATCGATCCCCTAGATAGCAGTACACGTTAAAGTCGCTATCGGCGTTTATCGTTCCGTATCCGGCGGATGGTGTCCAAGCCGTACTCGATGAGCGCATTGGGCGGTGCGATCCAGCTGAGAAGCAGTCGCGAGAAACCGATCACTTGTCCCACAGGCAGTCAACCAGCCAGGAACCACTCCGGCTGCCAAACTTCAGTGGCAAGCCAGTGCCAAAGGAGTCGCCGCGCTCACTCTGAGCAAGCCTATGGGCCAGGCCTCGGCCCACCAGGGCGGGAATTGAGCCTGCTGAACCATCACGAGCCAGGGGCTGATGCCGCACTGGCCTTCAGCGCTTGTGCCCGGCTTCGCGCCAGGTCAACGAACTCCTGGCTCCCGGCCGACTCGGATTTGATCGACTCGAGATTGATCTCCACATTGGCGATTGCCCCAGCTACAGCAGCTCTCGCCAGGGCGATCGCGGTCGTCAAGTCCGACGCCAGGTTCGGATTGGTAATCGGTTTCAAGGTCTTGGCGATCCGCTCGACTTCAGCGGATCTTTCGGCCACGCCCAGCGGCACTGCCGCTGCCTGCTGCAACGCAGAGATAATAAGGCGTTGACCGTCGGCAGCTTCCTTTGCCGACTTGTATGCCTTCGTGACCGCGCTATATGCCTCGGCGTCCTCATCGATCGCCGATTTCAACTCCTCGCGCAGATGGGAAAGCCGCCCGAGCGCCTGGCTAAGTTGAGATTCATATTGCGCATAAGCTTTCTTGCCGCGGGACATGGATGCAACCATGCAAGCCAGAGCGGCTGCCATGGCGCCGCTCGCAGCGGCAGCACTTCCACCTCCCGGCACCGCCGTAGGCGCGGCCAGTTGCTCAATGAACGGCTCGATTCCTGAACGCAAGCCCCCAACAGCCACGTTGCCGCTTACGATCGCAGCCAGCCGGTTCTCAAAGATCATCGAGGAGTCGAAGTTCTGCAACTGAAGAAACCACTCGGCGGCCAGCTCGATGGCCCGCTTCGGGATCAAGCCCACAATTTCGCTGGAAATGGGCAAGACACCATAGCGCTCAGCTTCGCGCTTCACAGACTCAAACACGAGATGGAGCGGCGTCTGCTCAAAATCGGTCAGGTTCATGGAAACCTGCGCCAGACCGCGTACAAGAAAACCCGATGCCTTTACGAAGCGCATCCCGCCCGAGGAAAAACGCACTGCCTTGGCGATGCTCTTGGCGATGTCGACATTCGGCGAATTCAGAAAGATGTTGTATGCGATCAAAAACTTCCGCGCGCCCACGACAGTCGCTCCGGCCGTCGGATGCAGTCGCGACTCGCCGAAGTCAGGTTTGCGTGCCGGGTTGGTAGCGATCTCTTCGCGGATTCCTTCAAACTGGCCGCGGCGGATGTTTTCGAGGTTCTGGCGCTCGGGCGCCGTGGCGGCGGCCTCATATAGATAGACCGGAATCTGGTAGCGCTTCCAGATTTCGGCTCCAACGTGACGCGCCATGGCCACGCAGTCCTCGAGCGTGACGCCTTGGATGGGAATGAAAGGAATCACATCGGCCGCACCGAGTCGCGGATGCGCGCCCTGGTGCCGCGTAAGGTCGATCAGTTCGGCGGCCTTGCCGGCGCCCCGAATCGCGGCTTCCTGAATTGCCTCGCGGTCACCGGCGAGCGTGATGACGCAGCGGTTGTGATCGGCATCCATCTCCCGGTCGAGCAGATAGACGCCGGGAAGTTTCATGGCTTCGACGATGGCATCGACCCTTGCAGGATCGCGGCCCTCAGAGAAGTTCGGCACACATTCAATTAAGGTGGCGGGCACGGGGAAAAGGATACGATTCGCAGGTCAAATCCGGCAACCGGCACAGAGGCGTGGGAAACTTCTTCTTTTATTCCTTTCGCGCCAAGCTCCAATACGCTCCCTGGGCGGAGTCCCGTCACAACACGTTTCTATCCGTGGGAGTATCCTGTGGATCAGTCTCTGGGACTGCGACGAAATGCGCCCTTTCGCCGTTCTCGCGGTATCTCATCGGGAGGAGTCTATGGCAACGGCTGCAGCTCCCATCAATCGCGCGCCGCGTGGCACCGAGTTGCACTGCAAGGGATGGCAGCAGGAAGCGGCGCTGCGTTGCCTGATGAACAACCTAGATCCCGAAAACGCCGAGCGCCCCGCGGATCTCGTCGTCTACGGCGGCACTGGCAAGGCAGCGCGCAACTGGGAGTGTTACCGCGCCATCGTGCGCGAGCTGGAGCGGCTGGACGGCGACGAAACGCTGCTGGTGCAGTCAGGCAAGCCGGTCGCGGTGTTTCCGACGCACGAAATGGCCCCGCGTGTTCTCATCGCCAACTCCAACCTGGTGGGCAAATGGGCCACTTGGGAGCACTTCAACGAGCTCGATCGCAAAGGCCTGATGATGTATGGCCAGATGACGGCGGGTAGTTGGATCTACATCGGCACGCAGGGCATCCTGCAGGGCACCTTCCAGACCTTGGCCGCACTCGCGGAGCGGCATTTCGGCGGATCGCTCAAGGGCAAACTTGTGGTCACCGGCGGAATGGGCGGCATGGGTGGTGCCCAGCCGCTTGCCGTCACCCTCAACGGCGGCGTGGTGCTGGTTGTCGAAGTCGACCGCAGCCGGATCGAGCGCCGGGTCGCGACGCGATATTGCGATTGCATTGCAGATGACCTTGTCGAGGCTCTTCAGCTCTGCGAGCAGGCGCGGCACGAAGGCCGCGCGCTTTCTGTGGGCCTGGTCGGTAACTGCGGCGATGTGTTGCCCGAGATTGTACGCCGTGGTCTCGAGGTGGATGCGGTAACCGACCAGACCAGCGCCCACGATCCGCTCAACGGCTATATTCCGCAGGGATTCACGTTGGATCAGGCTGCGGAGTTGCGGCGCCGCGATCCCGCGGAGTATGTGCGCCGTTCGACGGCGACCATGGTGGTTCATGTGAACGCGATGTTGGCGTTGCAGCGCGCCGGCGCTGTGACCTTTGACTACGGCAACAACATTCGCCGCTTTGCCTTCGATGCCGGATGCACAGACGCCTTCCGGATTCCCGGATTTGTGCCGGAGTACATCCGTCCGCTCTTCTGCACAGGCCAAGGGCCGTTTCGATGGGTGGCGCTCTCGGGCAACCCCAGGGACATTGACCGCACCGACGATCTGGCCCTCGAACTCTTTCCGGACAATGAGATTCTCACGCGCTGGTTGCGGCTGGCGCGCGGCCGTTTCGCTTTCCAGGGATTGCCCGCGAGAATCTGTTGGCTCG
>Ga0326727_10020782_pt1 | contig 12981 bp, 9 predicted proteins | sample MB2enrmetagenome_FD_207643 | JGI IMG/M metagenome (GOLD analysis project Ga0326727, IMG submission 207643) | Lab enriched peat soil microbial communities from McLean, Ithaca, NY, United States - MB29MY | ecosystem: Environmental > Terrestrial > Soil > Wetlands > Peat | place: USA: New York...
AGAGCAATTGTTGGCTGCAGGATGGGGATATGCAACAATTGATCCGAACAGTATTCAGGCTGATAATGGTGCGGGACTAACAAAAGGTATAATCGGGTTGGTAAATAAAGGTCAACCCCGTAAACCTGACGATTGGGGTGCATTAAGAGCATGGTCATGGGGAGCAGCCCGTGCGCTGGATTATCTTGAAACCGATACATTGGTTGATGCCAAAAAAGTTGGAATAGAAGGAGTTTCACGCTATGGAAAGGCAGCATTGGTTACACTGGCATTTGAACCCCGGTTTGCTGTGGGTTTAATTGGTTCTTCAGGTAAAGGTGGGGCTACATTGCAGCGTCGTGTATTTGGCGAAACTGTTGAAAGCCTTACCAGTACTGGCGAATACCATTGGATGGCCGGCAATTATTTGAAATATGGAGCCTCAGAAGCAAGTTTTGGAAGTAAAACAAGTTGTGACTTAACGGTAGATTCGCATGAGTTGATAGCACTTTGTGCACCTCGTCTTACTTTTATAAGTTACGGTGTACCTGAAAAAGGGGATGCAAAATGGTTAGATCATCAGGGAAGCTATATGGCCACTGTTGCAGCTGGTGTGGTTTTTAAATTACTGGGAGTAAAAGACCTTGGAGTTTCTAATGATTACATGAAAGAGAAAATGCCACCTGTATTAACTGGTTTATTAGACGGAGAATTAGCCTGGCGTCAACATGATGGAGGACATACCGATGCTCCCAATTTTCAATATTTTATACCCTGGGCAAGTAAATTATTGAAATATAATAAGTAATTAGAGTGACAATGAGAAAATTCACTGTTCTGATGTGTTTTTTTAGCATTATCGTTATTCGCAATTATTTTAAATCATTTTATATCGGCATTTTACGAGCAAAATAGTTGCGTGACGATTTGATTTTTTTACCTTGCCTAAAATGAATACAGGGAAATGTGTTTTTGTACTAATGGTTGAGTTTTTACCTCAACGTGTTTTTGATGGTTTAGTCATAAAATATGCCGGCAACAAATATGTAAAACACTTTAACTGTTGGAATCAGTTGCTAGTGATGATATTTGGCCAACTAACAAATTGTAATAGTCTTCGTGACTTGATTGTAGCTATAGATGCTTACAGTCAAAAACGGGTTTTTGAAACAACTTAACACGGAGCAATCTTTCTAAAGCAAACGAGAAATGAGACAGCAAAATATTTGAAGATTTTGTCTATTATCTAATTGATATTGTCCGTAAAAAAAGAGCGAATAATGACTTTGCAATACAAGGTAAAGATTATGCATTTGATTCTTCAACGATAGATTTGTGTTTGAATGTATTTTGGTGGGCGACGTTCTGAAAGTCAAAAACAGGAATTAAACTTCATACACTTTACGACATAACCTTTGGGCACTTTTGAAAATACTGGTAGAATACAAATATACCGTTTAGTCATATGCTTAGTTGCAATCATTGAAAAGCTTTATGATTAACCAGTCAACATATGAAGTATTGCAAATACTGGAAATATCTCTATTAGACAAATCGCCAATTGGAGAACTCTTTTTTAATACAGATAAAAATGATGTCAAAGAACTTTCGTTAGATCAAATGACTCTTGATTTTTTTAGTGGACACTAGTGATTCTATTACACCATGAGAAACATTATAACCAAATTTTCATTTTTTCTTTTTAGTGCTCTATTTACCTTTAGTATTACCGCTTTTGGTCAAGTATCGCGATTCTATACCTCATCGAATTCGGGTTTAGAAAACAGTCAGATCAATCAGATTTACCAAGATCGTATAGGATTCGTTTGGATTGCAACCGAAGATGGATTAAGCAGTTTTGATGGGATGAAATTTACTACCTATACTCATAGGGTTGGGGATTCTACGTCGTTGTTGACAAATTATGTCCAATCCATGTATGAGGATAATTGCCATAACTTTTGGGTAGGTACAGCCAGTGGTCTTCAACGGTATGATCGACTGAAAAATTGCTTTTCGGATTTTATATTGCGGGATGATCAAGGAGAGGCAATGGAACCTTTTATAAGTACAATTGTTCCTTATGATTCGAACAATATTTTGGTAGGTACATCTGGCCACGGATTTTATATAATCAATCTAAAAACACTACATTATACAATTAGTAATACGCAACGACTTTTCCCAACCAGTACTTTTATACATATTTTATTACGGGAATCAAATGGCGATGTGTGGGTGGGTACAGAGAATGATGGGGTTTTTTTATTTCACAGAGATCTTCATGTTTCAATCGAAAATAAAAATGCATTTTCAATATTAGGCCACTATTGTGAAGGACAACAGATTAATTCGTTAATTGAAGATGTTATTCATCATAAGGTGTTTATTGGTAGCTTTAACAAAGGAATTTTTGTATATGATGAAATGAAGGGAATGTTACGAGCAGCATTTTCTGTTGAAGCTTGTCGTTGCTCAGTTGAATCAATGTTTCGTGACACGCAGGGTCGTGTTTGGGTGGGTACAAATGACAGAGGGTTAATGCTATTGAATCCTGATAATGAACAATTGCTAGTCTCAGAAACAGTTAGACAGAGCATATCCAGTGGTTATTGGCATGTGAGTTCTGTCATGGAAGATTCGCAGGGCAATATTTGGGCAGCTTTGTATGAAAGAGGTATTTACGTAATTCCTAATTTTATTAATAAATTTAATTATGAAGGCTTTAGTCCGATAGACTTGGGTCAAAATATCAGTTGTGTTATGTCTATTTTAATTGATCGGAATAATGGCTTGTGGGTTGGCACCGACGGTAGTGGATTATTTTACAAAAAGGCGGGAACATCTAAGACTTTAAATTTTACAAAAGAAAATTCCAGATTGCTTTCCAATTCTATTTCTGCGTTGTGTCAAGATCAAAAAGGAGTTGTATGGGTAGGCACGGAACTTGATGGGATGTTCACTGTGAACGAATCTCATCAATTGGTGCCTTTCTCAAAACAAAACGAACTTTCGAGTCGCAAAATTACGGTGATTAAAGAAGATCAGGTTGGTAATATTTGGATTGGAACATACGGAGGAGGATTGGATTGTATTAATGCTCAGACCGGGAAAATTGATATTTATCAAAATCAGCAGGGGACTACAAAGCTTATTAGTAATAATTGGATAAATACTTTATTGGTTGATAGAGAGGGAAATATAATTATAGGAACGTTTCAAGGATTAAATGCTATTGATATAAAAACAAGAAAAGCAATTTATTACAATCATATTCCCGGATTGCCATACAATACTAAAATTTACTCGCTTTGTGAGGATTACAGAGGTATCCTGTGGGTAGGTACCAATAGTGGGTTGATTGCTTTCGACCGGAAAATTCAGAAAGCCCGACTTTATACTACGCATGATGGATTACCTAATAATGTAATCAATGCTATTGAAGAAGATAACCAGCATAATTTATGGATTAGCACCAATCATGGGCTGGTAAAGTTTTCTCTTGTCACTGGTGCTATTGCGTGTTTCCATGCTTATGATGGATTGCAAAGTGATGAATTTCGACGTGGTGCCGCTTGGAAAGCGTCTGACGGGAAACTTTATTTTGGAGGTATAAATGGTATTAATTCATTTTATTCCAAAGAAATTAGTCATTCACGTAAAGTGTCAAATGCGTATATAACAGATTTTATGGTATTTAATGAATCAGTGAATGTAGGACAGCCCAACTATTTTGGCGTGAAATTATCTAGTGCCATTCCATTTGCTGATAAGGTTACGTTAACCCATAACGATAATGTTTTTTCTATCCAATTCGATGCTTTGGAATTTACGAATCCTCAAAGCATTACTTATAAATATAAAATGGAAGGATTCGACAAAGACTGGAAAATCACAGATGCGTATAATCGCATTGTGACTTATACAAATTTGTCTCCCGGGGAATACTTTTTCAAAGTAAAAGCAATCAATTCGGACATGATAGGTTCGGAAAGCATGAAAACATTGAAAATCATTATATTACCTCCTTGGTGGTTAACCTGGTGGGCAGAATTGCTCTATTTATTGATCGCGATAGCTGTCGGATTTGCCGTTTATCTTGAAATGAAAAAGAAATTGATGAACAAGCACTTGCAACTCCAAAGAGATCATGAGGAAGAAATAAAAGAATCGAAGTTGCGTTTTTTTACCAATATTTCGCATGAAATAAGGACTCCAATAACGCTTATAATTAGTCCATTGGAACAACTACAAGTGGGGGAAAGTGATCCACAACGAAAAGAGTTATATAACCTAATGCATCGCAATGCGCTGCGTATTTTACGATTGATCAATCAGATTATGGATATGCGCAAGATTGACAATAAACAAATGAAGCTGCATTTCCAAGAGACGGATCTTGTTTTCTTGATCAAAGATGTTATGATGTCGTTTGATTTTCTGGCAAAAAACAAGAAAATTGATTTTCAATTTGATAGCCGGATTCAATCATTGAGCGTATGGGTAGATCCGAGCAACTTTGACAAGATTTTGTTTAATGTGTTATCGAATGCTTTTAAATTCACTCCTGAAAATGGAAATATCACGGTAACTTTTTCCATAGGTCAGTCTGAGAGAAATGGAACACTTTTAGCTAATTATATCGAAATTGGTGTTTCAGACTCAGGACCTGGTATTGATCCTTCAGCTATTGATAAAATTTACGATCGTTTTGTGCAAGGATCGAGTAAACAAGAACAATTGGGTTCAGGTATTGGGCTTCATTTAACCAAACAATTGGTTGAATTGCATCATGGTACCATCTTTGCCAAAAACAATGAAATTGGTTGTACATTTTTCATTCGCATTCCTCTTTCTTCAGCTCATTTAACTAGTGATGAATTGCAACCGAATCAACAACACCCCGAACTTTACTTATCTCAATTGACTTCCGACGTTCAAAATAATGATCTCAACAATGAACTTGTGATCACAAGGAATTCAACGCGAAGTGTGCCAAAAGTGTTTGTAGTAGATGACGACAAAGATATACTATCATACTTACGCATTGAATTAGAAGTTGCGTTTCGTGTAAGTACTTTTAAAAGTAGTAAGGAGGCGTGGAATGCCATTGCCAGTGAATTACCAGATGTAGTGCTCAGCGATATTGTGATGCCTGAAATGGATGGTAACGAGTTGTGTACAAAAATAAAAAATAATCCGAACACGAATCATGTTCCGGTTATCTTACTTTCATCAATGACTAAAGATGAGGATATCATTTCAGGATTGGATTGTGGAGCTGATGTTTATCTGACCAAACCTTTCAATATTGATATTCTGAAACGTCATATTATCCAAGTGATTGCAAACCGAGATACAATAAAGAAGAAATTTACGCTTCCAATAGCAATGGATTATAATTTATTGAAAGTTAATTCCGCCGACAAACGCTTGCTAGAGAAAACCATTAAAATCATTAAAGATAATTTGGAAGATTCGGAATTCAGTGTCGAGAAATTGAGTGTTGAAGTTGGGTTAAGCCGTGTTCATTTAAATCGGAAAATGAAGGAACTAATTCATGTTTCACCCAGCGACATGATTCGCTCTATCCGTCTGAAACAGGCAGCTTATTTGATGATTAACAATGAGATAAATATTTCGGAAGTGGCATATAAAGTCGGATTTGCGAGCCATTCCTATTTTACAAATAGTTTTCATGACTTTTTTGGCATGAAGCCTTCCGAGTTTATCGACAAATATAAAGACGATCCAAATAATCCTACTTTGAAAGAAATTCTGGGATGAAAAATGCTGAAAGACCAGTTGAATATAAAAAACTTTTTACAACACTTCTATCTGATTGGAGAGAAAAATGGCATGAAGGGAGTTTTCTTTTTCTATTCATGCAACTTCCTAATTTTGTGTTACTTAAAAAGGAACCATCAAACAGTGATTGGGCATTAATACCGGAGGCTTAACTTGATGCGTTATCTCTTCCAAACACAGGTATGACTATAATAATTGATATATTGGTGAATGGAATGAAATCCATCTAGTAGATAAAAAGGATGTAGGTAAAAGACTTGTTCTTGCGGTAGAAAAATTTGCGTATGATGATGCTATCACTTATTCGGGCCCGATTTATAAAGCGATGAAGATTGAAGGTGATAAAGTGGTTGTATGGAATGATTCGATTCAGCATCCTATAGCAGTTCGTTATGCCTGGGCGGATGATCCGGTTGGAGCAAAATTATACAATAAAGAAGGATTACCGGCTTTCCCTTTCAGGACGGATAATTGGCCTGTAAAACAATAAGCATCCCGCTCCTTTTAGAATGGAATGTTACTCGTAAACTTGTGGCTATTTGTGTGCTTGTCTTGGAAAAGATTGAAATTTATTAATTTATTAAACATATTTCCTATGAAGAAATTTCTTTTGGCAGCGTTTATGTTTGTTTCGTCAATGAGTTTTGCTCAAAAGACAGACGGCTACAAAAACCCTGATTTGTCTTTTGTCGAGCGTGCAAAGGATTTGGTGACACAAATGACATTGCAGGAAAAAGTTTCACAAATGACTTACAATGCTGCGGCCATTCCTCGTTTAGGAATTCCGGCATATAACTGGTGGAACGAGTGTTTACATGGAGTTGCCCGCAGTGGACTGGCCACAGTTTTTCCACAAGGCATTGGGATGGCATCGATGTGGGATGCTCCCATGATGTTTGATATTGCAACAGCTATCTCGGATGAAGCACGTGCCAAACATCAAAAATATGTATCGGAAGGGAAACGAGGTATTTATGAGGGGTTAACCTTCTGGACACCTAACATTAATATCTTCCGTGATCCTCGGTGGGGCAGAGGTCAAGAGACGTATGGAGAAGATCCTTTTCTTTCCGGTGCGTTGGCTGTACCTTTTATCAGGGGAATGCAAGGTAATGATCCAAAATACCTGAAATTAGTGGCAACAGCCAAGCATTTTGTCGTGCATAGTGGTCCTGAGGCCGATCGTCACCGCTTTGATGCATTACCTTCCGATCGTGATTTTGTGGAAACTTACACACCGCAATTTGAACGTGCCGTCAGGGAAGCGCATGTTTATTCTGTGATGTGCGCTTACAACAGTTTTGAACATACTCCCTGTTGCGGGAATCGTCAATTAAGCGATTTGTTGCGAAATGAATGGGGATTTAAGGGATACATCGTTTCTGATTGTGGGGCGGTTGCAGATTTCTACGAAAAGAACGCACATGCGGTAGTGCCTACTGTAGAACAGGCGGCTGCAATGTCTTTAAAGGCAGGAACAGATTTGAATTGTGGTAATTCTTATCCTTCTTTGGTTACTGCAGTTAAGTTAGGCCTTGTCACGGAACAACAAATTGATACCTCAGTAACCCGCTTGATGGAAGCCCGGTTGCGTTTAGGGATGTTTGCTCCCAAAGGAGCGGTAAAATATGAACAAATTCCTTACAGCGTGGTTGATTCCAAAGCACATCAAACACTGGCATTGAAAGCGGCGCTTGAGTCAATGGTGTTGTTGAAGAATGACCATCATACATTACCTTTTAGCAAAAACATAAAAGTGGTGGCAGTTATTGGTCCTAATGCAAGTGATAAAGAAGTATTGTTGGGGAACTATCATGGATATCCAAGTGCTCCGGTTACGTTATTGGCCGGCATTAAAGCTGAATTACCAAATGCGAAAGTGCTTTATGCACCAGGCTGTCACATTGCTGATGGGTTACCCTTACTGCAACCAATGCCTGCTTCAGTGTTTTATACCAATAAGTCGATGAAAGTCAAAGGTCTTAACGTTGACTATTTCAATAATAGTAGTCTGACAGGAAAACCCATGCATCAACATATTGATTCACAGGTGGATTTTGTTTGGTGGGCATCTGCTCCATATTCAGATTTGGATGCTTCTCATTTCTCTGCCCGTTGGACAGGCGTTTTTGTACCTCCTGTTACCGGAAAATATGCACTTGGAGGAGAAGCTTTTTCGGGAATGAAACTCTATCTGAACGATACATTGATCATATCACGTCGTGATGAGCATGAATCGCTTCGCGAATATCATTATGTTCAATTACAAGGTGGTAAACCATACAGCATTAAATTTGAATATGTGCAGAACAATACAGAATATGCCAATGTACACTTATTGTGGGAACGTCCCAATTTGAAGCTCGAGCAAGAAGCGATTGACATTGCCAAAAAGGCTGATATTATTATTTATGCAATGGGTTTAAGTCCTATGGTTGAAGGCGAAGAGATGAATGTTGCGATCCCTGGATTTTCGGGTGGTGACCGAACCAAATTAGCTTTGCCTGAAACTCAAACGGAACTGATGCAGAAGATTGAACAATTGCACAAGCCTTCGGTGATGGTGATGATGAACGGTGGTGCTGTGGCATGTAATTGGGAGCAAGATCATCTTTCTTCCATTCTCGAGGCGTGGTATCCCGGTCAGGCTGGGGGAACAGCCATAGCGGATGTTCTGTTTGGTGATTATAATCCGGCAGGGCGCTTGCCAGTTACTTTTTATAAAAGCGTTAAAGATATTCCTTCGTTCAACGATTACAACATGGATGGTAGAACGTATAAATATTTTAAAGAAGTTCCGTTGTATCCGTTTGGATATGGATTGAGCTTTTCCACGTTTACTTATGCCAATATGAAGGTGGCTAAAACTATTTCTGTTAATGATTCATTGCCTGTATCGGTTGATGTAACCAACAAAGGGAAGATGGATGGTGATGAAGTGGTGGAGGTGTATGTTACCCATTTCGGGAACCCACTCATGCCCATCAGAGCCTTAGTGGGATTTAAGCGGGTTTCAATAAAAGCAGGTCAAACAGAACATGTAATGGTGATGATTCCCAACGATCAGTTGTATCAGTTAACGCCAACATGTCAAAAAGCAGTTTTACCAGGAGAAATGCTTGTCAGTATCGGGGGTAGTCAGCCAAGTCCATTAGCCATACAGGCGCATCAGGCTATTTCTCAAAAAGTAGTTATTCAATAAATTGTCTGAATTAGTAGTGCATTTGTAAAATAGTAAAAAAGTTAGCACTTTTGGGGAATCATTTTCGACTACTGTGCCACGTCGCGGTGTGAAGTTGTACAGATTGAGCAATGCGCAACAATAACATTTTACCACTGAGCCATATGTCAGCGGCACAAAAAAACAAATTCATATAAAAACGACATGAGATATTTATTTTTTTTCTTAAGCTTGTTTTTTCTTACGTTCAACAACTACGCCCGGGGTATTGTTGATTATCCCATCCAAGGCGTCCCGTTTAATAAGGTAACCATCAGCGATCATTTCTGGCTTCCTAGGATTGAAATGAACCGAACAGTAACCATTCCTTCGTCTTTCAAGAAATGTGAAGAAACGGGACGGGTAGAAAACTTCGTGCTGGCTGCAAAAAAACTGGGAGACCCCAATTTTAATGGAAAGTTTCAAACAAAATATCCATTTGATGATACGGATATTTATAAAATCGTTGAAGGAGCATCTTATTCTCTGTCGGTTCATCCCGATCCGCAGCTTGAACAATATGTGGACAGCTTGATAACCATCATTGGCAAAGCACAAGAACCAGATGGTTATTTGTACACAGCCCGAACCATTGATCCAACTCATCCACATCCCTGGTCAGGAGCACGGAGATGGATCAAAGAATCGGAGGGGAGTCACGAATTATATGACTCTGGACATCTTTTTGAAGCTGCAGCAGCTTACTTTCAGGCAACAGGAAAACGGAATCTTCTGGATATTGCGCTCAAAAATGCAGATTTATTGTGTCATGTCTTTGGACCGGGAAAACGCAATGATGCCCCCGGTCATGAAATTGTTGAAATGGGATTAGTTCGTTTATATCGGATTACCAAAGAGAAGAAATACCTCGATTTAGCTAAGTTTTTCATTGATTGCAGGGGAAAAAAGATAGATCCGTCAAGGAGTTACTGGCAGGATCAGGAACCGGTGATCGATCAGACAGAAGCAGTCGGGCATGCTGTGAGAGCCGTTTACTTATATTCCGGTGTGGCCGACGTGGCTGCTTTAACAGGAGACAAAACCTATCTTCATGCCATCGATAAAATATGGAACAATATGGTTTCAGAAAAGTATTACATCACGGGTGGAGTTGGTGCTATGCCTGATGGAGAACGTTTTGGCGATAATTATCAATTGCCGGATCTGACTGCTTATAATGAAACCTGTGCTGCAATTGCTAATGTGTTTTGGAACTACCGTATGTTTTTGTTGCATGGTGATGCAAAATACATCGATGTGCTCGAACGGACCCTTTACAACGGATTGCTTTCGGGAGTTTCACTCAGTGGCGACAAATTTTTCTATGCCAATCCTCTGTCATGTGATGGGAAATACATTTTTAATCAAGGCAGTTTAACCCGTCAGCCTTGGTTTGACTGTTCGTGTTGTCCAACCAATATGTGTCGGTTTATGCCATCGCTACCGGGATATATTTATGCTCAAAACAAAGATAGACTTTATGTGAATCTTTTCGTTGGGAGTTCTGCGACATTGAATCTTAATGGAATGGATCAGGTAACAGTCAGTCAAAAAACTGATTATCCATGGAAAGGGGATGATAAAATCAGCATTAATCCTGAAAAAAGATCCCGTTTCTCGGTTTGTATACGTATCCCGGGATGGGTGGTAAATCATCCTGTCCCAAGTAATTTATATGCGTTTGGAACACCGGATCATCAGCAGTTTGTACTCAAGGTAAACGGGAAGGCAATATCCTGTAATGTAAAGAAAGGGTATGCGGTGATTGAACGCACATGGGTTAAAGATGATCTTATTGAATTGCATCTTCCCATGCCTATAAGACGCGTTATTGCAAATGCCAAAGTTACTAATGATAAAGACAAAGTGGTCATCGAACGAGGCCCTATTGTTTACTGTTTGGAAGGGATTGATAACGGAGGAGATTTTTCGAACATGAAACTTCCCGACGCTGCAAAACTAAAAGCAACGTTTTATCCTCATTTGTTGGGTGGCATTGATGTCATAACAGGAGAAGCAAAGGTAGTGAGACCATCTAATAAAGAACAAATCAGTCAAGTCTGCGAGATAAAGGCAATTCCCTATTACGCTTGGAGTAATCGAGGAGTTGATGAGATGGAGGTATGGATTTCAAACAAGTCAACCGGAATCTCAAATGTAGTATCATCCTGTCACAAATAAATTCAGTGAATCAATAAACACAGATTTTTAAAACACACACCCAGTATGAAAACAATAGACTTTATACCGATTATAGAGTATAATTTGCTGATTGTCAAATGTCATTTCTTGTCAATGTTGCTTATACGGTATAAAGTCTATTGAGATAGCTTGCTTCAAATTATATTTATGCATAAAAACATAAAACATGACACTAAGTATGTTGTAAAACACACTATTTATAATACAAAATAAGGGAATAAGTGGTTACTTTACACTTGTTTTTAATTTGTAATTCTATTTGAATTTATGATTGACATGAACACTCTGAGAATAATTAAACTCCAATGAAAGAGACATTTTATAACAACAAAGATAAACTTTACGTTGCTGTTGACTGCATCATAATGGGGTTTCAGGATAATGAATTAAATATCTTAATAGCTAAACGTCCCTTTGAGCCAATGAAGGGAGGGTGGTCGTTGATGGGTGGTTTTGTAAATGCATTTGAAAGTATCAATGAAGCAGCCAAAAGGGTAGTTGGTGAGTTCACAGGCATTGATGATATTTACATGGAGCAGGTTGGTGCTTTTGGTGAGGTTGATAGAGATTTGGAACGGGTAATCTCCATAGTTTATTATGCGTTGGTGGATATTGAAAAGTTTGACACTTCGTTAGCTGCAAAATACGATGCGCGTTGGGTGAAAATTACTCAACTTCCAGAACTTATTTTTGACCATTCACTAATGGTAAAAGATACGCTGAAATTATTGCAACGTCGGGCGGCAGTAAAACCAATAGGATTTAATCTGTTGCAGGAAAAATTTACTTTACCAACCTTGCAAAGTCTGTATGAGTCCATTTATCAAAATGATATAGATAAGCGCAATTTCAGAAAGAAAATTCTGGCTATGGACATCCTTGAGAAGCTTGATGAGAAAGATAAAAACTCATCACGAAAAGGAGCGTTTTATTATCGATTCATCAAGGAGAAATATGATCAGCTCATTCAACAGGGATTCAATTTTTCCATTTGATATTTTTTTAATCAGATAAGTGTATATAATATACTTATCTGATTCTATAAAAGAAATTATGTTCGCAGTATTAAAACAAGGAGCATTTCACGCTAATCTGGATATAGTTAAACACCGATTAGTGATTATCACATGGGGAAATAGGAGTGCTATCGACTGTGTCACCAGACTGGTGGTTAACGGTAGTTCTTGTGCTTGCGACATGGCCCAAGCTGAAGTTGAAGGCGAGTATGAAAAGGGAACAGGAAATTTGGTAGTAGAAAGATTCAACGAATTGAATTCTGACTTTATTCCTGGGGTTATGGTTAAAAATCACGTACCATTCTCATGGTGGAAAAATGCATACGATGCTGTTCATAACTCAGTAGTTATGGAACAAGTAGCTAAAATGGCTTATATTGCTTATGGCGTAAATCCAAACCTGACCATGAATCCACACCTTATCAAAAAATGTTTTTACCGCAAACACGGACCGGGAGCATATTATGGGCAATAACAAAAAAATCACCATTGGGGGATTTAGAAGATATTTCAACATGGAATTTAACGACAATTAACAACAAAACAAACTCAAATTCCTCATGCTTAGGGCAAGGGGATGATTAAAATTAAATTATTATGGAATTCAAATTTGAAAATTTAGAAGTATGGTTCGTAACAGGAGCACAGCTGCTGTATGGTGGTGATGCAGTCGTAAAAGTTGATGCACATTCAAATGAAATGGTAAAAGGATTAAACGAATCTGGCAACTTACCAGTAAAAATAGTATACAAAGGA
>Ga0326727_10020784_pt1 | contig 12980 bp, 12 predicted proteins | sample MB2enrmetagenome_FD_207643 | JGI IMG/M metagenome (GOLD analysis project Ga0326727, IMG submission 207643) | Lab enriched peat soil microbial communities from McLean, Ithaca, NY, United States - MB29MY | ecosystem: Environmental > Terrestrial > Soil > Wetlands > Peat | place: USA: New York...
ATACCCTTTTGTCTATCCTTCAGCAATACGTAGGGTCCGCAAATTCAGCCTCCCAGACCGCATCAGCTACTCAGGTGGATCAGACAGTATAAGAATTTGCTGCCGGTAATCGGTCCCGATGGGGTCGGTCAGGTAAGGGTGGGAAGCTCGGCCTCTCATATCTCCCATTTCTCTATGTAGACATTTCGGATATCTCAATCGTCTTAAATGGTTAAACGGTTTTGTGAGGATGAGCCTTAAGAAAAGGTGCTCAGACAGCGAACATATTGGATATCGGACAGCTCATCTCCATATCCTGACCACTCGGCAGGCTATTTGCTTCACATCACAGCTCGGTGGCATAGTATTGTTTTGCGGTTATTCATACGCCCATAATCGTAACGGGAGAGAATTATGCGACGAACAGGAGTAATCGTAGTTCTGGTTGTTGTCGGACTTGCCGTTGCCGGCGTGTGGTCGTACCGGTCCGGAGGGAATAAGGGGCAGGTGTTCCATACGGTCTCTGTAAGACGGGGGGATCTGGTGACTACCATCGGTGCAACAGGCACGATCGAGCCGGTTGCCTCAGTGGACATAGGCGCACAGGTTGCTGGAGTGATTAACGCCTTTGGCAAGGACAGTCGCGGGAAACCTATAGACTGGGGTTCGGTCGTGGAGAAAGGAACGGTACTGGCGAGAATCGACGATTCACTTTATGCTGCTGCACTGGAAACCGCCAAGGCCCAACTCCAGCAGAACGAGGCCAATAAGATCAGCGCCGATGCCAATGTGCTCCAGATGAAGGCGAATTTGCTGCTGGCGCAGGCGAACTGGGATCGTGCACAGAAGCTCGGGCCATCCGATGCATTGGCGCAGAGCGCCTACGATCAGTACAAAGCCAGTTACGAGGTTGCGAAGGCCAACCTGGCGGCGGCGCTGGCCGCCGTTGAGCAGGCGAAGGCGGCGGTGGCTGCGGCAAAGGCCAACCTCAACACCGCGCGCATCAATCTCGATTACTGTACCATCAAGTCGCCGGTCGATGGTGTGGTTATTGACCGGAGGGTTAACATCGGTCAGACCGTCGTATCCAGCCTGAGCGCGCCGAGCCTATTCCTCATAGCGAGCGACCTTAAGCATATTCAGGTGTGGTTGTCCGTCAATGAAGCCGACATCGGCAGCATTTCCAGAGGACAGCCGGTGACGTTCACCGTGGATGCATATCCCGGCCGGGTGTTTCACGGACATGTCGACCAGGTCCGGCTCAACGCGACGATGACGCAAAATGTCGTCACGTACACGGTCGCGGTCGACACCGACAACGAAGACGGCAAGCTCCTGCCTTATCAGACGGCTAACGCCCAATTCCAGGTCGGCCGTCGGCGCGGTGTGCTTATGGTCCCGAATGCGGCGCTTAGTTGGTCGCCGCGGCCCAATCAGATCGCGCCGGACTCCCGTCAAAGATCCGGGCATCGTGACCATGGCTCTGACATTGCCGGAGCGCGTGGAATTATCTGGATCGAGCAAGGCAAGTTCGTGCGGCCTATTCGCGTGAAGACCGGGTTGACGGACGGAGCATCCACCGAGGTCGAGGGCCGTGGTTTGTCCGAGGGCCTGCGCGTGGTCGTAGGCGAAGGGAGGCGGGAGGCCGAAGCGGCCCCGAGCGCCGAGCGTAATCCTTTCACGCCTCAAATCGGCCGTGGACGGTCTCCGAGCCAAAGCCAGGGAGCCCCTCCTTCCGGCAGTGAACACTAAACAAGTCCGAAAGGGAGCGGCAAAAGCGATGGACCTAATCGAACTGCACGACATTTGCAAGACCTACCATCTCGGCGAGGTCGACCTGCCGGTGCTCAAGGGCGTGTCGCTCGGCATCAACCGCGGTGACCTCGCGGCCTTGATGGGTGCCAGCGGCTCCGGAAAGAGCACTCTTATGCACATCCTCGGGTGCCTCGATCACCCAACTTCAGGAGAATACCTGCTGGACGGCCGGGAGATTTCCGGCCTCACCCACAGGGAACAGGCCCGGCTGCGAAATCAAATAATCGGTTTCGTTTTCCAAAACTTCAGCCTGCTGCCGCGCACCAGTGCATTGGAGAACGTTCTGATGCCGCTCACGTATTCGAGAGAGAACCTGAGCGAGCACCAAAAGAATGAGCGCGCCTTAGAGCTGCTCCGCAAGGTCGGCCTGGCAGACCGGAGCGATCACCAGCCGTCCCAACTCTCAGGAGGGGAACAGCAGCGCGTAGCAATCGCCAGGGCGCTGATCAACCAGCCCGAGCTGCTCCTCGCGGACGAGCCGACCGGCAACCTCGACTCACTTACGAGCAAGGAAATACTCCAGATGTTCCAGCAGCTCAACAGGGACGATGGCATCACGATCATCCTCGTCACCCATGATCCCAGTGTGGCGCAATACGCCGGACGGATCATCCGTATCAAGGATGGCCTCATAGAAAGCCCAGGAGATGCCCCATGAGATTGTATGGCATCCTGAAGACGGCTGCAAGTGCGCTTCGACGGAACATCATGCGCACGCTGCTCACCACGCTCGGCATTGTCATCGGCGTTGCCGCGGTTATCACCATGATGGAGATCGGCAACGGCGCATCCATAGCAATCAAGCGAACCATGACGAGCATTGGCGCCAATACCCTGGTGATCATACCGGGGGCTCAAAATATCGGCGGCATTAACATGGGGATCGGGAGCATGATGACGCTGACGCCGCAGGACGCGGAGGCGGTTCTGAAGGAGTGTACCGCTATCGCGAATGTGGCGCCGATCGTGCGCGCCCGCGCGCAGCTCGTGTACGGTAACCGCAATTGGGTGCCTACGTCCATCTATGGCACCACTCCGTCGTTTTTAAAGGTGCGCGATTGGACTGGTATGGACCAAGGCGAAGCCTTCACCGAGCATGACGTCCTCAACTTGAGCAAAGTGTGTATAGTCGGCCAAACGATCGTGAGGGAGTTGTTCGGCGGGCAATCGCCCGTCGGCAAAGAGATCCGCATCCGGAACGTCTCCTTCAAGGTCATCGGCGTCTTAAGGCCAAAGGGAGCGAACTTGATGGGCCAGGACCAGGACGATACCCTCCTCGCGCCCTGGACGACCATCAAATACCGCGTAGTTGCCACATCCCTTTCGAGTGGCAACCAGAGCGCCACCGATACGTCGAGCACCACGGAGGTCAATTCGCTCAGCCAAATCTATCCGAACATCACCTCAAGCCTCTACCCGGTCCCGTCGAGCATCGAGCAAGCGGACCTACCGCAACCTATACGGTTTACCAACGTGGACCAGATCCTTACCGCCGCCAAGGGAGCAGACGAGATTCCTTCCGCCATCGGGCAAATCACGGCCGTGCTGCGGGAACGTCACCACCTGCTGGCAGCCGATCCGGACGATTTCAGAGTTCGTGACATGACCGAGATTACCAAGGCAATGAGTTCGACTACAGAGCTGATAACCAGGCTACTCCTGTATGTGGCCATGATTTCGCTTGTGGTGGGCGGCGTTGGCATCATGAACATTATGCTCGTCTCGGTGACCGAGCGAACGCACGAGATCGGCCTTCGCATGGCGGTCGGTGCAGAGCCGAACGACATCCTGCAGCAATTCTTGATCGAGGCCGTCGTGCTCTGTCTGCTCGGCGGCATCATGGGCATCATTCTCGGTCGTGGCACTTCCTATCTTGTGTCTAAGGTGCTCCATTGGCCGACAGCGCCTTCCCTGGGTGCGATCGTGGCAGCCGTGGTCGTGTCCGCAAGTGTGGGCGTTATTTTCGGTTTCTATCCGGCGTGGAAGGGCTCGCGGCTCGATCCCATCGACGCGCTTAGATATGAATGAGGTAGCGATGAAGGTGAAGGAACAATGGCACTCGGTCCTTGTCGGGGCACTCGGTTTGGTTATGTTGCTGTTGAGCGGGTGCATGAGCGGCCCGGATTATCACACCCCGCAGCCGGCGGTGCTCCCCGGCGCGTGGGCCGGCGTGGAGAAAACCGGCCAACCATCCGTCGTGACGGCGCAGCCGGCCGACCTCTCGGGGTGGTGGCGGCAGTTCAATGACCCGATATTGAGCGCGCTGGTCGAGGAGGCCCTCAAGGCGAATCTTGATCTCGCGCTCGCTGAAGCGCGCCTGCGCCAAGCCAGGGCGATGCGCGGCGTGGCCGTGGGCGGTTTGTGGCCGTCAGCCACAGTATCCGGCAGTTACCAGCGGGAGCACACGGCGGGTGTCACGCCGGGGAACGGTTCACAAAGTCTTTATGAGGCCGGACTGGATGCGGTATGGGAACTCGATATATTCGGCGGCCAGCGGCGTGCGGTCGAATCGGCGAACGCGAACATCGAGGCCGCTGTTGAAAACCTCCAAGACGTGCAGGTAAGCCTCATCGCAGAAGTGGCGCTCAATTATGTCCAACTCCGAGGATACCAACAGGAAATCGTGGTCGCCCAAAATAATCTGAAAAGCCAGCAGCACACAGCAGAGATCACGCGCAAGCTCTACAAAGTCGGGTTCGACAGCGGCCTCGATGTCGCAAATGCGGACAGCAACGCCGCAACGACCGAGTCTCAAATTCCTGTCTTTGAAACCGAAGCACAACAATCCATCTATGCATTGAGCGTGCTCTTGGCCCGTCCTCCGGCGGATTTGCTCTTACAGCTGTCTCCCACAGGTAACCTGCCCAGTACACCTGCACAGATCCCCGCTGGGATACCATCGGATTTGCTCCGCCGCCGGCCCGACATTCGTGAAGCCGAAGCACAGCTTCACAGCGCCACTGCCCAGATCGGCGTTGCCGTTGCGGATCTCTTCCCGACATTTTCACTTACCGGAGAAGTGGAATGGCAAAATAAACAATTCAGCTCCTGGTTGACAAAAACCAATCGCTCGTTCTTTGTCGGTCCTTCGGCATCGTGGTCCATTTTTCAGGGGGGCGCCATCGTGTCGAACATCCACGTGCAGGAAGCGCTCCGGGACCAGGCCTTGATCACGTACCAGGAAACAGTCTTGGGGGCGCTGCAGGACGTGGAGAATGCTCTCATCGCATATTCCAAGGAGCAACAACATCATAAAGTGCTGAACGAAGCTGTTGCGGCCAACGAAAAGGCCGTGGACCTGTCGCTAAAGCTCTACACGGAAGGCATGACAGATTTTCTCAACGTGCTCATTGCCCAGAGTTCGCTCTACTCTTCCCAGAATGCGTTGGTGCAGAGCGAGTGCAGCATCGTCACCGATCTCATCGCACTTTACAAGGCCCTGGGTGGCGGGTGGGAAGCGGCGCCGTAATGTTAAATAGCTTATCGTGTGACTTCTCTTCATTGATCTATGCTCTTGGTGATGCTCAAGGTTACTGATATACCAATTTATCTATAGAAAATGAGATGCCGAAATATTTAGCATGAACATATTTCGGCCCATCCCGATAGATATCATACAGATCAACGAAAAGAGTGTTGTCGATCTGTTTATAAAGCACGATAACAGGCTTGTGCTCTTTCTTGAGAAGGGATGCGTGTTAACCAGAGAGCACCTTGCCGAGCTCATCCGCTTTGGCCTCAGCAAATTATTTATAAGGGGTCAGGAGGCGATGAATGCCTTTGAAGAATATATAAGTTCCCACACAAAAGAGATTCTCACTGATCCAACTGTTCCATCCAAGGTGAAAGCAGCAACATTCTATGTTTCATCCATCCATGCGCTCAGGAATGCATTTGATAACCCGAACCCGGAGCGGGTTGAGAAGATAAAGGTAACACTCAAACCCATGTTAAAGAACATCATAAAGAATAAGGTGCTGCTCAGCGATCTCATCTCAATAACGGAGTATGATTTCAACACCTACACTCACAGCGTCAATGTCGGAATCTATGCAACCGCCCTTGCAATTAGTTTCTATAAGGGAGACCGTTCAATAGGGATGGAGGAAATTGAACGCTTGAGTTATGGATATTTTCTTCACGATATAGGAAAATCCAAGGTACCACTCAGTATTATTAGAAAGCGTGGAAAATTGAATCAGGAAGAGTGGGACATCATCAAGAAGCACCCTGAATGGGGTTATAACATCCTCATGGAAACAGGTCAGCTCACCGACGAGGCCGCCTACATCTCGATGCAGCATCATGAGCGGCCTGACGGCTCTGGGTATCCCTTTGGCATGAAGGACTTGCACACATGCGCTCGGATCTGCACTATTGCAGACATTTATGATGCATTGACATCCATACGGCCCTACAAGAATGCCATGAAGCCATTCGAAGCCCTGAAGATCATCAAGAATGAGGCTTTAACTGAATTTGACCATAGCCTGCTGAACAACTTGATAAGATTGTTGGGACCACAATCGGTACAACCATTGTATTACACGCAATGTATCAATACGAGGTCTTGTCGGTGAGTCTGTTGAAATTTTCCTTGAATCTGAGCACCTCGGGTGTCACCATCACCGCTCTGCCCCAGAGGACATCATAGGCAGTCAGTCTGCTCTTTCCATAAACGGCTGCAGTGGCTTCATCATCCATGCGTATATATGCACCTTGGAGGGCAAAACCTGCATTGAGACCCACTGCCTTCGAGAACGAATAGACTTCTCCTTTTTGACTGACTTCGTCGTTTTCATCCAGCTTGAAATTCAAAGAACCCGCAACGATGGATACATCAGCCCCCAAGAGGACATTCCCCTTGGATCTCATATCCAGTGCCTGACTTCTCGTGAAGACAAGGATGAGATCAGTGGATTGTATTCCCATCTGCAGTCCGAAGCTCCCTCCGGCTATGGTGATGATGACCGGGTTGCTCCAACGACCATCTTTATATTTTACCATGAGCACACCCTTTCCATATCGTACACCCATCAGGAAGCTGGCCTTGAACATATCGGGTATGATTATGATCCCGGATGCAGCTTGGAGGAGTATGGGTGGTATGCCTGTGCCAGGAGATGTCATGATTGCTGAGAACGCCTGGATGGATGCCTTGAGCGTTTTCTCTCCGCTCGGATCAACTGCAGGTGAGCTTAAGGAAGGGAAAAATACCGCAAGCAATAGGATCATGGATACAAACAGGCGTTTCACGGATTTAGTCTCCTTGTTGTGCCGGCTTTCATGGAAACGGCCTTACTCGAATATAAAGACAACTTTGTTTTCATCTTTTTTAACAAATCCGAGAATACCACAATCTCTGTTCATATGCATAAGGTAATAACAAGAGATCTATTTTCAAGAAAGTGCCATGGTATGACCTACAGCATGAAACTGAATTGACTGCTGAAAGTGATGGATTATTAGAAAGATTTAATACATTTCTAATCATACTTTAATTATGATGTCGTATAATTATAAAAAAGAATGCATGGAACAGATGGGAAAAGACATGATCAGGCAGATATCCCCCAGCTTCCTTTTTTTGAGGGAACGTACAGCACTGGGATGATGAAAAGAATTCTGATGATTATGTGCATCTTCGGACTCATCTCCACAGTCTGCCTTGCAGGACAGCCTGAATCGGCTCCCACCAAGAAGATACCGGCAAAGGCCGCAACTTCCAAGGAGATCAAGGGAAAGGTTGAGGAGGTAGTCCTTGAAGATCTGGTAAATGAGGTAAGGCCTAAGATCACGATTGTTACAGGGGATGGCCAGAAACACACCTTTGTCATACGACCGACCACGACTATCTATGATCCCGGATGGAACCCCACGACATTGGATAAAATTACGAAAGGACAATTCGTGAGGATAAAATACAAAATCAATAAGGAGGGGTATTCAGTGGCACTCTCCATCAAGCCTTCCAGGATGGGTTCAGCACCAGCGAATATCTCGCAGGGACCCAATAAAGATACCAAGGTGGAGCCGAAGTAATAATCAATCGATTCTTGTGATGAAAAAGATATTAATACTCCTCTCCATACTGGGGCTCAGTTCTTCTCTATGCCTTGCAGGCCAAGCTATCAGGCCGGCAAGAAACGTATCGACTCCCGACTTTGTTTTTAAGTCCTTTCAGGTAAATGATGTCAAAGGCAGTATTGAAGAAGTACCCATAGCGGCTCTTGGTCCTGAAATCAGGAATACAATAATAATTTCTCAAACTGAACATAAATACATCGTTTTATTACGGTCGGTTCAACCATCATTCACCTTGTATGCCAGGCCTCCCCCTGATTAAGATCACCAAAGAATAAACAATTTGTAAGGGATACTTCATCCCACTATTGGCCCGGCATCTGGTCGTCTTGAGTCTGGGATGATAACTGCATCGCATAAAGCAACGGTAATCAGGGCGTTATCACCGGAGCAATAAACGGTAACTGTTCATGCTCAACTATTAACTACAGTGGAGGAATACCATGAAAAGAACATGGTTAAATATAATCATTATCTTGTTTGTAGGAATAGGTTTTATCACGGTTGGTTGTGCAAAGAAGAATATAATGGAAAAAACGGAAGAGGTGAAGCCTCCGGTGCAAAAGCAATCCGTGCAGACACCACCTCCAACGTCTGAATCTTCCAAAGCTGAAACACCATCTGCCATGCAAGAAATAAAAGATGAGATAAAGACATTTGAGAACAAGGATATCCATTTTGATTTCGACAAGTACGATCTTAACTCAGAGGACACTAAAATACTCAACGATAAGGCTTCTTTCCTGATGGCCCATTCTAATCTAAAAATCCGGATTGAGGGGAACTGTGATGAGAGAGGCACTACAGAGTACAACATTGCTCTTGGAGACAGGAGGGCCAAAGCTGCTCAAAACTACTTGGTTGAACTGGGGATTGCAAAAGACCGGATCTCCACCATCAGTTATGGAAAAGAGCGTCCACTTGACACGGGGCATAATGAAGAAGCCTGGGCAAAGAACAGAAGAGACCATTTTGTAGTGGTAAATAAATAGCACTGTCCGCATTGGGGTAGCGCCGCCGACTTTGCTACAAACCAAAAGGAGCACCGTCCGTGGCGCTGCCCCATATCCTTTTGAATATTAAGTCCAGGATTATCATGACCCGTACATAAAGGAGCAAAACATGACCGAGAACAATCCTCAAAATTCAAAGAGCCATCATATCCTGTCAGCATCTTCGAATCTGTTAGGGATATGTTTTTTGATATTCAGTATAATCAGGGTATCAAGAATGCATGAGAAAACCTTGTTAGATGATTTATGCCTGGTAGGGATACTTTTATTTATGGCTGCAAGTGTATTATCTTATATTTCTATACGTTCTCACAATAATCATGAATCCTATGAAAGGTATGCAGACACGATATTTATCGGTGCCTTAAGCTTTTTATGTCTGATAACTATAGTAACAGTTCTTGGTTTGGTTCATTAAAGTAAGTTGCATGCACAGCGATAAATTAATGCGATCAAGGGTATGGATTCCGATCCTCCACGTTCGGTATAATGTGACAGGTTCGGCTTCTTCCCTTGGGTGTGGATGACATGAACATGAAAACAGATATATTCAACTCATTACTCTCTTTGTTGAAAATACTTCCTGACAATACACGTACCCTTGTTCAAACAATCATTTATGCACTGCTGGCAGGTATATCAGCCATTTGTTTCATGACAGCTCTCAACTATGTATATGCACATACTTTCATTGCATTCTCAACTCACTCAAAGCTCTTTTTCCTGACGGCCAGCTTTATTTTTGTTGTCGGATCATCCCTTATCGTAGGGATTCTCCTCTATAGGTTCAACCCCGATGCCGCCGGGAGCGGTATTCCACAACTAAAGGCGGCTTACTGGAAGGATTTGGGATATGTACCATGGCGGCCCATCCTTCTTAAGTTCATAGCCGGCATTCTCAGTATAGGAGGAGGTGCCAGCCTTGGTCGTGAAGGACCTACGGTCTATATCGGAGGCGGGATAGCCTCAAATATAGCAGGAACCATGGGAACCCCGGCTCGGCAGCGGCGAAGTGCTGTTGTCATCGGCGCTTCCGCAGGATTGGCCGCTGCCTTCAATGCGCCGCTGGCAGCGATAACATTTATCCTTGAGGAGTTTGTCAGCGATATAAATAACCGTTTTATCGGACGTGTCGTCTTATCTGCCCTGATCGGGGCGTTTGTTGTGTTTGCCTTCATTGGAAAGCAGCCTGCCTTTAGACTGCCTTTCATTGAATATGCGACCTGGACTCACTATTTCTTTGTACCTTTAGTTGCTGCAGTCGCATCACTGGCTGGTGTTGTTTTTCAACGCGCGACTCTTTTCTTCCGAGATCACCTCAAAAGACAGAAGAGTATCCCTGCCTGGCTTATTCCCTGCTGTGGCGGTATTCTTACCTGGATAATAGGAGTTTCCGTTTTTCTGACGGTGGGGAAGATCGGTGTCTTCGGTCTTGGGTATCAGGATCTCTCGCAGGCACTTGACAATAAGATCATCTGGTGGATTGCAGGAATCCTTGTGGTCGCCAAACTTTTTGCAACGATATTCTCTTATAGTTCCGGGGGATGTGGAGGCATCTTTTCACCCATGCTCTTTATCGGGGGTATGTGCGGTTATTTTATTGGAGGTTTCATAGGTCAATGGGTACCATTAACGTCTTCTGATCGAATTATTCTATCAGCGGTCGGAATGAGTACATGTCTTGGAGCTGTAGTGAGGGCTCCACTTACTTCATTATTAATTGTCTTTGAAATGACCCACCAGTTCTCTCTTATACCGGGGTTGATGATTGGAACATTCATCAGCGTTATCGTATCACATTTAGCCGGCAGGAATAATTTCTACGACGCATTACTGCTGCAGGATGGACACGAACTCATCAAGATACGGCCTCCTCTTGATATCAAGAGTTGGCAAAACCTCCCCATATCTTCTATTGCCAATCCACACCCGATTGTCGTGGATAATCTTGATGAAAACCATCTTCAGCCGATACTCGATAATCACCCATATAATTGTTTCCCCATCCTTTTAGAAAATAATGAGGTTGGCATTATTACCCGAAATCAAATGGAATCCTTTATTACTCATAAAGCAGTACCCGATATTCCCAAAGCTGTATTCTGTCATCCGGATCAAACTGTCAAGGATGTAGGTAATAAATTCATCGAATCACCGAGTGGCGTCATCATTGTTATTGATGATAAAACAGGTAACATAACCGGTATTGTAACCCTTCATGACCTTTTACGTGCACAGGCCTCTATCCTGGAATGAATCTCATACGTATTCCGAGTCAGCGATGCGTAGCCCTTGTCCGCATAAAGCAGCTTCGCATCTAACGTTTAACGCTACGCGTTATACACATCTTATGTGATAAAGACGTTTCGTTACAAGGAAACGCAAGCCCTATTCGAAGGTCGTATCCCTCGACGATTCGATGAATATTAAAAATAACATGCGTCCCATTCATCCGGGAGAAATTCTCCGCTTGGTTGCCGATAGATTGCTAACACTTTTGCCTGAAAATGGGATCACCTTGTCAACCTTTTGAGCTAACCTTTTCACCTTCCGGTGAATCGGTATTATCCACATCATCTCATGACCAGGCAGTGGTTCTCTTTACTCTTTAAAAAGTTGACTTTAAAGGTTAAGGCCTTATTCATTGTTTCCTAAGACCGAATATGCAGGGGGGTCATATGAAAAAGATAGCTCTTCTGGTGGAAAATATGTATGAGGATCTGGAACTGCATTACCCTTTCCTGAGGTTGAAAGAAGCCAGGTTTCAGGTCGATCTGGTCGGATCGGATAAAGGGGTTGAGTATACCAGCAAACATGGTTATCCCATGGTCAGTGATATTGCCTCACAGCAGGTGAATGCCAAAGACTATGTCGCGGTGGTGATCCCGGGTGGATACTCTCCTGATATGATGAGAAGGTGCAAGGCAACTATAGACTTTGTGCATGAGATGGACGGGCTGGGCAAGATCATCGCCGCCATCTGCCACGGCCCCTGGATCATGGCAAGCGCCTGCAAACTCAAGGGCAAGACCGTAACCTCCTTTTTTTCCATCAAAGACGACCTGATCAATGCCGGAGCCATATGGGTGGACAAAGAAGTCGTGGTCTCGGATAACCTGATCACCTCCCGCACACCTCAGGACCTTGTCGCCTTCACCTCAGCCATCATCAACGCACTGCGCGGATAGAAGAAAGATGGTATGGGCCGGATCTTCTCAACGAATTAAGTACCTTCTCCAATTTCCTTTATTCACTTTTCACTTCTTTCTGATAACAGGCCGCCCCCTCAGGAAGGCAGTGCCTCCTCTCCCTCAATCGTCTTCTCCTTTGCCGCTTGCTTGGCGTGGTCAGTAGCCAGGAACATATATACGGCAGGAACAACAAACAGCGTGAACACGGTGCCGATGGCAATTCCGGATGTGATCACCAGGCCCATGTTGAATCGTCCCGCCGCACCCGCGCCCGATGCAAAGACCAGGGGCATTACGCCCAGCACCATGGCACCGGTGGTCATGAGTATCGGCCTCAGTCGGATGGATGCGGCCATCTCTACTGCCTCGCGCTTGGCTTTGCCCTCGCGCTGCAGGTCGTTGGCAAACTGAACGATCAGGATGCCGTGCTTGCTGATGAGACCTATAAGCGTTACCAGGCCCACCTCGGTATAGATGTTCAGGCTTGCCTGACCTATCCCGAGGCTGATGAAGATGAGCGCCCCGCAGATGGACATGGGCACACTGATTAGCACGATGACCGGATCACGGAAGCTTTCGAACAGGGCAGCCAAGGCAAGGAAGATGATGACCAAGGCAAAGAAGAATGTGACCAGCAACGCGCTCGACTCCTGCATGTACTGGCGTGACTGGCCGGCATAATCAATGCTGTAGCCTTCCGGTAGCACCTGGCCTGCAATGTTCTTGAGCGTATCCAGTGCCTGGCCCAGGGCTATTCCGGGAGACGGGACTGCGGTTATGGTTGCGGCATTGAGTTGCTCGAAGTGATTGAGAGACTCGGGCACCACGGTCGTATGCAGGCGTGCAATGGTGGATACCGGGATCGAAGCCCCGCTTGCGGTATTGATGTAATAGTCAT
>Ga0326727_10020786_pt1 | contig 12980 bp, 13 predicted proteins | sample MB2enrmetagenome_FD_207643 | JGI IMG/M metagenome (GOLD analysis project Ga0326727, IMG submission 207643) | Lab enriched peat soil microbial communities from McLean, Ithaca, NY, United States - MB29MY | ecosystem: Environmental > Terrestrial > Soil > Wetlands > Peat | place: USA: New York...
TCGCAGCCGTTGTGCCCCTTACGATGCTGGTGACTTATCACCATACATGGGACGCGAAGCTCTTGATGCTTGCCGTTCCCGCCTGTGCCCTCTTGTGGGTTGAGAGCGGCCGAACTGGCTGGATTGCTCTGCTGCTGACTTCTGCTGGCATTGTTCTTACCGCGGATATTCCGTTGTCAATTTTCCTGATTCTCGTCAAAAACCTGCATATATCCACAGCGGCAATCTCCGGAAAGATGCTGACAGGCGTGCTGATGCAGCCCGTGCAGCCTATCTTGTTGGCAATGGGCATTTTCTATCTGTGGATTTATGTAAGGCGCGATCCCGCCAATGTTGCAACATCGGCGCCCGCAGAGCCGGATGAAGCGCCATTTGCGTCCACGCTGTCATAATTCGATTCACAACGCCTGAGGCAGTGAAAATCCGGAACGCCCTTGGTTTAATCCACCAGAGAAGAATCCGAAAATCCCAGAATGTCTCCCAGTTGTGTCTCGGTGGCGCGAATCGTGCCTGAAGGGAGTTCGATAACGGAGTGCGCCCTTAGACAGGCCGACAGCCGCCATGGGCGCACGTCGCTCACAAGTTTTCTGATTCGATTTTGGCGATCCAGATAGACCAGGTCGATGGGGAATCTCATCCAGAAGGTGTGCACGGCTTCGCAGGGGCAAAGCCACAAACCGCTTCCGGAAGCGAGGCCATCGCGCCCCAACAAACCCTTCCTGCGTTTTGAATCGGTGTTCGCCACCTCCATCGAAGTGGCGAGTACTGTATTGCGCGTCAGATTCGAAACCCGCAAGCGAACGTCCTGGGGGGCAGGGCGGCCTAATGAGAAACAATTCCGCAGCCTTGATGCGATCCCGCGGAACGGATTCATCCGGTTGTCTCCGATCCTCTCGCCCGCGATAGCGGTTCTCCCATTCACTTGCCGCCGTGCTCTGTGCGATCTCGTCTGAAAATATCCGGCTGCTCGAACAGGGGCAGCCGGACATCTCATTGCTGTGGTTGTGAGGAGGTAGCCTGGGCTGCGGTTGTCGCTCCTTGTGATGCCGCGCCAAAAGTTCCCGAACTCCCTTCAATGATCAGTGGCGTCTCCGGTTTCATGCTATCGAGCAACTTCTCGACCGGCAGGGTCGGCGGCGCGGGAGCCGGGGTGTTCTCAGCAGTCCGGGCATCCGGATTATTCATCGGTATGCCGGAGTTGGGCGGCAGGAACTTGGCAGGGAACTTCAGCGAAGGCAGGGGATCTCCGACCGGAATGGGCGCCACAATCTCCGGCGTCACTATCACAATAAGCTCGGTGTTAGCCTTGGTCTTCTGTATCGACTGGAAAAACTTGCCCAGGACTGGAATATCCCCCAGAAAGGGAATCTTCATGAAGGTTTCCGATTCGGTGTTGTCCAGCAGCCCGCCGATGATGAAGCTTTGTCTCTCCGCCAGTTCGACTTCGGTATTCACCTTCCTGACGGTGATGGCGGGCACTTCAAATCCCGAGATTGTCACGGCATCCGAGAAGTCGAGAGCGCTGACTTCCGGAGCCACCTGCAGGCGGATGGTTCCGCGCGGAGTAATGGTAGGAATGAAATTCAGCCGGATTCCATACTCCTTGAACTGAATGGTAACCGCCGCTGCCGAGCCGGCAGTGCCACCCTGAACCATGGGGTAGGGATATTCGCCGCCAGCCAGGAAGCTGGCCTCCTTGCCGTTGGCCGCCAGGAGGTTCGGTTCGGCCAGCACCTGCGCCCCGATCTTTGTTTCGAGCGCCTCCACGGTCGCACCCAGGCCATTGCCAGGATAAAAACCGGAGATCTGCAGACCGCTTCCGTTGGTTATTGCAGTGGAGCTTCCCCCAACAGGAAGGGTAATCCCCGGTGGCGTGAACTGGCCTGTTGTAACGCTTCCAATGAAGTTTCCCCCGCCCAAGTTGAAAAAGTTAAAACCCATCTGTAATTCTTTGCTCCGGTCAACGCTCATGAAGCGCACCTTGAGCAGAATCTGCGGATCGGAGGCCGGCACTTCGACATTGAGCAGGTTGACGACTTTACCGCCCATTGATGCGATCTTTACCGCGCGAGCGGAACCGGTCAGATCCTTGACCGTGCCGCGAAGAAAGATCGAGCCGTTCTCGGAGCTGACCTTCAGGTTTTCGCCGGGAAGCTCCGTCCTCAGTTCGCGGCGGATCGCGTCGAGGCTGTCATTCAATCCAGCAACGCTCGGGCGCACCGTCACGTTAAAGAACTGACGGCCGCCATGCGTGTCCCAGATAATCAGGCTCGTCTCTCCCAGAGCCTTGCCTTCCACCATGATCTCGTTCGGGCTGGTCGCATGGACCTCGGCGATTTCGCCAAGACCAATGGCAACCCGCGCCACCGGCCACTGACAATCCACTAGCACGGTCTTGCCTATGGCGACTGAAAGATCATTCGTCGAGTCCTGAATCGACGGACCACTCGGAGGCAATGAGGTTTGAGCCTCGAGCCCTGCCCCGGCGTACAGGAGTAGAAACAATGCGCTGCAACATGCGATGGTAATGCCGCTGTTCGCTCTCACTGGCGCCCCCCCGGAGAAGCAAATTTTTCCTGCGTCTGTTTCGATCCGTTGAACACCTCTACGACAAAGGCCTGAGGTGCAACACGCTTTGCTACCGTGGCGTGCTTTGGCTGCACCGGAGCATTCGGACCCGCAAAAAGGTTGACCGTAGCTGTGCCGGGAACCGGTGCAACCTTGGTATCAAGCGGGTTGCGCAGTACTAGCCGGATTGTCACCTGATTGCTGGCCAGGCTCAGTGTCTCGGCCTGTTCCGGAGTGACCAGCAGGTTGACCACTTGCACCTGCTTCGGTTTGCCTTGGTTGTCCTTTGTGGGCGTGGGTTCATACTCTAGACCGGCCGAAAGAACCTCTATGTTCTGAAGAAGCGTTCTCGCCTCTGTGCCTTGCTTGGAGTCTTGTACGCCAGGCGGCATGCCGGAGATTAGCACATCCACGCGCATGCCGGGAGTGACGAATCCCGAAACGCCCACCACTTCATCGACTTTCACCGCGCAGGCTCTCATTCCCAGAGGAATGGCGGGGGCCAGTCCCCCGCCGGAGCCGGGCAAGGCAAGGCGGCTCTCGATAATAGGCTCGCCCTCATAGAGATCAGAAACAACACCCCGCCCAATCACACTCTTCATGTTCTTTTCGAGAATGGCCTCCTTGGGCGGCGTTCCCGTAATTCCGAGAGTCGTGATGTTATCGGCTGTAAGAATCGTTCCCAGTTTGACGTCCGTCTTCGCCGCCACCACGAGCGTTGTGACCGGCTGCCGCGCCGCCGACTGATTCCGAACCAGGTGTGCGATCAGTAAAGTACATACGGCGGCAATGACGAATGCTATCAGAAGAATCGTGAGTAGTCTTCGGTTCATTTGGAGGCCTGTCTGAACTGGCTACCCGGCCAGGTTCGCCTTTCTGTTTCCTGTGGCCAGTGCCGCGCCTTGAGAAACTTGTGCCAATTTTACGCCGATCAGGGAATTGAGCAAGTAAATTATGGTGCAAGCTTTACTTGCGCGTCCAGTGAATTCTTCCCAAACCTTATGAAAGTCAAACGAAAGGCCCGAAACGGGCTGGAAGGTACCAAAAGAGTTATAGGTCAAAGCAGCGCAGTAAGCGATTTTGCAAGAGTTTATAATTAAGCTCTTGAGAGGGGCACCAGGGCTTTTCTCAGTGCTCGGCCATCCCGGGATGTCCGAATCACAGCCTCCATTGCAAGCGGGCCCAAACAGCGCGAGGGAGGATTTTCGTCGGGTCATGAGGTCTCCCCTATGATTACGCTGTTTTCTGACCGGCCGGAGCAGAACCAAAAGCCCTATACCTTCGCGGCGTCAATTCTGGTGCATATCATCGGGATTGGATTAGTGGCTTTTGGAATCATCTCCGCGCCCAAGGTAAGAACCCATGTAGCCTCCGATCGTATTGCCGTGCGCCATCTCGACCTGCACTCTCTCGAGGCACAGATGGAGCGGGCCAAGCTGGACATAGAGTATCCCCGCATCAATCCCATAAAGCACACGCTTCCACCAGGCGGCAGCGCTGCGGCACAGCCGGTCATGCGCCAGATGGTACAGGCTCCGCAGGGGCCTCAGACGCTGTTGCAGCCCGATCTTCCAAAACCTGTTCTTCTCACCGAAACAATTCCCTTGCCCACAGTCGTGATTTGGTCTGGGAGAAAGTCTCTTGAAAGAACCATCGTTCCGCCTGTTCCGTTGAAGCCGGCTGTTGCCAAAATTAAACCTTCCGTGCAGTTGCCCAACGACGAGCAAAACCTGGCCGACATCGCCATTGCAGCCGCCAATATGCCCATGCCGCCGCAGCCGATTCTTCCCAGCACGACTACGCCTGTGGTTGTCTCCGGACCAAAGCCGACACCGCCCGCGCCTGTAACTACCGCGGCCGGATCTCCGCAGTTCACTCCTACCGCGGTGATGTCTCTTTCCGATACTCACATGGCGAACGGAGCCGTCACGCTGCCGCCCGTCAACGAGTCGGCCTCTTCAAATTCTCCCGGCGGGCTTTCGCCGGGCCAGACCAACGGCTCTGCGCAATCAGGCCAGGCCAGCCCATCGGACAAGCAAGGCGGAGCAAACGGCGCGGGCCGCGGTTCGCGTGCCGCCGGAGACCCGGCGGGCGATGGCGGCGCTGACAAGGGAAACAAAACAATCTCCGGAAAAGCCGGTTCAGGGCAAACTGGTCCCGGACAACCTGATTTCGGACAAGGCAGCAAGTTTTCGACTGCCCATATTTCGCGGCCCATCACCGGCCAATTCGGAGCGGTGGTAGTGGGCTCCTCGCTCGAAGATCAGTTCCCGGATATGCCCCCGGTGTGGAGCGGCAGGTTGTCCTATACCGTTTATCTCTCCGTGGGCCTGGCCAAGAGCTGGATTCTCCAGTACGCGCTGCCGCGCTCGGACGAAGCCGGGACAAACGGCAACATCATGCGCATCGAAGCGCCCTGGCCCTATAACATCGTGCGGCCCAACTTACCTCCCGATTCCATCGATGCCGACGCTCTCATGATTCGCGGATTTGTAAATCAGGCCGGCCGCTTCGAGGCCCTGTCCCTTGTCTTCCCGGCCCAATTCGCGCAGGCGCAGTTTGTGCTCAACTCACTCGCCCAGTGGCAGTGGAGGCCGGCCACGCAGAATGGCCAGAAGATCAAAGTGGAAGTTTTGCTGATTATTCCCGAAGAGCAGGACTAGAGCATTTTAGCTTTTGCGATAAACTTCCGTGCCCCATCCATTCCGCGTTTTTCTGCGGAATGGGTGGGATACCGGCAGAATTTCCGGTCTACACTATTTCCGAAATAGCTCTAACAACTTGTTGAAAGACGCTGGCTCTGTGTAATACACGGCTATAGAGGCTGCGGAATTACTCGCGGAACGTGTCTCAAAAAGCCGCTTTGTGTCAGGGCGCGGCTTTAGTCGTGCCGCAAAGACCGGCAAAATGAATAGGGCTTCAGCCCCTGCGGTTCGACCTTCTGGCTCGGGTTATTCTTCCAACAGGTTACTGAAACTCGAATCCCGGACGAGTCCAATAATCAGACCCGCCCGGGATGCGAATTTGTTTGTTTTCCTTTTGGCTACGTCGTGCCGTTGGGAACCAATCGCGGAGTTGTGAAAGTCGCCGCAATAGCGCCGAAGATATCCTGGATGCTCTGCACAGTATGCGCTGTGTCGGTGCAGCCGCTGGTTGAGCTTGAAGTGTCTGCGTAAAAGTATGTCGTCCCGGTGCTCGACGCCGGAGAAGCCATATTCTTCATCACAATGCAGGGAGTCAGCGTCGAGAGCGAAAGAGCGGGCTGGCCACTAGTTGCCGTAGCCCACAGCGTAGAATCGGTGCCGCCGCTGGAGGAGGTGCACCCGGTAGATTCCGAGCTGAAAGCAACAGAGTACACTGTCGTTCCGGCGCTTTGCGCGTCCTGGGCCGCTTGAATGGCCTGCTGACACTCGTCATTGAAGTCGGGATAGTGTCCCTTTGTTCCATTAACCAGGTTCTTTGTGTTACTGGTCGAATTCGTCACAATCGAATACCCGTCCGCGGAAGGGGATGCTGCGGTTCCGGTCGATGGGAATTTCGTATTGGCAGCTTGGGCCTGACCGTCGCTGAGGATGATCATCGCGTTCTGGGTCGCAAACCCAGCCGTTGTCTCTGCCGCTTGTTGGGCTAGCAGCGCAGCCTGCGCCGCATAGATCACGCTGGCATAATACGTGCTCTCGCCGCCGGGATTTTTCATGCAGCCCCCGACTGCCTTCACAAGATGGGAGGTCGAGTTCAAGAAATTCGAAGACGTTGCGGAATACCAGTCGGCCGCGAAAGGCACGTCCTGGTATGTTGATGTTGGATTTGAACCATATGCGAGTGGCACGTAACCTGTCGATGCCGTTAGCGTGGTCAAGGGCAACGTGTATTGCTCATTTGTCGGAGTGCCGCTGCACGTGTAGTCATCCGCCACCGAGGCCGTCGTCACGTTCGGGAACGAGAAAAGGCTGATGCGAACTTTTGCGTTGGTCGTGGTGCAGCTCGATATTCCCCCGCAGGGGTTTACCTGTTCCAGCAGGTCCTGTACGCCACCCAGCGCGCACGCGAACTCCGTGCTGTAACCCGTGCAACTGCCGGCGGGAGGCGCATTGCTCATCGAAGCGGTGGCGTCAAGAACGATTGCAACATTCCATGGCTGCGCCGCACCCTGCATCGACGAGGTCGCCGTGGCCGCAACAGTAAGGGTGTGGAGGCCGAGGATCGCGATGATAGATGTCGGCACTTGAACCGCAGCCGTCACGCGAAGCGCGTTGGCAGGAGTGCTGCTGCCGCACGTTGTTCCCGAGGGCATCAGCGCATTCAGGCACAGCGTAGTCACTTTCGGATAACCTGAAACCGCTGTCAGCCCAGTGTTGTTGTTCAGACCGAGGTAAGTGGTCGCAATGGTGGTCGCATTGTTGGTGCTGGAGGTGTTGTACACCTCCGCTGCTCCCGCCAAAGCCGCCGCGTTCACAGCGCTCTGAAGTTGGTTGCGAACGGCATAGGCCTTACCTACATCCACCGATATCCCGGCCATCCCCAGCAAGCCGATCATCCCGAAGATCACCCAAGGCAGCACCTGCCCGCGCTGGTCGCGGAGTGCTCTGCGAACAAAAGACTCACACTTGTTTTTCATTGCATGTACTCCTGTGTTGTGACTTTCATCGTGCAACTGGATGGAAAGAACTTGATCCCGTTTACTAGGAAAGAAACGCAAGGATAGGTGCCAGTCACCGACGCAGTTGCGCCTTGCGTGACATACGATGACCCGGCCGCGCATGTGGCCGTCTTGGCAGGCTGACTCGTGGAAGTGTAGGAGCCAATCGCTATCTGCAACTGGATGCCATTGCTGCCCGCCGTCTGGAGATTTCCCGAAGAACCCATAACGGCTGTGCCGACAGCAGCACAGGGGTCGGACGCGCCTGCCATGCCCACAATTTGCTGAAGAGTCATCCCCCCCTGATCCACGGCTTGCGTCAGCGTCTGATAGTTGATGAGGAAGATCCCGAGTTCAAAAATTGCCAACAGGACTCCCAGCAGAATCGGCAACACCAAGGCAAACTCCACTATCGATTGTCCTTTGTCGCAGGAGTGATGCCAGGCGCGAAGCCATTGACCGGGGGACAGGGATTTGGCGTCCGCAGTGCGCGACACAGCGGCCTGTCCACGCATATCGTTCACCTTTCTCATAATGCACTCCCCTCCATTCTCCAACCAAACTGCCCCAGACGGGGACAAATCATACGTCATATTACCCGATAAATCACACCAAAGTACTCTAAAATTTGCTTGACGGTTCCCAGCGCCACCTAGCCCTTCACCTTGCGCAGCCGCGCCAGGAATTCGTCCAGCTCCTTCTGATCCGCCCCGGGCACCAATGGATTCATCCCTTTAGCTCCGGCAGACGTATTGTGCGGGATGAACTGGAGCCCGACGCCGTCGTTGCCCCAGCGAACCGCCCTGGAATGTACCGCGATCGAATGTCCAGTGCCTTCCTGGCCGTCTTCAGTCTCCTGCAACGTCATCAGAATCAGCGTTCCAGGATACCAGCGCTCCTCCGTCACCACGTACAATCCCGTCGAGCTGATGTCCTTGACGCTGTGCGCCTTGGGCGCAGCTCCGGTCCAGTAATACGCAGCCAGGCCAGGCACCGCGCCCCTCGGAGCTTTTCTCATCTCCGGAGCCTTTCTCGGATCCGGGGACCACCAGCGCTCCAGCCAGCTCTTCGGCGGCTTTACACCTTCCATCCCCGGCTCGATAAGGTCCATCTCATACGTTTGCTCAGGCTCTGTCCGGTCACTTCTGGACCGGTCTTCCAGTTCCACAACTCCGGGACCACCGCTCCAAAGCGGCTGGCCTCTCAAAAGAACGGCGCTTTGAACTTTGTTGGAACTGCCCGAGTTCGAGAACCGCTCCAGGCGTCCCTGCATCTCCTCTGCCAAACAGAGCACCAGTTGATCGCCCCGCTGGCTCTGCGACGAATAGATCGAGTGGATTGGCAGCGCCAGAACACTCGAGGCCCGCGCGCTTGTTGGACTCACGTGAAATGTGGGGAACGACTCCACCACATCATTGACCCGGCATTCCTCATCCAGGTAAATCAGATCCAGCGGGGCCAGCATATCCGTCTCCGGTATTCCACGGAATGGCGCCATCCAGAGGCCCTCGCCCGACTTCAAAGACAGTTTCTTGAACAGAACCTTGAGGTCCGCGCACGCCAGATCGGTAACAGCAACTTCCAGACCGAGAAAACATTCGCGAGTCTGGTTATATGCGCAAAGCTTTCGTAATTCCATGGAACCTCCGGCCCTCGGCGGGAACCCGGCAACCTGGTCCTAGCCCAGAGTCTCCGCCACTAATTCAACCTCACTACCTGAAACACTCATGCAAGTCCTTTCTCGTCGGTCATTGAACCATGCACGAACCCTGTTTCGCCTGGCGCTGGAATGGCGTCGCATAAGCCTGAAAACTGTGCAAGGCCAAACTGCCTCGCCCACTGCCAGGTTGCGAATCAGAGACACTCAGCGCCTCAACAACGATGTCTCGACCGGGAAAAATGATCGAGTTGGCCAGCTAACCTGCGCAGTTTCACGCGCGGCGCCGGCCTGCTCGCAATCCCCTGCTGTTACTTGGTCCGCGTGCGGCGACGCTGAATCAAGATAATCAGGATGACAACAACCATCACACCGGCAACAACCCGAACGATCGTGGTACTGTCCATGCAATTCCTCTTTCTTGAAGCAAAATTTTTCTTGCGCTCCCCGGTCTCAATCAGACTCAGGACGCGATGGAAGCCGAAGTGGGAAAATCGCCGATCCCAAACAACCGTGGATCAGCCAGCCCGGCGACGCTTCATAGCGCCGCAAAAAAATGCAGCCTGGGTTACTTGGTCCGCGTGCGGCGACGCTGAATCAAGATAATCAGGATGACAACAACCATCACTCCAGCAACAACCCGGACGATAGTGGTAGTGTCCATATCAATTCCTCCTTCCTTCATTGACTGAAAATTTTGAACGACTCCATAATGGAGATTATTGCGGGGCCAAGAACCACCACAAAGAGCGATGGAAAAATGAAAAACACAAGCGGAAAAATCAGCTTGATGGTTGTCTTCGCCGCCGCCTCTTCCACGGCCTGCACGCGCTGCGTTCTGAGCGTGTCGCTGTGAACTCGCAATGTCTTGGCGACGCTGGTTCCAAACGCTTCCGCCTGAACCAGCATGGAAACAAGGTTACGCACGCAGTCAACACCGGTGCGGTCCGCCAGATGTTTCCAGGCATCGGCGCGGGGGCGTCCCGCGCGCTGCTCAAGCACCACAATGCTCAACTCATCGCACAGTTCCGGCTGCGCATATTTCAATTCCACCGAGGTGCGCGCCGTCGCCTGATCCAGGCTCAACCCTGCCTCAATGCAGATCACCAGCAGATCAAGCACATCCGGCAGCCCCTTCCTGAGCTTGGCCTGGCGCGATGTGATTCGCCTTCCCAACCAGAAATCCGGCATTAGAAAACCCAGGCCCAGACACAACGTAATCACAAAAAACGGGCTGAAGCGCACCAACCCTGTAATCAGCGCCAAAAGGCAAAGCAAGAGCGGAACCAGTACTTTGGAGCCATAGAAGACTTTGATCGCTGACGCATCGCGGTAGCCGGCCCGCTGCAACCGCGTGGTAACCACGGAGACTTCGGCCTCGCTCTTCGGCAATACATTTTCGAAGTGCCCGAGCACTCCGCCAATCGAAGCGCCTGTCTGCTGGAGGGTGCTCTTCAGGGATTTCTGCTTGGGCTGCTGCGGATTGATTGCCTCGGAAATGCGCTGAAGCATCTCTTCGCGATAGAACAGGAGCAGTCCCCCGCTCACAATCAGCAGAAAGATCACGCAGAATGTAAAAATCACCAATCCCATAGATCCCCCTCAAACGTCCATGTTGACTATCTTGCGAATGATCAAACCGCCAATCACAATCATGATGCTTGCCGCCCAGAGCATCTTGATGCCAAGTGGATTCTTCCACAGGACGCTCATCATTTCAGGGTTTACAAAATAGAGCGCTATTCCCAGCACCACGGGGAGTAGCGTGAGCACCCAGCCAGTCATACGCCCCTGGGCTGTGTGAACTCCGACCTGCCGCTTCAGGCGGAAGCGTTCCCGAATGACATGAGAGGTCTTGTCCAGAACTTCGGCAAGGTTTCCTCCGCTTTCCTTCTGGATCATGATTGCGGTTGCAAAAATGCGCAGATCCTGAAGAGGGACGCGGTTGATCAGGTTGTCCAGAGCCGTCTTGAGTTCAAGGCCGTAGTTCTGCTCGTCAAAACACGCCCTCATCTCACAGCCAATCGGGTCTGCGCATTCACGAGCCACCGAGCCGATTGCGGCGACGAGGCTGTGTCCGGCTCGCAGTGCACTCACCATCAAATCGAGCGCCTCCGGCATCCCTTTCTGGAAAAGGTCAAGACGCTTGCTGCGCTTGAAGAGCACGAATAAAAGCGGAGCAAAGCCCAACAGCAGGCCGGCCGGCAAAGCCATGAGAATGGAATCCAGACGCAGGTAAGCCAGATAAGCGGGAACAACAAAGCACAAGCCGGAACCGGCAAGAAAGCCCCCTGTGCTCCATTTCAAGTCGGCCTGATAGAGCAGAGATTGGATCCGCGGCGCCAGCTCGATCTGATCGAGCTTCTTATTGAGCCATGGGATCGCACTGAACTGTTCGTTCTTGCGAAGATTGACAATAGCGTCTCGGTCTTCCTTCGTGTCCGTGGCCAGGGCCGAGTCCAGTGTGGCATGCACTTGCTTGGCGCGCGCGGAGGCCCCGCTCCCAATGGCTACCAGCACCAAAGCGACAACTGAGAACGCGCCCAGGAATGTCAGACTTATTATCAATCCCATAACTCTTGCCCTCCTTTCCGCTCAATTGACCTGAGTTTCGCGTTCAAACAAGACCGGCGGCAAAACGATGCCCGAAATGCGAAGCCGTTCGAGGAACCGGGGACGAATGCGCGTCGGCAGGAATACGCCGATGACCTTGCCGTCAGGTCCAATCCCTTTCTTCTCGAAGGTAAATATCTCCTGCATGCTGATGACGTTCTCTTCCATGCCAGTGATCTCGGAAACGCTGGTCACCTTGCGCGTCCCATCGCTCATGCGTGTGGCCTGCACCACGATCGTGATGGCCGATGCTATCTGCTGGCGTACGGATTTTTCCGGCAGGTTCATATTGCTCATGGCAACCATCGATTCAAGCCTTGCAATAGCATCGCGCGTAGTGTTGGCGTGAATCGTGGTCATCGAGCCTTCATGCCCGGTATTCATGGCCTGCAGCATGTCAAAGGCTTCTTCGCCGCGAACCTCGCCCATAATAATGCGGTCGGGGCGCATGCGCAGACAGTTGATCAGCAGTTGGCGCTGGCGAATCGCCCCTTGTCCTTCAATGTTTGGCGGGCGGGTTTCCAGTCGCACAATGTCTTCCTGCGCCAGGCGCAGTTCGGCGGCATCTTCGATGGTGACAATGCGCTCGTTGCGCGGAATGTATTGCGACAGAATGTTCAAGAATGTGGTCTTGCCGGCGCCGGTGCCGCCGGAGATGAGGATGCTGATCCTGGCTTTCACCGCGGAAGAAAGCACCTCCATCATCTCTGCCGAAACACTCTTCAACTGAACCAGTTGGTTGGCTGCAAGGGGGCCCGTCCCGAAGCGGCGGATCGACAGGGAAGGCCCGTCCAGCGCCAGTGGCGGAATGATGGCATTGACGCGGGAGCCATCGGGCAACCGCGCATCGACCATCGGCGAGGACTCATCCACGCGGCGGCCCACGCGCGACACGATGCGATCAATGATCTGCAACAGGTGATGATCATCGCGAAACGTAGTATCCACTCGTTGCAGCAGCCCACCCTTTTCAATGAACACATGATCCTTGTCATTGACCAGGATGTCTGAAATCTTTGCGTCCCTCAGCAGGGGCTCCAGTGGACCAAGGCCGAAAACCTCATCGAGCAGGTCCGCCTGTATCTTTTCCTGTTCGTCAAAGTTGAGGGGCACCCGCTGGTCGGCAATAATCTCCTTTACAATGCCGGCCACCGCCTGGCGCGCCTGACTCGAGTTGACGCGCGACAGCTTCTCCAGATCGAGCTTGGAGATCAGGGTCCTGTGTATTTCCGCCTTGTACTTTTCCAGGTTCAGAAGTTCCACGTTCCTCCTCCAAATGCGTCAGAATGCTCGTCCGTTCGGCCATCATTGTAAACAGATGCCCATGACCAGAAGAGGGGAAGGAGCCAGAAGGCTCGTCACCCGCCCAGAGTGAATGTCACGCTCACTGTCGTCTCAACTTCCACCGGTTCTCCATCAAGCATGTACGGCCTGTAACGCCAGGTCTTCACGGCATCCAGCGCGGGCTGCCGAAGCATGGTCGGCCCGTTCACAACATGAAGA
>Ga0326727_10020787_pt1 | contig 12980 bp, 7 predicted proteins | sample MB2enrmetagenome_FD_207643 | JGI IMG/M metagenome (GOLD analysis project Ga0326727, IMG submission 207643) | Lab enriched peat soil microbial communities from McLean, Ithaca, NY, United States - MB29MY | ecosystem: Environmental > Terrestrial > Soil > Wetlands > Peat | place: USA: New York...
ATATCGATCACTTCAAGCGCATCAACGACTCCCTGGGACATGCGATCGGCGACCAGTTCCTCAAAGCGGTGGTCGAACGCCTGCTGGTGTGCATCCGCGAAACCGATACCGTCACCCGCCAGGCCGGGGACGAGTTTATGGTGGTCCTGTCCTCGGTGCTCGACACCGAGGCCGTCAACCGCGTCGCCGCCGAAATCCTGGAAGCCATGTTGCCGCCCTTCCATATCGCCGGCCAGGCGCTGTCGTCCTCGGTATCGATCGGCATAGCGGTCTACCCCGACGACGGGCGAGACTTCGACACCCTGCTACGCCGGGCCGACGCCGCCATGGATGCGGCCAAGGATGCCGGGCGCAATACCTATCGCTTCTTCGCCCAACGCATGAACGCCAATGCCAGCGAATATCTGGCGGTGCTGACCAGCATGCGCAAGGCGCTGGAAAACAGTGAATTCACCCTGCATTTCCAGCCGCAGATCTCGCTGGTCACCAACGCCATCGTCGGCGCCGAGGCGCTGATCCGCTGGAACCATCCGGAGCTGGGACTTTTGTTGCCGGCAAAGTTCATCTCGGTTGCCGAGGACAGCGGAATGATCGTCGACATCGGCGAATGGGTTCTTCACGAATCCTGCCGTCAGGCCATGCGCTGGCGCGACCTGGGCCATAACGACCTGACCATCGCCGTCAATTTGTCGGCCGTGCAGTTCCGCCGTGGCGATCTTCTGGCGGCGGTAACCCGTGCCCTGGCCGAGACGAGCCTTCCGCCCAACCGCCTGGAATTGGAACTGACCGAATCGATCCTGATCCACGACACGGCCAACGTTCTGTCGACGGTGACGGCCCTGAAGGCGCTGGGCGTGAAGCTGTCGATCGACGACTTTGGCACCGGCTACTCCAGCTTGGCCTATCTGCGCCGCTTTGCCCTCGATCGCCTGAAGATCGACCAGTCCTTCGTGCGCGGCATCGCCCGAGACCCCAATAACGACGTCATCGTCCGCGCCATCGTGCAATTGGCCAAAGGACTGGGCCTGAAAGCGGTTGCCGAAGGTGTCGAGGACCAGGAGACCCTGGACGTCATCCGCCGGCACGGCTGCGACGAGGTCCAGGGATATCACTTCGCGCGCCCCATGCCCGCCGAGGATTTTCCGGCCTTTGCCGCCGCCTTCGGTCGCGGCGATGAACCGGAGAGGACGTAATACCAACTTGCGATGAGTCACACTCATCGCAAGTTGGTATGAGCCGTCGTTTCCGATCATTCGGGAGCGATCGCCTCGAACATCCCCGTTTCGGGATTCTTGCGGCAGGTCCCTTCGCGAAAGACCGCCCCGTTCATCGCCACATAGACGCCCGCTGCGGCGCACTGGGCGGCTCCAATCGCCAGGCCCAGGTTGAAATCGGCATCGCTGTTCTTCAGGCACCAGGGCTGGGACGAGCCGGTCATGACGATGGTCTTGCCTTGCAACGCGGGGGTGGACGCCAAGGCGGCGGCGGTCCGGGTCATGGTATCGGTTCCGTGCACGACGACCAGGCGAGCCTCTGTCGCCTGGCAACAGGCCTCGACGATCAAGGCGCGGTCGGTCTCGGTCATGTCCAGGCTGTCCTTGGCCAGAAGATCCAAGGTCTCGTACGGAACGGAGCGGGCCTGCGACAGGATGGCAAGAACCTGGGTGCCCTCGTTGGTCAGATCCCGCGTTCCCGCCCCGCGGGCATAGGTCTTGTCGATGGTTCCACCCGTCGTGATGATCAACAGCGTCATATCCCCTTCCCTTGATTGGTGACGGCCGAGTAATCCCGTTCCGCCTGAAGATGAAACAGCATCGCCTCGAAATCGGGCAATGGCAGCGGCCGGCTGAACAGATAGCCTTGGTAGGCGGTACAGCCGTACGAGCGAAGCTGCTCCAATTGGGCAGCGGTCTCAACCCCTTCCGCGATCACCTCCAGCCCCAGGGTTCGGCCCATGGTGATGATGGTATGGACGATGGTGGCATCGCTGGGATCGATCGCGATATCGCGGACGAAGGCCTGATCGATCTTCAGCTTCGACAACGGCAGTCTTTTCAGATAGGCCAGCGACGAGAATCCGGTGCCGAAATCATCCAAAGCGAATTTCAGGCCATGGGAGCGCAGCGCGCTCATCTTGGCGATGACCTCGTCCAGATTATCCACCAGCATGCTTTCCGTCAGCTCCATCTCCAGTCTGCCGGGATCCGCTCCGGTCCGCGCCAGGATGTCGAGGATCTGCTGGACGAAATCGGGATGGCTGAACTGGCGCGGGCTGACATTGACGGCCACCGTGAGATCGCGGCTGGGGGAATGGGATGCCCACCGCACGACCTGACGGCACGCGGTCTCGAAAACCCAGCGTCCGATTTCGAGGATCAGCCCGGTTTCCTCGGCAAGCGGAATGAACTCTGCCGGCGACACCAGTCCTCGCGATGGATGGCGCCAGCGCAGCAGGGTTTCGGCACCAATGATCCGCTGGTCCTCCAACTGGGGTTGAAAATAAAGAATCAGCTGCTGTTCGCGGAGCCCCTGGTGCAAATCCTCTTCCAGCGCGGCCCGCGCCTTGATGGTCGCCTGCAGTTCGGGGTCGAAAAAACGCAAGGTATTCCGGCCTGCGGCTTTTGCCTGGTACATGGCGATATCGGCCTGCTTCATCAGCTCGTCCTGGTTGTCGCGCTGATCTCCGAACAAAGTGACCCCGATACTGGGCGTGCTGCGGAATTCCTTCCCGGCGATCTCGTAAGGCTCGCCCAGGACGGACAGGATCTTCGCCCCGACGATCTCGACATGGGTCGCGGCTTCCTTGGCATTGTCGGAAAGGTCGGACAACACGACGACGAACTCGTCGCCGCCAATCCGCGCCACCGTGTCTGCCTCACGAAAGCTGGTGGCCAGCCGCCGGGCGACGTCCTGCAGCAGGATATCGCCCTTGTCGTGCCCCAAGGTGTCGTTGACCGTCTTGAAGTTGTCCAGGTCGACGAACAGCAGAGCGCCCTCGCGCCCGGTCCGCGTGCTTTGCGCCAGCGCCTGCCCCAGGCGGTCCATCAGCAGGCGTCGATTGGGAAGCCGGGTCAAGGGGTCGTAGAAGGCCAACTCCCTGATCCGGCTTTCCCGTTCCTTGCGCTCGGTGATGTCGCGGGTCGATCCGTAAAGGAACCCCTGTCCGTCGATCTCGATCCCCGACGCACTGACTTCGACGGCCACCACCGTCCCGTTGCCCCGCCGATAGGACGTCTCGAAAACGGCTTTTCCCCGTCGCTCGATCAGGTCCCGGACCCGTGCATTGACCAGATCCGCCGGCTCCCAGGCATGCCAATCGCTGATCCGCAACTGCCCCAGGACCTCGGGCCCATAGCCGACGATCTCAAAAAAGGCGTCGTTGGCCTCCACCAGCAAACCATCGCCGGCCACGATGTGGATACCGTCGCTGGCCGTCTTGAGAATGGTCTGCAGGCGCAGCCGTTCCCGTTCAAGCTGTGCGACGGCCTCGCGCCGGGCCTTGATCTCCTGTGCTTCCCGCAGGACATTGGTGATGACCGGGGTCAATCGCTTCAGGTTGTCTTTGAGCAAGAAATCGCGGACACCCAGTTTCATCAGCTCGACCGCGCGTTCTTCCCCCACATGCCCCGATACCAGAATGACCGGAAGATCCGGCCGCAAGCTCTTGATCAGCGAAAAGGAGTCGGAAAAGTCCAGCTCGGGCACGTGGTAATCCGAAATCACCAGATCCCATTCCCGTTGGCCCAGGGCATCCCGCAAAGCTTCGAACGTGTCGACCCGGCTCCAATCGACGGACATGCCGTCCTGCCGGCAGACGCGCTGTACCAGGAGAAAGTCGGCGGGATTGTCCTCGATCGACAGGAACGCGAGCAATGGGACCATGTCAGCTGACCACCTCCTGCGGCATGCGGGTTCTGGCGCCATCGGGTCCGGGCTTGTCGGACTCGGCGCCCTTCGGCAGATGGAATTTGAAGACGGCGCCCTGTCCGACGGCACCGCTCGTCAGGATGATACCACCATGTCGGTGCACAACCCGGGCAACCGTCGACAACCCGATGCCCAGCCCGGGAAACTGCTCCTGCCGGTGCAGCCGTTGAAATGGCTTGAACAGGCGTTCGGACTCTTTCTGATCGAAACCGGCGCCATTGTCGGCGACGCAGATGAACGGACGCCCCGAGAGGGTTTCGGCATAGACATGGATCTCCGGCCGATCCCGTCCATGGGTATATTTCCAGGCATTGGACAGAAGATTGTCGAGGATCACCTCGACCATGCGCCGATCACCCCAGACATGCAGGCCGGGCTCGACGCTCCAGGAGACCTGGCGTCCCGCCTCCGCCGCTTCCAACTGTCGGCGCATGACCGCAACAACCATGCCGATGTCGACGTCCTCGCGCTGAAGATCTCCCTTCCCCGCCTTCGACAGGGACAGCAGCCCTTCGATCAGATCGCCCATATGGCGCCCGGCCACCGCAATTTGGCCCAGATATTGGCGCGCCTCGCCATCCAACCGATCCGCGAAGTCTTCTTCCAGGGCGGCGCTGAAGCCGGTCATGGCCCGCAGCGGTGCCCGCAGGTCGTGGGAAACGGCATGGGCGAAAGCGTCCAACTCCTGATTGGCGGACCGTAGTTCGACTTCGGCCTGCTTGCGCTCTTCGATCTCATGAACCAGTTTGGCGTTCACAGCCGCCAGCTCCTCGGTGCGCAAGGTCACCTCGCGTTCCAGCTCCAGGCGCCGCTGGCGCAATTGCGCCGTGCGCAACCACAGAAGACCGGTGACGCCCAGGCCGACCAGAGCCGCCTCCACCAGGCGGAACCAACCGGTCTGGTACCAGGCCGGCAACACCGTCACGGGCAGTTGGACGGGGGGATCGCTCCACGCGCCCTCGCGATTCGACCCCCGCAACAGCAACGTATAGCGCCCCGGTGGCAGGTTGGTATAGGCCGCCAGGCGATGGTCGGAATCGCTGGTGATCCAGTCGTCGTCGAACCCACTCATGCGATAGGCGTAGCGGTTCCGTTCGGGAGCCGAGTAATCAAGAGCCGAGAATTCGACCTGGAGACTGCGGTCCTCCGGCTTGATGACCACCGGCTGCAAGGTCGGCTGGCTGCGCCCGCCGATGCGGATCGCGGTGACCACCACCGGCGGCATGGTCGAGCTGGGCGCCCGCAAATCGGGATGGACGACCGTTGCCCCTCCCCCACCGCCGAACAGCAGGCTGCCGTCCGTCGCCACGGCGCCGGCCCCGGACCAGAAATAGTCGCGGATGGCGACACCATCGACCTCGCCCAGGGAGCGGATGGCCAGTGTTGCCGGATCGATCATGGCCAGGCCGTTTGAGGTTCCCGCCCAGATCCGCCCCGCCGGATCGCTCAACAAGACATTGACGATGTCCGAAGGCAGACCATCGGCCGCCCCCAGATGGCGGAAGACCGGCTGCCCCTGCGGATCGCCCTCCATGATGGAGATTCCCCCGCCGTCCGTGCCGATCCACAGTCGCTGGCGACCGTCACGCAACAACGTCAGGACCATGTCCGACTGCAATCCGTTGGCCGAGCCGGTGTCCCGCAGGAACTGCCGAAAACCGTGCCCGTCGGGAGCCAGCAGATTAAGCCCATGGATGGTTCCCACCCACAGGCCGTGGACGGGGTCTTTCAGCATGACCACCACCCACGGATCGGACAGCCCGTCGGGGGCGTCGGCGCGATGGCTCAGGAACTCCAACGTCCGCTCCGGTTCGGACAGCCGCGCCAGACCATGGGTCCTTGTTCCGATCCAAAGCGTGTCCCCATCTTTCAGCAAGGCATTGACGGCCTCGTCGCCCAAGGGCTGAAACCGTGCCACGGTATCGCCCCGCGCCGGCTTCTCGTAAAGCCCGCGGGAGGTCGCGATCCACATGGCACCGTTGTCCTGTGGCGAAAAGTCCGAGACGGCCGCTACCGGCAGGCCGGGAGCTGCAGGATCCTTGCGAATGGGCAGACTGCTGACGCGCCCCCGGTATGGGTCGAAGATGTCCACGCCGCCGGAGAAAAATCCCAGCCACACCTGTCCGGACGGATGCTGGTGGATGGCATAGACATCGGCCCCCGACAGGGACGAGCGTGGGTCGCCTCCGGGAAGCAGCGAGGCAATGGCGCGGTTGTTGGGATCAAAGCGATCGACCCCCTTGCCCGTCGCGATCCAAACCAGGCCGGCACGGTCGCGCATGATCGCCCACACCCGGTTATCGGCCAAACCGCTGGGGCTTGACGGATCCGACCGCCAGGCTCTTATGGGAATGCCTCCCTGCGACAGGCGCAGCAGGCCGCCCCCCCAGGTACCGGCAAGGAGAACACCGGGCTGCACCTCAAGCAGCGAGGTGATCGGCTCTTCGTGCTCGGAACTGCCCTCATTGAGTTCCGCCCGCTGAGACGTGTCGACATGTCCGATGCGGCCATCGCCCCGCCCGAACCAGATACGCCCGGCAGCATCCTGCGTCAGCGCCGTCACCCTTTCTCGCAGACGCGACGTCCCGGCCACGGCCGGCAGCAGGCCGATCGGCTCGAACAGGGCTGTCTCCTGGCTCCGGCGGGCAAGGCCGCTATCGGTTCCCACCCATAGTGTGCCCGAACGGTCGCGCAGCAGACCCGTGATGCGATGGTCGTCAAGGCCGGCGCAGGGATCCTGGACCCACGATTGGCTTGTCCGCACGTAGTGGGCCAACCCTTTGTCATTGCCGACCAGGATTCCGCCATTGCCATCCCCGACCATATTGGCGAACACCCCGGCGGCCTGCGGGATGGCCGGCAACAGATCGAACCGCTCACGGTCGCGGTCGTAGCGGGCGACCACGCCGCCATCGGTCGCCACCCACAGCACATGCGCCTCGTCGACCAGAAGCCGCGTCACATAGTTGCCCGGCAGCGAATGGGGATCGGCCTGGTCATGCAGGAATGCCCTGGCGCGATAGCCATCCCAACGCACCAGACCGCCTTGAGTCCCGATCCAGATCAGTCCATCGGCATCCTGGACCAGGGCCATCGCGCTTTCGTTCGGCAGGCCCTGATCGCGGCGCAGGTGAACCAGAAGCGGGACAGTAATGCCGTCCCAAGGCCCAGGCTCCGTCGCCATCACGCGAGACGTTCCGGCAAGGACGACCAACAAAATCAGCCACATCGTCACAGTGCGCAGCATGGCGAGAATATCACCTTGGTAATATTATAACTCTAAGACCCACCCCGGCGGGAAGCAACCGGCAATTTCTCCTACGCAGCGACATCTCCATCCAACAACACCCTCTTCAGTTGATATCGACACTACTGGCGGGCACATTCCCATGCGAGGACCGCACGGCGCCTGACGGCAAAGACAATGAGTCCCGGCGGCGGCACCGTCAACCGGGGAACGACCGGATGACAGGAGCCTCGCTGCAACCGTTTTTCCACATTGCCCCGGTTTCCAGGCCCTTCTATGATGCCGCCTTCGTCCTTCTCAAGGTTTTGGAACCAAGTAGACCCCAATGCTCGACTCCTTTCGCAAAGCATCGCAATCCTGGTTCATCAAGATCCTCTTTGGTCTTTTGATCGTCAGTTTCGGCATCTGGGGCATCGGCGACGTCGTCCGTGGCCGGGCTGCGTCGAAGCCCGCCATCACGGTCGGCTCGCAGGCGATCTCGGCCGGTGAGGTGGCCGAGCAGTTCCGCCGCGACACCGAAAGGCTGTCGGCCATGTTCGGCGGCAAGCTGACCACCGACCAGGCGCGCCAGTTGGGACTGTTGCAACGGACCATCGAGCAGATGGTGAACCGGTCGCTCCTGAACCAGGCCGCTACCGACCTGGGCCTGGGTGCGGACGACGAAAGTCTGCGACGGATGATCGCCGAGACGCCGGCCTTTCAAAACCAGCTGAAAGTGTTCGACAAGGACGTCTACCAGCGAACGCTGATGCGCGCCGGGATGACCGAACGGCAGTTCCTGTCGATGGAACGCAGCGACGTTGCCCGCGAACAGCTGACCCTGGCAGTGGCCGGCGGCTTGCAGGCGCCTGACGCCATGGTCTTGCCCCTGTTCCGATATCGCCAGGAAAACCGCACGGCCGAGGTGGTGGCTTTCCTGGCCTCCGCCATGCCGCAACCGGCCAAACCCTCCGACGAGCAGCTGTCCCAGTTTCATCAGGCCCATTCCCAGCAGTTCATGTCGCCGGAATTGCGCGGGCTGACCGCCCTGGTGGTCAAGGCCTCCGACGTCTCGTCCGATATCAAGATCCCCGAGGGCGACGTCGAGCGGTCCTACCAGATCCGCCAGGCCGAATTCGTGACGCCGGAGACGCGCAGCATCCAGCAGGTGTCGTTCGCCGATGAGGACAAGGCCAAAGCCTTTGCCGAAGCGGCCAAAAGCCAGGACTTCGCCGCCGCCGCCAAGGCCGCCGGCGTCGAATTGACCGATCTTGGCAAGGTGGATCGCAAGGGCGTACCCCTGCCCGAGCTTGCCGACGCCGCCTTCGCCCTGCCCTCTCCCGGCATCACCGCCCCCGTCCAAAGCCCGCTGGGCTGGCATGTGCTGCGGGTCAGTGCGATCCAGCCCGGTACCGGCCGGTCGCTGGCCGACGTCCGCGAGCAGATCATCCGCGACCTGACCAAGGACGAAGCGACCAACCGGCTTTATGCCTTGTCGACCAAGATGGAGGACGCCCTGGGGTCGGGCGCTTCGCTGGAAGAGGCGGCCAGCAGCCTGGGCCTGAAGCTGATCAAGGTTGCGGCCGTCGACGACCACGGCAATGACGCCGCCGGGAAGCCGATCGCCGATCTGGCCACGATCCCGGCCGTGCTGGCCAAGGGCTTCGAGCAGGACAAGGGCACCACCAGCGAGGTAACGTCGCTTGACAACAACTCCGGCTATTACGTCGTGCGGGTCGACAGCATCGCGGCTCCGGCAGTCACGCCGTTGGAGAGCATCCGCGACAAGGTGGCGGCAGCCTGGGTCCAGGAGCAGCGGGAACAGGCGGCCCATCGCCAGGCCGACGCCGCCCTGGAACGACTGCGCAAAGGTGAGCCGATCACCGCCGTCGCCGGGTCGCTGAAGGTCGAAACGACACCGCCCTTCCCGCGCTCCAGCGAGGGCAAGCCGATCGTCCCGCCGCTTCTCGCTGCCGAAATGTTCAAGCAATCCGCCGTCGGCGACGCCGCCGTCGTCACTGTCCCGGGTGGCAGCATGGTGGCGCGTCTGGCCTCCATCCTGCCCGCCGACCCCAAGACGCAACAGAAACAACTGGCGACCATCCACGACCAGATCTTGCAATCGATGGGCGACGACCTGATGCGGCAGTATGTGGCGATGCTGTTCAAGACATACGGCGTATCGATCAACAGCGCCGCCATCGACGCCCAGTTCCCGAAATGAAGACGCCCGTCTCCTTCGAGGCCTTCCAGTCCGACTATGACGCCGGCAAGCCGCAGGTGCTGTGGCAAAAGCTGGTCGCCGACCTCGAAACCCCGGTGTCCGCCATGCTGAAGCTGGCGGACGGCAAGCCCAACAGCTTCCTTTTGGAGTCTGTCGAGGCCGGGGCCAAGCGGGATCGCTATTCCATCATCGGGCTGAAACCCGACCTGATCTGGCGCTGCCACGGCGACAAGGCCGAAATCAACCGCCAGGCCCGTTTCGACGCCAATGCCTTCGAACCCTGTCCGGCGGGGCAAGGCGCCCTGGCCTCGTTGCGTGCGGTCGTTGCCGAATCCCGTATCGATCTGCCGCCCCATCTGCCGCCGATGGCGGCGGGACTGGTCGGCTACATGGGCTATGACATGGTGCGGTTGGTGGAACAACTGCCGGACGCCAATCCCGACCGCATCGGCATTCCCGACGGGATATTCCTGCGTCCGACGGTCATGGCCATCTTCGACAACGTGGACGACTCCGTCACCGTGGTCACTCCGGTCCGTCCGCAACCGGGAATCAACGCCCGCAGCGCCTTCAATCAGGCTTGCGAACGGTTGGCCGACATTGTCGCCGACCTGGAGCGATCGTTGCCCTATGGCCGCGACGCCGGTGCCGATCAGGAAAGCCTGCCCGAGGCATCCGCCAACGTGACGGCGGAGCAGTATCACCAGATGGTGGCACGGGCCAAGGAGTACATCCTGGCCGGCGACATCTTCCAGGTCGTATTGTCGCAGCGCCTGTCGGTTCCCTTCCGCCTGCCGCCCTTTTCCCTGTACCGCGCGTTGAGGCGAACCAATCCCAGCCCGTTCCTCTTCCATCTCGACTTCGGCGACTTTTGCCTGGTGGGGTCAAGCCCGGAGATCCTGGTGCGCCTGCGCGACGGCCGGGTGACCATCCGCCCCATCGCCGGAACCCGTCGGCGCGGCATCGATGGCGCCGAGGATCAGGTTCTGGCCGCCGACCTGCTGGCCGACCCCAAGGAACTGGCCGAACATCTGATGCTGCTGGACCTGGGCCGCAATGACGTCGGCCGGGTGTCCGACATCGGGACGGTCTCGGTCACGGAACGCATGGTGATCGAGTACTACTCGCACGTCATGCACATCGTGTCCAATGTCGACGGCCGGCTGGCCGGCGGTCACGACGCCATGGACGCCCTGTTCGCCGGGTTCCCGGCTGGGACGGTGTCGGGCGCACCCAAGGTGCGGGCCATGGAGATCATCGACGAACTGGAGCCTGACCGTCGCAGCTTTTATGCCGGCTGTATCGGCTACTTTGCCGCCAATGGCGCCATGGATACCTGTATCGCCTTGCGCACCGCCCTGGTCAAGGACGGCACGATGATCGTGCAGGCCGGTGCCGGCATCGTCGCCGACTCGGTGCCGGAGTCCGAATATCAGGAATGTTGGAACAAGGCCCGCGCCCTGATCCGTGCCGCCGAAGAGGCGGTCCGCTTCTCGGACCGCCAGGGCCGGCGGTAACGGCAGCGGCGAGTGCCCCAAACCAGTGGCACCTGCGTCCCTGCCGGTGTTTCGGCAAAGCCGAAAATGAGCATTTCCGCCTCGTCGCGGCGGAAGCCTGCGGAGACGCCGGCCCTGTCTGACGTTTCACAAGCCCTAGGCGGCGATCACGCCACCGAAGTCGAAACCGGCCTCGTCGATGGCCTGGGCGATGGCCTGTTCATCAGCCTCTCCGTCGACGCTGACCCGCCCTGACGCCAGATCCACCGTCACCGTCGCATCGGGCGCCACCGACTTGATGGCCCGTTCCACCGAGCGGGCGCAGCCGCCGCAGGTCATTCCCGACACCTTGTAGATCGTCGTCATCCTCGCACTCCTCTGTCCACCGTCAGGCCGGCCCAAAATGGCCCGCCGTTACCCATGCAAATTCCCGGCAGTGCGCTGGCGCGCACGGACCACTTCGGTCACCGGAACCAGAACCAGCCCTTTTGCCGCCAATGTCGGCAACCATGCCATCAGGGCGGCGATCGTCGCATCACGGGGATGCCCAATGGCAATGGCGGTCCCCTTCCTGCGCGCCAATGCCTCCAGTTTCTCCAACTGCCCCTGGACTGCCGCCAATTCACCCACATTGTCCAGGAAGACGTTGCGCGCCGCGCTGGGAACCCCGGCTTTTTCCGCCAACATCAGCCCGACGGAGCGATCGGTGGTCAGGCTGTCGATGAACAACAGACCACGCCGATGCAACAGGTCCATGACCTGTTCCATGCCGGGCGCAAAGGCGGTGAACTTGCTGCCCATGTGATTGTTGATCCCGACATAGCCGGAAAACCGGTCCAGGTCGTCTTCGATCCTTTTCGCCAATTCGGCCGGCGCCAGGCCGACCAGCAAAGCACCTGGCCCCGGATCGATCTTTTCGCCCAGCGGTTCCATCGGCACATGCATCATCAGTTCATGACCATGGGTCCGCGCCGATTCGGTCTGGTGCGGCAAGTCGTCGGCATAGGACATGAAGGACACGGTGAGCGGTCCCTGCAGTTGGATGACCTTCTCGGACCGGCGCTTGTCGACACCCATGTCATCGATGATCACGGCGATCATCGGGCGCCCTCCAGTCGGAACATCGGGCAGGGCAAACCGTTCCCAGGCCGGACGCCCCGAAAGGTGAGCCGGTGGCGGTGAAACGGGGACGGCAGGTCCGAACGCTTCGTCTTCGATTACCGTTTGTGGGCTGGTTTCGGTGGCCACCGGATCGTCGGACGCCACCATGTCCTGCGCCGAGGTCTCGCCGGGCGGAGAAGGCGCCGGACCTTCGGCGACGGCCGCCGGCTGGGGCGGCTCCCCAACCCGAGACCACCACATCCCGATGCCGCCCAGAACCACCAGCAGAACCAGGCCGCCTATCAGCATCGGCCGCCAGGATCCTGTCCAGTCGGGCGGAAGGCGCTTACGCCGCCGTGGCCGCTGCCCGTCCGTCTGCGGCGCGACGTCCCTGTCTTCCACGAAAACCTCTCCGCACATCCCCTCCTTGCCGGAGGGAGGGCCATACTACCGGCCCTTGCCCGGGGAAAGAAGCCTTTCCAGGCCCCCTCCCCCAAGTCCCGTCGGAGCGCGACAAGAGATCCGGTTAGAACCCGACGCTGTGCCCGACCAGATAGAGTCCGCCGGCGAACAGCATCGCCCCCAGGAAGACGCAAACCGGCAAGGTCAGCACCCAGGCCAACAACAGATTGCGCAACGTACCCATCTGCAAGCCGGAGTGGTTTGCCGCCATGGTTCCGGCAACACCCGAAGAAAGAACGTGTGTCGTGCTGACCGGAAGTCCATAGATGTCCGCGGCGGCGATGGTCGACATGGCGACCAGTTCGGCCGCCGCCCCCTGGGCGTAGGTCAAATGCGACTTGCCGATCTTCTCGCCGACGGTCACGACAATGCGCTTCCAACCGATCATCGTACCAAGACCCAGGGCCACGGCGACCGCCACCTTGACCCAAAGGGGGATGAAAGTGGTGACATGCTGCATGCCGTCCTTCAGCGTCAGCAGTCCGGGCCGGGCCTCGGCCGGCAGCCGGCCCGGCACCTTGGCCAGCTTGCCAATGCTTTCCGA
>Ga0326727_10020789_pt1 | contig 12979 bp, 14 predicted proteins | sample MB2enrmetagenome_FD_207643 | JGI IMG/M metagenome (GOLD analysis project Ga0326727, IMG submission 207643) | Lab enriched peat soil microbial communities from McLean, Ithaca, NY, United States - MB29MY | ecosystem: Environmental > Terrestrial > Soil > Wetlands > Peat | place: USA: New York...
CTATGCTAATGGCGTCAAAGGGACATTTCTTGATGCATATGCCGCAGCCTGTGCAAAGATCCTCGTCAATGATTGGTTTCTTCTGTCCCGGGAGAAACTTGATCGCGTAACTTCGGTTAAGCACCTCAGGACAAAACCGATAACACGGAATGCCACAGTCGTCTGGCTTACAATGCTCCTTATCAAGTGTGGCAACGCGTAACAATTTGAAACACGCCTACAACAAAATGGTCGCTGTATGATATTAACGGACATGTGACGGGTTACCCAAGATTACGGCTAAGTCACCACTCCTCTTCTTCGCCCCAACCTTCCTCTTCTTCGCTCCACTCATCATCGGTCCAATCGTCTTCTTGACCGTCGTCCCAGCTCTGATCATCTTCGCTCAAGAAAAGAACCTCCCTACGGAAAATCTAAGCTTACCCCCTAAGAGTGAGATTTTAAGTCTTTTGGCTAGCACCCATTCTGGCCCGTAAGATTCTGTCCCCAAGCAAGGCAAGTTCAATGGCAGCAACTTCAGTAAGAGGAGTTTAAGACACATCTGGGCGAAATGGTATGGTTCGTATTTTGAGAGCTGATCCTGAAGGTTTTAAGGAGGCTGCAGCCGCTGTCTCCAATGGAAAGTTGATCTGCTACCCTACCGACACGGTGTACGGTTTAGGGTGCGATCCTTTCAGCCTTGAAGCACTTAATGCCCTTATTCGTGCGAAGGGAGATCGCACAAAAGCACTGCCTATCCTAGTGACAGGCTTGGATGAAGCGGCAAAGCTCGGCAGAGTCTCCGATAAGGCCAAGTTATTGGCTCAGGAATTCTGGCCTGGACCACTTACAATCATATTGCCTTCCAGGGATCGGATTCCAGTTTTAGTAGCTCCAAAAGGTACCATTGGTGTACGTTCGCCGAACAATGTGATCTGCCTCAACCTTCTCACTCTATGCGGAGGTGGCCTTGTGGGTACGAGCGCAAATTTAAGTGGACAGGCCCCAGCTACTTCGGCGAACGAAGCGGCAAGTCAACTTGGGAACCATGTGGAAGTGATCTTGGATGGAGGTAGATCCAGTCTTGGAATCGCTTCTACTGTAGTTGATGTGTCCGGTGACCTAATCGTGTTGAGAAAAGGACCTATTTCAAGAGGAGAACTACTTCGCTGCATTAGAAAGCAGACGTACGATAGCAATTAAATGTGCTCTGTTATTACGCAAATGTGTGTTTATTCTTGCTGGATGAATTCAATCTGATAATCTCGACTAGCCGAGGCAATGAACGGAATGCCTGTAGCGAGATGTGGTATCTCATCGGCGAAGTGGGAGATCGTGGATCGAATATTGAGACAACATCTGTTATAGGATTAGTTGTTGGTAAAACTAAACTTGAACCGATAAAAACAATCCACGCCTTGAGAGTGCTATTCAAAGAGAGACCGTGGGAATTCAAGTATGCTCTCAAAGTTGTCCCAATCCAGAAGGTGGTTCATGCGGGCCTTGCAGAAATCGAAAATGCCGCCGTCAGCCTAGCTGCTGGAATAGGCGAGGAGGAAAACTTCAGAGTCACTATCGAGAAGCGACATACCGATCTTTCAAGTAAAGTCATAATTGACTCAGTAGCAAAGCGTATTGATCGAAAGGTGAATCTTGAATCGCCTCAGAAGATTCTTTTGATAGAGATAATTGGGCAGTCTGTAGGATTATCGTTAATCTGCCCTGAAGATGTTTTATCCATTGAGAAAGAGAAACATCAGCAGGGAAGAGTCACTTCTTAACGACCAGAAGAGCAGACCTTTCTATCGCTAACCGTTGGATTGATTTTCGGATTGAATCGCCACTTCTAGTCACCGTCTGAATTTCCTTATCCGTCATTCCGAAGTGTTCGCGTATCGCTTCGCATCGCCGTTCCGTCCACTCGTCCAGCAAGTCGTCATTACATTCTTGACTGAACGAATTGGCTAGATGCTCTTTGACTGCTGAAAAGATTTCGGGTGAACTGCTCGTTGCTATTACGGCGATTCTTTTGGTTTCCGTTCGGACGCCTATTCGCGCAAAAGCTTGCGTAATTTGACGCTCCGCTGCAACGTAAAGCAGGATTTCGATTGCTAATGATCTGGAAATCATCTGGTCCAAGGAGCGGGACTTCAAGGCGTTGTATGTTGCGAGTAGGATGTGTCTGTGGCCGGTGGTCTTATCGAGGTCCACGAATTGTATGGTCGCGTCTCTGAACTCTTGCCGAGTTTCGGTTAGGATTGTTTGAGGATCTAGATTATCGTTAATGAGCGCAGTGATCATTATTTGGGTCTCGAATTCAGGAATACCAAAAATCAACGGCTAGGACCCATTTGCCAGCTTAAAGAGCACGTCTATAATTGAATCGCTCATTGAGCATTCCCGCAGAGTTTGTCTAACTGCTTCCATGTCACGGTTCTCAGCTTTAGCCTCCTGCATGAGTAATCTTGTGGCTTCAAGCCGTTCCCAGGGAAAGATTATCCAGTCGCCAGTAGACTCAGCGAAGAAGTCAGGCTTGAATTTGCTATGAGGTTTGTAGTAGAGAGTAGCAGTCTTTATCGCCTTAGCGCCTTTCTCGGCCACGTGATCGATTGCAACTTTCAGGCTCTCTCCAGTGTCCGACACATCATCGACTATCAACACGTTCTTGCCAAACGCGTTTTCTCCTACTGGTTGAGTAACAACTGGTCTTGAGGATGTCTTCCCTAATCCTACGTAGAATTCGACCTTCATACTTGCGGTACGCGTATTCTCCAACAGATCCGAGAGCACTCGCGCAGGAGCCCATCCACCTCTCGATACCCCGACTATGAGATCCGTTTTGAATCCTGATGAACGAATAGCAAGAGCAAGTTCGAGCAGCATCTCGTAGATTCTATCCCACCCAGGTGCTACATATTTCCGAGATGACATCTGAGCATCAATCGCTACCGCGGAAGAGAGACTTCTTGTCACTATAAGCGTTATTGGCGGTCAGCGGAGATGCATCTCCTCATCTGGCGTGAGGGCCTCGGTGCAGGTCAGTCAATCCACGTCATTCCGCAGCTAGGATGATATGAATCGGATTAACAAGTCTTGCTGGATTGTGTGGCAGAATTTATACCCGCGTGTTATGACTACTGTAGTAGTAACAAAGATACTGGGCGTCTACTTGGAGCCACGGGCAATAGATCATTCATAGTTTTTTTATTGTCTTCCACGGAATGCAATAGGGACTGTATATTAGATACGGGGATGGTGTAAGTTCAATGCCATCGGAAGACTTGAAGACGCTGACGTTCTGTGTTTGCACCTACAACTCCGCGAAGACATTGGAACGTTGTCTGAAGAGCATTCGAAACGTAGCCGCCGAGGGGTTACGTGTTCTCGTCGTCGATCATCATAGTGAAGATGGCACTGTTAAGATTGCGAGAAAATTCGGCGCGGAAATATTTTCAGAAACGAAGGGGTTAGGGTTCGCAAGACAGCTTTGTTTCGATCTCACAAACTCAGAATACATTGTTTTTGTTGACGGCGACGTTGAGATAGTGAGAAAGGATTTCTTCGACGTTGCCATCCAAACTCTAAGTAGTAAGGAGTATGGCGCAGTTGTCGGGATGGCTGTGGGTCATCGCTTTCGCTACGGTCTACCAGCAAGCTTACTTGTTCTGCGCAAGAACGACTTCTTAGGCAAAATTGTACCGGACTATATCGATGCTAGAGAGACGTTCTTCATCCAAAGACATCTGGAAGATCGGAAACTAAGAACATTTTATGTCTATGACTCAATGATTCACCGATCGCAGTTCAGAAAATTCAAACCGGAATGGGAAGGTGCTAACACGAGGATTCTGCCGGACTCAAACCCCAAAGAGCTGTTCTTAGCCCTGAAGGTTATAATCCTGCTAAGTCTTAACAGTCGAAACCTAAAGAATATTCTTTACGTCCCGATATTCTATCTGAAATTCCTACACGGCTTTGCTAAACCAGCTGCTTGGCTACGAATGAATAGAGGCGTAAGTGGCGAGTCATGAAGAAGCTGATCTACGAGCGCACCATGTTCAAGGTTCTAATTGAGAGAACGGGCATTTTGTTTTCGATAACAACCAAGAGCAGAGCCTACTTCTTTTTCATATGCTCGAAATGCCTTGGCATTAGAATTGCTCCTACTACCGATCCTTACCCAGGCATAGTCGAGGTGTGCGGATACGACATAACGCGAATCGTGCAAAACTGGAGCAAACTTGCAAATATAAAGCTCAGACAGAAAACCAAAATTGCGACGTAAGCCGACCTCCGAAATTCACTCACACTCTGATCGGCGTATCGCAACCCTTTGATTAGGGAAACAGGATTCGTAGGATTTTCGGAGCTACTACATTCCAATCGTATTGCCGTGCCTTCGCTGGGCCATTAATCGCTGCGCGTTGGGCGAGCGAGGCATCTCTAATAGAAGTGTATATTGCGCTAGCTAGTGCTTGATCATCATCTGGCTCCACTAGTGCACCAACGCTTTCATCGATAATTTCTGGCAAACCGCCAACCTTTGCTGCCAAAACCGGGATACCACAGGCCATTGCCTCAAGGGCCGGGAGACCAAATGATTCGTAACGTGAGGGCACGATAACGAGATTTCCAGAGCTAATTATTTTGGGCATATCTACCCTTTGAACAGTGCCCAGAAACACAATCCCTTCTCTTACCGCTTCCGGGGTACTGTTTACGATGAAAGTTCGCTGTTCATCTGTGAATTCACCCACGATCCCGAGTCTGTAGGCTTCTCCCCATGTGTTCTGGATTGAACGTAGAGCATGAAGGAGAACATCAAGTCCCTTAGACTTTTGAAATCTACCAATGAAAAGAAGATCGTGTTTTTTCTCAACATCCAAAGGTCGAAAGGTTCCGGTCTGAATACCATTCGGTATTGTGAACAAATTCTTGGAATACTCTAAATGGCTATCTTGCATTCTATCCCTCAAGCATCTGCTCACGCAGATTGTCTTGGTACCTGCCAGAAGTTGTAGCAGTTTTCTATCTCTCCTCCTTGCAGCAAACATTTTCAAGTATTCGCCAATGCTAGGTTTCAAAGAAATGTACGTGTCGATGCCGCGTTCTTGGCCAATCGTATGAATCTGTCTAGTAATTCGACCAAGTCCTTGATTGTATGATTGAAGTGTTCTTGCTGCATAGTTGGCTACAGACAGAATCGCTTCGTACCTGTCGAGAAATTTGCCGTCCTCTTTTCTGAGCGGCTGATTTCTCAAGAACCGCTCCCCTAATTCCGAACTGATAACGCTAACTCCAGCTTGGATGGCGTTGGTTTCGTTAGCACCGCCGAGCGGAGTTAAAACATCTATAATGACTCCTCGTTGCGCCAGTTCCCTTGTGAGCTCCCAAACCGCAACTGAAAGCCCCCCTATTCCTTCCTTCCTGAACGGCGGGTATCTGTACCAAGGTACAAGTAGCCTCCTGCCTTTCATCATGCTAAAATTAGTCCCCTAAACGAATCTGGAGCGAAACGAAAGTGACTTCCACACTTTTTCTTTCTCCTCATCCGGACGACCTCGTCTACTCCGCCTTCTCCGCCTTAGTGGAACAATCGGGAGCCGGAACGGCAGTGATCTTCTTCAACGTTTCTCGCTTCACTAAGCATGGATTATTACCCAAGTACTTTGTTACGACGATGAGAACTCTCGAGGAGAGGATCATACTTACACATCTCCGAATCAAATCATCATTCCTATGGATGGAAGATTCTTCTTCTCGAACTGACCCGATTGACAGGCAGAATATCGTAACCAAGCTTAACCGCCTTCGCGGAACATTCCGATACATCTTTTGTCCGCTCGGCATTTCAGGCCATCCGGATCATCTGGCTGTCCGAAGCATCGCGATCGATTACTGGAGGCTAAAATGCGCTGGGAAGCCTACACTTTGCTTTTATGAGGATCTTCCCTACGCCGCGAAAGTGAAGGAGATCGAGGTAGAAGTCGAGAGTTGTGTCAGTGAATTGTCTCGATCTTGCGATAACTTATCCATCTGTTATGAACCGATGAGTATTGACCAGTTAAAGAGAAAGGTTGTCTTCAGCAGACTATACCTTACACAAAATGATCAAAGCAAATTGCTCAAAAAGCATGCACAAGCAATCGGAAAAAAATGTGGCCAAGCCTATGCAGAGAGGTACGTTTGCTCTGAAGAGCCTGAGTAAGATGGCGTTGAGATTTTTCAGTTGGACGTTCTTGCTGCGTTCTATCTACTTGACGCTGAAATATCCTTCAATCCTGCTTGACGTCCTAACGGGAACGGATGTTCGAATTAGGATTCACGAACTGCGAAAGACTGAATGGGTTAGGCTGAATCGAATCTACGAAGACCGCCCTAAACGGGTATTAGGGTTCTTGATCTACCTGAATCCTCTAGATTTTTCTCCGGTTTCGGCGTCGATAGCAACCTCAGGTTGGCTAAACCTTCCGCTAACGACTTTGATGAAGAAAGTCCTGAAGCCCGGGATGACGTTTGTTGACGTAGGTGCTAACCTCGGCTACTTCACGCTTCTAGCGGCCAAAATCGTTGGACCCGGTCACGTGTATGCCTTTGAACCTGAACAGACTAATTTCGAACTACTATCGAAATCCGTCTCGGTAAACGATCTGCGACACGTCGACGTGTACCAAAAAGCGCTATGCGACAAAGAGGGCCTGATTAAGCTCTACCTCTCTGATCACATGCAGCCGCAATCACATTCCATCACATTCCAAGAAGGCAGAAGAAGCATAAATGTCGCATCAACCCGCCTCGATTTATTCTGGGCATCTATAGGTAGACCAAAGATTGACTTCCTGAAGATACACGTTGGTGGTGCTGAAGCTACCGTACTAATGGGAGCCACCGAAGTTCTACAAAAAGCGAAACCCTTGATCGTGACAATGTTTGTGCCCGATGTTCAGGCTAATGAGCGGCTCCTCTGGGATAGACTCGTTTCACTCTATGATTTGTACGAACTCGTCAATAGTCCGTTCCTAGTGAAGCCAATCGAACCTGCGTCTCTTTTCAACCTCGGTACAATCGAATTGCTTCTGAATCCGAAATCTGCGTGTTCTCAGAGCGTCGATGAGACAACGACATAGTAGGACGCTCATCAAGCTAAGTAATGGACCAGTGCAGGGGTAATGGCGTAAGCCGGCTAAGTTCGCGAGTATACTCCAAGAAAGTGGTCACCAAGATGGTTCCATGGAAAACGTGATTCCAGCACCATGTCAACTCTCTTTACAAGGCTAAGCATCGGTTCTGGGGGGAGATATCGAATGAGATTCGACGCCGGAAGCAGTATTTGGACGCCGTAGACTTTTCTCAGCTTGAAGAGGCCGTCTAGGTGTTTCTTCAAAGTGCCGACTGAATATGCGTATGAGGTAATGCAGAACCTGGACTTGCCAACGGGCACTGGGTTCGTCAGACGTGCTAATGCCATCGATGGTCTCAGTTTAAGCGAATAGCCCAATATCTCGTAAATGCAATACTTGTTCCAGACACCAAGAATCAAATGGCCTTCAGGTCGAATAAGCGTGTGCAAGTCGTGGAATAGTTGACTAAGCTTCGGTTCTGTATTTATGGCACCGTATGTCGAGTAGGCTCCATCGATTTTGCTATAACCCATCTCCTCAAGCTTTTCCTTCAGAGCATAAGTCCGAGAATGGATTGGAATTATTGCATCAGAAACTCCGGCTTTCGCTGCCTTTCTAGTGAGAACCTCAAGCATCTTGGGCGAAATATCCGCAGCCAGTATCTTCAACCCATGCCGCGCTAGGAGGAGAGTTTCAGTCCCTGTTCCGCAGCCAATCTCAAGTACGACTTCGCCCGGTCTAAAAATTTTGGACAGGTAGTTCACGGATCTGTTGCGGAGCCACACGTTCATAGGATTCCCTAGAATGTGCTCATCGTAGTGTTCCGCGACTCCATCGAAAGCTGCTTGCAGGTCAGAGTAATACAGTTCTGCGTAATCTTCCGCGCTCGACTCAGACACGATCTCTATGTCGACATAACGGGTTTGGCCCCAGTATCTTTTCCGCACTTCGTCTTCGCCGTATTTGCGCGTGAAGACTGCGAGAAGTGGATCTTTCAAACCGGATATTTGCTTGATCTGAGCATGCCCCGAAAATGATCTGTCGGCACCAAACAGCTTGACCTGGGGATTCCGTCTGACATTCTCAACCCAGTCTTGTCTTCCCAGATTCTGTGGGAAGGCTACTATTTTGCCACCCACAACGATGAAACGGAGTAACACGTTGTGAGGTGACCCTGTTCGTCGGCCGATTGTTTCTAGGCGCAGATATTCTCCGCTTGATGGCAAGTTGGAGGCAGGAATCACGGATGATGAGGTTAAACATTGTGAGTCTGTAACCAGAATTATGTCGACTAGAATGATGATTTACTTGATGGAAAGCATAATGAAGAAACACAACCTCATTTCTGGCATGCTTCCGCGCAGGTTGTTGACGCTACTATTTCTCGGCCTTTTGATTCGCGAGGTTTTCTCTTTTTGGACAGGACATCCATCTGATTTCGAACTGTGGGTGAGGATGGGTTACGCAATGGCTCATGGGGGGGACCCCTACGGCGTTCTGTCGCCTGTTCCGGGCTTAAGTTTCGCAAACGACTACTCAACCACTAATGCGCCTACAATCGCATACCTTCCATTCTGGCCGCTCGTAACGGGATTCATTTACTTGACATATTCGTTAGTTGGAGTGAATAACCGATTCATTTACTATTTCCTCTTGAAGCAACCGATTATATTCGGAGACGTGTCGCTGGCCTATCTAATGTACTCGTATGTATCATCGAGAAAGCCGGGCTCTGCCGGATTCTGGGTGCTCTCGTTTTGGTTGTTCTCCCCATTCACAATTATCATTTCCGGAATCTGGGGCATGTTCGACTCAATCGCAATCTGTTTCCTGATTCTCTCGGTGTCTTCAGTTGATCAATTTAGAAGGGCAATATGGACAGGTCTCGCCATTTTCGTTAAATCTATCCCAATTATTTTCGCCGCTCCAATAACTATCAAGAGCCTCAAGAGCATCAAAGATGTGTCTGCTTTTGTTGCGACCATAGGATTGCCAGTCATTTTGTCCGTTGCCACGTTCGCCATTATTGGATGGCCGCTGTCAACTGTCAGTACAACCCTAGCGTCTACGGCTGGCAAAGGCGGGTGGTCTATGTCAATCTGGTCTGCTTTTCCCTACCTCAATTACTTGGGGTTGCTCCCACCCGTACTGCAGAATGTGTATGGAACATTAGGCTTAGTTTGGATTCCTGCCATGGGGGTCTTTACTTGCATCGCGATCAGGCGTTTTCGAACTGAAACTGATGCCGGGCTTTTCCAAGCGCTAATTGTTTGTGCGCTCGTCTTTCTAGTGTTTAAGGCTCAAGTTGCAGAACAGTACGCGCTTTACCTCTTCGCCTTGGCCGCTATAGACGTAGCACTTTGGAATCCGCAAAGGAAGCGTCTTCTCTTTGCATCAATGATTGTTGCGCTGATTTACTTGGTGGTGAACAACTACTTCCTCGTCCGATTTCTTTCTCCTGTTTACCCAAATTTTGTCGATTTCGAACGCGCAATATACAACGTAATTGGCTCAGTCAGGTACGCGATCAACCTCCTCACAGGAACGGCTTTCACTGTCTTGAACGTCAAATATTTGCTGGACGTTCTAACCGGGTAAGGGAACGATAGGTGAGTCTCCGGAATTTCCTTCCGGTAAAATATCGTCTACCGAACTTTTTGTCCCACATTGTTAGCCTCAGTTATTTGCGTATCTAACAAAACGAACTTGACTGTGCGTTTCGGATAGATGGAAGAATTTTCAGCAATCAGGACTTGATGCGACGCCAAGGTTAATTATGGCTGACCTGTACCGCTCAAGCCTGTCGCCCCGGTGGCTCAGCCTGGTAGAAACTTGTTATGCCAAAAGCGACGCCTTGGTAAGGCGTAGGTCGCGGGTTCAAACCCCGCCCGGGGCTCCAACGAACCGACGAAGTGTAAGTTTGCGTTAGACGAATAGATCTACTCTGTCTGTGATGTCAAAAATTAACATGATCGAGTTGAGCGATAAGAAATGGAATAGCGAATAATGGACGCGAAGTGATTAATACAGACTTTTGCAGATACACAAGTCCTTCAGGGGCAGCTCTTGGTTAGTCTCGCAACTTTGACGTTTTGGAAACGAAAAGATCTCTCACTCCCTGAAAATAAAAGAATAATCCCGTTGCCTCCTCTTCAAAGCAAGGCTCTAGCTCAGATCAACTCAGTGTCTGAAGAGGAAGTTGCCAAAGCGAAGGATGCACTGAAAGTCCTCCTTTTAGAACAACAAATACTGGGTTCGGCGATCACCACAATTTTCGAATCAGAAAGCAAAGGCATCATCAGCCAAATCGAACGCGATCATCTTGTTGAAAAATACAAAGTCGACCTAACCAGACTTGAAAAAACAATCGAAGAGAAACAGAAAATTGTCGACCTTCACGACCTCGAAACCGCAAGGAGAGAACTCGCCAAAGACTACAAATCCAGAATGGCAGAAATAGAGACTCGGATTGAAAACTTGAGGGCAGGAAATCGTCCCCGCAATCCTTCTCCACCCCTGCCCGCGCAAATCGTCCCCGTAACTAGAATCACCGAAACCCCGAAACCCACTCATATTACTCTCCCAGTCCAACATGTCGAGACCGAAGTCACTGATGCTGAGAAGCGTATCGAACAGATCCGAACCGAAATCCTTCAAGCTATGGACCGGCTTGAACAAATAGAAACGGAAGGATGAGTTTGTCCTGGATTGAGGACGCCAAAAACAGGGCAGTCCTCAAAGCTCTAGAACCCATTAAGACTGGCTGGATAATTGGACTTGGAAGCGGCTCTACCATGTCCTATGCCGTTAAGGAGCTGACCAGACTCCGACGTGCAAGGCATATCGAAGTCGCTGTGGTGCCAACCTCATACCAAATCGAAAGCCTTGCCATCGCACACGGTCTTGTCATCAAGAGCATTAACGAAGTCGGCACGATCGATTACGCGATAGACGGCGCGGACCAAGTCCAGGAGGGATCATTGAATGTCATCAAAGGCGGAGGAGGAGCAATGCTGAGAGAGAAAATAATCGATTCAGCAGCCCAAACCCTCGCCATTGTTGTGCACGCGACAAAACTCTCGAAATTTTTGGGTGGTAACCAAACCGTTCCTGTTGAGGTCCTCCCCTTCGCACACAAATATGTTCAATCGCGAATCATAAAACTCGGAGGAAGAGCCAAACTGCGGGAGAGTGCAAGCAAAGTCGGTCCTGTCATTACCGACAATGGTAACTTCCTACTCGACGCCGACTTCGGACGAATTCAAAACCCTACCCTACTGGAGCGGCATCTGAAAGCTATTCCCGGACTGCTTGAAACGGGGCTATTCCTCAATATGGTCGACAAGGTCTACGTGGGATTAAAGAACGGCGTAAAACTGCTCGCTGCCAAATAGCTGAAGCGCAAGATTCTCTGTAAAGGTTCTCTGTAAAGCAAGATCACCTTTGCGAGTGGTGCCGGGAGCGGGGTTCGAACCCGCGGCTTCTGGGCCCACTGCTCTCCAGATTATGAGTTTCGTCCCTAAGCCTGGCTGGCGCTCTACCAGCTGAGCCACCCCGGCGCGAACAACAAGGCCTCAGTTCCATGTAAAAATGTTCGCTATTTTATTTCTGATGAGCAGAGATTAATTCAACAAGTGCCAAGAGCCGACTGAGGTTCTCACATGGAATTCAAGTATCTTACACTAAGCGATTTCGAGTTACGAGACAAGAGAGTACTCCTGAGACTTGACGTTAACAGTCCCATAGAGCCAGGTACCAATAGAATCCTTGACGACACGCGAATTGTCGCAGCCAAACCAACTTTGGCCGCGTTAACTGATTCCAAGGTTGTAATCCTCTCGCATCAGAGTCGACCTGGAAAGGAAGATTTCATCTCACTAGAACAACACGCGGCCTTACTTCAGAAAGCGTGCATTCAACACGTCAAATTCATCGACGACGTAATGGGTTCGGCAGCGAGAGCAGCAATTCAAGAGGTGAAGAAAGGCGAAATTCTGGTTCTAGAAAATGTCCGATTTTGCTCAGAAGAAATTCTGGAGGATGATGGCCGGAAACTTACGAAGACTAATCTCGTCTCTAGGCTATCGCCACTCTTCAATGTGTACGTGAATGACGCGTTCGCAACCGCTCATCGATCACAAGCATCTCTTGTCAGTTTTCCATACCTTCTCCCCTCCGCGGCAGGCAAATTAATGGAAACTGAACTCGCCGCACTAAAACGACTACTGACGGAGCCGGAGAACCCAAGCACGTATATCCTCGGCGGCGCAAAAGTCGAGGACAAAGTGCCCGTAATAGAGAACATTCTATCCATAGGAAGAGCAACCCATGTTCTCGTAGGGGGAAACGTGGGAAAAATATTCTTGAAAGCTACCGGCGTCAAATTCAGCGAGGGCGATGAAACCTGGTTGGCGAAGAATAGAGATCAAGTTACGAAAGCTCTAGATATACTAAGAAGACACAAGGACCGTGTTGTAATGCCCGCTGATTTCGGCACAAGCTCCGATAATCACCGTCGGGACGTGAACGTGAACGAACTCGACCAAGCCGGAGTAGGGCTTGACATTGGCACAGAAACCATAGACAACTTTACACGAATCATACAGCGATCCAAGACAATAGTGGCAAGCGGTCCTATGGGAGTATTCGAGCAGAATGGCTTCGAGGTTGGGACCAAAAAACTCTTGGAAGCAATGGCTGAAACGAACGCATTCGTGGTCATTGGTGGAGGGCATCTTGCAGGGTATGCTGGTATCCTACATATCGGTGAAAAATTCTCACACGTCAGCACGGCAGGCGGTGCAATGCTTTCGCTGCTTGCAGGGGAAGAACTGCCCGCCATAACCTCACTTGAAGAATCAGCTAAGTTATATGGGAAG